>Ga0180223_1002487_pt1 | contig 10999 bp, 10 predicted proteins | sample eDN5th30CKraftOP_FD_151337 | JGI IMG/M metagenome (GOLD analysis project Ga0180223, IMG submission 151337) | Enriched Organic Plus compost microbial communities from Emeryville, California, USA - eDNA 5th pass 30_C Kraft OP (version 2) (version 2) ...
ACGGACCGCGCCGTCGGCCCCATGCAGTTCATCCCGGAGGCCTGGGGCAACTGGCACATCGACGCGAACGGCGACGGTGTCGAGGACCCGCAGAACGTGTTCGACGCGGCGATGGCCACCGCCAACTATCTCTGCCGCGCGGCCGGGGAGGTTGCCGACCGTGCGGGATGGCTGCGGGCCGTGGCCGCCTACAACTCCTCGGTGGCCTACGCGAACACGGTCGCCGCTGCGGCCGAGCGTTACGCGGCGGCCGCCGGCTGAGCGCTCGACCCCGCATTCCGAGGCGCGCCCCGCATTCGGCCGCCGGGGACAACAGGGGAAGAAGAAAGAAGAAAGGAGGAGACCCCTGGGGGCCTCCTCCTCGCTGCTGCTCGCCGCTCAGGGGCGCCGCGCGATGACGAGCTTCCCGTCCTCGGTCGCATCCAGCACGGCCTCGGAGAGCGACTCGGCGACGACCGGGTCGAGGTAGACGCGCGCGCCCTCCAGGACCACGTCCCCCGGCTCGGCCTCCTGGACGATCTCGACGCCGTAGCTGACGTCGTCGCGGACGGCGATGCGCAGTCCGGCGGTCGTCGAGTCCGACGCGGCTTCGACGAGCCTGTCGACGGTGTGGTTGGCCGTATCGGTCAAGGTGAGCATTCTCGGCTCCTTTCCGTAGCGGTGGCTGGCCACGCTTCCACGGATGCGCGCGCACGTCGACCCGGAGCCGGCGTGTTCACCGGGAATTCCCAGGGTCCGTCGTCCTGCCCCGGTCTGTCCTGATTTCGCTGTTGCCCGCGCCCGCGGGTATCCTTATCCAGCGCCTCCGGTCGGGTCGCACAGACGCGGCCGGAGCAGCTTGGCAGGTTACCCAAGCGGCCAAAGGGATCTGACTGTAAATCAGCCGGCATAGCCTTCGGGGGTTCGAATCCCTCACCTGCCACCGTTCGTCGCAGACCCGGGGCACTGAGCGGTCAGTGCACCCGGGTCTCGTCGTCCCGGCGGGTGCTTCGGGCGTGCAGCCGCGCGATCCGCCGTGCGTGCGAGACCAGCAGCGGCACATGGCGTTCGAGCCCTGCCGCGCGCACCGTCGGCGCGAGCACGGCGATGCTCGCGAGGACGCGCTCCTCCTCGTCGAGCACAGGTACCGCGAGCTCGGTGACCTCGGCACCTGCCGGCGAGCGCATCAGCAGCCAGCCCTGTTCGCGCGCGCGGGCGATCGCCTCCGCGAGGTCCGGTCTGCGGCGTGTCGCTCGCGTTCGTGCTGCCACGTCCCGATGCGCCAGATGGACGATCGCCGCGGCTCCGCCTCCAGCGGCCTGGCGGGTGCCGACGGCCAGGCGCGCGCGGACCGAGTGCTCCGTCGTGGGGACGGCCTCGTCGAGCACGACGGCGTCCGGTCCGTCGTCGACGAGGAGCACCACCGTCTCGCGGCAGTCGTCGGCGAGCTCCCGGATCGCGTTGAAGGCGACGCCGCGCAGGGCGGGCATGATCCGGTCGGCCATCACACGCATGCGCGTGCTCAGCACGTGCCCGGCCTCGGCACGTGCGAGGAGACCGCGGCCCTCGAGCGTGCTGAGCAGCCGCTGAACAGAGCTGCGGCTGAGTCCGAGCTCCTCGGCGAGGTCGCGCGGGCGTCGCCGTCGCCCGTCGCTGATCAGCTCCAGGAGCTGGACGCAGCTGACGACCGTGCTCGAGATCTCCGTCATCCTGCCCGCTCCGAGCTCTGCCGCAGCACGGCGCCCGCGATCTCGCCGCTGGCAGCGCTCAGCGCATGGAGCAGCCCGGCTCCCGGCGCCTCTGCGGCGGCGCCCAAGACGGTGAGCGCTCCGATGACGCCGATCCTCGTGTCGAGGATGGGCACCGACAGGGCGGCTGCGCCCCAGGGCTCGCCGGCGGCGAAGAGGTGCCCTTGCTCGCGGACGCGCTCGAGCTGCTGGGGAAGCCCGGGGCGGCCGCTGTCCCGGACGATCCGCTCCCGTCGTGCTCCGGAGAGGTGGGCGAGGATGACCAGCCCGTCCGCGCAGTCGGTCATCGGCCGCCACCGCCCCGTGCGATAGTCCAGGCGGAGCCCGGGCGGCGCCGGGTCGGCCTGATGAAGGACGCACACGCCGTCCGCGGCGAATGCGGACAGCAGCACGCTCAGGCCGGTGTGCCGCGCGAGCGCCGCCATGCTCGGCCCGGCGAGCTCGGCGAAGCGTGCGAGCAGGGGGTCCGTCATCCGGATGAGACGCGGGCCGAGGTCGTAGCGCCTGTCCTCCGTGCGCCGGAGCATGCCCTCACGGTGCAGGGTCACGACGATCCTGCGCGCCGCGGTGAGGCTGATGGCGAGCGAGGCGGCGATCTGGCGGATCGACTGCGGGCCCGTGTCGGCCAGATGCAGGAGCGCCAGCAGCGTGCGGTCGACCGTCTGCGCGATGTCCGTCGCCATCGCCTCACCTCCCTGTCAGCGCCCCTCGCCACCCGAGTTCTCCACAGCAGTCTCCGGAGGACTCCCAGCAGTGTCCGCTATTCGGCATAGTTCTACCGGATATCAGACTCGATGGTGAGTGAGCGGGCAGCATCGGCTCCCTCCCGTCGGAGGATTCGTTACGGAGACGACAGTGACCGCACGCAGCGAGGTCAACCGCAAGCTCGTCCTGGACTTCTGCAGCCTCGCCTTCGTCGAGGGCAGGCACCGGGAGGCGGCCGAGCGCTTCCTCGGTGAGCGCTACATCCAGCACAACCCCTTCGTGGCCGACGGCGTCGAGGGTTTCGTGCAGTTCTTCGAGAGCTGGGAGGCGAACAAACGGCCCGACTTCCGGCATCGCATCCTCCGCGTCATCGCCGACGAGGACTATGTCGCAGTGCACGCCACGATCCACGAGGGCGACGGCCACGCGGGAAGCGTGCTCTGCGACATCTTCCGCATCGAGGACGACCGGATCGTGGAGCACTGGGACGCCTTCAAGCCGCTGGCCGATCCCGCAACCATCCCCCACGGCAACGGGGAGACCGAGACGATCGCGACCGATGCGGTCAGCGACCGGGAATCGAACCGGCGCAACGTCGTGCTGTTCTACGACAAGGCCTTCGTCCAGAAGCGCTACATCGAGGCGGCCGACGAGTTCTTCGGCGAGCGCTACATCCAGCACAACTCCTTCGTCGCCGACGGGATCGAGGCGTACAAGCGGCACTTCGGCGAATCAGCGCTGCACCCGCTCCAGCTACAGCCAGATACCCGTCCGCTTCATCGTCGACGACGACCACGCAGCCGTGCAGGTCCACTTGCGCAAGGACCTCAACGACACCGCGGAGCGGGGCTTCGTCATCGTCGACATCTTCCGCTTCGACCGGGGAAAGATCGTCGAGCACTGGGACGTGGCGATGCCCGTCCCCGATCCTGACACCGTGCCGCACAGCAACGGCGTGCTCTGAGCCCCCGTCGCCGATCGCCGCCCCCTCCCGCCAGGCAAAGGAGCCGCCATGCATGCAATCAGCACCCGCACCCGGAGAATGCGCGCCGGAGTCGCTGCGAGGATCGCGGCGCTGTCGCTGGCGGTGCTCACCGTCCTCGGCCTCGCGGCCTGCGCTCCGCCCGCTCGGAGCTCCGGTGACGCGGGCACGCTCGTCTACGGGCTGGTCGGCTCGGCGAACGACCGGATCAGTCCCTGGCCGCTGCAGCGCAACGTCTCCCAGACGGTGCTGGGCGAGCAGGTCTTCGAAGGCCTCACCCGGTGGGGGGCGGACGGGAGCCTGCAGTGGGATCTCGCCGTGAGCATGGAGCCCGAGCAGGGCCTTGACGAGTGGACCATCCGCCTACGCCCCGGCGTGCGGTTCCACGACGGGAGCCCGCTCACTGCCGACGATGTGATCTACAGCATCCGGTGGATGATCGACCCTGCGAACCAGTACTCACCCGCGACGAACATCAGCATGGTGGACCCGGCGGGGCTCAGCCGCGTGGACGAGCACACGCTGCGCGTGCGCCTGACCCAGCCGTATGGCCCTTTCCCCCAGCTCTGGGCGTTCAACCGGCTGCTGATCGCCCGGGACGGTGCAGGCCCGGAGTCGATGATCGGGACCGGCCCCTTCGCCGTGGCATCCTTCGCCGCCCAGCAGGAGGCCGTGCTCAAGCGCTTCGAGGACTACTGGGGGACCAAACCGGGCTTCGCTCAGCTGCGCATGCTCAACTTCCCCGATCAGGACGCCATGGTGAACGCCCTGCGGGCCGGTCAGATCGACATCGCCGACGCCGTGCCGTTCACGCAGATCGCGAGCCTCGCCGCCGAGCAGAGCCTCGCGACGCTGGAATCGGCCGTCCTGGGCGGCCCCATGATCGGCATGCGCACAGATGTCGCTCCGTTCAGCGACCCGCGGGTGCGCGAGGCCTTCCGGCTGATCGTCGACCGCAAGCAGGTCCTGAGCAACGCCTTCTCCGGCTACGGGGAGGTCGGCAACGACATCAATGTGCGCTCGACCGCCTGCGCCGCGCCGTCCGTGCCGCAGCGCGAGCAGGATGTCGAACGCGCGAAGGCCCTGCTCGCCGAGGCGGGGGTCTCCGGCCTGAACATCGACCTGACCACCGACGGGCTGGCTCCCGGCATGATGGAGCTCGCGCAGCTCTTCGCCCAGCAGGCCGCGAAGGCAGGGGTGACGGTGAACGTCCGGAAGCTCGACGTCGCCGAGTTCGTGTCGAAGTACCGGGAGTGGCCGCTCGCGATCGGCCTCAGCGGAGACGACTACCTGTCGATGATCCCCGCGTACTACCAGCCTGGCGGCGGCCAGAACCTCACACGCTTCGACGACGCCGAGTACAACGCCCTCGCGGCCAGCCTCCGGCTGACCACCGACCCCCAGGGGCAATGTGCTCTCGTCACGCAGATGCTTCAGATCCAGTACGAGCGCGGGGGCGACATCATGCCCGTCTACTTCAACAGCGTGGTGGTGCACAATGTCCGCGTTCACGGCCTCACCGCGGACCGCAACGGCCGCGCCGCCTACAACTTCCGCGGCGTCACGCTGGTCGGCTGATCGGTCGGGGAGAGGCGCACCGTGACGGGCTCGGCCGGCGTGCTCGCCAGGGCGATGCCGCCCCGCGCGCCGCGCCGGGCACTGCAGCTGCCGCTGCGCATCGCGGGGAAGCTGCTGGAGGCCGCGGTCATCCTGTGGCTCGTGTCGGTCCTCGTCTTCTTCGCCACCCAGGCGATGCACGGCGACGTCGCCACCGTGATCCTCGGCGTGAACGCCACGCCCGAGCGTCTCGACGCGCAGCGCTCGGGCTGAACGACCCGCTGCTCGTGCAGTACGGCAGCTGGTTCGGCGGTCTGCTCGGCGGCGATCTGGGCGAGTCCCTGATCACGGGCCGGCCTGTCGCCGAGGCGATCGGGCCTCGGGTGCTCAACTCGCTCTCGCTCGCCGCGATCTCGCTGGCGATCATGCTCCCGCTGTCGCTCGTCCTCGGGGTGGCGGCGGCCTATCTGCGGGACCGGGCCTTCGACCGCGGCTTCCTCGGCCTGTCCATGGCTCTGAACGCGACGCCCGAGTTCGTCACGGGAACGCTGCTGATCTCGCTGCTCGCCACGAATGTGCTGCGCCTCGTGCCCCCGGTGTCGGTGATCCCGCCGGGGGATCTGCCGTGGTGGCATCCGGAGGCGCTCGTGCTGCCGGTGACCACGCTCGTCCTCGGGGGCTCCATGTACCTCTCCCGCCTCGTGCGCATCTCCTACATCGACGTGCTGTCGAGCGAGTACATCGAGATGGCTCGGCTGAAGGGCCTGTCCACAGCGCGCGTGCTCTTCCGCCACGCGCTTCCGAACGCGCTCGGGCCCGCCATCCCCGCAGCGATGCTCGTCGCGGCCTTCGTCGTCGGCGGCGTGGTCGTGGTGGAGACGCTCTACGGCTATCCGGGGATGGGATCGGCCGTGGTGGATGCCGCCCGCGATCGCGACGTGCCCAAGCTGCAGGCGCTCATCATGCTCATCGCGGCGATCTACTTCGTGCTGAACCTCGTCGCGGACCTCATACCCGGCCGGCAGCGTGTGCGAAGGGGCCGCGGATGAGCACCACGGCGGTCCCCACAGTGATGGCTCCGGGCGCGGTCCGGGGCATGCGCCGCTACCTGCGCTCCCCGCAGCTCCGTCTCGGCTGCGCGCTACTCGTCGTCGCGGTCGCCGTGGCCGTGCTCGGGCCGTTCCTCACCCCCTTCGATCCCTCGGTCTCGATCGGGCCCGCCTACGCGCCGCCCGGCTCGGACGGCATGGCGCTGGGCGGCGATCAGATCGGGCGGGACGTCCTCTCCCGTGTACTGGCCGGTGGCGTCCACCTCCTGTGGATGGCGCCGCTCGCCGCGCTCAGCAGCGTGGCCGCCGGAGCGGCGCTGGGGCTCACAGCCGCGTTCCACGGCGGGATCGCCGATGTTCTGCTGATGCGGCTCATGGATGTCGTGCTGGCCTTCCCGACGATCGTCTTCGCTCTCCTGTTCGTGTCGATCATCGGCCCGCAGCCGTGGCTGCTCGTCCTCCTCGTCGCCGTGGCGCTGACACCGGGAGTGGCGCGCGTCGTGCGAGGCACGGCTCTTCCGTTGATGAGCCGCGAGTACGTCCAGTGGGGGCGAGCCGTCGGGCTGTCCAGCTCGCGGCTGCTGTGGCGGGAGATCCTGCCGAACGTCACGTCACCGCTGGCGGTCGAGCTCGGCGTCCGGCTGATGATCGCGATCAACATCCTCGCCTCGCTGAGCTTCCTCGGCTACGGCATTCAGCCGCCCGCCCCCGACTGGGGCGTGATGGTCAGTGAGAACAGGAACGGGCTGTCGAGCCAGCCGCTGAGCGTGTTCGCCCCGATCGTGCTCATCGTGCTGTTCGCCGCCGGCGGGAATCTCATCGCCGAGGGGATCGCCCGGGTGATGGCCCGCAGCGAGGGGAAGGACGAGCGGTGAGCCTGGTCGAGGTCGAGGATCTGACGGTCCGGCTCGACGACGGAGGCGGGATCGTCGAGGGCATCCGCCTCGCGATCGAGCCCGGCCGGGTCATGGGGCTGGTGGGCGAGTCGGGCAGCGGCAAGTCGACGGTCGGCCTCGCCCTGCTCGGCTATACCCGGCGGGGTGCGCGCATCGCGGGCGGCCGCGTCTGCATCGGGGGCACGGAACTGCTGGGGCTGCCTCCGAGCGCGCTTCGCGCGAGGGGAGAGGTCGTCGCCTACGTCCCGCAGGACCCGAGCACGGCGCTGAATCCGAGGCTGTCCATCCGCACGCAGCTTCTGGAGGCGCTGGTCTCTGCCCGGGGGCGCCCGCGGGGCGAGGAGGCTCTGAGCAGGGCGCGCGAGCTCCTGGCGGATGTCGGCCTGCCCACCGATGGCCCCTTCCTGCGCCGCCGGCCGCACGAGCTCTCCGGTGGCCAGCAGCAGCGCGTCGCGATCGCGATGGCGCTCATGTGTCGTCCGAGGCTGATCGTGCTCGACGAGCCGACGACAGGGCTGGACGTGAGCACGCAGGCGAAGGTCCTCGCGCTGGTCCGGCGGCACTGCTCGGGCGGGGAGACTTCGGCGGTGTACGTGTCGCACGACCTCGCCGTGGTCGCCGAGGTAGCGGATGAGCTCACGGTGATGTACGGCGGCCGGGTGCTGGAACAGGGGACTGCGACGGCTGTGCTGCGCACTCCGGCCCACCCGTACACGAGGGCGCTGCTGGACGCGGTGCCGTCCGTGCGTCACCGGCTGCGGCTGCGGGCCATCGACGGGGCCGCGCCGCCGCCCGGCGCGGCCCCGGGCGGCTGCGTCTTCGCCCCCCGCTGCCCGCACACGATCGCCGCCTGCCTCGCCGCCGAGCCGGAGCAGTCGGAGCTCGCGCCGGGGCACCTCGCCCGCTGTCTGCGCGTGCGCGAGGTGTCCGCCGCTCCGCGTGTCCATGTCGCGCGCGTGCCCGACCCGCCGCAGGCGGAGGGCGAGCCGCTTCTCTCGGTGCGCGAGCTCGACGCCTTCTACGGAGGCCGCCAGGTGCTCTTCGGGGTGTCGATGCAGCTGCGCGCGGGCGAGTGCGTGGCCGTGGTGGGGGAGTCGGGCAGCGGAAAGACCACGATGTCCAAGTGCCTCGCCGGCCTGCACGAGGAGTGCAGTGCGGAGGTCCTCCTGGACGGTCGTCCGCTGCCGCTGCCGGCATCCCGCCGGGACCGGCAGCAGCGGCGCACCCTGCAGTACGTGTTCCAGAACCCCTATGCGTCGCTGAACCCGCGGCGGACCGTCGGAGACTCGCTTGCCGTGCCGCTCGCGCACTTCTTCGACATGAGGGGAGCATCGGCGCGCGCTCGTGTGGCAGAGGTGCTGGAGCGCGTCGGACTGCCGGGCGGGCTCGCGCACCGCTATCCCGCGGAGCTCTCCGGCGGCCAGCGTCAGCGTGTGGCGATCGCTCGGGGACTTCTCTGCTCCCCGGGAGTGCTCGTCTGCGATGAGGTGACGAGTGCCCTGGACGTGTCGGTCCAAGCCGCGGTGATCGAGCTGCTGCGCGGGCTGCTGCGCGAGGGGCTGGGCATGGTGTTCGTCACTCACGATCTGGCCGTGGTGCGCTCCATCGCGGATCGTGCGATCGTGCTGAAGCAGGGCCGTGTCGTCGAGGAGGGGCGAGTGGCCTCGGTTCTGCAGGCGCCGTCGCATCCTTACACGCGGGCGCTGCTGGCGGACACTGCCGAGCTGCAGGGGCGTGAGACACGGGGCGCGACGAGCGGCGTTCCAGCCGTGCAGCCGGTCAGCTGACGATCGCGGCGCGCTTGCCGGTCGAGCGGATCCGCGCCGCGGTGGTGCTCCGGACCGGAGGTCACGTGCACAGGAAGGTCGTGATCGACCTCTGGACGGGCCGCAGAGTCAGCCGCGCGTCGTGCCTGCGCGTCGCCGGTGGGCGACCGCCGCCACCGCGGCGATCCCGCCCAGCAGCGTCGCCCCGCCGATGACGCCCCACGCGGCGAGCGCCAGGCCGTCCTCGCCCGTCTCCGCGAGCGTGGGCACCGGGGTGGCCGAGGCGCTGGGCTCGGGCGAGGGGTCGGCCGTCGGCGTCGGCGAGGGATCCGGGGCGGGCGTGGGATCCGGCGTCGGGGTGGGGATGGGGCCGCCGTCGAGGGTCTTGCGCATCAGCGCCGCCCACTCCCAGGGGGCCGAGGGCCCGCCGGGCAGCGAGTTGAAGTACTCCCAGCCGGCGACACCGCCGAAGTCGGGGTGGCTGTCCGTCAGGGTGCGCAGATTCTGCTGCAGCACGGGCAGGGGCAGCCAGCCGGCGCAGTTGTCCGGGTTCGTCACCACGGCGAGGACGAGCTTGCTCGGCGGGACGTGCGCTCCCGCGGTCTGCTGATGCTCGACGATTGCCTCGTACTCCTCCGCGGTAGGCGTGCCCCAGTTGCAGTAGAACTGCATGTTGAACCAGGCGATGTCGTCCCCGAGGTCACGGTAGAGGGTGTCGTAGTCGAAGCCCGAGATGTTCACCGGGTCGCCCTCCATCGCGGCCGAGACCGGCGAGAGGGTGATGAGGAAGTCCGGGCCGTAGTCGGCGCGCAGGCTCGTGATGACCTTCTCCACGGTGGCCAGAGCCGTCGGCGTCTCGACGTCCAGATCGATCCCGTCCAGCCCGTAGCTGTCGACGAAGGCCTTGAGCCGGGGGTACTGGGTGGCGAAGTCGGCCTGCAGGTTCACCCAGGTCTCGTTCATCGCGCCGCCGATCATGCCGATGAGGGCGATGCCTGAGCTCTGCAAGGTGTGCAGCTCCGCCCACATCTGCGCGAAGCGCGGATCGGAGGGCAGCCAGTCGTTCAGGTAGAGGGCGTCGGCGTTCATATGCACCGCGGCGATGTTCACCACGTCGACGCCGGTGTGCTCGGTCAGCAGAGGTAGCGGGGAGATGTAGGCGTTCGTGCCGTTCGCGAACTCCTTCTGGTAGTACACGATGACCCGGTTGTGGTCGGGCGCGGCGGCCGCCGCGGGCTGCGCGGCCTCTGCGCTCGTCGCGGACAGCAGGGGTGCGGCGGTGAGGCCGAGAGCGAGGACGGCTGCGGCGAGCAGCGGGCGGCGCATGGTCATCGTGCGCAGCCTAGACCTCGCGTCTCCCGCACGCCGCGGGCAGTGGGGCGATCCGCCTAGCCCTGCGCACGCGGCTGGGCGGATCGCGATACCGTGAGCAGGGGTGTGGAGGTGGACGGACGGGGGCCGGCGGTGCGCAGGAGAGCTGTCCTGGGATCAGCTGCGGCGCTCGTCACCGCGCTCGGTCTCCTGCTCGCCGGGCCGGCGGCCGCGCAGCGAGCGCCCCTGGCCGCGGCGCCTGCCGCGGACTGCCGCACGATCCCGGTGGAGGCCGATGCCCCGCTGCAGGCGGATCTCGCGCGGGAGCATTTCGGAGTCGACGGCACCGGCGTGACGATCGGCATCATCTCCGACTCCTTCGCCAACCAGACCTCGATCACGAGTCCCGACGACGACATCAGGGACGGCCTGCTGCCCGGCCCCGGCAACCCCTGCGGCTATACCACTGCGGTGCAGGTGCTGCAGGACGCGACCTCGGGCGACGACGAGGGCCGCGCCATGGCGCAGCTCGTCCACGGCATCGCCCCCGGAGCCCGCATCCTCTTCCACTCGGCCGGGCCCCTGGACGACAGCTGGACCACGCAGACCGCGGCCGACGCGGTGACCGCCCTGGCCGATGCGGGGGCGCAGATCATCGTCGACGACATCTCCGCGGTGAACGAGCTGTACTACCAGCAGAGCGTGCTGTCCGCGGCGATCCTGCGCGCCCAGAGCCACGGGGTGCTCTACCTCACCTCCGCAGGAAACGAGAACGCCGTCGAGGAGGACGCGGGCGACAGCCCGGGGGCCCCCATCGCCTCCTGGCAGACGGCCGCCTACCGGCCCATGAGCTGCCCCGCCTGGGTGCAGCCTGCCGACCCCGCCGGCGGCTACGACTGCCTGGACTTCACTCCGCCCGCTGCCGGCACGCCCGATCCCACGGACCGGATCACTCTCAACGGCGGCGGGAACCCCCTGCTGAACGTGCAATGGGGCGAGCCGGTGG
>Ga0180223_1002491_pt1 | contig 10974 bp, 10 predicted proteins | sample eDN5th30CKraftOP_FD_151337 | JGI IMG/M metagenome (GOLD analysis project Ga0180223, IMG submission 151337) | Enriched Organic Plus compost microbial communities from Emeryville, California, USA - eDNA 5th pass 30_C Kraft OP (version 2) (version 2) ...
ACAGCAGCGCGGCATGGGGATTGTCCAGCAGCTCGCCCGCCTTGCGCCCCTCGAAATTTGTGTAGAAGACGAATCCGTCCGGCCCATGCCCTTTGAGCAGCACCATCCGCGCCGAAGGCCGCCCACGCTCGTCGGCGGTGGCCAGCGCCATGGCGTTGCTGTCGTTGATCTCGCTCTGGCGCGCTTGCGCATACCACTCATCGAACAGGGCAAAGGGGTCTGTCATGCCCCCGACCTTAGGAAGAAGCGCTTCGGCTGTCGATACAGGCCAGCCGCAACTTGAACGCGGCGGCGCTTTTCTCCACATAGAGGGGCAAATTCGCTTTCCACCGTTAAAGATAAAGGTAACACAGCGTAGATGGCAGATCCCTATTCCACATTGGGCGTCGCACGCGGCGCGAGCGAGGCGGAAATCAAGTCCGCCTATCGCAAGCTCGCCAAGGAACTGCATCCCGACCGGAACAAGGACAATCCCAGGGCGGCGGAGAAATTCTCCTCCGTCACCAATGCCTATGACCTGCTGTCCGACAAGGACAAGCGCGCCCGCTTCGATCGGGGGGAGATCGACGCAGACGGCAATCCGACTGCGCCCTTCGGCTTTGGCGGCGGTGGGGGCGGCGGCTTTCGCGGGCATCCGGGCGGGGGCCAGGCGGGCGGCTTCGAATTTAACGGCGGCAGCGCGGATTTCGGGGATATTTTCGAAGGACTGTTCAGTGGCGGGGGCCGGCGTGGCGGCGGCTTCGGCCGCAATGCGCCTCCGCAAAAGGGCGCCAATGCCGCCTATCGTCTGGCGGTGTCCTTCGTCGACGCCGCCACGCTCGCACCCCAGCGGATCACGCTTCAGGACGGCAAGACCATCGACCTCAAGCTTCCCGCCGGGGTCGAGAGCGGCACGCAGATGCGTCTTTCCGGCAAGGGCCAGCCCGGCCCCGGCGGCGCGGGTGACGCCATCGTCACCATCGACGTCAAGCCGCATCCCTTCTTCAAGCGGGACGGCGACAATGTCCTCCTCGACCTCCCCGTCACCCTCGACGAAGCGGTAAAGGGCGGCAAGGTCAAGGTGCCGACCGTCGACGGCCCGGTGATGCTCGGCGTCCCCGCCGGGTCCACCTCCGGCAAGACGCTGCGCCTGCGCGGCAAGGGTTTCACCGCGAAGGGCGGCCAGCGCGGCGACCAGCTCGTCACGCTCCAGATCGACGTGCCCGCCGACGATGCGGCGCTCAAGGTGTTTATCGATGGTTGGCAGGACAGCCGCGCCATCCGGTCCCATCTGGGCGTTTGAGGGGTTATAGGGCGAATGCCGCAGCCTTCGCCCCTTTCCCCTGAATCGCGCCGCCACGTCGCGCATCAGGCGCGCAGCCGCCTCAACCGCCAGATCGACCGGGTCCGTCCCGGCAGCCACGCCTTCGAAGTCATGAAGCGCGTGGCCGTCGGCACCTATAGCGACGGCTTCATCCATGCCGGGAACCTTGCCTATCTCTCGCTGATGACGCTGTTCCCCTTCTTCATCGTGGCGGCGGCGGTCGCCAGCATCTTCGGCCGGTCGCAGGACGGGCTGGCGGCGGTGGGCGCTTTCCTCGACAATCTGCCGCGCGGCGTCGCCGATGTGATCCGCCAGCCGATCAACGACGTGCTGACCGCGCGCACCGGGCCGCTGCTCTGGTTCGGCGGGCTGGTGGGCCTGTGGACCGTCGGCAGTCTCATCGAAACGATCCGCGATATATTGCGCCGCGCCTATGGCACGAAAAGCACCCGGTCCTTCTGGCATTACCGCCTGACCGCGATCGGCATCACCATGGTCAGCGTGTTCGCGGTGATGTTCGCCTTCTCGCTTCAGGTCGTCATCATCGGCGTGGAAGAGTTTCTGAACCGGCTGTTCCCCTTCGCCGACGACGCCATCCGCATCGTGACCCTCACCAAGCTGGTGCCCGCCGCGATCCTGGGCGTCGCGCTCTGGTCCCTCTACTGGTCGCTGACGCCCAGCCTCTACAAGGACCCGCGCTTCCCCAAATGGCCCGGCGCGGTCGCGACGACGCTCTGGTGGTATGGGGTGACGCTGCTGCTGCCGCCCACCTTGTCGCTGCTCGGCGGTTATGACCGCACCTATGGCAGTCTGGCCGGTGTGATGATTGCCCTCATTTTTTTCTTCCTCGTCGGGCTTGGCGTGGTAATTGGCGCGGAACTCAATGCGGCGCTCGCGGAATTTCCTGAGGAGGAAGAGGGGGAGCCGGCGCCGGACATAAAAGGGAACGGGACATAATAATGAACGGCTTGATGGCAGGAAAGCGTGGCCTCATCATGGGCCTTGCGAACGACAAGTCGCTGGCCTGGGGCATTTCCAAGGCGCTACGGGCGCAAGGGGCGGAACTGGCTTTCTCCTACCAGGGCGAGGCGCTGGCCAAGCGGGTGAAACCGCTGGCTGAGGAATTGGGATCGGATTTCCTGATTGAATGCGACGTGTCGGACATGGAAAGGCTCGACATCGCCTTTGACGAGATTCGCGCGCGCTGGGGCAAGCTCGACTTCGTCGTCCACGCCATCGGCTTTTCGGACAAGAACGAGTTGCGCGGCAAATATGTCGACACCAGCCTCGAAAACTTCCTGATGACGATGAATATTTCCGCCTACAGCTTCGTCGCGGTGGCGAAACGCGCCCGCGCCCTGATGGCGCAGGGCGGCAGCCTGTTGACGCTGAGCTATTATGGCGCGGAAAAAGTCATTCCTCATTATAATGTGATGGGCGTGGCGAAGGCGGCGCTGGAAACCAGCGTCAAATATCTGGCGATGGACCTTGGCCCAGAGAACATCCGTGTCAACGCGATCTCCGCAGGACCCATCAAGACGCTGGCGGCGAGCGGCATCGGCGATTTCCGCTACATCATGAAGTGGAACGAACTGAACAGCCCGCTCCGCCGCAACGTCACGATCGAGGATGTGGGCGGTGCTGGCCTCTACCTCCTCTCCGATCTCGCATCGGGCGTGACCGGCGAAGTCCATCATGTCGACGCAGGCTACAACGTCATCGGCATGAAGGCCGAAGACGCGCCCGATATCGCGCTGGACAAGTGAGAATAACCCCTCTCCCTGCGGGGGAGAGGGAGGGACCCGCCGCGCAACGGTGGGAGGGTGAGGGGGCAAAGATGCACCAACTCGAAAAAGCCCGAAACCTGAGGCGCAATCAGGCCGAACCGGAAAACGCCTCTGTTCCCGCCTGCGAAACCGGCAGCTTGGCGGCATGAAATTCCGTCGCCAGACGGGGATCGGCCCCTATATCGTCGATTTCGTCGCCCCGAAGCCGGACTCGACATAGAGGTTGACGGCGACACCCATGCGTTTACCGAAGCGGAAGATGCCTATCGCACTGCCTTTCTGGAGAGCGAGGGCTTTCATGTGATCCGCTTTGGTAATGTTGAAGTGATGACGAATATCGAGGGAGTGCTGGAAGAGATCATGGCCGTGGCGCGCAACTACCCCTCACCCTCCCACCGCTATGCGGCGGGTCCCTTCCTCTCCCAGGGAAAGCGGGCATAATGAGCTTCAACACCTTCGGCCGCGTTTTCCGCTTCACCACATGGGGCGAAAGCCACGGACCCGCCATCGGCGCGGTCGTTGACGGCTGTCCTCCCGGCCTGCTTCTGAGCGAAGCGGACATCCAGCCCTTCCTCGACAAGCGCAAGCCCGGCACGTCCAAATTCACCACCCAGCGCCGCGAGCCGGATGATATCCGTATCCTGTCGGGCGTGTTCGAGGGGCGCACTACCGGCACCCCGATCAGCCTCATGATCGAAAACACCGACCAGCGCTCGAAGGATTATTCGGAAGTCGCAAAAGCCTATCGCCCCGGCCATGCCGATTATCCCTATGACGCCAAATACGGCTTTCGCGACTATCGCGGCGGCGGCCGCTCCTCCGCCCGCGAAACCGCGAGCCGGGTGGCGGCGGGCGCGGTCGCGCGGCTCGTCATTCCCGATGTCGACATCTTCGCCTATGTGAGCGAGATCGGCGGAGACGCCATCGATCCTGCCCGCTTCGACGCGGCGGAGATCGGCAACAACCCCTTCTTCTGCCCTGACCCGGAGGCCGCGAAGCGCTGGGAAAAGCTGGTCGACGAAGCCCGGAAGGACGGCTCCTCCCTCGGCGCGGTGGTGGAATGCATCGCGTCGGGCGTTCCGGCGGGCTGGGGCGCGCCCCTCTATGCCAAGCTCGACAGCGAACTCGCCGCCGCGATGATGAGTATCAACGCGGTCAAGGGCGTGGAGATCGGCGACGGTTTCGCCGCCGCGCGCCTGCGCGGCGAGCAGAATGCCGATCCCATGCTTCCGGGGGAGGATGGTCCCCACTTCCTCGCCAACCATGCGGGCGGCATTGCGGGCGGCATCTCCACGGGCCAGCCGATCAGGCTGCGCGTCGCCTTCAAGCCGACCAGCTCCATCCTGATCCCGGTTGAAACCGTGACCCGCGAAGGCGCGGCGTCAAACATCGTGACCAAGGGCCGCCACGACCCATGCGTCGGCATTCGCGGCGTTCCGGTGGTCGAAGCGATGATGGCGCTGGTGCTGGCCGACCAGAAGCTGCTCGACCGCGCCCAGTGCGGGGAGCGCTGAGCCCGTCGCGCCAGCGGCAAGACGCCTATTTCCTTCGATAAGGCCGTATCGAAAGCGAGACGACTCGCCCGATCTGCGCTACACTTCCCTTACGGATCGCCCGCGGGAGGGCGAAGCGGCAGAGCGTAAGCCTGGGGAGCGTCACCGCCTTCGCGCGGACTGACGGTCAAAGCGTCCCCTTCACGCCGCGAACACGGGCCAGCCATGCAACCATGGCTGGCCCATTGCGTTGGATGCCCTTAAAGATCGGGCCACGCGACAACGCGAGCAGGGGAATCGACCGACATATGCACATGGTGACGGCGCTGTTGGGCGTCTATCGCGCGGAGATCGGCCTCGTCCTCCTCGCCTGCATGTTCGTCGCCTTCCTGCGCGAACGCTATCCGGCCAGCGTCGTCGCCGTGCTCGGCGCCTGCGCCTATGCGGCCTTGGGGCTGATCGACGAAAAGGGCCTTTTCTCCGTCTTCGCCAATCCCGCGCCGCTGACCGTCGCGGCGATGCTGGTGCTGTCGGGCGCGCTGATCCGCACCGGCACGATCAACCGCGTCGCCGACCTTATCATGACCCGCGCGCAGCGGCATCCGCGCCTCGCCCTTGCCGAAGTGACGGTGGGCATCGTCATCATCTCCTGCTTCCTCAACAACACGCCGGTGGTCGTGCTGCTGATCCCCATCGTCTTCAAGCTGGCTCAGGCGACCAGTATCCCGGTCAAGAAGCTGCTGATCCCGATGAACGCCGTCGCGGTGATGGGCGGCTGCATCACGCTGATCGGCACGTCCACCAACCTGATCGTCGCCGGGATCGCGGCGGAGCAAGGAATGGAGCCGATCGGCATCTTCGCCATTTCGCCTTATGGCGTAGCGGGCACAGTGGCGGGCATCGCGACGCTCGCCTGCCTGTCCTTCCTGCTGCCCAGCGACGAACCGTCCATCGGCGGTGAGAATGGCGGAACGGTGCAGGATTACCTCACCGAACTAGTGGTCCCGCATGACAGCGACCTTGTGGGCCGCGAGATCGGCTCGCTCAGCTTGTTCAGCCGCTCGGTGGTCCTGCTGGGCCTTAAGCGTGCGGGAGAAATCCGACGCGGCGACCTGAAGGAGGAGGAGCTTCATGCCGGAGACCGGCTGATCGTCCGCGCCGACGGCGCCGCCATCATGACCCTGCGCGAATCGGGCCGTTTCGAACTCGGCATCGCGGCGGATTCCGAAACCTCCTCCCATGAAGGCACGGTGATCGAAGCGATGGTCGCGCCCAGCCATCCCTCCACGGGCGAACGGCTGATGGACATACCCTTCCTCCACGCGCTGCGCGTCCGCATCATCGGCATGCATCGCTCACGTCATCTGGCTGGCCCCGATCTGGGCGATGCGCGCGTCCGGGGGGCCGACCGCCTGCTGATCGCGGGCAGCGACGACGCGGTGCGTTCGCTGCGCGACAACCCGCATCTGATGGGCGTGGACATCAGCCGCACCCGCGCCTTCCGCCGCAACAAGGCGTGGATCGCCATCCTGTCCATGGCCGCCGTCGTGACCTTCGCCGCGCTGAATGTCATCAGCATCGGCCTTGCCGCCTTCCTCGCGGTGGGCGTCATCCTCGTCACCCGCTGCATCGACGCGGAGGAGGCATGGAGCGCCATCGACGGCGACGTGCTGGTGCTGATCTTCGCGATGCTGGCGGTGGGTCTTGCCTTGGAACAGGCGGGCAGCGTCGCGCTGATGGTGGGGTGGATCACCCCGCTGCTGGAAGTCGCGCCCACATGGTCGCTGGTCTTCGTCATCTATTTCTTCGCGCTGATCCTGTCCGAATTGCTCAGCAACAATGCGGTCGCCGCACTGATGACCCCCATCACCATCGCGCTTGCCCGCCAACTGGGAGTCGATCCGTTGCCGCTGGTGATCGCTCTGATGATCGGCGCGTCGGCCTGTTTCGCGACGCCTATCGGCTATCAGACCAATGCGCTGGTCCACGCGGCGGGCGATTATCGCTTCGCCGATTTCGTGCGAATCGGTGTGCCGCTGAATATCGTCGTGGGACTGGCGGTGTGCACCACGCTTGTGCTGCTGAATTAGGTAAATTCGGGCCATCCGAAAACGGCCAATTGCGGGCATTTGCCGAAACATCAACATCCGTTCTTCCTGGGTAGGGGCTGAGCGAAGTCGAGGACCCGTATCGAAGGGTCAAGCGTGCCCTATGTCCTTCGATACGCCCTTTCGATAAGCTCAGGGGCTACTCAGGACGAACGGATGTGGGAATGGCGGATAGTCCGCTCTCCGCCCATCTCGCATCAGGTTTTCTCCACGTACCCTGGGAAACGCCAATCCCTGACGGGCGGCCCTGTCCCCTGTCGCGCCAACCGGGCAAACGGGCACGGCAAGGAGAAACCCCATGACCAGCCTGCCCTTCGTTCAGGTCGATGCCTTTGCCGATGCGCCCTTCACCGGCAATCCCGCCGCGGTGATGCTGCTCGGCCAATGGCTTGCCGACGATGTGCTGCAAGCTATCGCCGCGGAAAACAACCTGTCCGAAACCGCCTTCACCGTGCCCACGCCCGACGATCCGGATGCCGATTATGCGCTGCGCTGGTTCACCCCGGCGGTCGAGGTGAAGCTATGCGGCCATGCCACGCTGGCGAGCGGCCATGTGCTGATGGAGCGGGACAGCGTCCGCTTCCGCACGCGCCATGCCGGCATACTCACCGTGTCGCGGGCGGAGGAGGGCTATGCGCTGTCGCTGCCGGCGTGGACCATGGAACCGCGCCCGCTCCCCGATCTCGCGGCGGGCCTTGGCGGCGCGCCGCTCGAAAGCCACTGGCGCGAGGGAGGTTACAGCCTGTTCCTCTTCCCCGATGCCGCCGCCGTCCGGGCGCTCTCCCCCGATTTCGCGCGGCTCAAGGCGCTGGGCGACATCATGCTAATCGCCACGGCAGCGGGCGCGGGACCGGATGGAGACAGCGACATCGTCAGCCGCGTCTTTGTCCCCGGTGGCGGCGTGGATGAAGACCCCGTGACCGGATCGGCGCATGGCCTGCTCACCCCCTTCTGGGCGGAGCGGCTGGGCCGCAAGCGGATCAGCGCTTATCAGGCGTCGGCGCGCGGCGGCCGCATTGGCTGCGCGCTGGAGGGCGACCGGGTGATCCTGACCGGCGCATGCCGCACGATGATAGAGGGTCGCTTTTTCCCTTAACCCGGAAACAGCGCCATCAGCCTCGCCAGCCCCTCCTTCAACGCCTTGCGCTGTTCCTTGCGCGGCGACATACCGATCCGCACCACGGTCAGTTTCTGCCCCGGCGACACGAGGATATATTGCCCGTTATGCCCGACGCAGCCGAACAAGCTGTCAGGCGCGATCCCTGGCATCAGCGCGCTTTCCCCGCTCGCCCGGTTGCGCCACAGATGTGCCCCATAGGCCGGGTTGCGCGGCGAAGGCCGCCGCATGAAGTCGATCCATTTCTCCGGCACGATCTGGTGCCCGTTGGGCGAGCGCCCCCGGTTGCGGAGCAATTCCCCAAAGCGCGCATAATCCCGCCCCGTCATGTGCAGGAAGCTGCCGCCGATCATGGTCCCCGCCGCGTCATATTCCATCGTCAGGCTCTCAAGCCGCGCGGGCGTCTTCAGCCTGCCGTCGATGAACGTCTGCATCGCCCGCCGCCGCGCGTCGGGGTCGCGGCTGTTCGTCAGCATCCGCGCCATCAGTTCCGCCAATATCGTCGTGCTGCCCGTGCTGTAGGAGAAGGTCGAGCCCGGCGCATGGGCGAGCGGCTTCGCCTCGGCATAGGCGGCCATGTCCTGCGCCCCGTCAGTGAAGAGCATCCGGGCGGTGTCGCCCCGCTCGACCGGCTTCGTCTCCTCCACATGGTCGAGGCCGGAGGTCATCGTCAGCAGCTGCCGCAGCGTGATCCGTCCGCGCGGATCGCCCGGCTGGCCCCATGCCTCGACCGGCACCGGCGAATCGAGGCCCAGCCGCCCGTCCGACACCATCAGGCCCACCAGCACCGCCGTCACGCTCTTGGCGATGGACCAGGACAGGAGCTTCGTCTCCGCCCCGAATCCCGGCGCATAGCGTTCCGCGACGATCCGCCCCCGGTGCATCACCACCAGCACGCGGGTGTCGCCCATAGCGCCATCCTCGAACAGCGGATCGATCGCAGCGCGGATCGCATCCTCGCCCACATCGCCGTCGCTCGCCACGCTATAGACCGACACGGCGGCATTTTGTGCATGCACGGCCCAGGCCCCCGTCGCGCCCAGAACGGACAAAAGAGCCACCCCCGCGCCAAGGCGCTTTACGCTGATCCGATGGAGCTTCATAAGCCGCGCCTTAGCACGCGTTTTCGGAAAGGGGAGCATGTCTGCACGCCGCACATGGTTTTATGGGCTGACCGCGCTGGTCGTGCTGCTGCTCGCGCTGCTGGCGTGGAACTGGCGGGCCCTGAACGCGCGCGCGGCGCTGGGCGCGGCTTATGGCGCGCGGGTCGCCTGCTCCTGCCGTTATGTCGAGGGGCGCGACATGCCGAATTGTCAGGGCGACAAGGAACCCGGCATGGCCATGGTCTCGCTCACCGACCATCCCGATGCGCGCGCCGTCAGCGCCAGCGTGCCGCTCATCGCCTCTCGCATCGCGCGCTATCGCCCCGGCTGGGGTTGCCTGCTCGATCCCGTACGTTAAGGCAAGCCCCATGCGCCCCGATATTCCTACGTTGCTGCACGACATATTTGGTTTCCCCGGCTTTCGCGGGGTGCAGGAACAGGTGGTGGGCCGCGTCATGGAGGGGCAGGCGACCCTCGCCATCATGCCGACCGGTGCGGGCAAGTCGCTCTGCTATCAATTGCCGTCCGTGGCGCTGGAGGGATGCTGCGTCGTCATCTCGCCGCTGATCGCCCTCATGCACGACCAGCTTCGCGCGGCGCAGGCGGTCGGCATCCGCGCGGCCAGCCTCACTAGCGTCGATGCCGACTGGCGCGAAACGCAGGACCGCCTGCGCAGCGGAGACCTCGATCTCCTTTACGTCGCCCCCGAACGCGCGAGCGGTGAGGGCTTCCGCACCCTCCTGCGCTCCGCAAGGATCGCGCTCTTCGCCATAGACGAAGCGCATTGCGTCTCCGAATGGGGCCATGATTTCCGCCCCGACTACCGCCTGCTGCGCCCGCTGCTGGACGAGTTCGCGCACGTCCCCCGCCTCGCGCTCACCGCCACCGCCGACGCCCACACGCGCGAGGACATCCTCGTCCAGCTCGGCATCCCGCGCGAAGGCATGATCATCGCGGGTTTCGACCGGCCCAATATCCGCTACGCCGTCCACCCCCGCGACGGCCTGCCGCGCCAGCTTGCCGACCTCGCCGCCGCCAATCCCGGCCCCGGCATCGTCTATGCGCCCACCCGCGCCGCGACGGAGAAGCTGGCCGACGGCCTCGCCAAAACCGGCCGCCCCGTCCGCGTCTACCACGCCGGCCTCGACGCCAAGGTCCGCGCCGCAAACCAGGCCGCCTTCATCGCCAGCGAGGACATGGTGATGGTCGCCACCATCGCCTTCGGCATGGGCATCGACAAGCCCGACGTGCGCTTCGTCGCCCATGCGGGCCTGCCCAAATCGATCGAGGGCTATTATCAGGAATCCGGCCGCGCTGGCCGCGACGGCGAACCCGCGCAGGCGCATCTCTATTGGGGCGCGGAGGATTTCGCCCGCGCCCGCCAGCGCATCGCCGAACTCGATCCCACCCGCCAGCAAGGCGAGCGCGCCCGCATCGCGGCGCTCGGCGCGCTGGTCGAGACCGGCACCTGCCGCCGCGCCATATTGCTCCGCCATTTCGGCGAAAGCCCGCCCGCGACCTGCGGCAATTGCGACAATTGCATGAGCCCGCCCGCCAGCATCGACGCCACGCAGACCGCGCAGAAATTCCTCTCCGCCGTCTACCGCACCGGCCAGAGCTTCGGTGCGGGCCATATCGAATCGGTCCTGACCGGCGCGACCACCGACCGCATCCGCGAGCGAGGTCATGACAAGATCTCCGTCTACGGCATCGTCGACGCGGATGAGACGGCGCTCCTCCGCCCCGTCTCCCGCGCCTTGTTGGTCCGCGACGCGCTCGAAACCACCGAGCATGGCGGCCTGATGCTCGGCCCCAACGCCCGCCCCATATTGCGCGGCGAGGAAGAGGTCCGCATCGTTCTCCCTCCGCGCCGCGAACGGCGCAAGCGCAACGCCCGCACCGGCAGCGAAGCCAACCCCGTGGGCGATCCGCTGTTCGACGCCCTGCGCGCCTGCCGCCGCGAACTGGCGCAGGAGGCGGGGGTACCGCCCTATGTCGTCTTCCACGATTCCACCTTGCGCGAAATGGCGGAACAGCGCCCCACGACCCTTGCCGAACTCGGC
>Ga0180223_1002492_pt1 | contig 10960 bp, 9 predicted proteins | sample eDN5th30CKraftOP_FD_151337 | JGI IMG/M metagenome (GOLD analysis project Ga0180223, IMG submission 151337) | Enriched Organic Plus compost microbial communities from Emeryville, California, USA - eDNA 5th pass 30_C Kraft OP (version 2) (version 2) ...
CGTCCTGAGCCGATCGATGCGCTCGGCAATGTCGTCCAGCGGCTCGCCCCAGAAGAGCTGAACGTCGGACTCGGTCGCGGAAACGCGCTCGGCCGCCGCCGAAGCGCCGCCGAAATAGAGCCGTGGGTGACGCCGCTCCCCGCGCGGACGGATGCGCGGCACGACGGTCGAATTCTTCACCTGGAAATAGTCGCCCTCGAAGGTCACGTCTTCCTCGGTCCACAGCCTGCGCGTGAGCCGCATGAACTCCTTGGTGCGGGCGTAGCGCTGCGCCTGATCGCCTTCGGCATCGCCATAGGCGGCGAGATTGTCCTGCCCCGAAACGATGTTGATGCGCACGCGACCGCCCGTGAGGTGATCCAGCGTTGCTGCTGCGGACGCGAAATTGGCCGGTCGCCAATAGCCGGGCCGGATCGCGACAAGCGGCTCGAACGTGGTGGTGCGCGCGGTGAGCGCTGTCGCGACGGTGAAGGTGTCCGGCCTGCCCCAGCCGGTGCCGATCAGCGCGCCCTTCCAGCCATATGTCTCCAGCGCCTTGGCGTGACTGGTCAGCGTATCGAGCGTGTTGTGATCGTCGCTCACCACGTCGCCGCGGTGGCCAGCGTCGATCTGGTTGGGAATGTACCAGAGAAACTCGGCTTCAGTGCTCATGAGGATCATCTCCCGTCGTGAATGGAATTAGGACGCGTGGGCGGATTTCGAGTGATCGCCGGCCTGGGGCGCCGTCTCCACACCAAGTAGCGAGAGAAGCCGAAGCTTCAGTTCCTCGTGCTTCGCGGACGTGGCCCGATAGGGTGCGACGGCGAGATCGGCCTCGATGCGCCCGGCATCCAGCACGAGGATGCGATCGGCCAGCTCGATCGCCTCGTCGACATCATGCGTCACCAGCAGCACGCAGGGGCGATGGACCGCCGCCAGCTTGCGGAGCAAGGCGTGCATGCGGATGCGGGTCAGCGCGTCGAGCGCGCCGAAGGGCTCGTCGGCAAGCAGCAGCGCGGGCTCGCGCACCAGGCAGCGCGCAAGGGCGACGCGCTGCTGCTCTCCGCCGGACAATTCGTAGGGCCATGAGCGTTCGCGGCCGGCCATCTCCACTTCCGCCAGGGCGCGGCGCCCGCGCGCCTGCGCGTCCGGCGCGTCGAGGCCGAGGACGACATTGTCCAGCACGCGCTTCCAGGGCAGCAGGCGCGCGTCCTGGAACACGACCGACAGGTTCCTGGGCGCGAGGATCGTGCCCGAGCCCTTCGCCTCGCGATCGAGGTCCGCGATCGCGCGCAGCAAGGTGCTCTTGCCCGATCCGCTGCGGCCGAGCAGCGCGACGAACTCGCCCCTGCCGATGTCGAGGTCAATGCCGTCCAGCACGCCCTTCAGCGTGAAATGACGCACGAGGTTCCGGATGCTGACGACCTTGCCGGCATCGCGGCGATCCATTGCTATTTCGCGAGCGTGCGACGCCATGACAAAACCCTGCTTTCCAGAAAACGCACCGCCAGGTCCGAGGAGACGCCGAGCACGGCATAGACGACGAGGCCGACGAGGATGATGTCCGACTGCGCATAGGTGCGCGCGAGCGTAATCATGTAGCCGATGCCGCTCGTCGCGTTCAGCTGCTCGACCACCACGAGCCCCAGCCACGCCCCCATGACGCCGAAGCGCAGGCCGAGAAGGAAGCCCGGCAGCGCGCCAGGAAGGACGACATGGCGGATGAACTGCGCATGATTGAGACCCAGGCTCTCGGCGAGCTCGACATGCTTGATGTCGATGCCTCGCAGGGCATTGTGGGTCTGAATATAGATCGGGATGAAGACGCCGAGCGCGACGACGATCACCTTCATCGGCTCACCGATGCCGAACCAGAGCACGAACAGCGGGATGAGCGCCAGGGACGGAATGGCGCGCTTGATCTGCACCAGCCCGTCGATCAGATAGCCGCCCAGCAGCGTTAGGCCCGAGAGCAGAGCGAAGATCACGCCGAGCGTCACGCCCCAGAAGAGCCCCTGCGCCGCGCGCCACGCCGACACAGCGATATTGTCCTGCAGCCGCCCCTGCTGGAATAGGTCGGCCGCGGTGTGGATCGCGACCCAGGGCGCAGGCAGGATGCGGCTGTCGATCCATCCCGTGGCCGAGCCGACGCTCCAGATGAGGATGACCAGCACCGGTCCCAGCACCCAGCCATAGGAGAGCGGCCGGTCCAGCCCGAGCCGGCGCCGGGCCGGTGCTTCGTCCGGCGACCGGAAAGCCGCTCTTGCCGGCTGCACGAGGTCGACCTCGTCTTCCATCGCAATCTGCCCAAAGGCGACGTTCATCGTGCACTCCCCTTCGAAGCGCCGCCGGCCGCCCCTTGCTCATTGAAGGCATCGGCCGCGACCGTCTCGAACCGGCGATCGAACAGGATGCTTGCGTCGAAGCGCGCCTGACCGGTTTGCGCGGCCAGGAGATCGACCGAACCCTGCTGGTAACGGATCGCGTCCGACCAGTTGCGGGGAATATCCGGCTCGCCCTGATCGCGGACGATCTGCAACGCCTCCGACGGCGACAGGCCCTGGTTCTTCACATAATAGAGCTGCGCGAACTCGGCGGGATGCGTCTCGATCCACTGCGCCGCGCGCGCCCAGAGCTGGACATAGGCGCGAAGCGCCGCCGCCTTGCCCGCATCTTCCAGCACTTCGGTGCGCGTGTAGATGAGGCCGAGATCGTCACGGAACGGGCCGTGATCCAGCAATTTGGCGCCATCCTTCGCATAGTCGCGGATATAGCGCTGATAGATGCCGTTCGCCCCGAGCGGCGCGACGTCGACGAGACCGGCGACCAGCGCGTTGATGTAGACATCGCCCGTGCTGGGCAAATCGACCAGCGTCACGTCGCTTGCCTTGAGCCCCTGTTCCTGCAGCGTCCGCAAGACCACTTCGCCCTGCACCTGACCGGCGCTGAACGCGATCTTCTTGCCGCGCAGGTCGGCGAGGGAGTTCATCCTCGTTTTCGGCGAAATGCCGAAACGCCACAGCGGATGCTCCGACACGCCCCTGCGGAACCGGACGCCGACGATCTTCACAGGAATGCCCACCCATGTCGCATGGATCGGGGGCACGTTCGCGGCGGCGCCGACGTCGAGCGCCCTGGCATGGAAAGCCTCGGTGACTTGCGGCCCGCCCGCCAGCTGCGCCCATTCGATCTTGAACGGCAGCTGCTTGTCCCAGCCATTATGCTCGATGATCGCCTGCGTGGGCGGATCGCCGATGACCAGCGTTACGCCCGGCGGGACGGTCTCGGGCAGCGGCGCATCGAGCGCGAGGCGGTTCGCCGGCGCGCCCGATTGCCCGCCGCATGCCTGCAATGCCAAGGCGCCGGCCAGCGCCATGCAAAGCTTGGCCATGCGCGCGAACAGGCCGGCCACTAGGAGATGCCCCCGGAAACCCGGCTGAAGACGCCTAGCCTCGCCACGAGCGCGGCGGCGCGCCCCTCCCGCGCAGGCGTCGCGGAAATGCGGCACATGGGGGCAATTGCGGCCCTGTCGCGCCACCTTGGAGACCGCTGACGCAGAACCTCTTTCATGACGGAAACCGTCCGCTCGCTGCTTCGATCCGCATCGCTGTGCACATGCCTGCCAATGAACATCCTAACGTGCCTCAAGGGTTTACAACCTATTCCTATCTGGTCAATAGAGATTAAATTGGGAGACGGAAACGAAGCCTATGCCGTTGCGCCCCGCGCTTGCGACCATCTCGACGGACGGCCCGCGGCGGCGCAGCGGCCGCCGGGGATTTCAACGAGAATGTCGAGGCCGGCGGCACGGCCATCGCGGCGTCCAGCGGCCCGCCGGGCGCGTCACGAACAGCCCTCACGCTCGGCCGCCAGCGCCGGATAGTCGGTATAGCCCGCCGCACCCTCGCCATGGATCGTCGCGCGGTCCAGCGGGTTCAGCGGCGCATTCCTGCGAAAGCGCTCGGGCAGGTCGGGATTGGCGATGAAACTCTCCCCGAAGGCGACGATGTCCGCGGTGTCGTCGGCAATGGCGGCTTCCGCCGCGTCGCGCCCATATCCGCCCGCGACGACGAGCGCGCCGCCGAAGCGCCTGCGCAGCCCCGGCACGAGCGGGCGCTTCTGGTCGACCGGCTCGACGACATGCAGATAGGCGATCCCCAGCTGGTCCAACGCCTCGACCGCGCAGGTGAAGGTCTCCGTCGCATTCCGGTCGGACATGCCGTTGGCGCTGCTCCGGGGCGAGAGGCGCACGCCGACCCTCTCCACACCCCAGATCGCGCACACCGCTTCGGCCACCTCCATCAGCAGGCGGCTCCTGTTCAGGGGCGAGCCGCCATAAGCATCGCTTCGCCGGTTCGAGCAGCTTCGCAGGAACTGGTCGATCAAATGGCCATTGGCGGCGTGCAGCTCGACACCGTCGAAGCCGGCCTCCAGTGCCAGCAGCGCGGCACTCGCGAAATGATCGACGATGCGCGGCATCTCCCGTAACGAGAGTTCACGCGGCGCAGGCAAGCCACGGCACATCTGGCCGGCGCGTGCCGGGCCCTTTGTCGCGATGGCCGACGGCGCGACGGGAACGGCGCTGCCGTTCAGCATCGATGGGTGCGCGAGACGCCCGAGATGGGTCAACTGGACGAAGATCCGGCCGCCGGCACGATGGACCCGCTCAGTGACGCGGGCCCAGCCGTCCGATTGGGCCGCATTGAACAGGCCCGGCCGGGCGGGCGCGGCCGGCGCGCTGCGCGGATCGACCTCCGTCGCCTCCGAAATGATCAGCCCGGCGCCGGCCCGCTGCGCATAATATTCGGCCATAAGCTCGGTCGCGATCTTGCCGTGCGCGGCACGGAAGCGCGCTAGCGGGGCCATCGCGATCCGGTTCGGCAATCGCAGGGAGCCCAGACTGAACGGCTCGAGCAGTTTCATGCAGGCCTCCCGCGTCCCGATGCCTCCGTCCCGCCTAGACCGATCCTCTCACGGCAAACACAAATTAATTCTATCATAATGATAGAATTTTGATGTCATGTCCGCTGCACCACTTTGTCGAGTCGGCTCGCCTGCGGGCAAGGCGCGACTCCCCTTGCAGCCAGCCACGCCAACTATCTCTATTGACTGCATAGACATATCAGGATGACGGCCATGCGGGCAAGAGCCTGTCGCCGGACCGACGCGAAAATGTGCCGTCTCGCGGTCTGCACGCAAGGATCGCCGCGGGGCCCGGTCCGTGGCTCGCGGCGGGCACGGGCCGGCGTGGGAGATGCCCCCGTTTGCCGGAGGTCACCGCCCGGGCGCTCGATCAGGACAGGTGTCGCGCGGACCGCGCCAGTGGCGCCGGAGCCTTCCCCCATGCCCCGGCACGCAGGCCTGCGTGCGACCGGTCTCTCAGATCGGTGCAGCTTCGTCCTCGTCAGCGGTGGGGACGAAGCCCTCCCCGGTGACGGCATCGGCGATGGTGCGATGATCGAGCACCGCGGAGAGCTGCTCGCGCGCCTCGATCATGACGCGCCGGAGCTGGCAGGCCTGCTCGTCATGGCAATCCAGGCAGCGGCGGTAGAATTTCCGGCTCGCGCAATGGATGAGAGCGAGCGGGCCGTCGGTCACCCGAATGACTTCGCCGAAAGTGATCTGCTCGGGCGGGCGCGCCAGCGCGTAACCGCCGGCCTTGCCGCGAGTGCTCTGCACGATGCCCGCGATCTTGAGATCCACCAGGATCGCCTCGAGGAACTTGCGCGGCACATTGGCCGCCGCGGCGATCTCCGCGGTGGGATGGGGCTTCTGGGGATCGCGCGTCGCAAGGTGCAGAAGTGCCTTGAATGCGTAACGCGACTGCTGCGACAACATGCAAAAATGGCCCTCAAAATGTCATGCCCGCACGGTTGTCACGCAGACGTTCGGATTGCCGGCAGTTAGGCCGTAACAGGCAATTTTTCAAGTTTTACAGCCGGGCCCGACCAGGTCGCAGCGCCCCCTTTCCGCGAACCCGCGCCGCCGCGCATCGGAATTCCTTCCGCCCGAGGAGGCCGCTTAATATTGACAATGTCTATCTGTTTAGTAAGGTTAATGAGAACAGCCCGAGCCCGCCTTCACCGACCAGACAGGACCATCAGCCGCCGATCATGCCCACCGGGCCAGGGCTCGCCGCCAGCCTTCGCGCCGCGCCTGCCCGCGCCTTGCCCCGGGGATTGGCGCCGTCGCGCGCCCCCCACACATCATCGAACACACCACAGGAGCCCATAATGACGGATTATCGATATCTTGGCCGATCCGGCCTCAAGGTCTCGCGGCTGACGCTCGGCACGATGATGTTCGGCGGCGAGACGGACGAGCCCACCTCTCACCGCATCATCGACAAGGCGCGCGAACAGGGCATCAATTTCATCGACACCGCCGATGTCTACAACCGCGGCGAGTCCGAGGCGGTGGTCGGGCGAGGCATCAGGGCCCATCGCGACGATTGGGTTCTCGCGACCAAGTTCGTCAATGCCGGCGGCCCCGGTCCCAACCAGCGGGGCCAGTCGCGCAAATGGATCATCGAGAGTGTCGAGAACAGCCTGCGGCGGCTCGGCACCGACTATATCGACCTCCTCTATTTCCACCGCGCCGTCTTCGACGCGCCGCTGGGCGAAGCCGTTCGGGCGCTCGGCGACCTGATCCAGCAGGGCAAGCTGCGCTATTTCGGCGTCTCCAATTTCCGCGCCTGGCGCATTGCCGAAGTCTCGCACCTGGCCGACCAGTTCGGCATCGACCGGCCGATCGCCAGCCAGCCGCTGTACAATATCTTCAATCGCGTGGCCGAAGCGGAGCAGCTGCCGGCGGCCGGCCATTTCGGCCTCGGCGTGGTCTCCTACAGCCCGCTGGCGCGCGGCGTGCTCACCGGCAAATATGCGCTCGACCAGACCCCGGGCGCGGACACGCGCGCGGGCCGGCAGGACAAGCGCATCCTCGAGACCGAATGGCGCCCGGAATCGCTCGTGCTCGCCCGCAAAATCGCGGACCATGCGCGCGACAGGGGAATCGATCCCGTCGCCTTCGCCATTGCCTGGGTACTGAACAACAGGCTGGTCACCTCCACGATCACCGGCCCCCGCACCGAAGCGCACTGGGACAGCTATATCAGGGCGCTCGACGTCAAGCTGACCGGCGAGGACGAAGCGTTCATCGATGCACTGGTCGCGGCCGGTCATGCGTCCACGCACGGCTTCACCGACCCGGGCCATCCGATCGAGGGACGTGTGCCCTACAGCGCGGCGGAAAACAGCCCTGCCCTGCCGCTCGAACGTCCGGTTCGCGGGGCCCCGCCGGCCTGATCCTTGCGCGCCCCAACCCCGCGATCGCGCGCAGCGAAGACGCGGGATCAACCGGGCTAGCGGTGCTTTAGGCAAGAAAAGTCGAAGTTCCTTCTAAATTCCTACTATTATTATAGGGTTTTATACATGCTTCCGGGTGGCGGGTTACCCCTTTTCCCCAAGCTAGGAAGACAGGCTACCGGGAAACCTCTCCTCCCGGAACGGCTTCTGGACCACGTTCCTGCCAGGCGGGGACGTGGTCCTTTTTCCCGCGCCCCATGCGAATGACGGCTTGCCGCTTCGATCGCTCACGCCGTTCGGGCGACGGCATCGGCGCCGTCCATCGCGCACAGCGGTGCCATGCCGATGACGGGCAATCCATTCATGCGGCCTGCGACCATGTTCGGCAATCCGCCGCCGCCTCACCCTGTTTCGCGCAGACGCCTGCCATGCGCGTGTCGAGCCTGGCGAGCACGGCGCTGCCGCCATGGGCATCGCTCCATGCGCGCAGCGCCTTGCCCCAGGCGGACACCTTGACGCGCGTGCGCTGATAATAGCTACCGGGATTCCTGCCGAGTTCGTCGATCACGGCCGCCGCGCTCGCTTCCACCGCCGCCTTGTCGTCCGGCGCCTGGCGCAGCACGGTCTGCGAATAGGCGATCGCCCATTGCACGCGGGTCGCGGAGCCCTGCGCGGTTTCATAGGCCTTGCGCGCCCAGGCGATCGCGGCGGGCCCATCCTTCTCGTCCTCGGCGATGGAGGCAAGATCGAGCATGTAATAATAGGGCGCTTCCGAGCGCTTGAGTTCGGCTTCGAGCAGGCGCTTGGCGCCGCTGTCGTCCCCGGCCTCATGGAGAAGGTCGGCCGCATTCGAGATGACCGACTGACGGACCATGGCATCGGTGGCGACCTTGTCCGCCCATGCAGCACGAGCGCGTACCTTGGCCAGCACCGGCGCCGGGATCGCCCCGGAAGGCCTTTTGGCGAGCGCGATATCCGCAGCGACCGTGCCGAGGCGATCGGGGATCGGCAGCGCTGCGTCGGCATAGACATGATCCAGCGCCGAGACGAGCGATCCGCCGAGAGCCGCGCGCTGACCGGCATCGGGCAAGGCGGCGATGAGCGGCGGGAGGGCATAGCTCAGTTCCTGCCGGTTCGCCGTCACTTCCGCCGGGCTGGCGAGGATGGCGGGCACGAGTTCGCGGATGCGGCCCTGCTGCGCCGGACTCAGCGCATAGTGACCGTCCGGCCCTTGCCGGGTGCCGGTCACGAGCGCGAGCAATGCAAAGCGGCGCTTGAGCACGGGGTCCGGCACCGCCCGCGCCAGCCGCTCCAGCAGCGCACTCGCGCGGGCGGGGTCGGCGAAATGCCGCGGGTCGTTTCGCCAGTCGAAGGCGGCAAGCAATTGCCAGTCGTCGCGCGACAGGCTCGCAGCATCCTTCCGCGCGGTCGCGAACAGCGTCTCGATCGGCGTGGTCCGCCCTGCCGCGGCCTTCAGCACATCGGCGAGGCGCGAGACGGTGGTCGCGCTCGACAGACGCGTGATCTCCGAACCGTCGGCACGCAGGACGATGACGGTCGGATAGCCGCTGATCCCGAAGCGCTCGCCCCAGCGCTGCGCTCCTTCGGAATCGCCGTCGAGATAGACGGGCACGAAATTGCGGGTCTGGGCTATGAAGGCCGGATCCTTGAACAGGGTCGACTTCATCTGGTTGCACGGCGGGCACCATTTGGCGCCCCAGTAGAGGATCACCGGCTTGCCGCTCTCCCTCGCCTCGGCAAGTGCATCGTCCACATCACCCTCGCGCCACGCGATCCCGGACGCCGCGGCCACTTCCGCCGGCGGAAGCGCACGGTGGCAGGCCGCGAGGGCAAATGTCACAGCGAACAGGAACCAGATCGATCGCACTTCGAAGCCTTCCATTCCTTGCCGCCCTTGAGGCCGCCTACCTGATCTTGCACAACGGGGCACCCCTGCCATCGGACCCGTGCCCGCGGGGCGACCGCGTCGCGGCCATGGACAGCCATTATGAAGCCCGCTATAGTCTATCAAATCTGTAGTGAATAGGGCAAGTCTGAGCACTGGCCGATATGCCGTGGATCAGGCGCCTTGCCGGCTGGAGGGAATGCGTGAGTATCGTTCTCATCGCCGGACTGCTGGCCATCGCCGCCATTTTGATCGCATGCCGCGGTTCGACTAATCATTTCGATCCATCCGACCCTCTGGCGCGCGCCCGTTCAGCCGAACTCAGCGAAGCGGATGAAGAGTGATCGGGGACAATCTCGGGTGTCGCGGTGTCGATCCTGGAAGTCTGCATCGTCAATCTCCTGAAAAATGCAGAAGCCCTCGCCCGCATATTCGACTGGACTCGAAGGGAAACGCTGATGGTGCAGAAAATCGAGCAGGATGTCATGGGCGTGGATCGCGCCGAGTAGTGCAGGATGGCGCGACCATGCTCCGGTTGGCACTAGCCTATGGGCCAGGCGGGATGAGCTTACGGTCTGCAGCGTCATGGGCAGCTGGATGCGATATTGTGCATTTGTCGGATGTCGGACTGTTGAAGCGCCTCAAAGGGGCAAACGACTGGTTGAGCTATATCGCCGCCTCCTTGCTTGGCGATCATGTTCGCAGCCAGCGGGCCGGACGACGGCTGCGGGTCGTCGATGGCAGCGTGATCCGCTCGTCAGGCAGGGGCGGCACGAACTGGCGACTCCACGCAACCTATGACCCGGCCGAAGGACGGTTCACCCAGCTTGAAATCAGCGATACGCATGGTGGAGAGAGCCTGTCGCGCCACACATTCGAGAAGGGCGATCTCGTCTTGGCGGACCGAGGATATGCCCGGACACCGGGATTGCTTCATGTGCGCGAGATGGAAGCGGACTTTATCATGCGGATCGGCTGGTCGACGATCCGATTGCTGACACCGAACGGCGCGCGGCTGGACTGGAATGCGATCTACGCCGGAATGCAACCGGGCGATATCGCCGAACACGCGGTGCTGGTTGATCATTCCGGCCGCAAGCGAGGAGCACCCGGCGACCCGACGTTCCGGGCCCGCCTGATCATTCGGCGTAAAGACGAGGCTTCGTCGGAACGGACACGCAAAGCGATATGGTTTGACCATAGAAGGAAGCAGCGGGTGGCCGCGCATCCTAATCCTTTGACGGTCGCATCGGCGGATTTCCTCCTGCTACTGACCTCGGTATCCGCGCGAGATATGTCTTCGGACCATGTAATTGCGACCTATCGTTTGCGCTGGCAGATCGAACTGGCGTTCAAAAGGCTCAAGAGTGGGCTCGGGATCGATGCGCTCCTAGCGCGCGACAGCCAACTCGCTCGCTCATGGCTCGCGGCGTATCTCATTTTCGGATTGTTGATCGACGAGGCTGCCCGCGCCGGCGGAGGGCAGGCGCGTTAAGTTAGCGCTTATGGGAAGACTTTCCCCCGAGACACAACTCAACGTCAAAAGGCTGGAAAATACGCCAACGCACCCGCAATGTGTGGTCGCCCGGTGGTCGCCCGCGAAAAAATCGACAAAAATAGGCCGCGGCCCATTCTTGTAATTTGTTGATTTTCAAGAAAAATCTGGAGCGGGCGAAGGGATTCGAACCCTCGACCCCAACCTTGGCAAGGTTGTGCTCTACCCCTGAGCTACGCCCGCTCTGGCGGTCGCTCGGGGTGGGCCCGGCGACGG
>Ga0180223_1002493_pt1 | contig 10956 bp, 9 predicted proteins | sample eDN5th30CKraftOP_FD_151337 | JGI IMG/M metagenome (GOLD analysis project Ga0180223, IMG submission 151337) | Enriched Organic Plus compost microbial communities from Emeryville, California, USA - eDNA 5th pass 30_C Kraft OP (version 2) (version 2) ...
ACTTCTCGGTGGAGATCGGCGCGGAGATGGTGCTGCTGCCCCGGTTCGAGACGGACCAGGTGCTCAAGACCATCAGGCGCAAGCAGCCGACACAGTTCTTCGGCGTGCCGACCATCTATGTCGCGATGAACGGCCTGCCCGACGACAAGGTGCCGGACCTGTCGGCGGTGCGCGCCTGCATATCGGGCGGCGCGCCGCTGCCCCTCGACGTGCGCGAGCGGTTCGAGCAGCGCACCGGCGCCCGCGTGGTGGAAGGCTACGGCCTTTCCGAAACCTCGCCGATCATCGCCTGCAACCCGCTCGACGGCCGGGTCAAGGACAATAGCTGCGGCCCGCGTTTCCCCGGCACCATCCTCGAAATCCGCGATCCCGAAAACCCCGCGCGCCTGCTGCCGCAGGGCGAGCGCGGCGAGGTCTGCGCACGCGGGCCGCAGGTGATGAAGGGCTATTGGAACAAGCCGGAGGAAACGGCGGCGGTGTTCGTGGACGGCGCGCTGCGCACCGGCGATATCGGCTATCTGGACGAGGACGGCTATCTGTTCCTGGTCGACCGGATCAAGGACGTGATCCTGTGCGGCGGCTACAACGTCTACCCCCGCGTGATCGAGGATGCCGCCTATCAGCATCCCGACATCCGGGAAGCGATCGCGATCGGCATAGACGACCCCTATCGCGGCCAGTCGCCCAAGCTGTTCGTCGCGCTGCGCGAAGGCTCCGCCCTTTCCACCGAGGCGCTGGGCGCGTTCCTCGCCGAGCGGCTGAGCAAGATCGAGATCCCGAAGGAGATCGAGATACGCGACGCGCTGCCCAAGACGCTGATCGGCAAATTGTCGAAAAAGGAACTGATCGAAGAGGAAAGGAAGAAGCGCGCCTGACGACGCCGCTGCCCGGCCCCGCCGATGCGATGGAAATGACGATGCACTGTTCACCCCCCTCCCCATTCTTCTCCCGCGCCGCAATGGCCGCCCGCCACGTGCCTTTCGCGAGGACCGGCGCATGACCGCGCGGACCGGCAAGAAAGCCCGCGCCGAACAGCCGGACACCGGCTTCAAGGGCATACAGGAAGTCGCCGGGCAACTGGGCGTGACCCAGCGCACCTTGCGCTTCTATGAGGACAAGGGGCTGATCGAGCCGCATCGCGTCGGCACCACGCGCGTCTATTCCCGGCGGGAAATCGGCCGCATCCAACTGGTGCTGCGCGGCAAGCGGCTGGGCTTTTCCATTCGCGAGATCAAGGAATTCCTCGATCTCTACGATGTGGACCCGAACCATGTCGAACAGATGAGCCGCCTCGTCACGCGGATCGAGCAACGGCTGGAAGATCTGGAACAGCAACGCATCGCGCTCGACGAAACCGTCAGCGAACTGCGCCAGATCAGGAACGAGGCGCTCGCCCGGCTGGGCAAGGATTGAGGCGATCGGACAGGCTGGTTTTGGGCAAAAGCGGACCTTCGCCTTCATCGTCACCCTGAACTTGGTTAGCTGCACTGGCCTTCGGCTCAGCATCCATCAAGCCCCATGCTCCTCCGCTCAATCCGGTGAAATGGACCCTGAGCCGAAGGCCAGTGCAGCTAACCAAGTTCAGCATGACGGTTGATTTACACCTAACTATTTGAATAACCTATCCTTTTATCCGTCATGCCAGCGCAGGCTGGCATCTCAGGAGATGGCGCGCGACAGGGCCTGCGGCCCCAGCGTTGACCTTCGGTCGCCCTTCGGGTCGCTGGGGTGACGGTAAGGGCTAACCGCAAAAAACGGGGGCGACGCCCTCGCGCCGCCCCGTTGCATTCCCACAAGAGCGCCCGGCGGGCGGGGCTGACCCCCCTCTCCCGCCGGGACGCATTCCCCCGCCAGGGATCAGAAGCGTACCGTGCCGCGAATGCCGTAGGTGCGGGGCGGGCGCAGCTGGTTGTAGAAAACGCCTGCCTTGGCCGGGCTCTGCAAGCCGTTTGAAAAGACCAGCTCATCCTCCAGATTGTTGACGAAGCCGGTCAGCGCGAACTGGCCCGACGCCGTTTCATAGGTGATGCGCGCGTTGGACATCATATAGCTGCCTTGCTTCACCTCCGGCATGAAGTCGATCGACAGATAGCGCGAGGACTCCACCCGCGTATCGACGCCCGCCGTCAGCTTGCCCGCCCCGCCGAGGTCGAAGCTGTGCTGATAGCCCGCGTTCAGCACCCAGCGCGGCGCATTGGTCAGCGGCCGGCCGGAGCAATCGACGTCGAAAATGGCTGCGGTCGGCGACGCGCCCACCAGCGAGGTCGGCGTGATCGCGCATCCGACCACCGGCGCTGCGCCCGACACCGAATAGGCCTGATAGTCCATCTCGTCATATTTGCTGTGCAGATATTGCAGGTTGATCGACAGCAGGTCGTCCGGTGTCGGCTGCCACAGCAATTCCGCCTCCGCGCCGTAGATGGTGGCGGAACCGGCATTCTCCGTCTTGAACACCGGGCCGTAGATGCCCGGCGCGACCAGCACCGGCGCGAGGTGGGAAACCTGCTGATCCTTGTAATCCCAGTAGAACGCCTCGACGTTCAGCTGGAGCGTGTTGTCGAAGAAGCGGTTCTTCGTGCCGATGGTATAGGCGGTCAGCCGCTCCGGCTTCGAATAATTCTCGCCCAGCGCGGAATAGAGGATACCGGATTTGAAGCCGGTGGAAACCGTCGCGTACAGCAGCGAGCGCGGCCCCATGTCATATTCGACGCCCGCCTTCCACGTCACCTTGTCGAAATCGACATCGCTGGTGGCGTCGGTTTGCAGGTCGAGGATGATCGGGGTCAGCGGCGGCGCGGGCGGCGGCGCGAAGCCGACGAACGGATAGGTGTGCGCCTCGGTCAGCTGCTGCTTGTTGTCCTTGGTGTAGCGCAGGCCGCCGGTCACGCGGAAGGTATCGGTGAGCGAGAAGGTCGCTTCCCCGAACACCGCGAAGCTCCTGGTATTGAGCTGCGAATTGATGCGGGTGCCGTTGCTCTGCTGATTGTAGAACTGGGCGGCCGTCACATCCTCGACGAAATAATAGCCGCCTAGCACCCATTTCAGCCGGTCGCTCTGGTTGGCGAGGCGGCCTTCCAGCGACATCTGGTCCGATTTCTCGGTGACGTCGATCAGGAAGCTCGACGCATAGCTGACGAAATCCAGCTTCGTATGGCGCCATGCCGGAATGACGGTCAGCTGTGCGAAGCCGAGGTCGGCGTTCACCGTCGCCATCGCGCCATAATAGTCATTGTCCTGATAGCCGTCGTCTCGCGCGATGATCTGCGGCACCGGCGGGGTCGGCGCGCGGGAGAGATATTCGGCGATCACGCGCGGGTCGCTCGGCCCCAGCCGCTTCTTGCCCGCGAGCAGCGGCATGATCGTGCCGCCGCTGCCCATGCCGCCGACATGGCCGTAATCGGCCATGATCGTCGCGTTGAAGCCGCCGCCGGTGTCGAAGCGCAGCTGGCCGCGCACCGCCTGCGTATCCTCGTCGTCATAGCCGTCATTGTAGAAGCCGTCGCGCTTCGCATATTGGCCGGAGACGCGGAACGCGGCGCGGTCGCCCAGCGGCACGTTGAGCGCCGCCGATCCCTTCAGCGCGTCGTAATTGCCATATTCGGCGGTCAGGAAGCCCGACGCCTCGCCCAGCTTCGGCTTGGCGGTAACGAGGTTGACCGCGCCGCCGGTCGCGTTGCGGCCGTAGAGCGTGCCCTGCGGCCCCTTCAGCACCTCCATCCGTTCGAGGTCGTAGAACAGCGCGACGGGCGCCGCCGGGCGGGAGAGATAGACGCCGTCGAGGTTGAACGCCACGCCCTGCTCGGCAAAGGCGTTGGAGCCGAAGGTGCCGACGCCGCGCAGGTAGATCTGCGTCAGCGCCGCGGCGGGCGCGACCTGAAGCGCGGGCACCAGGCGGGTGAGGTCGGTCGCCTGGGTGACACTCTGTTCCGTCAGCGTGTTGCCGGTCACCGCGCTGACGGGGATGGCTGCCTTCTGGAGATTTTCCTCTCGCCGCTGGGCGGTGACGATGATGTCGGCAAGGCCGCCATTTCCGGCGGCGGCGTCCGAATCCTGTTCCTGCGCATGGGCCGGAACCATTTGGAATGCAGCCATAGCCGCGCCGGCAAGAAGATAAGCCTTCACTGTGTCTCCCCTTTTCCTCTTTGCATCGTCGGTTTTCCGACATTGGAGAAAGCCTATCCTTGCCCTTTCCATTTGGGAAATTTTTTGTTTTAATGATATTTCAATCACAGGATGAATTGATATGCGCTTCAAGGGACTGGATCTGAACCTGCTCGTCGTGTTCGAGGCGCTGATGGAAACGCGCAGCGTCACCCGCACGGCAGAGCGGATCGGCCTCACCCAGCCCGCGACCAGCGCCGCCCTGCGCCGCCTGCGCACCTATTTCGGCGACGACATCGTGGTCGCGGTGGGCAAGCGCATGCATCCCACGCCCTTTGCCGAGATGCTGCTGCCGCAGATTCAGGAAAGCCTGCGCGGCGTCGAGCGGGCGATCGCGACGCCGACCAGCTTCGACCCGGCCACCGCCACCCGCACCTTCCGCATCATCGCCTCCGATTACATCATGGTCGCCGTGCTGGTGCCGCTCGGCGCCCGGCTGAGCGCGCTCGCCCCCAATATCCGCATGGAGATCATCCAGCCGGGCGACACCAGTATGGCGGAGCTGGAACAGGGCAAGGTGGACCTGCTGATAACCCCGGAGCCCTATCTGGCGGCGTGGCATCCCTCCGAATTCCTGTTCGAGGAAAAGCAGGTCGTCGTCGGCTGGGCCGGCAATCCGATCTTCCGCGAGGGGCTGACCGAGGAGAAGTTCTTCGCCGCCGGCCATGTCAGCGTGGCCTTCGGTTCCACGCGGGTGCAGGCCTTCGCCGACTCCCACCTGTCCCACATGGGCAGGCAGCGGCGTATCGAGGTCACCGTGACCAGCTTCGCCTCCGTCGCCTGGTTCCTTCAGGGCACCTCGCGCCTCGCCGTGCTGCACGAGCGGCTGGCGCGTGCTATCCTGGACCGGTTCGACCTCAACTGCACCGACGTACCCTTCCCCTTCCCCCGCATGCGGGAAATGATCCAGTTCCACGAAGCCCGCGCCGGGGATGCCGGGCTGACCTGGCTGCGCGGCCAGTTGGCGGATACCGCCAACCGGATCATTCAGGAAACAGATGGCAACCTATAAATAGTATAAGTTTTACATATCGTCCGACGACGGACTACCCTGTCTCTGCCGCCATTCCGCCGTTCAGCGGCAAGGCCGCGCCGGGAAAATACGGCGCGGGCAGCGTGAAAGGCTTCTGAAATCACGAAAAGAGCGCGGATCCCGACGCCGTGCCGGAAAGGGAGAGACAGAGTGACGACGACCGGAAAATATCTGCGCAACTGCTGGTACATGGCCGCATGGTCGGACGAGGTCGGCGAAACGATGCTGCGCCGCCGCCTGCTGGGCCAGCCGATCCTGCTGCTGCGCAAGCAGGACGGCACCGCAGCGGCGCTGACCGACCGCTGCCCGCACCGCTTCGCGCCGCTGAGCGAGGGCACGCGGGAGGGTGACGTCGTGCATTGCCCCTATCATGGCCTCGGCTTCAACGCGGAGGGGCAATGCGTGCACAATCCCTTTTCCGACACTCTGCCCAAGGGGGCGAACCTCCGCGTCTGGCCGACGCAGGAGCGCGACGGCATCCTCTGGTTCTGGGCGGGCGATCCGGCGCTCGCGGACCCGGCGCTGGTTCCCGATTTCGCGCCGATCATCAAGGCAGGGCTGGCGCCGCTCAAAGGGCTGATGGGGATGAAGGCGCCCTATGAATATGCGACCGACAATCTGATGGACCTCAGCCATATCGAGTTCGTCCACAAGGGCAGCTTCGCGGGCAATGGGGTGATCTTCGCGGGCAAGCACGAATTGCGGCAGGAGGAAAAGGCGCTCTGGTCCAACTGGTGGATGCCCGACGTGCCCGCGCCGCCGCACACACTGGGCATTTACGAACCCGGCACGCCGACCGACCATTGGCTCGATATGCGCTGGCAGGCCCCCGCCTCCATGCTGCTGGAAGTCGGCGCCACCCGCGTGGGCAAGCCGAGGGAGGAGGGCGTGGTGGTGCATCAGGCGCATATCATCACGCCCGAAACCGACGGGACGAGCCATTATTTCTGGGCGACAACCCGATCCACCGACCAGGCGCACGAACAGGCCGACGCGATGGTCAAGTCGCTGATGGAGCAGGCGTTCATCGTGGAGGACAAGCCGATCATCGAGACGAGCTACGCCAATCTCGACGGCATGGACTTCTGGGAAGCGCGCCCCGCCTTCCTCGGCATCGACGCGGGCGGCACCAAGGCGCGTCGCGTGCTGCAACAGATGATCGCGGAAGAGGAAGCGGCGCTGGCGGCGTGATGCCGGCGGGGCACCTCAATCCTCCCCTCCCCTTCGGAGGAAGGGACCGAGGGGTGAGGTATGGTGCCGGGCGCAATGTCGGATTTCAAGGCGAACCCCCACCCCACCCCCTCCCCTGAAGGGGAGGGGGTTGATGGCGTGGCGCGCTATTGCCCGTCGGTGATCAGCGTTCCGCCGTCCACCACCAGATTATGGCCGGTGACGAACGCGCCCGCGGGCGAGGCGAGGAACAGCGCCGCGCCCGCCACCTCGTTCACCTCGCCGGGGCGGCGCAACGGGGTCATCTGCATCCGTTTCGCCATGAACGCTTCGTTGGCGAGCAGGGGCGCGGACAATTCGGTGCGGATGAAGCCGGGCGACAGCGCATTGACGCGGACATTGCGCGGCCCCCACTCGACCGCGAGGTTGCGCGCCAGTTGCGCCACGCCCGCCTTGGCGAGCGCATAGGCGTTGATCGCCGCATTGCCGCGCAATCCCGACAGGCTGGAGATCAGCACCGCCGCGCCGCCGCCGCGTTCCGCGACATGCGGCAGGGCGAGGTTGCACAATTGCACCTGGCTGCGCAGGTTGATCGCCATCACCCGGTCGTAATCGTCCATGTCCACGGACGCGAACGGGCCGGGCCGGCCGGTGATCCCGGCATTGCAGACGAGGATGTCGATGCCGCCGAAACGGTCGAGCGTGCCGTCGACCAGCGCCTTCAGCTGCGTGCCGTCCGTCACGTCGGCGGGAATGGCGAGCGTATCCATCTCGCGCCCCACCGTCTCGCAATCCCCCGCATCCTCGCTGGAGATGACGACCCGCGCACCGTGCGCCTGCATCGCCCGCGCGATGCCGTGCCCGATCCCCCGCGTCGAACCGGTGATGATCGCCACCTTGCCGGAAAGATCGAACAGCTTCATGGCCACGTGCTCCCCCTTAATGCCCTTCCCTTAATGCCCTTCCCTTAATGCCCTTCCCTTAATGATCGCCTTCGGGCTTCTGCTCCGGCAGCGGCTGGCCGTTGTGGAGATAGGCGGGCGCCTCGATCAGGATGAAGGCGATCCGGCAGGGCTTGTCGGTGGTGTTGCGCCAGAGATGGTTGGTGCCGCGCTGGATGATGATGCCGCCCTCGCGCACCGTCCTCTTCCGTCCGTCGTCCAGCTCCAGTTCGATCTCGCCGGAGAGGACGATGCCGTAATCGATGCTGTTGGTCCGGTGCATCGGGCTTTCCTTGCCCGGCAGCATGTCGACGATGCGGATGACCGACCCCTGGTTGAGCGTCAGCCCCGCCTCGCGCTCGCGCCCGTCGGTTTCGTCGTTATTGTCGGCCGGGACCGTCTCTGTCGTCCAGATCAGCAGGAAGGACGCGTCGCCCGAAGGAATCATCTTCGTCGGCGTCACGTCCTCGGACTTGAAGATGGCGCGGCCGTTGTCGTCATGGCCGGTGACGACGCGCTGCACCGGCGGCAGGCCGGAATCGCTGAGTATAGTCATAAAGGCTCCTGTCATCCGTAATGAGAAAAGGCCGCCCGTCAGCGCGCGGCCACGACCCGCTGGTCGATCACGCCGAAGGGCGCGCGGCCGTCCGCCGTCCGTCCTTCCATGCGCACGCGGTCGCCATATTTCATGAACCCGGTGCGGGGCGCGCCTTCGTCCACCACCTCGATGCCGCGCCGCTCGGCGATGCAGGAAGAGCCGATCTCGCGGAAATTGGGGTTGGAAACGGTGCCCGACCCGATCACCGTGCCGGCGACCAGATCGCGCGTGCGCGCGGCATGGGCGACCAACTCATGAAAGCCGAAGCCCATCGGCTCGCCATTGGCCGCGCCGAACCGCTCGCCGTTCCAGTCCACGATCAGGTCGAGGCACACCCGCCCGTTGCGCCACGCATCGCCCAGTTCATCCGGCGTCACCGCAAAGGGCGCCATCGAGCAGGCGGGCTTGGCCTGCACCCAGCCGAAGCCGGTCTTCATCTCCGGCCCGGCCAGCGCGCGCAGCGACCAGTCGTTGATCTGCACGATCAGGCGGATATGCTTCATCGCCTCTTCCGCGCTGGTGCCCATCGGCACCGCATCGACGATCACGCCGAACTCGCCCTCGAAATCGATGCCCAGCGCCTCGTCCGCCATCGGCACATCGTCCTGCGGGCCGTAAAAGCGGTCGGACAGACCCTGATACATCAGCGGCAGGCCGGTCTTTTCCGGCGAGATGCCGAGCAGCTGGTCCATCAGCGCACCATGGCTTTCGAACGCCGACCCGTCGAGCCATTGCCAGGCGCGCGGCAGCGGCGCGGCCAGCGCGGCGGGATCGAGCGGGTGCGGGAAATCGGCGATCGCGGCCAGCGCGGGCGCGACCTCTTCCCAGCGCTCCATCGCTTCCTGCAAGGTGGCCACCGGGGCGGGCGCATAATGATCGCCGCCGGGCGACAGCACGATCAGTTGCCCGTCCTTGCCCCCATTTCTGAGTGTTGCCAGTCGCATGGTCCCTCCATCCCGTTTTCTGTTGATATAGCGCGATGAAACAGGCCCCGGCCCGCGTCAAAGTCAATCTATCGATAGACCGCCTCCATAAATTCAATTTGATCCTGCTTGCGGCAGGGCGTCTTTGCGGATCATGATCCGCCGTCCGTCATCGGGGCGGCGTGCATTCGCGACCCAAGCCAAGGATGCTTCCATGTTCGAACCCTTTCCCGGAAATTACGTCTGGAACCTCGCCACCAACCTCGCCTTTTGCTGCGGTGGCAATCATGGCGAGATAGACGAGGCGAACCGGCCGATCATGGAAGCCGCGAAGGCGGGCGCCGACGCAGGCAGCGCGGCGATGTTCGACAGTTGGATCGCGGTCGCCGATCAGGTCGCGGCCAACGGCGCGGCGGACGAGGCCGCGGGCTATACGCTCTCGGCGGGCACCAAATATCTGCGCGCGAGCGGCTATTATCTCGCCGCCGAGCGGATGCAGAGCCGCGATTACGCCCCGCGCTGGGCCGCCTACGACAAGGGCCTGGAGCTTTATCGCAAGGGCGTCGCGCTGCGCGGGCTGCATGTCGATTTCGTGGAAATCCCCTATGGCGACAGCGCCTATACCGGCATCTTCGTCCATGACGGCTCCGGCACGCCGCGCCCGACGCTGGTGTCGGTCAACGGCCTCGATTCGATGAAGGAACAGGTCAATATGGGCGGCCATGGCGCGGCCAATCTGGAACGCGGCATCAACACCCTGTTCATCGACCAGCCGGGCACCGGCGAGGCGCTGCGCAAGCGCGGCCTGACCGCCGTCTACGATGCCGAGCGCTGGGGCTCGCCCGCCTTCGACTATCTGCTGACGCGCAGCGACGTCGTCCATTCGAAGATCGGCATTTTCGGCCTCTCCTTCGGCGGCTATCACGCGCCGCGCATCGCCGCCAACGATCCCCGCTATGCCCTCTGCGCGGTGATGGGCGCGAACCATGTCTGGGGCCAGCGCCAGCGCGAGCGCGTCGCCAATGAGGGCGAGAACCCCGTGCCCCATTATTGGGACCATGTGATGTGGGTGTTCGGTTTCGAGGACCGCGACGCCTTTCTCGACTATGCCGACCAGATCACACTCGACGGGCAGGTGGAGAAGATCAAGGTCCCCTTCCTCATCACCCATGGCGAGAACGACCGGCAGATACCGCTGTTCAACGCGCAGATGAGCTACGATCAGGCGGTGAACTCGCCCAAACGGCACATGCGCATCTTCACGAAGAAGGACTTCGAGGTCGAGCATTGCGGCGCCGACAACGGCACCGGCATGCGCGACTATATCGCCGACTGGTGCGCGCAGACCTTCGCGGAGATGGGGTGATGGCGGAATTCACCTTTCATCATGGCGGGGTGAGCGTGCCCAGCCTTGAGGAGGCGATAGGCTGGTACGGCCGGGTGCTGGGCTTCGAGGTGGAGAAGCGCTTCTATATCGAGGCCGCGCATTCCCACACCGCGATGATCCGCAAGGGGCCGCTGCGCTTCGAACTGTTCGAGGTGGAGGGCGCGGCGCCGCTGCCGGAGGAACGCCGTCACCCGCCGTCCGACCTCAGGACCCATGGCAACAAGCATCTCGCCTTCCGCGTCGAGGATCTGGACGCCTTCCTTGCCGAGGTGGAGGAAAAGGGCGCGGACATCGCCTTCGTCGTGCGGGAGGAGTTCGGCAAGGGCGCCTTCCTGCGCGATTGCGCGGGCAACCTCATCGAATTCGTCGAGGAGCCCAATCCATGATCTTTGCCGACCCGCCCATGCTCTTCGCCGATTCAAAAGTGCAGGCCGTGTTCGACCGCTATCGCGAGCGGGAGGCCGCCGACATGGAGCGGATGCGCGCGCTGGGGCCGGAGGGCTTCGCCATCCGCGACGAATTCCTGCTGCCGATCGGCGAGGAAGCCGGGCGCTTCCTCCATGCGCTGATCCTCGCCCGCCGCCCGGCGCGGATATTGGAGCTGGGCACCAGCTACGGCTATTCGACGCTGTTCCTCGCCGATGCGGCGCACAGTGTGGGCGCGCGGGTCGTCAGCATGGATCTTGCCGACTACAAACAGGCTTTCGCCCGCGCCATGCTGGAGGATGCAGGGCTGGCCGGCC
>Ga0180223_1002495_pt1 | contig 10948 bp, 20 predicted proteins | sample eDN5th30CKraftOP_FD_151337 | JGI IMG/M metagenome (GOLD analysis project Ga0180223, IMG submission 151337) | Enriched Organic Plus compost microbial communities from Emeryville, California, USA - eDNA 5th pass 30_C Kraft OP (version 2) (version 2) ...
CGCAAGCTGCGACGCCGCCAGAGCGCGCTGCGACAGGCGGTCTGCGCCGGGGATCTCTCCCTCAACAAGGCCCAGTACCAGCTCGCCCATGACTGGCGTAACGCCGGCTGACGCCCGGCCGGCCCGCGCGGATAACGTGAGTGCATGAGCGTCATCGTGACGGACGACCCGCAGCTGCTCGCGGCGCTGGACGCGCTGCCTCCGCGATCTGCGTTCTCCAACCCGCAGCTGCGCCTGCACACGCTGCTGGCCAGCAGCGCCCGGATGATCAACAGCCAGTCGGCGACCGGTAAGGTCTACCGCGGCCACATCACCTTCGGGCCCGCGAACCCCGAACGGCCGGAGATCCGCTCGTTCGTCGCGGTCGCCACCTACGGCCGCGGCGGATCCGGTGACGGGGACGGCAGCCAGTTTACGATCGTCGGCTCCTCCCACTATCTCGCCCATGTCGCCCAGATGATCAACGACAAGCTGTACGCCAAGCACCGCCGCGGCTACGAGCAGGAGGGCGCCCCATGGGACATGCCGCACATCTCCGAGGCCGACGCCCGCCGCAACGCGATCAAGCTGCTGGAGGCATCCGCGTGAGCGCCGTCGAGCCGTTGCAGGTCGGCGTCGCCTACCTGGTCAAGCCCTCCGGCAAGAAAGGCACGCTGATCGGCGACCCGTCCCCAGGTGGCCCGTCAGACCGCAAAGTCCGTCTGCGCGGGCATCGCGGTGAGGAGTGGGAGACCCGCGCGTATAACCTCACCTGTACCTGGGATGAGCATCGCCGGCGCAACATCAAGCGCGGCGGCATCAAGGACAAGGCCAAAGCGCTGGAGCAGCGCCTGACCGCCACCTACGGGCTGCGATCCTGGAACATCGAGCACACCGTCAAGGACGCCGAGAAGGTCGTCGTGAAGATCACGCTCGATGAGGGGCAGCTGGATCAGCTGCTGATGGATCTCATCGTCGCAAGCGACAGCCGCTGAGAGTGCTCACAGGACCGGTTGGACGTCCAGCACGGTCAGATCGTCAGGGTTCAGCAGGGCGATCCGGGTGATATTGCCGGGCGCCAACGTCGACCCCAGCGCGTGGAAGACCTGCCCGGCGGCGAGCAGATCCTGGCTGCTGAACGACGCCAGCACCTCCGGCACGAGCGTCTGGGCGATCGCCGGGCCCGGCGCGTACACCGCGACCGGCAACGTCAGCGTCACCAGCATCTGACGGCGCTGGGATGCGCCGGCGGCCCCGAACCCGACCGACGCGGTCTCATAGGTGGCGATCGCTTCCAGGGAAGCGACGACCCGCCACAACGCGTGATCGTCGATGCTGATGTCCTGCGTGGCGGCCATGAGGTCCATAGATCAGCTTGCCAGCGGCCCGCTGACTCTTGCGAGCGTCACCGCGCTATTCACGTCGAACGGTGGCGCGACGACGCTCGCAGCGCTGCCGGTCAGGCCGCGGCGGCCTCACGGCCGGCGAGCACGTCACGGTAGGTGACGACACCTTCGGCCTCCGTGGCGGCGACATGCTCGTCGACGGAGACGACCGTCCACACCGGCTGATCCTCATGGGCGCGCAGCGACAGCTGCTGGGCCAGCTCCAGCGTGAACCCTTCCAGCCGGCCGGAGCGATGGTACTTGGTCTTGGTGATGTCGACCGCCTGCACGACGACGTAACGGGTGTCCTTGTCGCCTGCGACGCCGGCGGTGTTCTTGCTGCGCCCGGCGATCTTCGCCGGCTTCTTGCCCTTGGCCATGTCTGTTGCTCTCCGGTGGTGTGATGTGGGATTCGTGGGCGTCCGCGCGTGCGGCGCCGCTTCCAGCAACCTACGCCACACAACGCCACTTGAAGCGCGGATAAGATGCACATATGAAGGTCGAGGACCTGGAAATCGGACGGCTGTACGAGCACAGCTACGACGGCCGCGTCAAGCTCGTTTCGATCGAGAGCGAGCACCGCGTCAAGCCGCTCAAGCGCGGCAGGGAGCTGCACTCCAACCCCATCCAGCTCGTGCGAACCTGGGCCGAACGCGAACGTCAGCGCCGAGCCTTCGACGAACGTCGCGACGATCTGATCACGCTCACAGACGACCTGCGGGACGCCCTGGTCGCCTGCGACATCAACGCCGTGCTTCGCAACGCGAGCGTCGGGCGGCCCGGCACAAGCCACGCGCGCATGCAAGAACGCCACACCATCACCGTCGAGATGGACCATGGCGCCGCCGCGCTTCTTGCGGAGATGCTCCGCCACGTCAGCGCCGGCAGGTCAGAAGCGCTCATGGACGCGCTCGGCTTGGCCGCTTGACCCGCGCCGCCGGGCGCGCCGTTGGAGGCGGTACGTTCAGCCATGGCGCTACCCGGAGAGCAACGCCCCGCCCGGTTCGAGCCGGCGCAGTGGCCGCCGCCGCAGGTCACCCCCGCCGACCCCGACCCGGTCAAGCAGCCCGCCCAGCCGCAGCAGGAGCCGGTTCCGGCACGATGACCGCGGTCTTCCCCAGCGCGGCGCTCGGCTACCGGGCCTGGCGGGTCACCCCGCAGGGGATGCTGGCCAGCACCGGCCGCGGCGCGACGATCTGGCAGCCCGGCGACAACCGCGGCTACTGCGCCGCCCGCGGCGATCATCAGGTCCCCGACGCCGGCTGCGAATGCGGCCTGTACCTGTACAGCAGCTTCGACCGCGCGCACGCGCTGGCCCGAGGCATCTACGACCTGACCCTGGTCGGGGCGGTCGCCGCGCGCGGCTGCGCGCAAGTCGCCGAAGCAGGCCTGCGTGTCGAGCAGGCCCGCGTGATCGCGCTCGCCCTCCCCAAAGGCGGCCAGCATGACCCGGCAGACCGCCGCGCAGCCCAGCAGGTCGCCGCCCGCTACCAGGTGCCGCTGCTCGACTGGGATCAACTGCAGCGCTCAGCGGAGCGGACGCTCGGAGCGCCGCCGCGCCTGACTGACATCCCCGCTTCGCGGACAATGGCAGAACGCCAGGCCAGCAGCTAGGTTCAGAGCATGAGCTTGTGGCGCGTGACGTTGATCATGGAAGGGCCCGCGCGGCCGTGGACGCCGGAGGAGATCGACGCGGTCGTCGATCTCGGACTGATCGACGCGCAGTTCGACACCTTCGAGGGTGACGCGTTCATCATCGGCTCCCGGGAAGCTGACACGTTCGGCAAGGCGGCCGGCGAAGCGATCGATCTGGTGCAGGCCGCCAGCGGCCGAAAGGTCCGCGGCGTGCAACGCGAACCTGACCCCTCCTGACCCGCCCTTCAACGGTACGTTCAGCTGTGAGCGGCGGCCTGTTCTACCTGCCTGACTGGGATGTCCCCGAAGTCCTGATGTTCTACAGTCGCGGCCGCGGCGAACCGGGCTACCGCGACCTGTCGAACTTCGGGGCCGCCCGCCTGATCCTGCCCTTGCGTTTCGACCCGTCCGTCCTGTTCACCTACGAGGAGACCGAGACGCCGTTTCAGGATGGCAAGTCACCGGATCTGGCCACCCACGAGTTCATCTGCCAGCTGGACCTTGAACCTCGCAAGCGGACCGCTGCGGAAGCCAAACGCCGCGGCGGCAACCGCGCGAAGGTCAAACCGCCCGCCGACTGGGACCGGATCAGCCCGCTGTGGATGCTGTACCTGCAACGGGCGAAGTATCAGCTTCCCCGCTACCGGCAGCTGCTGCTGTCCACCGGCGATCGGGTGCTGGTGGAGAACAGCCCCAGCGATGCGCGTTGGGGCGGCTGGGACCGTCGCCGCGGCCGCTACTGCGGCCAGAACCTGCTGGGCCGCGCGTTGATGCGAGTGCGAGCGGAGATCCGCGGCGAGCTGGAACCGGTGCAGTTGCCGTTTGGGCCGCTGCCCGCCCAGGACGCCTAGGTCAGCGCAGGCCGGCTTCGGCGAGGCGGCGGGTGATCAGATCCGCTTTGCAGCGGTCGTGCTGCAGCGCGCTGACGGCGATCACGCGGCGGCCGTCGTCGCTGAGGTCCGCCAGCGGGAAGACGATCTTGCCGCCGGCGCTGACCAGGTAGCGCTCCCGGGCGGACCCGTTGACCCATGCGGGTTTGTCCTCAAACCCGGTGATCCGCGAACGGCGGACGTAATCGCGGGCGCTGTCGAGAACGACCTTCACGGACGCCCTGCCGTCGAAGGTGTGATTGAGCAGCTGCGTCAGGCAGTGGTCGGAGAACATGACGTCGATACCGCGATGACGGACCGTGCGGTCGCGTGCCGGCACGTCCCAACGTTGTTCAGCTGTCCCCTGCGCCTTCATGACAGCAACCTATCAGCCGAAAACGGACTGGCAGGGGCGTCAGCGGGCGCGAGCTGCGCGCTTGGCCGCGCGCGCCTTCACACGGTTGATGCAGGCGCGATGCTCCCGCGGGCTGTGGTTGAAGTAGCGGCAGCTGTAGCCGGCGGAGCGTTTGGCGCGGACGGTGGGCTTGACCGGAGCGACCGCGGCGGGCGGGGCCTGGACGACCGGCGGCGCGGGCTCGGCAGCCGGCGGCGGCGGCGCGGGCTCGGCCGTGGGGGCGGGCGTGTCACATTCGGCGGCCGGGCCCCGGTAGAACGGCGACATCACATCCGGGCCGTCAGCGCCATGCGGCTGGCCTGACAGATGCCCGTACTCGTGAATGAACACGGTGCAGAACTTCGGCCAATCCCAGCGCTGCGCGGGGTTGAAGACCACCGAGCAGGAGAAGTTCTGGGCGGGCGCGCCGTAAGGGTCAGTCGGGTTGGCCCAGGAGGAACGGGCGTTGATGTTCGCCTCCTGCTCACCCCAGCTGATCTGCACCTGTCCTGAGCATGGGGCGCCGCCCCAATGGGCAGCTGCCAGCTGCTGAGCGACGTTGAACTCCGGGCTGCCGGGAGCCCATCTGGCCGCCGGATCCGGCTCAGCGGCAGCCTCAGCGGAAGCAGACGTCACACCGGCGAAGATCAGGATGAGGCCCAGCAGGGACGGCAGCAGGGCGCGCAGGGATACAGGCAGCGAGAACACGGGCTGCTTTCAACATCACGCGTTTTCGCCGCCTGAAGCACGAACCTTCAACGCAAACCCGCCGAAAGCTGCCAGCGCAGTTGCCCGGCCGGCCGAAAGGTTATGGTGTACGCATGCCCGTGGAGATCCTGGATGACGGCGACCTGTTCGCGATGGGCGTCCAGACGATCGTCAATCCGGTCAACTGCCAGGGCGTGATGGGCAAAGGCCTCGCGAAGGCGTTCGCCGACAGGTTCCCCGCGCATCTGGCCTGGTATCGCCAGCAGTGCGATCGCGGGCTGCTCGCCCCCGGCCGCCCGCAGCTGGACCGCGGCCAGGACCCGTGGATCCTCGCGTTCCCCACCAAGGCGGCGTGGCGGCATCCCAGCCGGATCGAGGACATCGAAGCCGGCCTGCTGTCGGTGACACGCCGCATCCCCGGATCCGGGGTGCAGTCGATCGCGTTCCCGGCGCTCGGCTGCGGCCTGGGCGGGCTGCCATGGCCGCAGGTGCGAAAGCTGATGATCAGCTATCTCAGCCGGCTGGACCTGCCGGTGTGGGTGATCGCGCCGCGCTAGACCGCGGCGGCGCCGGCCAGCCAGTCCTCAGGCAACGAGGAGGCGAGCATCAGCGTGTTCAGCGGCCGGCACAGATCCAGCCACTCCCGCACGGTCAGCAGGTCCCCGCGGCCGCTGTCCAGATGGCGAGTGTAGGTCGGGCTGCGCTCGATCGCGCTGTGGGGGACGTCGAAGCTGAGAACGACACCTTGATGATCGTTTCGGTCCTGCCAGTCGCGGCGGAACCGCACGAACGCCCGGTTGCGATCGGACGGGAACTCGCCGTCGGGACGGGTGATCATCCACACGGCGCGCAGCGCGTCGCAGGTCATCTCCGAGCCGTCGGCGGCGTGGGAGGCGGCGACTCGCGGATCGGATGTCAGGTAGATGTGCGGGTCCGCTTGGCGCGCGCGGCTGAACTCGAATGCGGAGTGCTCCCAGACGGCGCCGGCGGGCAGCTGGAACTCACGTTCGATCTCGCCTGTCAGCTCCATCGGGCTGCGCGTTTGCAGCTGCCCGCGCTCGCGCAGCAGGCGTAGCGCGCGGCGGTTGGTGCCGTGCAGCAGACGCTCAACCCGACGCATACGAGCACTCTATCCGCACGCTCGCCCCAGCCCCGGCGACCGGCGGTACGTTCAACGGTGACCGCCCTCTCCCGCCGCGATCTGACTGGCCTGCTGACCGATCATGGCTGCCCGCTGGACCGGTGGGGGCAGGGGCCGGCGAAGACGCTGAGCCATCTGCTGCGTGAGCTGGCCGACGGGGAATGCCGCCTGACCGTGCAGGACGGCCAGCTGTTCCGTGACGTGCCCGGCGCGATGCTGCGCGTCCGCCACCGGGATCTGACTCTCATCGAGGATCATCAGCGGTTCACTGACGGGCGTGAAAGCCCGGTCCGTCGCCGGCAGCTGCCCGGGTCGGTAGGAGAGAAGCTGCAAAGTGGCGAGGATCCCGACGCGGGAGCGCGCCGCGCCCTTGCGGAGGAGCTGGGTATCACCGAGCCGGTGGCGCTGCGCGGCAAACATCTGACCCGGAAGTTCGCCGAGTCGGAAAGCTACCCGGGGCTGATGAGCCGCTTTGAGACGTGGGTCTATGAGGTGGAGCTGCCCGACAGCTGCTACCAGCCTGACGGCTACCGGGAAGTGCAGGCTGACAAGACGACCGTGTGGGTGTGGGCGCCGACGGCTGACGCGCCGTTCTAAGCTGCGGCGGGCCCGGCGCCGCGGGATCCCGCCCATTGGAACTCGACGTCGGGCAGGTCGATGTGCGCGGGCAGTTTCGTCAGGTCGGTCAGATCCTGCTCGTACAGCCACGCGAGCGTCGGCGGGAACATCGGGCAGGTCCAGATCTGATGCTTGTGCAGGTCGGCGCTGGCCAGGCCGCCGGGCATGAAGATCGCGCCTTCCCCGGTCTGCAGATCCAGCATCCAGAAATGTCGGGGTGACCAGCCGCGCCCGCGGATGAGCGGCATGCCGTCCTCGGGCAGCGCGGAACGGTACGCCCACTCGCGTTCGTCGAAGCGGGCGATCATGAACTTCCCCCAGTTGCGGGGCCCGTTGGTGGCTTCGAGGAAGTGGGTGATCATCAGACGCTCAGTCTCTCACGGTGCGCGGTCGCCGTCAGAGTCAGGACGGGCGGTCAGGCGAAGCTCTGCTCGATCAGCGCGCACATGTCGGTGATCGAGGGGAGCGTCGCGCCGCGCAGCGGCCCGGCGAAGTTGCGGTCCTTCCAGCGGTGCGCTTGGGCGGTCAGCGGCTGCGCTTCCCACGGCATCGACGACCCGGTCGCGGAGATCGGCTTGCGGCCCTTGATGACCGGGAGGCGGGTGATCTCGAAGTGCTCGCCGGGGCTGAGGTAGCGCCCCGACGTGCCGGTCTTACGGGCCGTCGCCACCTCGGACACCGGCAGCGGTCGCAGGGAGGCGGCTGCGGCGATCGCCTTGCGCGCGTCGCGCAGCGTGGGGAAGCTGGCGCCGGTCAGGCCGCTGTCGGCCAGCCAGGCGATCTCCGGTGGCTCCCAGGCGTCCAGCACCCAGCCTCGCGCCTTGCTGGGGGTCAGGCGCATCTCGGTGCGTTCGACCTTGTAGGCGTCGTAGGTGCGGTGCAGCTGAACGCTCATGCCCGCACGTTATCCGCGAACTGGGGCTACTCGCCGGCTGGGACGGGAGCGGCGGTCGGCGCGGGTTCCGCCGTGGGAGCGGGCGCGGCCGGGGTGGTTGCTGTGGCGGTGGGGGCTGGCGTCGGCTGCGGCTGGGTTTGCGGATCTGCGGTCTGCGGCGCCGGCTCAGGCTGGCTGTCTCGCGGCGTCTGCGTGCCGGTGTCCTGCGGGGCGGCCGTGGGCTCGTGCTTGTTGGCGGTGTCGGTCTGCTTGGACGGCTTGTCGTCGGGCGTCTTGGGTTCGGGGACGGTGGTGGCGGCCGGCACCGGCACGGGGACGGTGCGAGTGGTGGTGATCTGCACCGGCACGCGTTTGACGACGGTTTCGTGGCGCACTTCGATCGGCTGACGGACGACCTTGGTGACCTCCTCGGTGACATGCACGTTGCGCACCGCTGGCTTGGGCGGATGGACGCGCCCGGCGCCGGTGACGACCAGGCCGACGGGAATCGACAGGGCCAGCAGCGCGGTCAGGCCGAGCGCGGCTTTGCGGCGGCGTTCCCAGGCGGCGCGGGGGCGGGCGGTCAGCCCGTTGATCCGCGCTCTGGGGCCGGCGAGCCGCGGATGGGCGATCAGCGCCTGCTCGACCGGCATCAGGATCAGCAGCAGGATCTCCGTCATCAGAGTCCAGGTCAGGCCGCGCAGCACCCAGCTGGTGGCGCTGTCTGACTCAAACAGCGTCGGCCACCAGATGAGGATCACGCCCGCCGACAATCCGCCGGCGGCGAGTTTGGACAGCATCCCGCTCATAACCTCAAACTTACGAGCGTTCCCGCGCTTGCATCAGGCTACGCGACCGCGACGAACCGTGATCTTCAACACACCAGGCAGTTGTCGGCGTTGTCGGACATCGGGGTTGCGCGGATAACGTGTGTTCATGCGCAGAGAGCAAGGTGTCAGCAACTTCGACTTCTTCGCCGGCGAGCTGAACGATGAGCGTCACACGCTGCTGGACGCCGCCGCGCCGAACCCGGCGCTGGTGTTCTTCGCGGTGCGTACCCCCAGGGGCGTGGAGTGCTGGATGGCGCAGTGCCGGTGGGATCGCTGGGGCGACTACGACTACTGGCTGACCAAGGAGTCCGAGAGCATCCACGAGAACAAGTGCCCCAAGCGGATCCTCGACCAGCTGGATCCTGTGGAGGATCTCTACGACGACGGGACCCGAGTCGTCGCTCGGATGTTCCGGGAGCGTTGCACGAACCGCCTGGCCGCTCTCGCCGCCCAGCCGAAGGTCAAGCGCGGCGACCTCGTCCATTTCACCCCGGCGATCAGGTTCCGTGGGCCGGGCGGGGTGCGCGACGTGCTGGAGTTCGTCCGCGGCGGCGAGTTCCGCGCCGGAGGCTGGCGGTTCTGGCTGCGCAGCGACTGGAAGCTGAACTACACCTGGTCGGTGATGGAGGACGTCACCGACGAAGACCGCAAGCTGCTGCTGTCATGACTGACATTGCCGCGCTGCTGGCCGCCGACCATGCCAGCTCTCCCATCGACGCGCTGAGCGCGCATCGTGAGCTGTGGCCGCTGAACAGCCAGCTGGCCGAGACGTTCGACGATCCGCGCAGCGACCGGGTCCGTCTGCGCCGCGTCGTCGAAGCTGTCCGCGCGCACGGCATCAGCATCGGCGGTCTGGAGCCGTCCAATGCGATGACGGAGCCGATCGTGCAGCTGCAAGGGCAGCTGGGCCGCACCGGGGCGCTGTGGAGCGGTTCGCTGATCGTGCACGTGAGCGACCGCGAAGGTTGCGAAAGTGAGCGGGTGCTGGCGGCCGTCCAGACTGCGTTGCAAGCGCATGGCTATCCCGCCTGCGTGACGATGAACGGGCGGGTGGTCGTCGCCGACAGTGGCGGCATGACCGAGGAGGAGATCCGCTGGCTGGAGACCGGGTTTCTGGCCAGCACGGCGCCGATCGTGAAGCTCACCGCTGACGAGGCGGCGCGGTGGCGGATCGCCGGCGGCGGCGCAATGAACGATCTGAAGCTGATCCATTACGTCAGCGGCGGGTTCAGCGTCGAGGATGCGGCCCCGTGGCTGGAAGCCGGGTTCGCCGGTGACGTCGCCGAGGGCTGGCGGGACGCCGGCGCGACGATCGAGGAGGCCTGCGCGTGGGCTGATGTTGGGATCCGTACCGCCGAGGTGGCCTCTGATCTGATCGGCGACGGGATCGCGATCGCGGATCTCGCGGCGTGGCGTGAGTCCGGTAAGGATCGTTGGGATCTGGTACTTCGCGCTCGGGTGCCGCAGCGGTGGAAGGCCGCGGGGCTGACCGCTCAGGACGCGGCGGCGGCGATGGCCGCCAACGAGCATCGGGCGCTGGCCGCGGTGCAGAGCTGCGGGCTGGTCGAGGACGGCAGCATGCGACCGCAGGAGCTGAGCGAGTGGCTGGCGACAGGGCTGGAGCTGTCGGCGATCGTCGCCTGGTGGCGTTCCGGTGCGACCGCGCAGGAGGCCGCCGCCTGGCAGCAGCTGCCCAACAGCGCCATGCTCGCCAACCCCGACCGGGCCCGCCAGCTCATCGACAGCGGCCTGACCGTGGAGGAGATCGGCAGGTGGCTGGCTCTGGACCGCCGGTTCGCGAAGGTGGAGCTGATCGAAAGCTGGACCAGTCGGGGGATGGGCCCGCAGGACGCCGAAGGGTGGGTTCAAGCGCATCATGACCTGAACCTGCTCTCCCATGAGGACTCGCTGCTGAACGGCGACAACGTTCAGGCGTGGATGGACGCTCACCCGGCCTGCAAGAACCCTGAGGTGGTGCGGGAGCTGGCCAAGCTGCGCCTCACCCCGGACACCGTGCCGTTGGTCGCCGACCTGCTGAACGCCCGCTGAACCGGCGGGCGTCGCGGGGGCTCGTCAGCTGTCGGGGAACCCGGCGATGTACTTGACCGAAGCCCTCGCCTTGCGGCACGTCACGTAGCTGGGCCCGTCGATCGTCACGCCTTTCGGCGCCCCTTCCAGCTGAACTTTGGTGAAGCGGTAGGTGCAGGCCCACCCCGCCTTGTTGCGATACCGCGCGCGTTGGCCTCCCAGCGACTTGTAGGTCGCCTGGATGAGGTCGGAGGTGATCGCGACGCGCGCGCCCGAGCATGAGACGCCGCGGGCTTGGATGTCGCGGATCAGCACCGCTCCATGCGGGAACTTCGAGCAGGATCGGCGGCCGCGGGAGCGGCGGCGGCGAGAGCTGCCGCCGCGAAGGCGACAGGCAGCAGTCGGCGTGGGCTGGTCATCGGCGGTTCCTTGTGGTCGGGGCGGATCGCACGGTCAGTGAGCTGGTGAGCGAGCTGCGTTGGCGCCC
>Ga0180223_1002499_pt1 | contig 10916 bp, 8 predicted proteins | sample eDN5th30CKraftOP_FD_151337 | JGI IMG/M metagenome (GOLD analysis project Ga0180223, IMG submission 151337) | Enriched Organic Plus compost microbial communities from Emeryville, California, USA - eDNA 5th pass 30_C Kraft OP (version 2) (version 2) ...
CATCGGGAAAGCGCTCCGTGAGCGCCTGGGCCTTGGTCTCCCCCTTGAGATTTGTGACGCCATCGCTGGCGATCGCAAACTCGATGAAATCGAACCGCCGCACCAGACGCTGGGCCAGCAGCTCATCCGCGGCCGTGGCAATGCCGATTTCACGTCCCCGCGCATGGGCGTCGGCGGAGAACTTCACCAGGTCTTCGTTGGCCGGCAAATTCTCGACTTCGAGCGGAACGCGCTCGCCAAGCCGGCGCTTGAGCACCGCCTTGCCCTGCCAGAGCCAATAAGCGACCTGAAAGACGCGCAGCGGATTGGCCCGCACATGCGCCATGGCCGTCTCGTGCAGCAGATCCGTCAGCAGCAGCGCATTGTCGACATCGAGGATGAGGGGAGCCTGTCCAATGGGGACCGGCGCAGTCCCTGCATCAAGAGGCACGTGGTCGTGCATCGCCATTCCTGTCCCCTGCGCGCCGTCATTGGTTGTTCGGATGAAGCATCCAGGCGGGCATCGTATAGTTTAGCAGAAATAACGAACGTTTAAGCCAAGGACGGAGATTCCTCGAAGTCCTGGTTATATTTATGAAACATTATCGCAACTCGCAGCGCCGCCATGATGAGGAATGAAGGGCTGCCAGACGGGTTCACCGGCTTTCAATCCGAAGACCGGCAGGTGATTTCTGTTCAGGAGCTCCGGGTCGCCCAAATGAAGAAGGCAGGGTTGCCACCCTGCCCTCACGCCCATTCCGGCAATCCGGCACGGCTCACTCGTCAGTGAACGGACCCAGCACCAGCAGTTCGAGCTTGACCCAGTTGGCGACCTGGACGGCCGTCAGGCCGACGGTCTTGAGGTCGTAGCGCACGTCGGAATGGGTCGGGCCGACGCATTCCATCTTGCCGTCCTGCTTCTTCACGCGGCGGCAACCATCTTCCGAGTCATTGTAGTAGACGCGGCCATAGATGCCCGGCTTGCTCTGATCCGATGAACTGAAAAAGGCGTCGGTCTGCGCTTGCGAGGCGCTGTCGAAAAACGCCTTGTCCTTGTCGGCCATCTGTTCGTTGAAGCGAAGATTGTATTCGTAGTAGCCGGTGTAACTCTGCTTCTGGCCCTTGGCGTCGGTATAGTTACCGCTTTCTTCCGCATAGCGGATCGAGCCCGTCACGCGGTCATTGAACGAGCGATCGCCCGTCGTGTAGGAGAAGGTGACGCCATTGTTGTCGGTCAGCCAGTTGCCGAGTTCGTAATCGAAGTCGAAATTGCCGCCGACCCGCGTCTCGGGCAGGAATGCAAACGGCCCTGCCGGCAGGATCAGCCGCTCGAAGGTGAGCGAGTCCGGGTTCTTCACTTCGATCGAGATGGTGCGGCCGTCGACATACCGGGAATATGTCTTGGTGGCTTCCTTCTGCACCCGGCGCACCAGTTCGCCGATCTCCCACCAGCGCGAGATCTCCTTGCCCTGGATGACGCCCTTGACCGCGCTGGTGGACTGATTGCCCTTCACGACATCGATGCGCAGCCGTCCGCCCTCAGGGGTATAGGCGCCGCGCGCATCGATCGGCAGGTCGCCGCGCAGGATCGCAACCTCGCGGGCGATCTGCCCCGGATTCTGCGGATTGATGACGTCGAACTTGATGCTGTAGGTCAGCATCTTGCCGGGCATGCGCTGCGCGGTGCCGTTCAGGATCATGATGTCCGCGACGGCCAGGTCCTTGAACGTGTAAACGTCAAGGCCGCTCGACGACCGGTCCGAACGGGAATTGTAGTCGATCGTCAGGCTGCCGGTGATCTTCCCCTTGTCGGCAGGAATCTCTCGCGAGCCTTGGGCAAGTGCTGTCTGCCCCGCCAGGATCAGCGCTCCAGCCGCCAATCCTGCACGCACAGTCGTCCAGGCTGTCATAACAGTCTCCTCACTTCAGCGGGCGCCACCGCGGCGCCCTTCTCGTCAGTCGGACCACCCGGCATACGGTGGCACAATCGGGGCGTCTTGGTATAGGGAGGAATCGCGGCGGCAGAGGCTAAGTGTCACAGTCGGCCTGCCCGTCCGCCAAGTCTTTCTGTGTTAGAGCGTGGTCCGTTTCAATGGAATGGGACTGCGCTTTAGAATCGCTGCATGGTCGTGTTCTACGGCGAACCGGTTTCCACGTCGCCGGAAAATGCTCCAAAGTCCGTTTTCTTTTTGTTTTCAATCCAGAATGGGATGAGCCGATGCCCCATACCCCCCTCTTCCGGATGGTCGTTCGCGCATTGCAGGAGGCGCGCCGCGCGAACCTGGCCGCTGCGGGCGAGCCCCCGCCGCGCCTGCGGGGCGCCGCATTGTCCCGCCGGGCTTTGATCGCGGGAGCAGGCTCGCTCGCCCTCGCCGCCAGCCTGCCGCGCAACACGGCACACGCCGCCACGCCGCGGCGCATCGCCATCATCGGCGCCGGCATCGCCGGCCTTTCGGCGGCACATCATCTGACGGAACAGGGGCACGATGTCCGCATCTTCGAAGCCCGCAACCGCGTCGGCGGGCGGATGCTCTCGGTGGTCGGGCCGCTCGGCAAGGAGCTCGTGGTCGATATCGGCGGCGAACTCGTCAACACCGACCATGAGGACATGATCGACCTCTGCAAGGCTTATAACATTCCGCTGTTTGATCGCCTGGCCGCGATGAAGAAGATCACGGATTGCCCGGATACCGCGTTGCATTTCGGCGGCAAGCGGCTCACCGAGGCGGACCTTGCGCCGGTCTTCCGCGAGATTGCCGCGCAGATTTCCGCCGATGCGAAGCGCACCGATGAGGATGAAGCGGTGCTCGCCGAAATCGATGCGATGACAGTAACCGCTTACCTCGATAAACATGCCGCGCTGATCAAAGCGCCAATCGCCCGCGCGGTGCTCGAAGCGTCCATCAGGACCGAATACGGCATCGAGCCCGATCAGGCCTCGGCCCTTTGCCTCACTTACAATCTGCCGAGCGTGAATGGCGAAAGTGTCGACATCATCTCTTCCGATGAAGGCTTCGCGATCGAAGGCGGCAGCCAGCGCCTGCCGCTGGCCATGGCCGACAAGTTCAAGGACCGGATCTCGCTGTCCACGCCGGTCACCGCGATTGCTGCCAATGCGCGCCGCGTTGTCATCACAACCGGCAAAGGCCGCACCCGTACGTTTGATGCCGCCGTTGTGGCTATGCCATTCCCGCCGCTGCGCCGAGTGCGGCTGGCGGGCGAATTCCCGCCCCTGTTCCGGCGGTTCGTCCGTGAGCTTGGCCCCGGCAACAACGAGAAGCTGCTGGCGTCGTTCAAGGGCCGTCCCTGGGTGACCGAAAAGGTGTTTTCGGGCGAAGCCTGGTCGGACACCTCCGTGCCGCTGGTCTGGGACAATTCGCTGCGCCAGCCGAACCTCGATATCGCCGGGCTGACATTCTTCCTCGGCGGCGCGCCCGCAACCGAGATGGACAAGCTTCCGGCATCGTTCGTGGCGCAACTGGCGATCGAGCGCTATCAGGCGCTGGTGCCGGGCCTCGCCGCCGCGGCAACCGGCCAGCATGTCAAGACGGCGTGGTACCGCGATCCCTATGCCGGCGGCGCCTATGTCACCTATCGTCCGGGCCAGTTGTCGACGTTCTCCGAGCTGTTCTGGAACGAAGGCAAGAACGGCGAGGACACAACGGGGCCGGTGTTCGGCCGGCTTGCCTTCGCGGGCGAGCATCTGTCAGCCGAGTACGGCGGCTACATGAATGGCGGCGCCGAGACCGGACGCCTTGCCGCCGAAGCTCTCGCCAAACATCTCGACGCGTAGATCAAACATCTTTCGCCTTGACGGTGGATGCGGTCGCCACAACCGCGGAAGACCCTCTCCCCTCGCGGGAGAGGGTTGCGCTGCGGCCTGTGGCTTCGTTCAGTTTTAGCTTGCTGAATCAGATACGGTCTTCAAACAGTCCTGCGGTTTGTTATTTCAACAAACCCCAGAGCGTTACGAGGTCTTCGAGCGAGGCGACGCGGTAGACATACAGCAGGTCGAGGATCGCAAACAGGATCGCCGACACCAGCGTCGTCCAGATCAGCTTGCGCCCAAGCGCCGGCATGACCGGTGCGCCCGGATCGGTGCCTTCAACGAAATTGCCATCCTCATGCTGGCTGCGCACGCCGAATGGAAGCACGGCGAACAGCACCAGCCACCAGATGATGAAATAGATCGCAAGGCCTGTGGTCACCGGCATCTGAAACGTCTCACGCCTGCTCGATTTCGATCAGCGTGCCGGCGAACTCCTTCGGATGAAGGAACAGCACCGGCTTGCCATGCGCGCCGATCTTCGGCTCGCCATCGCCCAGCACGCGAATGCCCTGCGCCTTGAGGCTGTCCCGCGCGGCGATGATGTCATCGACCTCGTAACAGAGATGATGCATCCCGCCGTCCGGATTGCGCTCCAGAAACTTTGCGATCGGCGATGTCTCGCCCAGCGGCTCGAGCAGTTCGATCTTGGTGTTGGGGAGCGTCACGAACACCGTCGTCACGCCATGCTCCAGCAATGGCACGGGCGCCGAGACATCCGCGCCGAGAACATCGCGATACCGGTCCGCCGCGGAGACGATATCCGGCACGGCAATCGCGACATGGTTCAGGCGGCCGATCATCCCGTCATTATACCGTCAGCACATGCACATGGCAGAGCGGTTTCTTGCGCCAGACCCGCGAGACAGAACCGCGCACCGCACGCTGGATGGCTTCCGCCACGGTATCCGGATCGCGCCGGCGCGTGCGGGGCATGGAGTCGAAGGCCTCCATCAAGGCATTGTAGGCGAGCTGGCCGATCTCGCGGCCTTCCATGTCCTTCTGCGGAATGCCGGTGATCTCGATCTCCGGATCAGTTGCAAGCTCACCGCGCTCGCTCACGACGATCGCAACCGAGATGACGCCGGCGAAGCCGAGCCTGCGGCGATCCGCAACCGTCCGGTCCTCCGCATTCACCAGCAGCGCGCCGTCCTTGTAGATGCGTCCCGCCGGCACTTCGTCGATGACCGACGGCGCCCCGGGCGCGAGACGGATCAGGTCGCCGTTCTGGCAGGTGACGATCTGCTTGATGCCGGCCTTGCGGGCAAGTTCGCCATGCTCGTGCATGTGCAGCGCTTCGCCATGCACCGGGATCAGCGTCTGCGGCCGCACCCAGCTCAGCATATCCTGCAGTTCTTCGCGGCGCGGATGGCCGGAGACATGGACCAGGTGCGTCCGGTCGGTGATCACCTCGACACCCTGGGCGATGAGACCGTTGATGATCTTCGTGATCGGCTTCTCATTGCCGGGAATGGCACGCGAGGAGAAGATCACGAGGTCGCCTTTCGACAGCGTGACCTCCGGATGCTCGTCCTGGGCGATGCGGGCCAGCGCCGCGCGAGGCTCGCCCTGGCTGCCGGTGCATAGCGCCACGACCTTGTCGGGCGGCAGGTAGCCGTAGGCGTCCATCGAGCGGAATTCATTGATGCCGTCGAGATATCCGGTCTCGCGCGCGACCTGGGCGATGCGCTCCATGGCGCGGCCGACCAGCACGACCTCGCGGTCGCAAGCGGCGGCAGCTTCCGCCACGGCGCGGACGCGCCCGACATTGGAGGCGAAGGTCGTCACCGCAACACGGCCGCGCGCCGCCGCGATCAGTTTCTGCAGGGAGCGCCCCACCTCCCGCTCCGACGGCGAGCGGCCATCGCGCACGGCATTGGTGGAGTCGCCAATCAGCGCAAGGCAGCCCTCGTCGCCCAGCGCGCGCAGCTTCGCCTCATCGGTCTTCGGCAGGATCACCGGCTCGGTGTCGATCTTCCAGTCGCCGGTGTGCAGCACCGTGCCATGCCGCGTGCGGATGATGAGCCCGTTCGATTCCGGAATCGAATGCGCCATCGACACCAGCTCGATATCGAAGTCGCCCAGCTTGAAGCGGCTGCCGAGTTCCACGACCTTGACCGGAATCTCCGGCGCGCCCGGCTCTCCGGCACATTTCGCCTCCAGCAGCGCGGCGGTGAACGGCGTCGCGTAGACCGGCACCTTGATACGCGGCCAGAGATCGATCAGCGCACCGAAATGATCCTCATGAGCGTGGGTCAGGATGATGCCGAGCAGGTTCTTCCGCTCCGCGACGAGGTAGCGGATGTCCGGCAGGATCAGATCGATCCCCGGCAGGTCGTCGCCCGCAAAGGACACGCCGAGATCGACGGCGATCCATTGCCGCTTGCGCGCGTCGCCCAGCCCGTAGACCGACACATTCATGCCGATCTCGCCCGCCCCGCCCAGGGGCGCAAAGACAAATTCGTCGCCGCGATATGTCATGAGGCCAGCGGCTGATCGTGTGGCAATGAAAAGACCTCCCCGGCCGTGACGGCGACGAGTGCGCCGTCCGGCGATTTGAGCATCAAACGTCCCGCCGCGTCGATATCCTCGAACACGCCGGTGAGCGTGCGGTCCGGAAGCCGCACGGCGATCGTCGTCCCAACGCCCGTAGCCCGGCCCAGCCAGTCGGCGCGGATCGCGCCAAAGCCGTCGCCCCTCGCCCATTGGCCGAGCCGGTCCAGCATCGCGCCTGACAGGCTCTCGAAAAGTGCGCCAGCCCCGACCGGCAAAGCCGCCATCGCGAAATCGGTCGCCGGCGTCTCGGTCTGCGGGGGATGACTGATGCAATTCACTCCGATGCCGATCACGACACCGTCCGGCGCCAGCCCTTCGATCAGGATGCCCGCCACCTTGCGGCCATCGAGCAGCAGGTCGTTGGGCCACTTGAGGGCGAGCCGCGGTGCGGCGGCGGGCGCAACCTGGACGAGGGCATCATGGAGCGCCAGCGCGGTCACGAACGAGAGCTCGGCCCGGCTCACCGGCGGAGCCGGATCGTACAACAGCAGGCTCGCATAGAGATTGCCCGGCTCGGAGATCCAGGGCCGGCCGCGGCGGCCCCGCCCCGCGCTCTGCCGTTCCGCCGTCACCCATAACGGCCCGCGTTCGCCGTCACGCGCGAAGGCCAGCGCTTCCGCATTGGTCGATCCGATCACGTCGTAGGCGATCAGACGAACGCCCAGCTTCACCGCGCGCGGGTGAAGCTCCATCAAAACAGTGACCGCGCAGCCGCGGTGGCGGCGCCGACGAGCGGCGACGGATAGACGATGAAGAACAGATTGAACAATCCGGCGACGCCGAGCACGAGTTTGAGCTCGAGCGGCATGCGCTCGAAGCCCGGCGACGGCTCATCGAAATACATCACCTTGACGATGGCGAGATAGTAGTAGGCCCCCACCACGCTGGCGATCACGCCGATGACGGCGAGCGCATAGAGGCCGGCCTGGATCGCGGCGAGGAACACGTAGAACTTGGCGAAGAAGCCCGCGAGCGGCGGAATGCCGGCCAGAGAGAACAGCAGGATCGCCAGGAACAGCGCCATCGCCGGATTGGTGCGGGAGAGGCCCGCGAGATCGCTGATATTCTCGACCTGCCCGCCCTCACGTTTCATCGAGATGATGACGGCGAAGGTGCCCAACGTCATGGTGAGGTAGATCGCCATGTAGACCAGCACGCCCTGCACGCCCTCGGCCGTGCCGGCCGCGAGGCCGACCAGCGCGAAGCCCATGTGGCCGATCGAGGAATAGGCCATCAGCCGCTTGATGTTGCGCTGGCCGATGGCGGCGAACGAGCCCAGCGCCATCGATGCGATCGAAACGAACACGACGATCTGCTGCCACTGCGGCACGATCTCAGGAAACGCCGAGACCGCGACGCGGGCAAACATCGCCATCGCCGCGACCTTGGGTGCGCTGGCGAAGAAGGCCGTCACCGGCGTCGGCGCGCCCTGATAGACGTCCGGCGTCCACATGTGGAACGGCACCGCCGAAATCTTGAAGCAGAAGCCGGCGAACAGGAAGACGATGCCGAAGATCAAGCCGAGGCTCGGGGTCGTCGCCTCCTTGGCGATGCCGGCGAAGCTGATCGTCCCGGTGAAGCCGTAAACCAGCGACGCGCCATACAGCAGCATGCCGGAGGACAGCGCGCCGAGCACGAAATACTTCAGGCCCGCTTCGGTCGCCGCAACGTTGTCGCGATTGATCGCGGCGACGACATAGAGCGAAAGGCTCATCAGTTCGAGGCCGAGATAGAGCGCGATCAGGTCGCCGGCCGAGATCAGCATCAGCATGCCGACAGTCGAGAGCAGGATCAGGATCGGATACTCGAACCGCGGTTGTTTCCGGAGATCGGCGTAGTTGATCGACATCAGGACCGCGACGGCCGAGCCGGTCAGCGCCAGCAGCTTGAGGAAGCGGGCAAAGCCGTCGAGCACGAAGCTGCCGCCGAAGGTCACGAGCTTCTCATCCGGCAGCGACACCAGAACAAAGCCGGCAACCACCAGCAGGATGATCGTCAGCACGTTGATCGTGCCGGTCGCCCGCTCGCCGCGGAAGGCGCCGAACATGAGCAGAACCATGGCGCCGGCCGCGAGCAGCAGCTCCGGCCAGACCGGCATCAGACTGGGAAAGGTCACTGCGGCGTTCATCATTGCACCATCAGCGCGGCGACCTTCGCCGCAGTGATTGCCTTGTTATAGTTCTCGATCAGGTTGGCCACCGAAGCAGCCGACATGTCGAGGATGGGAGCGGGATAAACGCCGAACAGGATCGTCAGCACGGCGAGCGGCCCAAGCAACAGGATCTCGCGATAGTCGAGATCGCGAATGCCCGCGAGGCTCGGCTTCTCAAGCTTGCCGAAGATCACCTTGCGGTAGAGCCACAGCGCATAGGCGGCCGAGAGGATGATGCCCAGCGTCGCCAGCGTCGCCACTGGAATCGCGACCTTGAAGGTCCCGATCAGGGTCAGGAATTCACCCACGAACCCGGACGTCCCCGGCAGGCCGACATTGGCCATGGTGAAGAGCATGAAGGCGGCTGCATAGAACGGCATCCGGTTCACGAGGCCGCCATAGGCGGCGATCTCGCGGGTATGCATCCGGTCGTAGACCACGCCGACGCAGAGGAACAGCGCACCGGAGACGATGCCATGCGACACCATCTGGAAGATGCCGCCGCCGATGCCCTGGGTGGTGAAGGCGAAGATGCCCATGGTGACGAAGCCCATATGCGCCACCGAGGAATAGGCGATGAGCTTCTTGATGTCCTCCTGCATCAGCGCGACCAGCGAGGTGTAGATGATCGCCACAACCGACAGCGCGAAGATCAGCGGCGCGAATTCCTGCGACGCCAGCGGGAACATCGGCAGCGAGAAGCGCAGGAAGCCGTAGCCGCCCATCTTCAGCAGGATCGCCGCGAGCACGACCGAACCGGCCGTCGGCGCCTCGACGTGGGCATCCGGCAGCCAGGTATGGACCGGCCACATCGGCATCTTCACCGCGAAGGAGGCGAAGAAGGCAAGCCATGCCCAGGTCTGCAGGCCGGGCGGGAAGCCGTGGCGCAGCAAGGTCGGGATATCGGTGGTGCCCGCGTGCCAGTACATTGCCATGATGGCGAGCAGCATCAGCACCGAGCCCAGCAGGGTGTAGAGGAAGAATTTGAAGCTCGCATAGACCCGGCGCGGGCCGCCCCACACGCCGATGATCAGGAACATCGGGATCAGGCCGCCCTCGAAGAACAGATAGAACAGCACGAGGTCGAGCGCGGAGAAGGTGCCGATCATCAGCGTCTCGAGCATCAGAAACGCGATCATATATTCCTTGACGCGCTTCTCGACCGATCGCCAGCTCGCGATGATGCAGAGCGGCATCAGCGCCGTCGTCAGGATCACGAACGGCAGCGAAATGCCATCGACGCCCATGTGATAATTGATGGTGCCGCCGAGCCACGGATATTTCTCGACGAACTGGAAGTCCGCCGAACCGGGATCGAAACGCTGCAGCAGCACCAGCGACACCGCGAACGTGACGATCGTGGTCCACAGCGCGATCCAGCGCGCATTGCGCTGCTGCGAGGGCTCGTCATCACGGATGAAGAGCAGCAGCAGGACACCGACCAACGGCAGGAAGGTCGTGACGGAAAGAACCGGCCAGCTTGCCATCAATGCGCCCCTGCAAACATAAACCACGTGATCAGCGCGGCGACGCCGATCAGCATGGCGAAGGCGTAGTGATAGAGATATCCGGTCTGGAGGCGGACCACGCCGCGCGTCACATCAAGCACGCGCGCCGAGATGCCATCCGGGCCGAACCCATCGATCAGCCAGCCGTCCCCGCGCTTCCACAATGTCCGGCCAAGCCACATGGTCGGGCGGACAAAGATCAGGTCGTAGAGTTCGTCGAAATACCACTTGTTCAGCAGGAAGCGGTACAGCCCCTCGTGCTCCCGGGCGAGGCTGACCGGAATATCCGGCCTGCGGATATAGAACTGCCACGCGATCAGGAAGCCGATCACCATCATCAGCGTCGGCAGATAGACGATATAGGCCGGGATGTGGTGCATCTCCTCAAGCACGTGATTGCTCTCGGCGAATGTCAGCGAGCCGCGGAAGAATTCCGCGACATCATGCCCGGCGAACAATTCCTTGAACGGCAGGCCGGCGAAGAACGAGCCGAAGGCCAGCACCACCAGCGGGATCAGCATCGTCAGCGGGCTCTCGTGGGCGGCCTCGTAGTGATGCCGGTCATGCGGCACGCCATGGAAGGTCATGAAGATCAGCCGCCACGAGTAGAACGACGTCAGCAGCGCGGCCGCGACGGTGGCCAGGAAGCCATAGAGCGCCATCGGGTTCGCCCCGACATAGGCGGCCTCGATGATGGCGTCCTTCGAGAAGTAGCCGGCGGTGAAGGGGAAGCCGGTCAGCGCGAGCGTCCCGATCACCATCATCCAGTAGGTGAACGGGATCTTCTGGCGCAGGCCGCCCATCTTCCGCATGTCCTGCTCGTGGTGCATCGCATGGATCACCGAGCCTGAGCCAAGGAACAGCAGCGCCTTGAAGAAGGCATGGGTGAACAGGT
>Ga0180223_1002500_pt1 | contig 10913 bp, 10 predicted proteins | sample eDN5th30CKraftOP_FD_151337 | JGI IMG/M metagenome (GOLD analysis project Ga0180223, IMG submission 151337) | Enriched Organic Plus compost microbial communities from Emeryville, California, USA - eDNA 5th pass 30_C Kraft OP (version 2) (version 2) ...
TCGACCGCGAAGCCGTGGTTCATGCTGGTGATCTCGACCAGCCCGTCCGACAGGCGCTTGACCGGATGGTTCGCGCCGCGATGGCCCTGATGCATCTTGACCGTCTTCGCGCCGACCGCGAGGCCCAGCAACTGGTGGCCGAGGCAGATGCCGAAGATCGGCACCTCCGCCTCCAACGCCTGCTTGATCACCGGCACCGCATAGTCGCCCGTCGCTGCCGGATCGCCGGGGCCGTTGGAGAGGAACAGGCCGTCGGGCTTCTGCTCCATGATCTGCTCGAAGGTCGCGGTGGCAGGCAGCACGGTCACGCGCGCGCCGGCCTTCACCAGATTGCGGAAGATGTTGTTCTTCGCGCCATAGTCGATGGCAACCACATGGGGCCGCTCATCCCCCGCTTCTCCCAGCCCATAGCCGAAGCCCAGACGCCACACGCCGTCTTTCCAGAGACGGCTTTCCTTGCCCGTGACTTCGATGGCGAGGTCCATGCCCTCCAACCCCGGCCAGCTTGCCGCCTTCTCCGCGAGGGCGGCGAGATCGAACCGGCCTTCGGGATCATGGGCGATCACGACATTGGGCGCGCCCTTCATCCGGATCATCCGCGTCAACGCGCGGGTATCAACGCCCGCGAGGCCGATGCGGCCTTTCTCCCTCATCCATTGGTCGAAGGGTTCGACATTGCGGAAATTGCTGGGTTCGGTCACGTCCTGCCGCACGATGCAGCCCAGCGCATGGGGGCTGTCCGCCTCCACATCGTCCAGGTTGGTGCCGACATTGCCGATATGGGGAAAGGTGAAGTTGATGATCTGCCCGGCATAGCTGGGATCGGTCATGATCTCCTGATAGCCCGTGATGGAGGTGTTGAAGCAAAGCTCCCCCACCGCTTCGCCGACCGCACCGAAACCGCGTCCGAACACGGCCGAGCCATCGGCGAAAACCAATACCCCCGTCGCTCCTTTGGGCACGGTCAGGGATTTGGCGTCGGCCATGGCTTGCAAGTCCTTCTTATGCTTTTTGCGGGACCCCGTCTTCAACGGGTTAAACGGCCCGCCACCTATGCCTAGCAGGCCGCGCGGTCAACTCCTGTTCAAAATCTCTTTTCGCATTATATCTGTCTCTTTCCCGGTAGACAGGATTCTCATCGCCATGATTCGCGAGCAGCTAAAGAGCGCCCAGGTCGAAGCCATGAAGGGCGGCGACAAGGAGCGCCTCGCCGCCGTGCGCCTGATCCTTGCGAAACTCAAGGATCGCGACATCGAACTGCGGACCGCCAGCAATGTTCCCGACGACGATACGGTCGTGGTCGAAGTGCTCCAGAAGATGGCGAAGCAGCGCCGCGAATCGATAGAGATGTTCCAGAATGGCGGCCGCGACGAACTCGCCGCGAAGGAACAGGCAGAACTGGACGTGATCGACAGCTTCCTCCCCGCGCAACTGAGCGAGGAGGAGACGAAGGCCGCGATCGAGGCGATCAAGGCCGAAGTCGGCGCGTCGAGCGTCAAAGACATGGGCCGCGTGATGGCGGCGCTCAAGGAACGCCACGGATCGGTGATCGACATGAGCAAGGCCAGCGGGCTGGTGAAGGCGGCTTTGATCTGACAGTGCTTATAGCTCCCCTCCGCCTGCGGGAGGGGTTTGGGGAGGGAATGTTCAACGCCCATGGACGAAGGCTATGCCCGCCCCACAGCCAAAGCACGGCAGCTTCGCAACAACGCGACAGATACAGAATGCGCCTTATGGCGGGCGATCAGCGCCCGAAAAGTCGCTGGCGTGCGTTTCAATCGACAGGCGCCGATCGGCCCTTATATCTGCGACGTCATCGCGCGCTCGCTCCTGTTGGTGGTGGAGGCCGATGGCGGCCAGCATAGCGCGGGAACCGATGCAGCGCGGACTCGCTATCTGGAAGCGGAAGGTTATCGGGTGATCCGCTTCTGGAATAATGAAGTGCTTGGAAATCTGGACGGAGCGGCTGCGGAAATCGAACCGGTGATTGCGGACACGCCCTCCCCCGACCCGTCCCGCAAGCGGGAGGGGAGCTTGTGAGTCTTTCCCCCGCCTTCCTCGACGAACTGCGCGCGCGCACGTCGCTCTCGACGCTGATCGGCCGTACCGTGAAGGTCCAGAAGGCCGGCCGCGAGTATAAAGCCTGCTGCCCCTTCCATAATGAGAAGACGCCCAGCTTCACGATCAACGATGAGAAGGGCTTCTATCACTGCTTCGGCTGCGGCGCGCATGGCGACGCGATCCGCTGGATGACCGACCAGCGGGGCCTGCCCTTCATGGAGGCAGTGAAGGAACTGGCGCAAGCGGCGGGCATGGATGTCCCCGCGCCCGATCCCCGCGCCGCCCGCCGCGCCGAACAGACCAGAGGGCTGCACGACGTCATGGCCGCGGCGCAGGGCTTCTTCGAGGAGCAACTGGGCGGCATCGACGGGGCGGAGGCGCGCGCCTATCTCCAGCGCCGGGGCATAAGCGACGCCACCCGCCGCGCTTTCGGCTTCGGCTATTCCCCGGATTCGCGCGGCAAGCTCAAGACCGCGCTCAAGGATTTCGGCGAATCCGTGCTGATCGAGGCCGGGCTGCTCATCGACCCGGATGGCGCCGAACCGGATAGTGGGAAAACCAGCAAGCGCGACAGCTACGACCGCTTCCGCGGCCGCCTGATGCTTCCGATCCGCGACATCCGGGGCCGCGTGATCGCCTTCGGAGGCCGCATCCTGGGCCAGGGCGAGCCGAAATATCTCAATTCGCCCGACACGCCCCTCTTCGACAAGGGCCGCACGCTGTACAATATCGACCGCGCCTCGCCCGCCAGCCGCCGGTCGGGCCGCATTGTCGTGGTCGAAGGCTATATGGACGCGATCGCTCTGGCGCAGGCCGGTTTCGCCGAAGCGGTGGCCCCGCTCGGCACCGCGCTCACCGAGCACCAGATCGAGCGCTTGTGGAAGATGGCGGACGTGCCGATCCTCTGCTTCGATGGCGACTCGGCGGGGCAGAAGGCCGCGATCCGCGCGGCCGCCCGCGCCCTGCCCCTGCTGCGCCCCGGCATGAGCCTTGCCTTCGCCACCCTGCCGGGCGGGCAGGACCCGGACGACCTGATCCGCGCCGAAGGTCCCGCCGCCATGGAAACCGTGCTGGGAAGCTCCGAACCCTTGGTCGAGCGCCTGTGGAAGCATGAGCATGGCGCCGCCCCGCTCGACACGCCCGAACAGCGGGCCGCGCTCAAGCAGCGCCTTTCCGCCCTGACCGACGCCATCGCCCATCCCGATGTGCGCGCCCATTATGTGCAGGCGTTCCGCGAGCGTTATGACGCCCTGTTCTTCGCCCGCCGCCCGGCCTTCGCCTCCGGCCCGCGTCACAGCCCGCGCACGGGCGGCGGCAATTGGCAGCGCGACCGGCGCGGCAATTGGAAACCGCCGCTCCCGCCCGCCGGAACCGAAGTCCGCGCCATCGGCGAAAGCGGCATGGAACAGCGCCTTTTGCGCGCGGTTCTCGCCAGCCTGCTGCGTCATCCCGAACAGATCGCGCTCCATCGCGAGATGCTTTCGGGGCTTCAGATCGCCGACTCCGCGCTCGCGCAATTGCTCGACGCGATGATTGCAGCGTCCTTCCGCAAAGAAACAGTTGAAACCCAGGGCCTCCTTACCATATTGGGGCAAGGTGAAGTGTATAATATGGCGAAGGGGATGCTCCGGGCCGACACGTTCACATTCACCCCCCACAGAATGACAGCCGACCCCGGTCGCGCGGCGCGTGATCTGGATGAAGCGATTCGGGTGATGGCGCAGGGACCGGAGCTTGAAATGAACCTGGCTGCGGCCACCCGGCGGGCGATGGAAGATGTCAGTGAGGCGAACCTGTCCGCTCAGCAACAGGCCCTGACCGCGCATCGGAACCATCTGGCCCGCCTGGCGGAACTGGCGCAGTCCGAAGACATTATTTGATTGGATCGTCCCTTTCGGGCCGATGAAGTTTAAGGCGAATAAATGGCGACCAAAGCGAACGGCAAGGCTTCAGGTGAGGATACGGATACCGGCGACGCGCCGCTGCTCGATCTGAACGAGGCGTCGGTCAAGAAGCTGATCGCCCGTGCGAAGAAGCGCGGCTATATCACCTATGACGAATTGAACGACGCCCTGCCGCAGGACCAGATGTCCTCCGAGCAGATCGAGGACATCATGTCCGCGCTCAACGAAATGGGCGTCAACATCGTTGAGAATGAGGAAGCCAGCGAAGACGGCGACGATCAGCGCGACGATGCCGAGGACGACAGCGCCGACGAGAGCGCCGAAGACGATGGCTCGCCGCGTCCGGTCGCCGAAAAGAAGAAGGAAACCATCGATCGCACCGACGACCCGGTCCGCATGTACCTGCGCGAAATGGGCGCGGTGGAACTGCTCAGCCGCGAAGGCGAAATCGCCATCGCCAAGCGGATCGAGGCGGGCCGCGACACGATGATCCTTGGGCTTTGCGAAAGCCCGACGACCTTCAACGCGATCATCGAATGGTCGACCGCCCTCAACAATGGCGAGATGCAGCTTCGCGAGATCCTCGACCTCGACGCCATGCTGTCCAAGGATCCGGCTCCGGAAAATCTGGAGGAAGGGGCCGAGAATGATGACGGCGAAATCAGTGAAAAGACCGCCGGCCCCAGCTTCAAGGAAGAGGAAGAGCCGGAGGAGGAATCCGCCGACGCCGACGAGGATGAGGACGGCCTGACCGAACGCCGCTCCCGCCGGGTGGAAGAGGAAGAAGAGGAAGACAACACCCTCTCCCTCGCCCAGATGGAAGAGACGCTCAAGCCGGTCGCGCTGGAGAAGTTCGCCACCATCACGGAAATTTTCCGAACCTTCTCGAACGCCCAGGCGGCGCGCATGGCTGCCATGGCCAATGGCGAAACCCTGAGCCAGAAGGCGGAGGACAGCTATCAGGAATTGCGCGAGCAACTGACGGCCGAAGTCGAAAGCGTCCAGTTCCACCAGCAGAAGATCGAATATCTGGTCGACCAGCTTTATGCCTATAACCGGCGCCTTACCGCGCTGGGCGGGCAGATGCTGCGGCTGGCCGAACGGCACAAGGTCAGCCGCAAGGATTTCCTCGGGCGCTATGTCAATCACGAGCTTGACGACGGCTGGCTCGACAAGGTCAGCGGCCTCGACAAGAAATGGGCCGCCTTCGCCGCCGCCGAAGCCCGCGCGGTCGATCGCATCCGCAACGAGGTGAGCGAAATCGCGCAGGCGACCGGCATGTCCCTGAGCGAGTTCCGCCGCATCGTGAACATGGTGCAGAAGGGCGAGCGCGAAGCGCGCATCGCGAAGAAGGAAATGGTGGAGGCGAACCTGCGCCTTGTCATCTCCATCGCTAAAAAATATACGAACAGAGGGCTGCAATTCCTTGATCTTATTCAGGAAGGCAATATCGGCCTGATGAAAGCGGTCGATAAGTTCGAATATCGGCGCGGCTACAAGTTCAGCACCTATGCGACCTGGTGGATCAGGCAGGCGATCACGCGCTCCATCGCGGATCAGGCCCGCACCATCCGCATCCCGGTCCATATGATCGAAACGATCAACAAGCTGGTCCGCACGTCCCGCCAGTTCCTGCACGAGCAGGGCCGCGAACCGACCCCCGAGGAAATGGCCGAACGCCTCTCCATGCCTTTGGAGAAGGTCCGCAAGGTCATGAAGATCGCCAAGGAGCCGATCTCGCTCGAAACGCCGATCGGCGACGAGGAGGATTCGCATCTGGGCGACTTCATCGAGGACAAGAACGCCATCATCCCGGTGGACGCGGCGATCCAGGCGAACCTTAAGGAAACGGTGACGCGCGTTCTGGCGTCGCTCACCCCCCGCGAGGAGCGCGTGCTGCGGATGCGCTTCGGCATCGGCATGAACACCGATCACACGCTGGAGGAAGTGGGCCAGCAGTTCAGCGTGACCCGCGAACGCATCCGTCAGATCGAGGCGAAGGCGCTGCGCAAGCTCAAGCACCCGTCGCGCTCGCGCAAGATGCGCAGCTTCCTCGACCAATAGAGAGGTTTGCACGACGAAATCGGGGAAAAGGCGTCGGAAAAAGCCGCCTTTTTTCTTGCCGTAAACCCCTCGTTTACCCCGGTGCGATAGTTTCTCCCCTCAGCCTTAAATGCATGTGGGCACAGGGGTTTTCTGGTGATGAACGACGCGGCGCAACGCTATCGGCCTGGGGACATAGCGCAGGTTCTCGACTCGCTGATCGCGGCGGACGGCACCGGCGCTCATCATTATGCGCATCGGGCGGCTGGCGATCACGGTCTGCGCGACGCGCTGCCGTCGCTGTCGGACCTTGCCGACGCCGCCTATTATCTTTGCCTGCTTCATGGACGCCATCCCGGCGTCATCGACCATGCCGCCACCCGATCCGCCGACAATGCCGCGCGCCAATGGCTGATTGCCACCGCCGACGGATTCGCCCGCGAGCGCGCCTATCTGACGCAGGTGACCGTGGCAGTCGGCCCCGCCCCCAGCACCGCCGGACAGGCCGATTGCGAAACGACCGTCAGCCAGCAGCGCCACGCGCTCGACATGCTCGCCCAGTCCGACCGGCGCGGCTGCGCGATGGGCGCGGCGCTGGCGCTGGCGCTCGACTGGCGCGCCGTGCGCCGCGTGCTGGACAAGGCCGCGATTCGCGCGGGCCTTGAACCTGCCCTTTCCACGCTTCCCGACCGCCGCGCCACGCTGGACGTCGCCCGCGCCATCGGCGGCGACGACGCCATCGACCGTGCGCTCCAGTTCGGTGCGCGCCAGTTGCTGACCCAGCATCGCGGCCTGTGGGATTTGATGGCCGCCCGCGCCGAAATCCGCGCCCGCTCCTGATCGCCCGGCATCCGCCGCGCCGCACAAAACGCATTGCGCCCGCCCTTCGCTTTGCCTAGTCCGTGGGACGGACAGCAAGGAACGGGAACACCATGCGATTTGAAGGCACGCAGGATTATGTCGCCACCGATGATCTGAAGGTCGCGGTCAACGCCGCCGTGCTGCTGCGCCGCCCGCTGTTGGTGAAGGGGGAGCCGGGCACCGGCAAGACCGTGCTGGCGCAGGAAATCGCCAAGGCGCTGGACGCTCCGCTGATCGAGTGGAACGTCAAGTCCACGACCAAGGCGCATCAGGGACTCTATGAATATGACGCGGTCGCCCGCCTGCGCGACGGGCAGCTCGGCGACCCGCGCGTCCATGAGATTTCCAACTACATTCGCAAGGGCAAGCTGTGGGAAGCGTTCACCGCACCCAGGCTGCCCGTGCTGCTGATCGACGAGATCGACAAGGCCGATATCGAATTTCCCAACGACCTGTTGCAGGAACTCGACCGCATGGCCTTCCACGTCTACGAAACCGGCGAAACCATCGCCGCGCAGGAACGCCCAGTCGTCGTCATCACCTCCAACAATGAGAAGGAACTGCCCGACGCGTTCCTGCGCCGCTGCTTCTTCCACTATATCAAATTCCCCGACCGCGAGACGATGCAGGCCATTGTCGACGTCCACTTCCCCGGCATCCAGAAGATCCTGGTCAGCAAGGCGATGGACATCTTCTACGACATCCGCGAAGTGCCCGGCCTCAAGAAGAAACCTTCGACCAGCGAGCTGTTAGACTGGCTCAAGCTGCTCCTCAATGAGGACATGCCACTGGACGTGCTCCAGAACAGCGACCCGACCAAGGCGATCCCGCCCCTCCATGGCGCGCTGCTCAAGAATGAGCAGGATATCATGATGTTCGAACGCCTCGCCTTCATGGCGCGGCGGCAGGGGCGGTAAGTCCGCTTTCGATAGATCGGGGCCGGTTCACGCGGAGAATATGGACGCGGCCGAAGGCTTTTTGTTGGGAGGTTATGCAGTTTTGCAAATCCGCTCATGCAAGGATTGTTTTCGGCCATTTCCGCCATTCAATATGTCGGAGGAATGGCAGGAATCCACCTCCATAACCGCCATTCCGCACAGAGGTTGTAAGCTACTCTCCGCCTCTCCGCGTCTTCGCGATCAAAATCCTGACCGAATCCCTTGCCGAGCGCTTGCAAGCCCGGCATCCTGATCTCCTGTCATTCAAGGCCGCGCCAAGACGGTCTGGATCAGGAAAAGGATGCCGAATATGCCCCTGCCGCGTGCATTGCCCCTCGTTTCGGTCCTGCTGGCGCTCAGCGCGCCCGCCTCCGCGCGCGCGGCTGACGCCGTTGAAGCCTGGACGCCCACGCAAACCGCCCTGCGCGCCAATGCCGCGGGCATAGCCCTGCCGCAGACGGTGGCGGGCCTCTCCCTCGCCAAGAGCGGAGAAGCGTCGAACGGCGGCAAGGGCATCGACAACTACGCCCAATATCTGTCCGAAGACGGCACGATCCAGGCGACGCTCTACGTCTATCTGCCCAGCTACGCCGACGCCGCGCTCGCCGCATATATGACGGACAAGGCGGTGATAGAGCGCTTCGGCGCGAAGACCCGCCGCACCAGCTACGCCAGCGTAGCGGCGGGCGGCCATCCCGGCACCGCCATCCGCGCGGTTTATGACGATGCCGCCGATGGCGCGCTCGCCACCGCCGCCGCCTTCGTCCATGCGGGCCGCTGGGTCGTGAAGATGCGCGTCACCGGCCCTGCCGAGCGCCGCAAGGACGTGCTCGCGGGGCTGGACGGCATGATCGCAAGCCTCGCCTTCGACGATCCCGAGACGCTCCACGCGGCCGCCCCGGCAAAGATCAACCCCTGCCCCGCCCCCGACAGCCGCGACGCCCGCCTCACCGATGCGGCCCCCGCCGGCGCGGAAGGAAGCGGCATAATAGCGATTCCCCGCGACGGTCAGGGTAGCCTGTGCCTGCGCGGCACCATCGAAACGGCGGAGGGCCGTTATGAGATGCTGCAACAGGCCGGGGTGGAGGGCGGCACGATCATCGTGCCGACGGACGACATGGGCGGCCTGATCGCCTTCGATCCCGCGGCGGACGGAACGGGCTACCGCCTGTCGATGCACGCGCTGGGCCGGACCGACCTTTACGGCGTCTATGACCGCGTTCCCAGCACGCGCCAGATCGCCGCCATCATCGACGGCAAGGACCCGCAAACCGCGCAGGCCCAGGCCACCACCGCCTATGCCGCCAATGGCGACGTGACGGTCAGCGTGGTCCGCGGGACGCCGCGATAAGGGACGGCGAAAAGTGGCGAACCGGATGCTGAAATGCTAATCGTTCCCGTCATGCAATACGGCGCGCTTTCCGGCGCGGTGTTTTTTGATGGGAATTGCGCGTCACCCAGCCATCGCGATCCTGCCGGCCCGAAGCGGACGCCGCCTGCGATCCGCTGACGCGCGCCTATCTGACATTGTTGTCGGGCTGTTCCTTCTGGGAACGCCATGCCCCGATCGGCGACAAGCTGGCCACCGGGCGCAGGTCCACGATAGTCGCGCGCCTGACCGGCAACCGGCTGCGGGAGCTGGATCGCTTTCTGTCCGTCCTTCTGGATGAAGCGGCTCTTCGCCATGGCGGCCCCGGCCATGACCGGCGCGCCTTCGCGCGGCAGCGCAACACGCCGCGCAAGCTGATTGCCGTCGCGAGGATGATGGACCTGGACGGCCCCTCCATCCCGCGCCTTCGCGCCATCGGGCGAATATCCGCCTGCCTGCACCATTGTTCCGGGGTGATCCACGCCCCCGCATTGAGGAACGATCTTCGCCTGGCCACGGGCCGCGACGTAATCGACGATGAATATCCCCGGCTTTTCCTGTCCGCCGAATCCATCGCCGCCATCTGCCATTTCTATCGGCAGATCGGCGGCGGGCTGGTACGCGATGCCGTCCGCGAAGGCGCCGCATTGACTTTTCCGGGAATATGGTCGATATAGGGTGCGCTAACGTCGCCTGCGACGGAATTTGACCCCATGGGGTTCTCCTTCCCTTCTCGCGCTACCAGCTCCGCCCGTGCTTTTGCGGGCGGGTCAATCGTTTTCGTGAAAGGAAACACCTCATGCCCATCGGAACCGTCAAATTTTTCAACGCCGACAAAGGCTATGGCTTCATTGCGCCCGAAGACGGCGGCAATGACAGCTTCGTGCATATCTCCGCCGTAGAACGCGCTGGCATGGCCACGCTTCAAAAGGACCAGCGGCTGAGCTACGAAGTCGAAACCGACCGCCGTGGCAAGCAGTCCGCCGTCAACCTCGAAGCGGTTTGAAGGCCGGATTTGCGGTAAACCTGGTTTTCACGCAAAGTCCGATCCTATCCCGGCAAGGCCATCGGCGTTGCCGGACCACATTCTTCGCATTCCTGTCCGCACGGCTGATGGGAATGCGGAGGCTGTCCCCCTGAACGCAGGGAGCCGCCGCCTTGGCGCGGCCGATTTTTCAGCCCGCGGGCTTGCACCGATGCAAGTCTGCCGGCGCGGGCCGCGCTTAACGAACGCGGCGCCCTTTTCCACCCATTGCGCGCCTGTTGCGCGCCAGGATTATCATGAGTTTCAAGACACATTCTATTTCTTCCCTTTCCCATCGCCGGCTTCTCCGTTCGCAGCGCAAGCCCATCCCCGCCGGTATTTTGTCAACGCAGGATCTGCGCCGTATCGTAGCCGAAATGCTCGGCTGAAAGGCTTCGGCCTCCGCCCGTCCGGGAGATTGCCATGTCCGCCACCAGCGATTTCTATCTGGCCCGCGCCGCACAATGCGAGCGTGAGGCCGGCGAAACCAATCTGGTCAATGTCCGCGAGCGCTGCCTGCGGGCCGAGGCGGCATGGCAGGCCATGGCCGACCGGGTTCTGAAAGGGGAAGCGGATCGCAAGCGGCAAATCGCCGCAAAGGCGATCGATCAGGAGCAGTCCATTGGCTAGGCAATTCAGGAAAAATGCAGGCGGTCCTCGCCTTTCACCCGAACAGGCGGTACGGCAGGGGCGCATATCGCAACTGGCGATCG
>Ga0180223_1002503_pt1 | contig 10906 bp, 7 predicted proteins | sample eDN5th30CKraftOP_FD_151337 | JGI IMG/M metagenome (GOLD analysis project Ga0180223, IMG submission 151337) | Enriched Organic Plus compost microbial communities from Emeryville, California, USA - eDNA 5th pass 30_C Kraft OP (version 2) (version 2) ...
CGCGTCGGCGGCCGGGGGTTCCGCGTCCGCCGGCGCCGAGCCGGCCGTCGGGGCGCCGTCGCCGGGGTTGGCACTGGCGAGCGTCGTCTGGGTGAGCCCGGCGAGGATGATCGCGGCGCCGCCGAGCACGGCGATGGTCGACGGTCGGCGGTCTCGAGCGGGGCGCGATGCGGGTCGGCTCGGACGCATCAGTCGGCCACGCAATGGATGGTGTACGTCACCGTCTGCGCCGCGCCGAACCAGTTCGACACTGTGCTGCCGAATCCGCCCACGCCGACGGCCGGACCACCGACGAAGCCGTCCGCGGCGTGCCCGGCGATGACGGCGTCGAACAGCGGGTTGCTCTGCGTGATCTCCAGGCCGTACGGGACGATCCAACCGGAGCCCTTGTGATAGTTGTGCGGCTCCAGGCGCATGCCCGCGGGGCAGAGCTCCTTCCTGACCTCTTGGAACGGCTCGCCCGCGAGCATCGTCTGCGTCCAGGTCTTCGTCCACTCCTCGGACTGGATGCCCACCGGTTCGGCCTGGATCCCCGCCGATTCGAATTGGGTCGTCGACGGTTCCGCGTTCGCGGGGAGGGCCTGGCCCAGTGCGGCGATCAGCGCCGCGGCACCGGCGGCGCACGCGAGTGCTGCGCGCCGAATCAGTTGGGGATGGTGGGAACGGGTCGGCGCAAGCTCGTCAGTCATGCACCGCAATATATCACTATGTCGCTACCATGGCACGCGGTCGTGTGCATGACGCGCCGAGTTCGCGTCACGCCCCCGGCGCGGTCACGAAGTCGATGAGCTCCTCGACCCGGCCGAGCAGGGCCGGCTCGAGGTCCCCGTAGCCGCGCACCCGCCCCAGGATGTGCTGCCAGGCGCGGGCGATGTCGGCCTGGTCCGCGTGCGGCCAGCCGAACGCCTCGCAGACGCCGTGCTTCCATTCGATCCCGCGGGGGATCACGGGCCACGCCTCCTTGCCGAGCCGGGCGGGCTTCACACCCTGCCAGACGTCGATGAACGGATGCCCCACGACGAGCACGTTCGCACCGTGCGGTCCGCGCGCGACCTGGTCGGCCATGCGCTGCTCCTTCGAACCCGGCACGAGGTGGTCGACGAGCACGCCCGCACGGCGACCGGGGCCCGGGCGGAACTCCGCGAGCACCTCGGGCAGCTTGTCGACGCCCTCGAGGTACTCGACGACGACGCCCTCCACCCGCAGGTCTGCGCCCCAGATCTTCTCGACGAGCTCGGCATCGTGACGGCCCTCGACGAAGATCCTGCTGGGCAGGGCGACCTTCGCAGGCGCCGCGTCGGCAACGAACGACCCCGACGCGGTGCGCAGCCGTCCGGCGGGCGCCGCGGTCGGCTTCGGACGGACGAGGCGCACGGCTTCGCCATCGATGAGGAAGCCGTGGCCGAGCGGGAACAGCCGTCGCTTGCCGAACCGGTCCTCGAGCACGACGTTGCCCTGCTCGGTCCCGACGACCGCCCCGCAGTAGCCGTCGCTCGCGACCTCGACCACGAGGTCGCGCTCCGCGCCCACGTCCGGGATGACCTTCCGGCCGCGCGCCCGCCAGTCGCCGGCGAGCACGTCATTGCCGTATCGGTCGGGGCCTGAGTCGAATGGTGCTGGCACCGGACGAGGCTAACGGAAGTCCCGCGACCGATGCGGCGCCGACACGGTCAGCGACTCGAACCGGTCGGCGACGACGTTCACCACGCCGTCGCGGGAACGTTCGAGCACCCCGCGCACGATCATCGCCGGGGCCTCACGCGCGACCCGCCGGTACCGGTTCCAGACCCCGACACTCGCGATGATGTTCACGGTCCCCGACTCGTCCTCGACGTTGAGGAACGTGATGCCGGACGCGGTGGCCGGCCGCTGCCGGTGCGTCACCACGCCGCCCACCTCGATGCGCCGGCCCGACTCGGTCTCACGCAGCCGGTCGACGCGGATCACCCCGCGCGCGTCGAGCCGGTCGCGGATGTGCCGGATCGGGTGGTCGTCGGGGGAGATCCCGGTCGCCCACAGGTCGTACACGACCTGCTCGGTCTCGGTGAGCACGGGCAGCAGCGGCGGCTGGACGACCACGACCGAACCCGGAAGGTACTCGGGCCGGTCCTGCGCGGCCTCGCCCGCGAGCCAGAGCGCACGCCGCCGGTCGAGCCCGAACGACGCGAACGCGCCCGCGGCCGAGAGCGCCTCGAGCTCGGCGGTCTCGAGGCCGACCCGGCGTGCGACATCGGGCATGTCGCGAAACGGGCCGCCGCGGTCGCGTTCGGCGACGATGCGTTCGGCGAGCGGCTTCCCGATCGACGAGACGTCCGCGAGTCCGAGCCGCACCGCGTACGCGCCGTCTCTGCGGTGCTCGGCCGACCGGTCGGGCGCGTGCGGGTCGAAGTCCGGCACCGGCGGTTGCACCCGGTCGGCGCACCCGGGCATCCCGGTCGCGCCGGGCCGCGACGAGAGGTGAGCGGATGCCTCGCCCGAGGCATCCGCTCGCGACCCGTCGACCGCCTCGAGGCCCGCGTCCACTCCGGACAGCTGGATGTCGGGACGGCGCACCTCGACACCGTGTCGCCGGGCATCCGCTGTGAGCGTCTGCGGGGAGTAGAAGCCCATGGGCTGCGCACGCAGCAGCGCCGCGAGGAAGGCCGCCGGGTAGTGCAGTTTGAGCCACGAGCTCGCGTAGACCAGGAGCCCGAAGCTCAGTGAGTGGCTCTCGGCGAAGCCGAAGTTCGCGAACGCCTGGATCTTCGCGTAGATCGTGTCGGCGGTCTCGTCGTCGATGCCGTTCTCGGCCATGCCCGCATACAGCCGCTCCTTGAGCGACTCGATGCGCTCCACACCCCGCTTGGAGCCCATGGCGCGGCGCAGCAGGTCGGCGTCGGCGGGCGTGCAGTTGCCGACGGCGACGGCCATCTGCATGAGCTGCTCCTGGAACAGCGGCACGCCGAGCGTGCGCTCGAGGACGGGCACGAGCTTCGGGTGCAGATAGGTCACCGGCTCCTCGCCCGTGCGCCGCCTGATGTACGGATGCACCGCGCCGCCCTGCACCGGCCCGGGGCGGATGAGCGCGATCTCGACCACGAGGTCGTAGAACCGGCGCGGCTTCAGCCGGGGGAGCGTGCCCATCTGCGCTCGGCTCTCGACCTGGAACACGCCGATCGAGTCGGCGCGGCAGAGCATGTCGTAGACCGCGGCCTCCTCCTTCGGGATGGTCGCGAGCTCCCACTCCTCGCCGGTCGTGTCGCGGATGAGGTCGAACGTGTACTGCAGCGCCGCGAGCATGCCGAGTCCGAGCAGGTCGAACTTCACCAGCCCCATCCAGGCGCAGTCGTCCTTGTCCCACTGCAGTACCGTCCTGCGTTCCATGCGGGCGTGCTCGATCGGCACGACCTCGCCCACCGGACGATCGGTGAGCACCATGCCGCCCGAGTGGATGCCGAGGTGGCGCGGGAACGTCAGCACCTGCTCGGCGAGCTCGATGACCGCGTCGGGGATGTCGTGGTCGTCGGTCTCGACGACCGAACCCCAGCGCTCGACCTGACGAGACCACGCATCCTGCTGTCCCGTCGAGTACCCCAGGGCCTTCGCCATATCGCGCACGGCGACCTTCGGCCGGTAGCTGATCACGTTCGCGACCTGCGCGGCGTTCTGCCGGCCGTACTTCTCGTACACGTACTGGATGATCTCCTCGCGCCGGTCGGAGTCGAAGTCCACGTCGATGTCGGGCTCCTCGTCGCGGAGCGCCGAGAGGAACCGTTCGAACGGCAGGCGGTAGTAGATCGAGTCCACGGCGGTGATGCGCAGCACGTAACAGACCGCGGAGTTCGCCGCCGATCCGCGGCCCTGGCACAGGATGCCGCGGCTCCGCGCCTCGCGCACGAGGTCGTGCACGATCAGGAAGTACCCCGGGAAGTCCTTCTGCTCGATCACGTCGAGCTCCTGCTGCAGGCGCTCGCGCACGTCCTCCGGCACGCCGGGGTAGAGCTCTTCGGCGCCGCGCCACACGAGCTCGCGCAACCAGCTCATGGGCGTGTGCCCCTCGGGCACCTGCTGCCTGGGCAGTTTCGGCCGAGCGCTCCGCAGCGTGAACCCGAGCTCCTCGGCGAGCGTTGCGGTGTGCGCGACCGCGCCCGGGTAGCGCGCGAAACGCGCGGCCATCTCGGCACCGGAGCGCAGGTGCAGGCCATCGGTGGCCGGCAGCCAGCCGTCGAGCTCGTCGAGGCTTCGCCTCGCCCGCACGGCCGCGAGCGCCTGCGCCAGCCGATGCTCGGGTGGTGTCGCATAGTGCACGGCGTTCGTCGCGATGAGCCGGAGCCCGGCGCGCTCCGCGAGGGCGGCGAGCTGATCGTTGGCCGGCTGGTCGCCCGGGTGCCCGTGATCGAACAGCTCGACGACGACCTGGTCACGTCCGAACACCGCGACCAGTCGGTCGAGCTCGCGCCACGCGGCATCCGGCCCGCCCTCGGCGAGCGCCCGACGCACCGTGCCCTTGCGACATCCGGTCGGGACCACCCACTCGCCGCCCGCGCGGGCCGCGAGCTCCTCGAGGTCGTAGACCGGGCGGCCCTTCTCGCCGCCCGCGAGCTGGCCGGCGGTGATCGCGGCCGCGAGCCGGTGATAGCCCTCTTCACGGCGCGCGAGCACGAGCACATGGTCGCCCTCGGGATCGGCCTCGCCCATCTGCGGGCGGCTGAGCCCCAGCGAGAGCTCGGCGCCGAAGACCGTCGTGAGGTCGCCGAACGCCTCGGCCGCCTCGGCGAACCGCACGATGCCATAGAACCCGTCGTGGTCCGTGATCGCGAGCCCCGCAAGCCCCAGGCGGTGCGCCTCCTCGACGAGCTGCTCGGGCGTCGAGGCGCCGTCGAGGAAGCTGAACGCAGAGTGCGCGTGCAGCTCGGCGTACGGCACGATCGGCCCGGCCTGCGTCTGGAGTCCTTCGCTCGGCCGGTACGGGTGACGCTTGCGGCTCCAGGCCGGGCTGTCACCGCCGTCGGCGACGAGGCCGGCGGTTCCGGGGATCAGGCTGCCGCCGCCGCCTCCGCGGCCATCGGGACGGCGCCGATCGGAGAGCGTGCGTTCGAGTTCGGACCACGGGATCTCCGGATTGTTGAAGCCCATCAGCGCTTCCCGTCCCGCATCGGCTCGGTGGCCATCAGTCGTACCTCGCTTCGGCGAACCAGGTCTCGCCGTCGCGGACGAGCAGCCACGCGCAGCCGTCAGCGTCGACGATCTGGAACCGGTGCACTCGCCGGGCGCGTTCGGCGTCCCACCACCGTTCGACCACGGGCCACGGGCCCGCCCAGGCGCGCACCGGGCGGGTCGCTCCGGGTGCGGCGGTCCCGAAGGCGAACGCCGCGGGCGGTGCCGGCAGATTGCCACGCGCGTCGATCGAGACGGATGCCCCGGTGTCGTCGACGAGCGTCACGGGCGGCCGTTCGCGGAAGACGCTCGCGGGGGCGAGGGTCGGCAGGCTCCCGGGCCACGGCGCCGTCGCCGGTGCCGGTGCCGGGTCACCCCAGGGCACGAGCACCTGCCGGTCGGCCAGCATCCGGCCACCCACGACCGCGGGTGTCGCGACCGCCTCATGACCGAGCATGCTCTGCACCCTGGTGAGCCCGTGGTGCACGCGCTCGTCTGGGCCGCCGCCCCAGAGCCCGTCCTCGTGGTTGCCTGTTGAATCGACCCGCTCGGGAACCACCCGGACGCGGACGATCGGCGAGGCGAGACCGGCTTCGGCGCTGCCCGCCCCCTGGAGCTGCCAGCGGACGCGGTCGATCACGTCGGCGGCGGTGAACCAGCGCGGATGCAGCCATTCACGACTCGAATGGCCGCCACGCTCGTCGTCGAGGTCGACCCGGATCGCCGTGCATACGAGCCGCCTGGCCCGCATCCGGTCGATGAACTCGTCGGCCCGCACCCGGAACGCGAACGCGAGCTGGTCGATGCGGTCGAGGGGAGGTTCGAACTCCTGCTCGACGGCGAAATCGGGTGGCGGGGTGCGTGGGTCGACCCGGGTCGCCTCGCGCCCGGCGGCGAGGTCGTGGGCGAACGCGCCCGCCGCGCCGAACCGGCGGCGCACATCCGTCGCGGGCAGGGCGGCGAACTCACCGAGGGTGCGCACCCCGAGCCGGCTCAGCAGGGTCGCCGTGCGCGGGTCGACGACGAGACGCACGGGCAGCGGCGCCAAGAACTCGGCGGATGCCTCGGGCGGCACGATCCCGATGGGGGAGTCAAGCGTGCTCCTGGCCGCCTGCTCGGCCGCGAACGGCCCGTCTGAGACCCCCACCTTGGCGTGCGGGACCCCGACCGTCGCCGCGGTGGCGAGCAGCGCCCGGGCTGCCTTCTCCTCGCCGCCGTAGTAGCGCACGGGGCCACGTGCGCGCATCGCGATCGTGCCGGGTCTGACCAGCTGCACGCCCGGCACTGCGGCTTCGACCGCGCGGACGACCGGCTCGAACGCGCGCGCGTCGAGCGCGGCGTCGTACGGCAGCACGGTCAGCGTGGGTGAACGCAGCTGCGCCTCGCGGAGTGTGAGCCCCCGGGTGACGCCCTCCCGGCGGGCCGCGGCCGAGCACGCGAACACGGCACCGGCTTCGGCGAGGGCCACGGTGGCGCTCTCATCCAGACCTTGCTCGCGGATCGCGGCGAACACGGGCCAGTCGGGGCACCAGAGCACGATCGTGCGCATGTCAGCCTGCCCGGCGGAAATCGACGCGCGTGACCTCCGCCGTCGTGCCGCGGTCGGTGCCGGCAGTGTGGTCGGTGCCGGCGGCCGGCATCGCGGAGATCCCGAGGGTGTGATCGGGCAGGCGCAGCCGGGTGCGTGTCGGCCGGCCGAGGCCGCCGCGGCCCGCGGACCGCACGAGCACCTCACGTTCGGCGAGCGCGCCGTGGCCGTCTCCGAGCCCGCGCCAGTCGCTCTCGCCGACCTCGAGCACCGTGTCGGCGCCCGGCCATTCGCCAGCGGTGATGAGGACGCCGCCGCGTTGGCGAAGGCGGGCGGTGAAGCGTGAGCTCTCCGCGGGAGAGAGGCGTCCGGCGGGCCGGATTACGATCACGGGGATCACATCGGCGAGCGCGGAAGTCACCGTAAGCCATTGCCGGCCCGGGTCCGGGACGAGGACGAGTCGTTCGAGCGCGATGCCGAACCGTGCGGCGGCTTCGACGCCGAAGTCCGGCAGGCCGACGACCGCGGCCCAGCGGCCGGCCGCCGAGGGTCCCGCGAGCAGAGCCATGAGCAGGCTGGTCGACCCCGTCGCCTGCACCACGGTGCCCTCGCGGAGGCCGCCACCCGGGAGCACGGCGGCGAGCGCAGGATGAGTCGGGACGGTCTTGGAGTCGAGTCTCCGTGCCTCCATGCCGCGGATGCGCGACTGCAGCTCTCCGACCCGGTCGACCCGGGCCGGGGGAGCTGCTGCCGATACAAGAGTCACCTGAATATCTTCGAACATACGTTCGAATACGGCAAGCCGCCTATAAGCCAAGCCGGGATACTCGGAGAAGAAACACGAAAGGCCGGGTCGAAACCGACCCGGCCTTTCATACAACGCGTGCGCGAGGGGGGACTTGAACCCCCACGCCCGTTAGGGCACTAGCACCTCAAGCTAGCGCGTCTGCCATTTCCGCCACCCGCGCGTTGTCGCGGCCCTGATCGCTCAGCGGCCGTAGAAGACATTAGCACGCTTTTCAGGGGCCGATTGACCACGCATGACCACCCGTCGGAGACCGGCGGGCGACGCACGATACCGTTGACCACATGGCCGACACATCCGCCACCCAGACCGCAGAACCCGAGCTCTCCGAGACGGCGATCATCGCCCGCGATCTCATCCGGATCGACACCTCGAACTACGGTGAGGGGCGGTCGAAGGGCGAGCGTGAGGCGGCCGAGTACGTCGAGGCGAGACTTCACGCACTCGGTCTCGCGCCGCAGCTCTTCGAGCCCGAGCCCGGTCGCGCGAGCGTGGTCGCCCGGGTCCCGGGGCGGGACGCCACGAAGCCCGCGCTGGTGCTGCACGGTCACCTCGACGTCGTGCCGGCCGACGCTCGGAAATGGAGCGTCGATCCGTTCGGCGGCGAGATCAAGGACGGCATGCTCTGGGGTCGCGGCGCCGTCGACATGAAGGACATGGACGCGATGATGCTCACCGCGGTCGGCGACGTGCTCGCCGACGGCGGACAGCCCGAGCGCGACGTCGTCCTGGGCTTCTTCGCCGACGAGGAGGCCGGTGGCGGCCTCGGCGCGAGCTGGCTCGTGGACACCCACCCGGAGCTGTTCGCGGGCGCCACGGAGGCGATCAGCGAGGTCGGCGGATATTCGATCACGGTCGGCGGGCAGCGCGCGTACCTGCTCCAGACGGGGGAGAAGGCGCTGCTCTGGATCCGCCTCGTCGCCCACGGCGTCGCAGCCCACGGCTCGCGCCTGATCCGGGAGAACGCCGTCACGCGGCTCGCCGCGGCGGTCGCGCGGCTCGGTGAGCGCGAATGGCCGGTGCGCCTGACCGACACGACCGAGGAGCTCCTCGGGGAGATCGCGCGCGTGCTCGGCGTGGACCCGCAGCACACCTCGCCCGACGAGCTCGCCCTGGCCGCCGGATCCGCGTCGGGGTTCATCACGGCGACGCTTCGGACCACGACCAACCCGACCGGGCTGACCGCGGGGTACAAGCACAACGTGATCCCCGAGCGGGCCGAGGCTCTCCTCGACATCCGTACGCTGCCCGGCGAGGAGGACGAGGTCCTCGCCGAGGTGCAACGCATCGTCGGCGAGGACATCGAGATCGAGATCGTGCACCGCGACGTCGGCCTCGAGGCGCCGACGAGCGGTCCGCTCGTCGACGCCGTCCGGCGCTCGATCGGCATCCACGACCCCGGCGCGCCGGTGTTCCCGTACCTGCTGTCCGGCGGGACCGACAACAAGTCCCTCAGCCGGCTCGGCATCAGGGGATACGGGTTCGCCCCGCTCAGGCTGCCCGACGACCTCGACTTCCCGGCCATGTTCCACGGTGTCGACGAGCGCGTTCCGCTCGACGCGCTAACCTTCGGGAGTCGGGTCCTTCGGGACCTGCTTCTCGATTACTAGCAGCCGACCACCACTCAGCGGCAGACCGAAGCAGGTCTTTGTTCCGTGCAGGTCGTTCCCGCGCCGTCGCGCGGGACGGAAAGGGGCCCACGTGCTCGAAGCGCTCATCCTCGGACTCGTACAGGGTCTGACCGAGTTCCTGCCGATCTCGTCGAGCGCGCACCTCCGCATCCTGGGGGAATTCCTTCCCGGGGCCCAGGATCCGGGCGCGGCCTTCACCGCCATCACCCAGCTCGGCACCGAGACCGCGGTCGTCGTCTACTTCTGGCGGGACATCGTGCGGATCGTCTCGCACTGGTTCGGTTCGTTCACCGGACGCGTGCCGCGCAACGACCCCGACGCCCGCATGGGCTGGCTCATCATCGTCGGCTCGCTGCCGATCGTCGTCCTGGGGCTGCTCTTCCAAGACGAGATCGAGACCACGTTCCGCTCATTGTGGATCGTGGCGACGATGCTCATCGTGTTCGGCATCATCCTGGGGCTCGCGGACTGGGCGGGCAGCAAGGTCAGGAAGCTCGACCAGCTCACGGTCGGCCACGGCGTGATCTTCGGGTTCGCGCAGGCGCTCGCGCTCATCCCGGGGGTCTCACGCTCCGGCGGCACGATCACCGCGGGACTGCTGCTCGGCTACGAACGGGCGGCGGCGGCGCGGTACGCGTTCCTGCTCGCGATCCCCGCGGTCTTCGGCTCGGGGTTCTTCCAGCTGGCCAAGAGCCTGGGGGAGCCGTCGGTCTACGGCCCGCTCGAGACCGGGGCGGCGACCGTGGTCGCCTTCGTCGTCGGCCTGCTCGTGATCGCCTTCCTCATGAACTACATCTCGAAGCACAGCTTCCTGCCGTTCGTGATCTACCGGATCGTCCTCGGCGGGCTCATCATGTGGTTGCTCGCGGCGGGCGTCATCCAGCCCTGACCGGTCGACGGTCGGTCGCGCGCCGGCAGTCGATCGCAGATCAGCTGTCGCGCGGTCGCCACGGCTCGTCGCCGCCCCGACCGTCGCCTCGCCCGTCACCGCGGCGGCGCAGGTACCGTTCGAACTCGAGCGCGATCGCCTCACCGCTCGCCTCGGGCGCGTCGACGGCGTCGCGTGCCTGCTCGAGTTGGGCGATATAGCCCGCCATGTCCTCGTCGTCGGCGGCGAGCGCGTCGACGCCGGCCTCCCAGGCCTGCGCATCCTCCTCGAGGGTCCCGCGCGGGATCGAGAGGCCCGTGAGCTCTTCGAGCTTGGCCAGCAGCGCGAGCACGGCCTTCGGCGATGGCGCGTTGTGGACATAGTGCGGCACGGAGACCCAGAGCGACGCGGTCGGGATGCCCGCCCGCTCGGCCTGGTCGGCGAGCACACTGAGCACGCCGACGGGACCTTCGTAACTCGCCCGCTCGAGGCCGAGCGCGTCCCTGACCTCGGGGTTCTCGCTCGACGCGAACACCATGAGCGGCCGGGTGTGCGGCGCGTCGGCCAGCATCGCACCGAGGAACACGACGCCCTCGATGTCGGCCGCCAGTGCGGCGTCGACGAGTTCGGCCGCGAACGCCTTCCAGCTCCGCGCGGGCTCCGCGCCGATCAGGACGTGCAGTCCCTCGCTGCCCGGACCCGTCACGGCATCGCTCGGCGTCGTCTCGCTCGAGCCGGGCCGCGGGCCGAGGAGGGTCGTCCCCGGCCACTCGAGTCGCCGTACGCCGTCGTCGCCGGTGACGATCGTGGGCCGGTTGAACTGGTAGTCGTAGTACAGCTCGGGATCGACCGACGAGATCTCGACGAGCGCGAGTCGCTCGGCGAGCATGCTGGCCGCACCGGATGCGGCCTCACCGGCGTCGTTCCACCCTTCGAAG
>Ga0180223_1002506_pt1 | contig 10894 bp, 8 predicted proteins | sample eDN5th30CKraftOP_FD_151337 | JGI IMG/M metagenome (GOLD analysis project Ga0180223, IMG submission 151337) | Enriched Organic Plus compost microbial communities from Emeryville, California, USA - eDNA 5th pass 30_C Kraft OP (version 2) (version 2) ...
GCGCACGATGGCGCGGCCGATGCTCGAGCCGGTGCGGCCGCCCAGCGACTTGCCAAGGTCCGCGGCGATCTGTCCCGCCACACGGCCGGTGACGGTCCGCGCAACCTCCCGCGCAATCGTCTGCGATGTCGTCAGCTTCGTGCCGCGCGGGCGGTTGGTGCCGAACAGGCCGCCGAGGAGGCCGCCGAGGCCCGCGAGAACTCCTCCATCCGCAGATGCTTCCGCCGGCGCACCGGGCGTCTGCGGCGCCCCCGGCGCCTGCGGGACACCGGGAGCCGGTGCTGGCGCGGCATTGGCGTCCGTCCGCTTCAGCAGCATCTCATAGGCGGATTCGGAATCGATCGGGGTGTCATATTTCCCCTTGAAGCGGCTGCGCGCGATGATGGCCTTGCGCTCCTCCGGCGTCACGGTGCCGATGCGCGCCGACGGCGGCCGCACCATGCAGCGCTCGACCATCGACGGCGTACCGTTGCCTTCCAGGAATGACACCAGCGCCTCACCCTTGCCGAGCTCGCTGATCACCTTGGCGGTATCGAGCTTTGGATTGGCGCGGAAGGTTTCGGCGGCCGCCTTCACGGCCTTCTGGTCGCGAGGCGTGAACGAGCGCAGGGCATGCTGGACGCGGTTGCTGAGCTGCGCGAGCACTTTGTCGGGCACGTCGAGCGGATTCTGGGTGACGAAATAAACCCCGACACCCTTCGAGCGGATCAGCCGCACCACCTGCTCGATCTTGTCGAGCAGCGCCTTCGGCGCATCGTCGAACAACAAGTGCGCCTCGTCGAAGAAGAACACCAGCTTCGGCTTTTCCGGATCGCCGATCTCGGGAAGCTCCTCGAACAGCTCCGACAGCAGCCACAGCAGGAAGGTGGCGTAGAGCCGCGGGTTCTCCATCAGCTTGTCGGCGGCGAGGATATTGACGATGCCGCGGCCGTCCTTGTCGACCGTCATGAAGTCCTGCAGCGCAAGCGCCGGCTCGCCGAAGAACTTCATTGCGCCCTGGTTCTCCAGCACCAGCAGCTGGCGCTGGATCGCGCCGATCGTGTTCTTCGACACGTTGCCGTATTGCGTGGTCAGTTGCGCAGCGGTTTCAGCCACAAGGCCGAGGATGGCCCGCAGGTCCTTGAGGTCCAGGATGGGATAACCGTGATCGTCCGCAAGGCGGAAGGCGATGTTGAGCACGCCCTCCTGCACGTCGTTGAGATCGAGCAGGCGCGCGAGCAGCAGCGGGCCCATTTCGGCGACCGTGGCCCGGACCGGATGCCCTTCCTCACCAAAAACATCCCAGAACACGACCGGAAATTCATCGGGCTGATAGTCGAACCCCATCGACTTCGCCCGCTCCACAAGCGGGGGCTTGGCGTCGCCGACCATCGCGATGCCCGAAAGATCGCCCTTGATGTCGGCCGCGAAAACGGGAACGCCGGCCCGCGAGAAGCCTTCCGCCAGCACCTGCAGCGACACCGTCTTGCCGGTTCCGGTCGCGCCGGTCGCCAGGCCGTGCCGGTTGGCGAAGGACAGCGTCAGATATTCGGGCTTTTCACCCTTGCCGACGAAAATCGTCCCCTTTTGATCGACATCCGTCATGACCATCCCTCACATCTCACCGGCCGGAGCCTATTTTCGCCGCCCGTACGGGCCGGTCAACACTTGAGCAACCTGCTGCTGTAAATTCCATCTGCATAAAAACCTGCGGCGCTCCGATCAAGACGACAAATGTTCCACATCCAGACTTGCAGCGGCAGCGGCGGTGGCGTCGATACCATTTTTGTGTATTGCCTGTGATCACGCCTTCGTTTTTGCGTGTTGTCAGTCATCACGCTTTTGTTGATGCTGGGTAAGCATCTCGCGCGTTCAGCAACCAAGCCGTGATTGACTCATCGCGCAAGCGATGCGAAAGGCGGCGTCCTTCCGGGCGGAGGAAGGGGCATGGGATCGCAAGGTGGCATCGTTTCTGCCTTGTGTTCTGAAAAGTTGACGATCATGATGTCGTCAACCTGCCGCGAGTGCGGGACTGTGAGGGGCTGATGGAAGAACTCGTCAAACGTATTGCCGACAACGTTGGCGTGGATACCGCCGTCGCGACCAGGGCGATCGGCATCATGCTCAACTTCCTCCAGAAGGATGGCCCTTCCGACAAGGTGAAGGCGCTGATCGACAACATGCCGGGCTCCGAGGCGGCCATCGCGGCCGCCGAAGCGGAAGGCTCCGGCGGCATGTTCGGCATGGGCGGTGTCATGGGTGTCGGCAGCAAGCTGATGGGTCTTGGCCTCGGCATGGGCCAGGTGCAGGGTGTCGCCCGCGAAGTGATCGGCTACGCGCGCGAGAAGGTCGGCGACGATACTGTCAACGAGATCGTCGGTGCTATTCCCGGCTTGAGCCAGTTCGTCTGATCGTCCACGGCTGCCGGAGCACCTGCATGACCTATCCGATCAGCCACCTTGACGGCTGCGACTGCGATGCGATTGCCAAGCTGAAAGCCATCGGCATCCGCACGACCGCGCGTCTGCTGGACGCCGCGAACGATGTGAAAGGCCGTCGTGCCCTGGCGGAGAAGACCGGGCTGGACGAGAAGGTCATCCTGCATTTCGTGACCATGGCGGACCGTCTGCGCATCCGCGGCATGGGCCGTGAATATGCGTCACTGCTGCAAGCGGTTGGCGTCGTGACCGTCAAGGAGCTCAAATACCGCAATCCCGCCAATCTGGCGAAGGCGATGTCGGACGCCAACAAACAGCGCAAGCTGGTGCGCGTCCTTCCCTCCGAGAAAGCCGTCGAGCGCTGGATCGAGGACGCCAAGAAACTGCAGATCAAGATCACCTATTGAGTGACCCAAGGCGCAGGCTCACGCCAGCTGGTTCTCCGTCGCCACTCTCCGGAAAAAAGACGCGCTCAGCTTTGGCGTACGCCGCAGCGTCGCATAGTCGACATGGACCAGTCCGAAGCGCGTGCCGTATCCGGCCGTCCATTCGAAATTGTCCATCGAGCTCCACTGGAAATAACCGCGCACCGGCACGCCCTCCGATGTTGCACGCTGCAACTGCGTTAAATAGCTGCGCAGGAACATGATGCGGTCGGTGTCATAGACCGTGCCGTCGCCCGCCGGCTCATCGGCGGCGCTGCAGCCATTCTCGGTGATATAGATGTCCCCGACATTCCAGAGCCTGGCGAGATGACGCGGCGCCCAATACAGCGCCTCGGGACCGATCAGATGCCATGGCGAGGCGGTTCGCGGATGCGACGTCGCGAAAGGAAGCTGCTGGTATCCGGGCGCTGCCCCGGTCGCTCTCACATAGAGAGGCATGTAGACGTTGAGGCCGACGAAATCGACGGGACTGCCGATAACCTTCAGATCCTCCGGCGTAAACTTCGGCGCATCGGCTCCCGCCGATGACAGAAACGCCTCGGTATAGCGGCCTTCCAGCATGACCGTGAGATACCCCGCATTGGCTTCACGTGTGTAGCGCTCGGCTGCGGCGATATGCTCCGGCGCCTCGATGACCGGAACACCCACCGCGATGTTTTCAGCAGGTCCGACCTGGGTCCCTCGCCTGCCCCTGGCACGGATGGCTTGCACAGCGAGGCCATGAGCGAGCACGAGGTGATGGCGGACCTGGTTGAGGCGGGCCGGCGGCAGTTGAAGCCCGGGCGCGAACACGCCGGTCTTGTGCCCCAGCTCCACAACGGTGGTGAACTCGTTGATGGTGAAGATATGTCCGATGCGGTCGCTCAGCTTCTCGGCGACATAGCCTGCATAGTCGGCAAATGCCGCCGCAGTGTCGCGCGACTCCCAGCCGCCCCACCGGTCCTGCAGGGCCTGCGGCAGATCCCAATGGTAGAGTGTGGCGAACGGCTGGATGCCATTGGCCAGCAACTCATCGACCAGACGGCTGTAGAAATCCAACCCCTTGGGATTCGGAGCCCCTGTGCCGTCGGGAAAAATGCGCGGCCAGGCGATCGAGAAGCGGTAGGCCCCGGCTCCCAGGCCCTTGATCAGCTGAATGTCGTCCTTGTAGCGATGATAATGATCCAGCGCGACATCGCCGGTGTCGTTGTTGCTGACCTTTCCGGGCGTATGAGCAAATCGATCCCAGATCGACTCTCCCTTGCCGTCTTCGTTCCAGGCGCCCTCGATCTGATAAGCCGCGGTGGCGGTGCCCCAGATGAATCCGTCCGGGAAGGCGCGCGGTCCCGGTGTCGCGGACACTGTCCGGGTGTCCGTCTGTGCCGCGCCTTCCCCGGCGGTCACCGACATCGCAAGCGCCGCCGACCCGGCGGCTGTGGCAAGATCGCGTCGCGTGAGCTGCCGGGGCATGGGCATTCCTTCGTATCGACCTGGTGCCGGTCTCGGTCGTCGTGCCCGACACCTTCGGCAGCATCCACGGCGCTTTCATGAACCTGCATCAGCGTGCACGATCCGGCCCACCTGCCCATCCTTGACACTGTCCGGCTGACCGCGCAAAGCGGCGCATCGTCATCGCCGAGCCGTCAAACGACCCGATCCATGGACAACGTGCTGACCCACCTTCTGGCCGAGGGCCGCCCGCTGGTCATGGGCATCCTCAACATCACGCCGGATTCCTTCTCCGACGGCGGCCGCTTTGACGCGCCCGAGCGCGCGCTGGCGCAGGCGCGGCACATGATTGCAGCCGGAGCCGACATCATCGATATCGGCGCGGAATCGACACGTCCCTATGGCGGCATGAAAGCGGTGGATGCGGAAGAGGAACTGGCGCGGCTGGCGCCCGTACTGCCGCAGGTCGTCGCCCTCGGTACCCCGGTGTCGATCGACACCATGAAGGCCGTCGTCGCCGACTGGGCCATCGGCCAGGGCGCGGCTATCGCCAACGACGTCTGGGGCCTGCACCGGGATCCCGAGATGGCCGGGGTGGTCGCGCGGCACGGTGTGCCGGTGGTGGCGATGCACAATCGCGACGAGATCGATCCCGCGATCGACATCCTCGCCGATATGGATGCGTTCTTTGAGCGCACGCTGGCCATTGGCGAAGACGCTGGCATCGAGCGGAGCCGGATCGTGCTCGATCCCGGCATCGGTTTCGGCAAGACGCCGCAGCAGAGCATCACCACCCTCGCCCGGCTCGATCATTTTGCGCATTTCGGCCTGCCGATCCTTGTCGGCGCCTCACGCAAACGTTTCATCAGCAGCATCACGCCATCGGAACCAAGCCAGCGGATCGGCGGTTCCCTGGCCAGTCATCTGCTGGCAGTTGAAAGTGGAGCGGCCATCGTGCGGGTGCACGATGTGCCCGAAACCGTGCAGGCGCTGCGCGTCGCAGCAGCAATCCGGGGAGCACGATGAGCGAGTCGCAGGACATTGTTTTTGTGAAGGGTCTGGCGCTGCATGCCTTCCATGGCGTGATGCCGCACGAGGCCAAGGTCGGTCAGGTCTTCACCCTCGACCTTGCCCTGGAAATCGATCTGTCGGACGCGGCCCGGACCGATCGATTCAAGGATACGGTCGGCTACGATCAGGTCGTCGATACGGCGAGCGAGATCTTCTGCGCCAAGCGCTACAAGCTGGTGGAAGCCGCCGCGGGTGTTGTCGCAGAGGCCATTCTTGAGCGGTTCCCGCGCGTGACCAGCGTGCGCGTCACCGTGCACAAGCCCCACGCGCCGATCGCGGCGACCTTCGACGATGTCGGCGTGTCGATCCGGCGCAAGCGCCGTGGCTGACGTCATACTTGCGCTGGGCGGTAACGTTGGCGATGCGCGCGCAACCATCGCCGCCGCGCTGCAAGAACTGAACGACGGCACAACGGTCCGCCTGCTGAAACGCTCGTCCGACTACACCACTCCGCCCTGGGGCGTCGAGGACCAGCCGCCATTTGTCAATGCGGTGGCCGAAGTCAGCACCACGTTGACGCCGGATGGGATGCTCGCGCGGGTGCAGGAGGTCGAGCGCATCTTCGGCCGCGACCGCGCCCGTGAACAGCGCTGGGGCCCGCGCACCCTCGACATCGACATCCTCGCCTACGATGACCTTGCCGTGGATATCCCCGGCCTGACGCTGCCGCATCCGCGGATGTTCCAGCGCGGCTTCGTGCTCGTGCCGCTGGCGGAAATCCTGCCCGGCCGCGTCATTGCCGGACGCAAGGTTTCGGATGCGCTGGCGGACGTGGATGCCGCCGGCATCGAGCGGCTGACGGATTGAAGGGCCAGAACACAGCCTGTCCCAACGGGAATTGATGCCTTCAGTGTCACTTTCACTGACTGCCGCAGCGTGCCAGATTGCCGGCCATGAACGACACTCCCGACCATCCTTTGTCTCTTGCTTCAGAATTTCCTGCCGCAACGCGCGAGCAATGGCTCAAGCTGGTCGACGCCGTATTGAAAGGCGCCCCTTTCGACGACAAGCTGGTCAGCATCACCCATGACGGGCTGCGCATCGCACCGCTGTATCAGCGTGACGCCGCCGCAATGCCGATCGCCGGGCGACCTCCGGGCATGCCGTGGCAGATCGTCCAGCGCATCGATCTTCCGGACGCCGGCGCGTCAAACGCTGAAGCGATCCATGAGCTTGAGAACGGCGCGTCGGCTCTTTCCATCGTCCTTGAAGGCTCGGGCGGCGCCTATGGCTTCGGGATCGACTTACAGGACAGCGGCCTGACGCGCCTCTTCGACGGCATCTATCTCGATGCCGGCATCGTTGTCGAACTGCAGTTGAGCCAGCGCAGCGCCGGATTGCCACAACAACTGGCGGCCTATGTGAAAGACCGTGGCATCGCGCCCGGCTCAACCGACATCCGCTTCGGCCTCAATCCGATCGGCGGGCTTGCCGGTTCGGGACGCAGCCCCGCGCCGTGGCCCGAACTCGCGTCACGCTTCGCCCGCATCGTGAATGACCTTGCGGGCCAGGGCTTCAAAGGTCCGTTCGCGATCGCCGACGGCCGGGTGATCCACAACGCCGGCGGCGCGGAGGCCCAGGAGCTTGCCTATGTGATTGCGGTCGCGGTCGCCCACCTTCGGGCGCTGGAAAGGGAAGGTATCGCCCCCGGCGCCGCGCGGCACATGACCGCTTTCCGTCTGTCGGCCGACGCAGACCAGTTCCTCACCATGGCGAAATTCCGCGCGCTGCGGAAACTCTGGGCGCGGATCGAAGAAACCTGCGGCCTGACACCGGAGCCGATCCATGTCTCAGCGGAAACGGCCTGGCGGATGATGAGCAGGCGCGATCCGCATGTGAACATGCTGCGCACGACCATCGCTGTCGCCGCGGCGGGACTCGGCGGAGCCGATGCGATCACCGTGCTGCCGTTCACCCAGGCGATCGGCCTGCCCGACCGTTTCGCGCGCCGCATCGCCCGCAATACGCAGCTCATCCTGCTGGAGGAATCAAACCTCGCCCGCGTCGCCGATCCGGCCGCCGGATCAGGGGGCATCGAAGACATCACCGAACAGCTCTGCGTGGCGGCATGGTCGCAGTTCCAGGAGATCGAACAGGCCGGCGGTCCCTGGGCTGCGCTGGAACAGGGCCTGATCCAGCGCAACGTCGCCACCGTGAGGGCAGACCGCATGAAAGCGGTTGCGGATGGCCGCGAGCCGCTGATCGGCACCACGGTGTTTCCGAATGCGGACGAAGTGCCGGTTGAGGTGCTTGCGCCGGCGGCCGCTTCTTCCGTCTCGTCGAATAGCGTCGAGACCACAGCCCTCCGGGCCATGCGGCTGTCAGAACCCTTTGAGTGATGAAGGGATCGTAGCCTGGATGGAGCGTAGCGACATCCGGGACCTGCCTGGCCACAAGTGATGGAATGGCCCCCGTATTCCGCTTCGCTTCATACGGGCTAGAGCGTTTTCCGGCGAAGTGGAAACCGGTTCGTCGCAGAAAACGCGACCACACAAAGGAATCTGGAGCATGGCCGATTCCATGAGAACGGGTCATGCTCCAGGAAGAACTCGGCAGCGCGTGCGATCACAGAACGTGTTGTGATAGGATACCATCATGAGCGCGATCCCGGATTTCTCGTCGATCGGATGGCAGGTGGCCACGACGCCGTCCGCAAACGCGGATGGTCAGCCCTGGCTCACGCCCGAGGGCATTCCGGTGAAACCGGTCTATGGCCCGGATGATCTTGCCGGCATTGACTTCCTCGACACCTGGCCAGGCCTGCCGCCCTACCTGCGCGGCCCCTACCCGACCATGTATGTCACCCAGCCCTGGACGATCCGGCAATATGCCGGCTTCTCCACCGCGGAAGACTCCAACGCCTTCTACCGGCGCAACCTCGCCGCCGGGCAGAAGGGCCTCTCCATCGCCTTCGATCTCGCCACGCACCGCGGCTATGACAGTGACCACCCGCGTGTTTCGGGTGATGTCGGCATGGCGGGCGTGGCGATCGACTCGATCTATGACATGCGCACGCTGTTCGACGGCATTCCACTCGACCAGATGAGCGTGTCGATGACCATGAACGGCGCGGTGCTGCCGATCATGGCTCTCTATGTCGCCGCCGCCGAGGAACAGGGCGTGCCACCGGAAAAGCTGTCGGGCACGATCCAGAACGATATCCTCAAAGAGTTCATGGTGCGGAACACCTACATCTATCCGCCCGCTCCCTCGCTGCGCATCATCTCCGATATCTTTGCTTACACCTCGGCGCATATGCCGAAGTTCAATTCGATCTCGGTGTCCGGCTATCACATGCAGGAAGCCGGGGCGACGCAGGACCTCGAACTCGCCTATACGCTCGCCGACGGCGTCGAATATGTGCGTGCGGGACTGAACGCAGGCCTCGATATTGACCGCTTCGCGCCGCGCATCTCGTTCTTCTGGGCGATCGGCATGAATTATTTCATGGAGATCGCCAAGCTGCGCGCCGCGCGGCTGCTGTGGGCGAAGCTGATCAAGCCGTTCGCGCCAAAAGATGCACGGTCGCTGTCGCTGCGCACCCATTGCCAGACCTCCGGCTGGTCACTCACGGCGCAGGACGTGTTCAACAACGTCACCCGCACCATGATCGAGGCGATGGCAGCGACCCAGGGACACACCCAGTCGCTGCATACAAACTCTTTGGACGAGGCGCTGGCGCTGCCGACGGATTTCTCCGCGCGCATCGCCCGCAACACCCAGCTCGTGCTGCAACTGGAAAGCGGCACGACCCGTATGGTCGATCCCTGGGGCGGCTCGTTCCATGTCGAGCGGCTGACCTATGAGCTGGCGAAGAAGGCCTGGGCGCATATCCGCGAGGTGGAAGAGCTTGGCGGCATGACGCGCGCACTCGAGTCGGGCCTGCCGAAGCTGCGCATCGAGGAAGCCGCCGCGCGCACGCAGGCGCGGATCGATGCCGGCGAACAGTCGGTGATCGGCGTCAACAAATACCGGCCCGAGAGCGAAGCGCAGATTGACATTCTCAAGGTCGACAACGCGACGGTCAGGCAGCACCAGCTTGAGAAGCTGGCGCGGCTCAAGCGCGAACGTGATCCAAAGGCGGTGGAAACAGCGCTCGCCGCGCTGACCCGCACGGCCGCGGGCGGCAACGGCAACCTGCTCGCGCTGGCGATCGACGCCGCACGCGCCAAGGCCACGGTCGGCGAAATATCTTCCGCACTGGAGCAAGTATTCGGACGCCACCGTGCGGAAATCAAAGCCATCACGGGAGTCTACAAGCGGGAGGCATCCATGCTGGAATCCGTCGGCCGGATGCTGAAGCTGACGGCGCAGTTCGAGGAAGACGAAGGCCGCAGGCCGCGCATCCTCGTCGCCAAGATCGGCCAGGACGGCCACGACCGCGGCCAGAAGGTGATCGCGTCGGCCTTCGCCGATCTCGGCTTCGATGTCGACATCGGCCCACTATTCGCGACCCCGGAGGAAGCGGCGCGGCAGGCCGTGGAGAATGACGTTCACATTCTTGGCGTATCGTCGCTCGCGGCGGCGCATCTGACGCTGGTGCCGGAGCTCAAGGGTGAACTCACCCGGCTTGGCCGGCCCGACATCATGATCGTGGTGGGCGGCGTGGTGCCGCCGCAGGACTATGAGGCGTTGCGCAACGCCGGCGCGGAGGCGATCTTCCCGCCCGGCACGGTGATTGCGGATGCCGCGCTCGAACTCGTCAACACGCTCAACCAGCGTCTCGGCCATACACGGAAGGCGGCGGAATAGCCGCGGGAATTGACATGCGACCTTTGACCCTTGGATTTGCCGCCGCCCTTGCCCTTTGCGTCGCCACGTCGGCCACGGCCGAACCCGAGGCGGCCAAACCCGACATCGTCATCGAGATGAAGCAGGGCGAGATCACGGTCACGATGGATGAGAGGATCAAGGCCAATCCGCCGCTGGCCGCGAACCTGCTGGCCGAAGGAAAGAGCTGGGCCGGGAAACAGCGCACCGAAGTGCAGGCGGCGCTCAAGTCTGACCCGTCCGTGTTCAAGCCGGACATGCCCTGGTCGTTTGAGCGCAGCTACGTGACCGAGGCGGTGGTCGGCCGCTATGCGAGCATTGTCTATAACGACTACACCTTCACCGGCGGCGCGCATCCGAACCACCACATCGACACGATCCTGTGGGACGGCCAGACCAGGAAGCGCGTCAGCGTCCGGCCGTTCTTCAAGGAAACCGAAGACAATGGCCCGACGATGACCGCACTGCTGGGGCTTGTCCGCAAGGGCATCGACGCCGAGAAAAAGGAGCGTGAGGGAGACAGCGCGCCGACGGAACCATTCACCGGCCTCGAGGCCAAGCTGCTGGGTATCGGGCCGATCTCGCTGGCGGCCTCGACCGAGCCGAACAAGAGTTCCGGCCTGGTCTTCAACTATGAACCCTATGCGGTGGGCGCCTATGCGGAGGGTGCGTTCTTCATCTTCGTGCCGTGGCGATCGTTTGCGTCTCACTTGTCGCCTGAAGGCGCTGCGATCTTCGGTGGAGATGAGCCGAAGGAGGATG
>Ga0180223_1002510_pt1 | contig 10881 bp, 11 predicted proteins | sample eDN5th30CKraftOP_FD_151337 | JGI IMG/M metagenome (GOLD analysis project Ga0180223, IMG submission 151337) | Enriched Organic Plus compost microbial communities from Emeryville, California, USA - eDNA 5th pass 30_C Kraft OP (version 2) (version 2) ...
CGCCTATCACCGCGACGAAGACCGTGCGCGCACCGAGGCCAATGCCGCCAGCCAGTGCCGCCAGCCTTATGTCATCTCCATGGGTTCGACCGGCGGCGTCATGATGCATCTGGCCGACCAGTCGACGCCGACCGAACTGCGCCTCAAGGGTGCGCCGGGCGGCAAGACCTATATCGGCCCGGCCGACGAGCCGCCGGCCAGCCAGCAGGATCGCGAGGTCGTACAGTTCGACGGCCGCGTCCTCATCCTGCGCTGGATGGATCCGGAAGTGCAGGGCCGTTACGGCAACATGATCTATGTGCGCTGTGCGCCGGAAGGCGCCAAGAAGAAGCCGGCCGCCAAGCCGCGTCCCGCGGCGGCCAAGCCGAAGCCGGCTGCCGCTCCCAAGCCGGCGGCGCGGTAAACCACAAGCTACTTCTTTCACTCTCCCCGCATTGCGGGGAGAGGTCGCCTTTCGCGATCAGCGAAAGGCGGGTGAGGGGGCTTCACCTCACGCCGTGTGCTATCGATAGCAGCCCCTCACCCCACCCCTCTCCACGCAAGCGGGGAGAGGGAGAAGCCGCCGCCGGTGCTGCCAATCCGATGACTTCCCTTCGCGACTTCATCCACGGCCCCTGGCGCGCGGTGCCGGTGCTCGGCGTCACCCAGATCCTAGCGTGGGGCGGCATCTATTACACGCCGGTGCTGATCGTGCCGATGATCGCGCGCGAGTACGGCTGGTCGATGTCGTTCGCCATGGGCGGCTTTTCCTTCGCGCTGCTCGCCGCTGGATTGTCGGCGCCCTACATCGGCCGGGCCATCGATCGCTTCGGCGGCCATGTGGTGATGACGGCCGGTTCGCTGCTTGGCGCGCTCGGTCTCGTTCTCATCACCCTCGCCGAACATCGCGTCGCCTATGTCGCGGTGTGGATCCTGCTCGGCGTGGCATTGTCGGCGAGCCTCTACGACGCCGCCTTCTCGACGCTCGGCCGCATCTTCGGCGCCGCGGCGCGGCGGCCGATCACGGCGCTGACTCTGGCCGGCGGCTTTGCCTCGACAGTCGGCTGGCCGGCGACGCATTACCTCACCGAACTAGTCGGCTGGCGCGGCACCTATGTCATTTATGCCGCGCTGCTTGTCGTTATCGCGGCGCCGCTGCATGCGTTCCTGCTGCCGCGCCAGCGTTTCGCCGCGCCGCCGCCGCCGGCCGACGGCGTCAAGGTGCCCGACAAGGTGCTGCCGGCTCGCGGCTGGCCGTTCATTCTCGTCGCTGGCGGCTTCGCCATTTATGCCTTCGTGCCCTCCGGGTTGGCCGCGCATCTGCTGGCGATCTTCGCCCGCTCGGGCATCGACAGTGACACGGTGGTGTGGATCGGCGCGCTGTTCGGTCCGGCGCAGGTCGGCGCGCGCGTTATCGAATTCGCCTTCGGCCGCAACCTGCATCCGCTGTGGATCGCGCGCATCGCGCTGACGACCTTGTTCGCCGGGTTCGTGATGATCGCGGTCTTTGGCTTTTCGGCGCCGGCGGCGGCGGCCTTCGCCATCATCTTCGGCGGCTCGAACGGGCTCATCACCATCGCCCGCGGCGCGGTGCCGCTCGCGCTGTTCGGCGCGTCCGGTTACGGCCGGCTGATGGGCCGGCTCGCCTTTCCATTCCTGCTGGTGCAGTCGGCGGCGCCGCTGGTCATGGCCGCAGTGATCGATGGCGCCTCCGACAAGGCGGCGCTGGCGCTGGCCTGCGCCTTCGGCACGGTGGCGCTCGTCTGCTTCTATGTGATCAGGCGGCCTGACCAGACCACGTAGCCGTCAGGCGAACATCCGGTCGATGTCGCTCTGCGTGGCGTGGCCGGCATCGCCGGACAATTTCGGCCCGTTGAGAAGACCGTTGCCTTTGACCGGCGCATCCAGCGGCTCGGTGGCGGCGTGCATGCTGTTGCAGCGCGCGAGAATGCCCACGAGCTGGCTTTCCACGGTTGCCAGCATTCCGATCACCTTGCCGATGTGCTGGCCGGCGATGTCCTGGAAATTGCAGGCCTCGTAGATCCTGACGATCTGCTCCTGGATATCCTGGGCGAGGCCGCGCTTGAACTCGTCCGTGAGGCTGGCGGCGAGGGTGCGGGCGCTGTCGTCGGCGGCTTCGGCGGTGCCGAGGATGTCGTCCGTGGCGTCGCGCATCGCGGCGACGGCCGCGCTCAATTCCTCGCCGGCGCGAACCAGGCGCCGTTCCTTGTCGTCGCCGATCAGGGCGGCCAGCTCGCGCTTGTTGCGTGCGACCTGCTCGTGGACGAAGGCAAGCTCGGCCTTCAGCCCGATCAGCGCCTCGACATTGTCGGCCGCCGACGGGGCCGCCGGATGAGCCGACGACGCGCGCATGGCCGGGCCGGCACCGGGCTGCCGCCGCGGCGCAAGCATCGCCTCGATCCTGAACACCTTGCGCTGCACGGTTCTCGCCCCGTCTGTCGGACAAGGCTGTACCGCATGGTGAATTAACGCCGCGTTGCAACGCGACAATAAGATCAAACCGCAGTGGCGTTCGGAAACCGCCGGTTAACCAAGACGCTTTGCATTTTACTCAAAATAAACGCTGGCGCGACGAAGTCGCCTTGCCACGGCGCTGCGCATCGTCCGATTTACCAATCAATGCTTGATTGTGAGCGTGAGCGGACGACGCTTGTCTTGTTGTGTGAGTTGCGTAATGCGTCAGCGTTCAATCATCTTTGTCGTGGCAGCGCTGGTCTTTGCGGGGCCGGCCCATGCACAGTACTACGCGCAACCGCAGCCCCAGTATTATGCGCAACCGCAGCAGCAGTACTACGCGCCGCCGGCGCGAAGCCGCGCCGCGCCGCGCGCTCCGATGCAGGCCGCGACGCCGCCGATGGTGGTAGTGGCGCAGCCGCAGCGCATGGAGCGCGATCTCGGCGGCGGCTTCATCGAGGCGATCTTCGGCGGCGGTGGCGGCAGCGATCGCATGCGCGGCTATGCGCCGTTGCCGCACGAGCAGCAGCGCTATCAGCAGCAATACGCCGCGCCGCCGCAGGGCTATTACGGCCCGCCCGGGCCGATACAGCAGATCTATGCCAGCACCGGCCCGATCGTCGGCGACCCGCTGCCGCAACGCGACTATCCGATCAATCCGATCTACGAGAAGCAGGAGGTCGTCTACACCGGCAGCGAAGAGCCGGGCACGATCGTCATCGATACCCCGAACAAGTTCCTCTATCTGGTGCAGCCGGGCGGCCGCGCGCTGCGCTACGGCATCGGCGTTGGCCGGCCGGGCTTTACCTGGGCCGGCACGCATCTGGTCTCGGCGAAAAAGGAATGGCCGGACTGGACGCCGCCGAAGGAAATGCTGGAGCGTCAACCTTATCTACCGCGCCACATGGAAGGCGGCCCAAACAACCCGCTCGGCGCCCGCGCGCTCTATCTCGGCTCGACGCTGTATCGCATCCACGGCTCGAACGAACCGTGGACCATCGGGCAGAACGTCTCGTCGGGCTGCATCCGCATGCGCAACGCCGACGTCGAAGACCTCTATGAGCGCGTCAGGGTCGGCGCCAAGGTCGTGGTGATGTAAGGCGACCTAGACGTCGCCGCCGAAGTCGCCGCCCATGTCGCCGCCCATGTCGCCGCTATCAGCCGTATCGTACTGATCGCCGTCATCGAACAGACCGGCCCGCTGATCGCCGCCGACATCGTTGACGCCGGCCTCGCGTGACAGGTCGCTGCCCGCGGCATTGTCATTGCCGCCCCAAGGACTGCCCGAGCCCTGATCGCGCGGCACGTCGGCCATTGTACTGGCACTGGCGCTGCCGCTGTTGTGGCCACCGAACAGTCCGCCCAATGCGTTGAACAGCAGCGAGCCGCCGATGACGCCGGCCGCGGTGGCCGCCGCGGTGCCGAGGAAAGACGGTCCGCCGCCTTGTGCTTGCGGCGGTGCGTTGAACGGCGAGGTCGGCTGCTGCACTTGCGCCAAGGCGCCGCCGGTGTTCCAGCGCGAATCCGGCGTACCGGCGCGCACGCTCGGTACCGAGCCGCGGCCGCTCAATGTGTTGCGCATGGAATCGAGGAAGCCGCCGCCCGACGGCGCTTCGCCTTCGCCGCTCAGCTCGCGGATACGCGCTTCTGCCTGCTTCAGCGCCTCGTCCTGCACCAGCACGGTCTGCACCAGCGCGTAAAGCGCGTGCGGCGCGCGTTGCGATGCCTCGGCGATGGCGCGCTCGGCGCCGGCATCGCGCGGCGTCGCCTCGACCTTGGCGAGCCGGTCGAACAGGTCGTCGATCAACTGGCGTTCCTGCGGCGTCATGGACATCCTCCCAAAGCGTGCATGCTGCACGCCCTCAGAATCTAGGAAGCGCCGCCGCCAGCACCAGAGGGCTGCGCCAATTCAACATGGTGCGCGGCGAGCGTCGCCGGAAAAGCATCCGAATTGAAAAAGGCGAATTCGTGCTCGCGCAAGGTCGTCAGGCTATCGAGCGAGCGTAGCTCGGCATCGACGAAGCCCGGATGACACATGATCAGACCACCATCCGGCAGGCCCTTGAGGAAGCGGGGGAATATCTTGCGGAAATCGGCCTTCGGGTTGAACGAATAGGCCCCCGCGAAGGCCGGATTGGTGGCAACGCCGAGGCGGCCGGCCTTGGTGCGGAAACCGACATTGAGGATATCGATCACCAACGCCTTGGGTTCGTGCAGCGGGCGGGCGCTGCGCGGCCGGCCGCACTGGCGCACCCACGCGCCGGGCACGGCTTCGGCGGCGACTTTCAGGAAGGCATCGCGCACCTGCGGCAGCAACTGCACATGCTGGTGGCCGTCGAGATAATCGGGCAGGCGGCCGAACAGACCGACAAACGCCTCGACCTGGGTGGCGATCTCGATGGTCAGCAATTCGACGTTCAGGCGCCGCATCATGGCGAGCCGCATCAGCTCGGCCTGCGGCAGGAAGGCGTCGCCGCGCAGCGGCGCAAAGCCGGCGCTCAAAGGTTTGAATGGTGCGGTCAGCGTGACATGGAGACCGATCGCCGCCTGTCCATCGGTGTTGGCGTCGACCAGCGCGTCGGCATCGGCGCGATCGAGATGCGTCGCCGCCGTCATCACCGAAGTGGCATTGAGCCGCCGCTTTGCGATCAGTTGCCGGATGGCGTCATTGACGCCGGGCGCCATGCCGTAATCGTCGGCACACAGCCAGATGCGGCGGGTCCTCACGGACAAGGTCTACTCCGCATCCGCGACGGCGGCACGCGGCACGTCTGCCTTGGTTTCCTTCAGGCTGTGCTCGGCGACGACATAGACAGGGCGGCCTTTGACCTCGGACAGCAGCTTGCCGATATATTCTCCGAGCACGCCGATCATCAAAAGCTGCACGGCGCCGATGAACATGATGCTGACCACGAGCGACGGATAGCCCGGCACGTCCTTGCCGAACAACAAGGTCTCGAACAGGATCCAGAGGCCGAACAGCAGCGCTGTGGCGGCGAGCAGCACACCGAGCAGGCTGGCAACGCGCAGCGGCGCCACCGAGAACGACGTCAGCCCCTCGATCGACAGCCCGATCAGCGACCAGACGTTCCAACTCGTCACGCCGTGTTCGCGCTCGGCCGGCTCGTAATCGACGCGCACCTGGCGGAAGCCGATCCAGGTGGAGAGGCCCTTGAAGAAGCGATTGCGCTCGGGCAGCTGGCGCAGCGCATCGGCGGCGCGCGGCGACAGCAAACGGAAGTCGCCGGCATCCTCGGGAATTTTCAGGCGCGCGCGCCAGTTCAGCAGCCAATAGAAGCCGGCGACCCCCTGACGGCGCAGGAACGGCTCGTTCTCGCGGTGCGCCTTGGCGGTATAGACGACGTCGTAACCGTCATCGAGCCAGCGCGACACCAAAGTGCCGATCAGGCTCGGCGGATGCTGGCCATCGCCGTCCATGAACAGCACGGCGCCGTGCCGGCAATGGTCTAGGCCGGCGAGCAGGGCGGCTTCCTTGCCGAAATTGCGCGACAGCGCGATCGCCTGCACGTCGAGCGAGAGGGCTGGCAGCGCCAGCGCGACCCGGAAGCTGTCGTCGCGGCTGCCGTCGTCGACATAAACCACCTCGACGGCGAGGCCATATTTGCTGGTGAGCGAGCGTGCCACTTCGGCAATTCGCTCGTGCAGGGCCGGCAGGCCCTTCGCTTCATTGTAGACCGGGACGACGATCGACAGCCCCGCCGGCGCGCTGCGGGCGGCGAGGGACTGGTCGGCCCGGCGGGCCGATTTCCGGGTTTTTGCCGGCGCTTTGGACACTTAGAGCCTCCACTTAAGCCCGCGATCTATAGCGTATGGGCGCGGTCTTGTCGCCATGCCGCCGGCGGGCGCGAATGCAAGGAACCGCCTATTCGGGCAAGACCTTGGCGAGCGGGGATGGTAAGGAAACCCGCATGATCGAAACGCTGCAAAACCTCGTCCACCGGCTCAAGGTGGCCTGGGCCGAACGGGCCATTGCCCTCAAGGCGCTCAGCTTCGCCCTGATCGGCGTCGTCAACACGGCGATCGACTTTTCCATCTTCTGGACCGCGAACCAGTTGCTCGGCTGGCGGCTGGTGCCGGCCAACGTCATCGCCTGGGTGACCGCGGTGTCGTTCTCCTATGCGATGAATTCGTTCATCACCTTCGGTCCCGAGTCGGGCCGGGTGCTGCGCTGGCGCGATTATGCGACCTTCGTCGCCTCCGGCGTCGCCGGCATGGTCGCCTCGACCGCGACGCTCGTGGCATTGTCCTATGTGCTGCCAGTGATCGCCGCCAAGCTCATCTCGATCCTGGTCAGCTTCGTGGTCAACTTCTCGCTGTCGCACTTCGTGGTGTTCCGCAAGCGGGAGCGCCCCGGCGCGTAGTCCGTCACGGTATTTTATGGCTTCGCTACGCGCCGTGTATGCCGGCGCTACGCGCATGACCGGCTTTTAAAGAAGCATTTTCCGTTTCGACGGAGCGGCGACTCTCTAGCTTGCCCGCGGGGGACGTGACGGCGATCAGCCGTCGCACCATGCGGGGCTGAAGATGCGCTATCTCATCACGACGCTGATTGTACTCGCCTGCGCCGCTGCACCGGCGCGAGCGGAGGATTCCGACATCCAGCCGCAGAACCTGCCGGCCGATGCTTTCGCGGAGGCGCCCGTCGATGCGCCGACCTACGACGAATGCTTCCAATTGGGCTGGGTTCGCGGCGTTCATGTCGAACGCGGCGAATGGGACGACTTCTACAGCCAGTGTCGTCGGGGCGAGGTGCCGTTCGCGAGCGGCAGGGGCGTCGATTCGGTGAAGCTCGACCACGGGCACCGCACACACTAGCGGCCACAATCTTCTGCTAGCCTTTGCGCCACGGCCGAAAAGGCCGCCAGCGCAAAGGACATCCCATGACCGCGCCACGCCCGTCCAAGAGGCAGATCGGCAATCATCTGCTCAAGCCCGAAACCCTGATGCTCGGCTATGGCTACGATCCGATGCTGTCGGAAGGGGCGGTCAAGCCGCCGGTGTTCCTGACCTCGACCTTCGTGTTCGGCTCGGCGGAGGAAGGCCGCGATTTCTTCGACTATGTGTCGGGCCGCAAGACGCCGCCGGCCGGCACCGGCGCCGGCCTCGTCTATTCGCGTTTCAATCATCCCAACAGCGAGATCGTTGAGGATCGCCTCGCGGTCTATGAAGGCGCCGAATCCGCCATCCTGTTTTCGTCCGGCATGTCGGCGATTTCGACCTCGCTGATGGCCTATGCGCGCCCCGGTGATGTCATCGTGCATTCGCAGCCGCTTTATGGCGGCACGGAGACGCTGCTGAGCAAAACCTTCGCGCAGTTCGGCATCAAGGCGGTGCCGTTCGACGACGGCGTCAGCGAAGCCGCCATTCGCGCGGCGCTGACGCAGGCGCAAAAGCTCGGCCGTATCGCCGTGGTCCTGATCGAGACGCCGTCCAATCCGACCAACACCCTGGTCGATGTCGCCCTTGTGCGGCGTCTCGCCGACGAGGCCGGCGCGGCGCAGGGCCACCGGCCGATCGTCGCCTGCGACAATACCTTGCTCGGGCCGGTGTTTCAGCGCCCGCTGGATTTCGGCGCCGACCTGTCGCTCTACTCGCTGACCAAATATGTCGGCGGCCATTCCGACCTGATCGCCGGCGCGGCGCTCGGCAGCCAGGCGGTGATCGGCCCGGTGAAGGCCTTGCGCAGCGCCATCGGCACACAGCTCGATCCGCATTCATGCTGGATGCTCGGCCGTTCGCTCGAGACATTGTCGCTGAGGATGGAGAAGGCCAATGCCAATGCGAAGATCGTCGCCGAATTCCTGCGCGACCATCCGCGCGTCGCGCATGTTCACTACCTGCCGTTCCTCGGCGACGGGCCGGCGCGCGACACCTATGAGAGGCAATGCACCGGCGCCGGCTCGACCTTCTCCTTCGACATCAAGGGCGGGCAGGCCGAAGCCTTCGCCTTCCTCAATGCCCTGCAGGTGTTCAAGCTGGCCGTCAGTCTTGGCGGCACCGAGTCGCTCGCGAGCCATCCGGCGGCGATGACGCATTCCGGCGTGCCGGCCGATGTGCGCGCCCGCATCGGCGTCCTCGACACCACGATCCGCCTGTCGGTCGGCATCGAGCACCCGGACGATCTGGTCGCGGATATCGCCCAGGCGCTGGCGCGGTGAGGGCGTTCCGCGCAGCGGCGTCCGCCTATATTTCGATAATTCTAGAAATACGGTTGACTCGCCATAGCCCTCCGGCTATAGAGAGACCATGAAGATCGATGACGCAGCCGCACGCCTCGAAGCCCTGGGCAATCCGACGCGCCTGCAGATCTACCGCGCCCTTGTGCGCGCGGGAGATCCCGGCCTGGCGGTCGGCAAGCTGCAGACCAAGCTGGATCTCGCCGCCTCGACCCTGTCGCATCATCTCAAGACACTGATGGCGGTGGAGCTCATCACCCAGGAGCGGCAGGCAACGACGCTGATCTGCCGCGCCAACTACAAAGCCATGCACGGTCTCATCGGCTTTCTCGCCGATGAATGCTGCGCCGATGCGGCTTGCGCGCCGTCGGCCGCGAAAGCCAAGGTCGCCTGAGTTTTGTCTAGTAGTTCGATAGTTCTAGAAGGATGGATATCATGACCACGCAGAACAAGACGGTCGCCATCATCGGCGCCGGTCCGGTCGGTCTCGCCGCCGCGGCGCATGCGCTGGAACGCGGCCTGACGCCGGTCGTCGTCGAAGCCGGCGCCGAGGCGGGACACGCCGTGCGCCAATGGAGCCATGTGCGCATGTTCTCGCCATGGGAATACAACATCGACCGCGCCGCCGAGCGACTCCTGACGTCGGTGGGCTGGAATTCGCCCGATCCGCAGCAGTATCCGACCGGCGGTGAACTGGCGGAGCGCTATCTCGCGCCGCTTGCCGAACGCACCGCGCTCAAGGATCACATTCGTACATTGAGCCGCGTGACCGCGATCACCCGCGTCGGCTTCGACAAGATGAAGACCAAGGGCCGCGAGCATGCGCCCTTCGAACTACGCTATCAGAACGGCGCCGGGCGGGGGACGTTGCGCGCCGACTTTGTCATCGACGCTTCGGGTTCCTGGTCGTCGCCCAATCCGGCCGGTGCCGACGGGCTGACCGCGATCGGCGAGCCCGAAGCGCAGGCCCGCATCGCCTATGCCATGCCCGACATCTTGGGACGCGAGCGCACGCGATATGCCGGAAAGAAAGTCGCGGTGCTCGGCAGCGGTCATTCCGCCGTCGGCACGTTGATCGATCTTGCGCGGCTGAAGCAGGACGAGCCGGCGACGGAGGTGATCTGGCTGGTGCGCGGCGATCGGCCGGAAAAGGCGTTCGGCGGTGGCGCCAACGACAAGCTGGCGGCGCGTGGCGAGCTTGGCGCGCGCTTCGCGCAGCTGGTGACCGATGGCGTCATCGATGTTCAATCGAGTTTTCAAGTCAGCCACGTTACTCTGCGCGACGATGGCCTGCGTATCGGCGCGGGATCGGGCTGCTGCGGCCGCAGCGTCGTCGCCGACGAGCTCATCGTGGCGACCGGCTTCCGCCCCGACCTGTCGTTCCTGCGCGAGATGCGGCTGGCGCTCGATCCGGCGCTCGAATCCGCGCAGGCGCTCGGCCCGCTGATCGATCCGAACGAGCACAGTTGCGGCACCGTGCGTCCGCATGGCGCGCGCGAGCTGGCGCAGCCGGAACCGGGCTTTTACATCGCCGGCATGAAATCGTACGGCCGCGCGCCGACTTTCCTCATGCTTACCGGCTATGAGCAGGTCCGTTCCATCGTCGCCGACATCGTCGGTGATCGGGCCGGCGCCGAGCGCGTGGAGCTCGTGCTGCCGGAGACCGGCGTGTGCAGCCTGTCGCCTGTCGTCGGCGAAGCGTCCGCTTGCTGCGGCGGCCCGGCGACATCGGATGCCAGCGCCTGCTGCGCCGCCGATGAGACCGCGAAGGCGACGACCGGAAGCGGCTGCGGTTGTGGTTCGACGGGACAGGCCGCGTGATCGCGGCCGCCTGACCGGCGTTGTTAAAGCGCCGCTTCCAGCTTCGCGAACAGCGGGTTGTCCTTCGAGAACACATAGTCGAGATCGGCGACCGCGACGGCTTCGGCGCCGCGCTCGCGCAGGAACGACGTGAGCGCATAGACCTGCCCCGGCGGGCAGTGCAGCGTCAGCATGCCCGACGAGGTCGGGCCGCCGAACGGCGTTGCCACGCCGAACTTCGCTTTGGCGTCTTCCACCAGCCTGGCGTCGCAGGCGGCAAAGCGCGAGCGCACCTCGCGATAGGCGCGGGCGCGCGCCTGCGCCGCGATGCGATCGAGGATGACGCGCGCGGTCTCGCGCGTGCCATTGCTCCAGTCGGCGGTGCGCGCGGCGACGAGATTGGCCTGCGAACGCAGCATGACGCCGTCGT
>Ga0180223_1002513_pt1 | contig 10876 bp, 8 predicted proteins | sample eDN5th30CKraftOP_FD_151337 | JGI IMG/M metagenome (GOLD analysis project Ga0180223, IMG submission 151337) | Enriched Organic Plus compost microbial communities from Emeryville, California, USA - eDNA 5th pass 30_C Kraft OP (version 2) (version 2) ...
CCGGGCTGCGCGGCATGGCGCAGGAAAAAAGCATCGCCACGCTGGAAGGCGGCTTCCAGCCCGGCTGGCTGGACGGCATGTGGCTGGTGGTCGCGGCCACCGATGACCCCGAACTGAACCGGCGCATCGCCGCGCTGGCGGACCAGGCGCGCCTCTTCATCAATGTGGTCGACGATCCGGCGCTGTCCTCTTTCCAGGTGCCCGCCATCGTGGACCGCTCGCCGCTGGTGATCGCCATTTCGTCCTCGGGCAGCGCGCCGGTGCTGGCCCGGCGGCTGCGCGAGCGCCTGGAGACACTGCTGGACCACTCACTGGGCGCGCTGGCCCGGCTGGCGGAGAAAAACCGCGCGGCCATCCGCCGCCAGCGGCCCGGCCTGCCCGCCCGGCGCGCCTTCTACGACTGGCTGCTGGACGGGCCCGTCGCCGCGGCGCTGCGGCGTCAACAGCCCGCACAGGCGCAGGAGGCGCTGGACCAGGCCCTGCTGGCGCCCGAACCGCCCCCGCAAGGCAGGGTGACGCTGGTGGGCGCGGGGCCGGGCGACCCAGGCCTGCTGACGCTGAAGGCGCTGCGCGCGCTGAACGAGGCCGACGTCATCCTGTACGACCGCCTGGTCAGCGACGATATCCTGGACATGGCGCGGCGCGACGCCGAGCGCGTATTCGTGGGCAAGACGCCAGGCGAAGACCATCACGCCACCCAGTCCCGCATCCACAGCCTGATGCGCCAGCATGCGCGGGCGGGCCGCCATGTGGTACGCCTGAAGGGCGGCGACGCCTTCATCTTCGGCCGCGGCGGAGAAGAACTGGAATATCTCGCCCGGCACCGCGTGCCCTACGAAGTCGTGCCGGGGCTGACCGCAGCCATCGCCTGCGCCGCCTACGCCGGCCTGCCCCTGACGCATCGACATCACGCGCAGTCCTTGCGCTTCATTACCGCCCATGCCAGCAAACAGGACGACGCCCTGGACTGGCCTTCGCTGGCCAAAGAAAAACAGACTCTGGCTTTCTACATGGGCGTAAGCCAGATAGAATGGCTGGCAGAGCGGCTGATCCGGCATGGGCGCGACCCCGATACGCCTTTCGCACTCATCGAGAACGGCACCCGGGCCGGCCAGCGCGTGCTGTCGGGTCCGCTGTGCGACCTGCCCGGCCTGGCCCGCCGGCATGCCTTCCAGGCACCGTCCTTGCTGGTCGTCGGCGAGGTCGCCGCGCTGGCCCCCCGCCTTGGCTGGTTCGGCGCGCGGCTCGACTACCTGGAGGCCATCGAACATGCCGAATGACACGCCCCCCGACGCCGCCAAGGCGTCCGACTGCGCCCCCGCCGGCGGCCAGCCCCTGGCAGGCAACGGCGGCGCCGACGTCCTGCGTTCGCTGCTGGAACTCTGGCAGGCGGCCTTCGACAACCATGACGCGGACGCCCTGGCCGCGCTGTTCGCCCCCGACATCCTGTTCCAGGGCCTGGCGCCCCGGCTGCTGTCGGGCCGGGAGGCCGTGCGCGACTACTATCGGCAGGTACCGCCCGGCGCCCGCGTCGACATACAACGCATAGAGGCCATCGCGCTGACGCCCGACATCGCGTCCGGGCACGCCATGGTCGTCTTCATCGAAGCGGGCGGCCCGCGCCGCCCCGCCTGCATTTCCGTCACGGCACAGAAAATCCACGGCCAGTGGCAGTTCAAGAGCTACCACGCCTCGCCGCTGGCGGAATGACATGGACCGGGGTGCTTCGGCGATGGCGCGGAAACAGTGCAAGCGCCGAAGTTCCATGCACTTATCTGCCCGCCATCCCGGAGCGGGCCTGGATGGCCGCGGCGAAAGCCAGGAATGCCATCCCGGCCAGGCACACTCCAAGCCAATGGAATCGCGGCCATATGATCGCGCCAACGGCCGACCCGATAGCACCGCCACTGAAGTAGCACACCATGTAGACGGTATTGAGCCGGCTGCGCGCTTCTGGCTTTAACGCGAATACATGCGATTGGTTTGGTGTCTGCATCGCCTGAAGGCCGGCGTCAAGAATGGCCACCCCAATGGCCAGTCCAACCAAGCTCGAGGCGCAGATCAGCAGAATCAGAAATGCAGCTGTCATGAGGAAAATGGCCAGCCATATCGCCGCATGCGGCCCGCGTCGATCCGCCAACTTGCCGGCCCACGGTGCGACAAGCGCCCCAACCAGTCCGATGATGCCAAACAAACCCGCGTCTTGGGGGCCGAGATGAAAAGGCGCGTTGGCAAGGAGCAAAGCAAGCGTAGACCAGAACAGGCTGAATGCCGCGAACAGGCTCGCTCCGATCAGGGAGGCCTGCCTCAAGCCGCGCAATTCCACGGCAAGCCGCCAAAGCGAAGCCAGCAGCCTGCCATAAGGCAACGCAGAGGCTGGCCGGCTTGCGGGTAAGGCGCAACGAACCGCGATCATCAACATGGCCATCGCTGCGGTCGCAACCCCAAACGCCATGCGCCAGCCCAGGTACTGACCGGTGAAACCCGATACTGTGCGCGCGAGCAGAATACCCACCAGCAATCCGCTCATCACTACACCCACGGCCTGTCCCCGGCGCGACGGATGTGCGACTTCGGCGGCAAAAGGCCCTGCCTGTTGGGCCAATGTGGAAAAGATACCCAACAGAAAACTGGCGCCGATCAAAGCCGCCAAGGTCGGAGCCATGGCCGCCAGGAGCAAGGCGGCGCACACCCCCACTGCCTGCCACATGATCAACTGGCGTCGATCCAGCTTGTCGCCTAGCGGAGCGAGCAGCAGCATCCCCACCGCAAAGCCGATCTGCGTCGCGGCAGACACCATGCCTGTCCATGAAGCCTCGTTTGGAAAGGAACGGCCAATACTCTCAAGCAACGGCTGGTTGTAGTAGATATTTGCTATCCCCGTTCCGGCCGTAACGGCCAAGATTGGAAGCGCACGGGGTAAAGATTTGCCCTGGGAGCCAGAATGCAATGTTGGCATAACGCGAAACCAAAGTCCTTCACCGTTGATACCTGCCGGGGGAATCAGACGCCGTCAGCCACGACAAGGCGCCATGTCCATTGGGCATGGGGCTTTTCGTGGAAACGTAATGGGAAGGCGCGGTAACGCCCAAGACGCGGCAGATGGGTAGGGACAGGTCGCCGCAGAGCGGATGCTTCGAGAACTATGATGGGAACCCGAAGTTTTTCAAAGCATAGCATGGCAGCCTGATCACAGGCTGCCCGGCCGGTGAGCATCGTCGGATTGCCGGGCTGGCGTCATCCTGAAATAAAAACCCCCGGCGCCAGGCTGGCGGCGGGGGTTGAGGCGCACGGCGGGGCTGCCGCCTACTGCATATGGCTGCCCAGCACGCCGATGATGCGCTTGGCGGTCTCGGAGCTGTCGGGCTGCCCCGCCTGGTCCAGCACGCTGACCACCGAGGCGGCGCCCTGCTCGGCCACGTGCACGCGGTAGACCTTGGGCTCGGACGTGCCCTTGCCGCCGAACAGGCGGCTGAAGAAGTTGGGCTGTTCGATTTTTTCGCCGGTGTCGGTATCCAGGTAGCGGACGTAGTAGTCGCCCGCGGAGCGGTCGCGGTCGTCCACCGAGAAGCCGGCCCCGTCGATGGCCACCCCGACGCGGCGCCATGCGCGGTCGAAGGTCTCATTCAGCGTCAGCGTGGCCTGGCCGCCCTGCGTCGCCGTTTCGACGGTGGGCTGGCCGGGGGCTTTCTCGGCCTCGGTGACCAGGTTGCGGGCGCGATCGACGTCGGTGCCCAGGAAGACCATCAGGCGGGCCAGCATGGCGGCGTTCAGGCCCGGATCTTCCTTGCCCTCGACCCACTTGAAGCCGGTGTTGTCGGCGGTGCCGGTCTCGACCATCTGGTCGTGGCTGATGTAGACCTCGGTCTTGCCGTCGACGCGCTCTAGGCGCGTGCGGAAGCGTTCGCGCTCGCCGCTGTCGAAGACGGAATCCAGGATGCTGCCCAGGGCGCTTTTGATCCAGCCTTCGGGCACCTTGGCGCGGTTTTCGGCCCAGTCAGTCTCGATGAGGCCGGCGCGCGGGTCCTGCGAATGGATGGTGAAGCCCTGTTCGCCCCAGAAGTCGATGATGCGCTGGTAGACGTTTTCAGGGGCCTGGTCCACCACCAGCCAGCGGATGTTGCCGTCGCGCATGACGCGGACCTGGTCGCTGGCGGGCAGCACGGTCTGGGTGGCGCCGGAGCCCTGGCTCTGCTGCTGGTTCTGGGCGTACTGGCTGAAGGTGGTGGTGCCTTCGGGCGCGCGGTAATGGGCGTCGCCGCCGGCCTGGGTAAGGTCGGGCGGGATGCTGAGCGGGTTGCCCGAACTGGGCACCGTGCTGCGGTAGTCGACCGATTCTTCGCGGCCCATCAGTTGGTTGAACTGCGAGCAGCCCGCCAGCAACAGCAGGCCGGCGCCTATCGTCAAGCCGGCATAGCGTTTGTTCATACGCATTTTCATCATGTTCAGATCAGGCCCAGGTCTTTTAACGAGTTGCGCACCACGGCGTGATACTGCTCGTTCAGGGGAGTTAAAGGTAAACGATAGCCCAGCTCGGACAGGCCCATTTCGGCCATCGCCCACTTGACTGGAATCGGGTTGGATTCAACAAAGAGCAATTTGTTCAATTGAGACAGGCGTCCGTTCAGCTGGCGCACGAGAGCGACGTCGCCCGCCAGCGCCGCCATACAGAGCTCATGCATGAGCCTGGGCGCCACATTGGCCGTTACCGAGATATTGCCCCTGCCGCCCATCAGGATGAGGGCCGCGGCGGTGGGGTCGTCGCCGCTGAACACCTGGAAATGCTCGGGCTTGTGATGCAGCAGCCAGGCGCCGCGGCCGATGTCGCCGGTGGCGTCCTTGATGCCGACGATGCCGGGCACCTGCGCCAGGCGCAGGACAGTGTCGTTGGCCAGGTCGGCCACCGTGCGGCCCGGCACGTTGTACACGATGGAAGGCAGGTCGACCGCCTCGGCCACCGCCTTGAAATGCCGGTACAGGCCTTCCTGGGTGGGCTTGTTGTAGTAAGGCACCACCGACAGGCCGGCCTGCGCGCCCGCGTCCCTGGCGTATTGCGACAGCTCGATGGCCTCGTCGGTGGAGTTGCCCCCCACGCCGGCGATGACGGGCACGCGCCCCGCCGCATGCTCGACCGCGATGCGGATGAGTTCGGCGTGCTCTTCCATGCTGACCGTGGGCGACTCGCCCGAGGTGCCCACCACCACCAGGGCGTCGGTGCCCTGCTCCACATGCCAGTCGATCAGTTTGCGATAGGCCGCCAGGTCGAGGCTGCCGTCCGGGTGCATGGGGGTGACAAGCGCCACCATGCTGCCCTGAAACAAGGGAATCGCGGGATCTGTGCTAGCCATGATAGGAAAAAGCTCCGAGGGTACGCCGGTGGCGGGGTCCGCCTGAAATTGACCATAACATGCAAGTTTACCGGATATGCGGCCGAAAATCCGGGCAAATCGACAAGCGGGCCGGCAGGCGCGGCCTGCGCAGCGCGGACGCCTCTTACAAGAACCAGTTGATGACTGTCTGCCCGAAAGCCAGCAGCGGCTGCAGCAGCACCCACAGCATGCCCGTCATCATCAGGACGATGAGAATGAGCAGGCCGTAGGGCTCCAGCCTGGAATACTTCCAGGCCATCTGCGCCGGCAGCAGGCTGAACACGATGCGCCCGCCGTCCAGCGGCGGCAGCGGGAAGAGATTCAGCGCCATCAGCACCAGATTGATCTGGATGCCGGCGATGGCCATCTGCACCCAGAAGTCCTGCGGCGACGCACCCGTCTGGGCCAGCAGGCGCAGGGAGACGGCCCACAGGATGGCCATGACCAGATTGGAGGCCGGCCCGGCCAACGCCACCCACAGCATGTCTTTCTTGGGCCTGTTCAAACGCCCCCAGTCCACGGGCACGGGCTTGGCCCATCCGAACAGCATGCCCGCCCCGCCCAGCAGCTTGGTGCTCAGCAGCAAGACCAGCGGGACGACTATAGTGCCGATGGGGTCGACGTGGCGCAGGGGGTTCAGGCTGATGCGCCCTGCTTCGTAGGCGGTGGGGTCGCCCAGCATGCGCGCCACGTAGCCATGGGCCGCCTCGTGCAGCGTGATGCCGAACAGCACCGGCAAGGCGTAGACCGTAATGGTTTGTATCAGTGAATCCATGGAATTCCGGAAAGGCCCGGCGGCGCCGGCCGGCGGGCGGACAAAAGAGAAAAGCGGGTGGCTGCGCGACGCACGGAGATAACCGCCGGGCCCTAGTCCAGGCCCAGGACCGTCGGGTCGCCGCGGCCGCGCCGGACGACGGCGGGCTCGGCGCCGCTCAGGTCGATGACGGTGGTCGGTTGAAACGGACAGGCGCCGCCGTCGATGACAGCGGCCAGCTGGTTGCCGTAGCGGTCCAGAATTTCCTGGGCGTCGTTGAGCGGGTCTTCTTCACCCTGGGGGATGAGCGTGGTGGAAATCAGGGGCGTGCCCGCGCTTTCGAGCAAGTCCAGGGCCACCTTGTTGTCGGGCACGCGTATGCCTATGGTTTTGCGGGAAGGGTGCGAGACCCGGCGCGGCACTTCGCGCGTGGCCTCGAGGATGAAGGTCCAGGGCCCCGGCGTGGCCAGCTTCAGCAGCCTGTACTGGCGGTTGTCCACCCGGGCGAAGTGGCCGATTTCGGCCAGGTCGCGGCACAGCAGCGTCAGGTGGTGGCGTTCGTCCAGCCCGCGCAGGCGCCGCAGCGAATCGGCCGCCGCCTTGTCGTCCAGGCGCGCGGCCACCGCGTAGCTGGAATCCGTGGGCACGGCGACCAGGCCGCCGCCGGCAAGCAGCTGGCCCGCCTGCTTCATGAGGCGCGGCTGGGGGTTCTGGGGATGCACGACGAAATATTGAGCCATGAAACGTATCCTAACATTCCTTGTAGACCGCTCGGGGCCCCGGGGGTTCACCAACACAATAAAATGCTATCACCTTACCTTCATGGAGCCTCCCATGCGCCTAGACAATTCCCGGGAAAGCCGCAACATCGAAGACCGCCGCGGGCGCGGCGGCCCGATACGCGCGGGCGGCAAGATAGGCCTGGGCGGCATCGTGCTGGCGCTGGTCGCCATCTATTTCGGGGCCGACCCTTCCGTGGTGCTGCAGAACATGCTGGAACCCGAGCCCGCCGAATACAGCGCGCCGGCCCAGGGCCCGGCCTCGGACGCCGAAAGCCGCTTCGTCTCCAAGGTGCTGGCCGACACCGAGGACAGTTGGGGACGCATCTTCCAGCAAAAAGGCTGGGGCGACTACCGCCAGCCGACGCTGGTGCTGTACACCGGCGCAACATCCACCGCCTGCGGGCGCGGACAGGCGGCCATGGGGCCGTTCTATTGCCCCGCAGACAGCAAAGTGTATCTGGACCTGGGCTTTTTCCGGCAGATGGCCCAACAGCTGGATTCGCCGGGCGACTTCGCCCAGGCCTATGTCATCGCCCATGAAGTGGCCCACCATGTGCAGCACCTGCGCGGCATCACCGACCAGGTCGACCGGCTGCGCCAGCGCGGCGGCGCGGCGCAGGCCAACCAGCTGTCGGTGCGCACCGAGCTGCAGGCCGACTGCCTGGCGGGCGTCTGGGCGCATCATTCCAACGAACAGCGCGGCACACTGGAAGACGGCGACATCGAAGAGGCCCTGACCGCGGCCGCGGCCATCGGCGACGACCGCCTGCAGATGCAGTCCCAGGGCTACGTCGTGCCCGACTCTTTCACGCATGGCTCTTCCAAGCAGCGCGTGGAATGGTTCACGCGCGGCTTCCGAAGCGGCGACACCGGCCAATGCGACACCTTCGCCGCAATGGGCTGAGCAGGGAGCCGCATCGCCCGCGCCTGGCCTGCCTGCCAAGGCCCGCCGCTGCGGCTGGCCTTTTGGCATCGACAGTTCCTAGCACACCAACAGCGCCACCGGCCAGTCGGCGAACAGCGCCTGGACAGGCACCGAACCGTCCTCCGCCGCGCGCCGCGGGGCCTCGACCAGCGCGTCGGCCAGTTCGTGCCGGCAGCCGCGCGGCAGCACTACCGCGGTATCGTCCCAGAAAAACGGGTTCACGGCGGGCAGTCCGCCCTCCTGCATGGCGCGGGCGCACAGGCGCGGCACGGCCACCAGCACCTTCTTTTCTCCATAAGCCCGCATGAAAGCCAGCACATGGGCGCTGCGCGCGCCCACCACGGGCAGTTTCACATACGAGCCGGCGCGGAAAACCTCTTTCTGCGCGCGCCGCAAGGCCAGCGCGCGCATGGCCAGCGCCTGCTTGATGCGGCCGCTGCGCCAGTCGGCCAGCAGCTCGCGCGGATCGGCGGCAGGTGCGTCCAGCATGGCGCGGCGCGGCGCATAGTCCACCGGCCTGCGGTTGTCGGGGTCCACGAGGCTGAAGTCCCATCTTTCCGTGCCCTGGTACAGGTCGGGCACGCCCGGCGCTGTCATGCGCAGCAGGGCTTGCGCCAGGCTGTTCAGCGCGCCGGCCGCCGCGATGTCCGAAACGAACGCCGCCATGTCCTGCGCCAGCCCCGAGCCGGGCAGGAATCGCCAGCCCGCGGGCGGTTCGTCCACGCCGTCCGGCGGCGCGGCGGCGCCATCGCCCCGCCAGCCCAGCGCGGCATAGATGTAGCGCACGCAGTCCTGCTCGTAGCCCAGCCGCGGCTCGAACCAGCTGGAGCTCACCTTGGCCTCGCGCAGCGCCTTGACCTGCCATTGGGCCATGCGGCCCGCGAATCGCCACAGCGCGGCCCCGTCGTCGGCAGCCATGCCCAGCGGCCACGCCCCGGCCAGCGTCTGCCACAGCATATAGCGCTCGCCGGCCCAGGCGGGCCCGTCCGGCCCTGCGCCGTCCCGGCGCGACCAGCGCTCGCAGCATGCCGCCCATTCGGCATGCATCTCGCTCAGCACGGCCAGCCGGGCGCGCACATCCTCGCCGCGCTTGTGGTCGTGCGTGGCCGTGGCCAGCATGGCGGCGGCGCGATGGCGCGCCCGCCATTCATTGCGCTGATGAAAGGCCGGCGGCGGCAGCGCGAACACGGCGGGGTCGGAGCCGACCTCATTGCGGGACAGCAGCCGTCCGTACCGGTAGAAGGTGGTATCTTCCAGCGACTTGGCGGCCAGCGGCGGCGTCAATTGCTGCAGGCGCCGTATCGCCTCGTCGCGCTGGCGCGGCGCGGACTCGTCGGCCGGGCCCGCGCCGGCCTGCGCCGGTTCGCACAGCCAGTCCGCCAGGGCGTCCGCCAGTTCGCCGGCGGCGGCTTCCCGCCCGGCATCCAGGCGCGCGCGCACGTCGCCCGCCACCCGCCTGACGACGCGCGCATCCTCGGCATCGCAGCCCTGTGCGCCGATATAGCTGCGATAACGCGGAAACAGGGCCAGCATGGCATCCAGCACGCGTTCCAGTTGCGCGGCATCGGCGCCGCCCAGGCGGGGATGCCGCCGCGCAGCCGCGTGAACCGCGCGCTGCAGGGCCTTGCGCTCGGCCGCGAAATGGCGGCGCAGCATCATCGCCCTGACCTGCTCCAGCATGGCGCCGGCCGTCTCGCCGGAGCCGGCGAGCCGCTGCCACAATGCCGTCAATTCCGCAGCGCCTTCAGGATCGTGCAGCACGGCGCCGGCCTGGTCCATGAAATCGTAGCCAGTGGTGCCGTGCGCCGCCCAGCGTTCATCCAGCAATTCGCCGGGGGCAAGAATCTTTTCCACCACCAGCCAGGGTTCGCCGCCGCGCAATGATTCGGGCCTCGCGCCGTGGGCGGCCTGCAGCGCGGCCCGCAGCTGGCGGCAGTACGCGAGCGGGTAGGCCAGGCCGTCGACATGGTCCACGCGCAGGCCGTCGACGAGGCCTTGCGCATACAGGCGCAGAGGCAGTGCGTGCACGGCCTGGAAGACCGCCTGATCTTCCACGCGCACGCCGATGAGTTCGTTGATTTCGAAGAAACGGCGCCAGTTGATGATGTCGGCGGCGCGCCGCCATCCGGCCAGGCGATAGTGCTGGCGGCCCAGCAGCCGGTCCAGTTCGCGCCGACCTTCGGGCGTGCGCGCGTCGTGCCGCGCCAGCACCTCGTCCGGCGGCGCGCCGCCTGTTTCCAGCGTACCGGGAGCCACGGGATAGCGGGAGCCCCAGGCGCTCACATAATAGCCATGCATGGCCGCGCTGGAACCGGCGGCCGCCAAGCCCGCGCCGGCTGCATCGAATTCCAGGGCCAGTTTTCCACCGGCCAGGCTGACGTCGTAGTCCTCGCCCAGGAAAGGCGCCAGCACCTTGCCGCGCAGCGCCGGATCGGGGGGGGCCCAATCGATGTCGAACCATCGCGCATAGGGGCTGTCCCGGCCGTTGCGCAGCACATCCCACCACCGTGCGTTGGTCTCGTGCGCGGCCATGTGGTTGGGCACGATGTCCAGGACGATGCCCATACCCAACTCTCGCAATTCACGGCAGAGGGCCAGCAGGGCGGGCTCGCCGCCCAGCTCCGGATTGACCGACTGGTGGTCAACCACGTCGTAGCCGTGCGTCGAGCCGGGGCGGGCCCGCGAAATGGGCGACAGGTACAGGTGGCTGATGCCCAGCCCCGCGTAATAGGCCGCCTGCCCCCTGGCGTCGTCCAGCGTGAAGCCCGCGTGCAATTGCAGGCGCGCGGTGGCGCGCGGAATCGTCATGTTCCCCTCCCCGCCCGCCGCAGCGCCTGGACGCCGCTTGCCGCCTCTTCATGCCCGAACAGGTCTTCTACCCCCACGGGCAGACGCCGCAGCCAGTTGGGATGCGCCGGCCCCGCTTGCGCCTCGGGTCCGGGCAGATTGGGCTGCTCCGCCAGGCCCAGCAAGTCTTCCAGCGGAACGAGGCATAGCGGCGCCGGCGTCGCGGCCACGAAAGACAATATCGCCAGGCGCGGCGCCC
>Ga0180223_1002516_pt1 | contig 10856 bp, 13 predicted proteins | sample eDN5th30CKraftOP_FD_151337 | JGI IMG/M metagenome (GOLD analysis project Ga0180223, IMG submission 151337) | Enriched Organic Plus compost microbial communities from Emeryville, California, USA - eDNA 5th pass 30_C Kraft OP (version 2) (version 2) ...
CAGGCCAGCGGCCCGGCCGAGCTGGTGATCGAGGGCGATTTGGCGGTGATGCTCGAATCAGAACGCGCCACGAACAAGGGCGCTGTATCGATGGTACCGCCTTCCCGGTGCAGCCAATACAGCGCCCTTGAGGAGGGCATGCCGTTTAGGATGACCGGTTAGACGCTCGCAGGCCGGAAGCGGCCCAAAAACGCAAAAAAGCGCCCCCGCCACCGGCTGGCGGGCCGATGACGGGGGCTAGCTCGAACGGCTGCGGGACGGGGGCTGGGGGCACGCGCCGCTCGAGGTTCGCTTCGGTGCGGGCGGTCTCAGGCGATGATCACGGCGAACACCCCCATCGAGACGCAGGTGAGCGCGCCCACCCACAGCATCAGTCTAACGGTTTCAAATGCAGGCTCCGGTGTGACGCGATCAGACCCGCCGCCTCCCGCAGCCCCGATTTGATCTCCGGGGCCTGCACCACCGCCGTCAGACCGGCGATAGCCAGACACAGCAGCAGCAATAGCTCCCTCAAGGCCGCCACCTGCTCCGTCCAGGCCTTCGCCCTGGCGAACCGTCCCGGCGGCGGCGGGGCTGGCGCCGGCGACTGCTGCGCTGCGATCGTGGCGCCGAGGCGGACCACCTCCTCCCTTACCCCGTCGATGCGCCGGTGCAGAACCCCCTCCGACGCCGTCAGCCGGTCGTGAAGGCGGCCCACCTCGTAGGTAATGTGCTGTCCTGTCCGGTCGAGCCCGCGGTCCAACACCTCCACGAACTGCGGCCAGCTCGGGTGTCCGTTCATTTCGCCGTGGCCCATCGCGCATGGCTTTCCCTCTGCCAGTGCCTCGCCCTACGCCGTACGCCCGTGCTTGCCTCTAGACCGCCCCCAGCGCCCGCGTGACGGCCTGCCACGCGTCGTCTCTGCCCGACCGGCAGGATTCGTACTCCGACAGCAGCCGCTGGCCGGCGCGGTTCTTGCGCCGCTCCGCCTCCTCGTAGGCGTCGAGCCACTCCTGCGCCGCCCGCTTCGTGATATCGCCGGCGGGCGGCCGCGTCGTGCGCTTGAACTCGGCTGCCGTGCGCTGATCGGCGGGCGGGCAGCGAACGGCGGCGAGATCCTGCGTGTTCGCCGGCGTGACGATCGCCAGCGGCGGCTTAACGGCGCTGCTTTGCGCGCAGCCAAGGATCGTCAGCGGGAAACACAACAGCATCGGGATTCGGAGATTGCGCACGGGATGCCTCCATGGTTGCGCGAAGTTCTGCGATTTCGTTTTCGGCGGCAGCCTTCTCTCGCTCGCGAACCTGCAACGTGCGCTGCAGACTCTCGACGGATTGGGTGAGCTGCCGGTTCCGCTCGGCGTAGAGACTGGCGTTGACCTCGGCGGCGGAGACGCGCTCCTCGACGGGGTTTCGAAGCGTCCGCATGACGACGTAGAGACTGACGAGCGCCGCGAGTATGAGCGCAGCGATGAACGCCCGCCGCCCCCAGCGGCGGATGGTTGCGAGTGCGGGAATGTTGCGCAGGAAAGGCGGCAGCACCGGCCCTACCCATGGCAGCGCCAGCGCCCACACCCATTTGATTGCGGGGATAAAGATCATGAGACGCCTCCGTTAGGCCGGCCGGCCGACGAGCCGCGCCAGTCGCGCGCGCACGTCCGTCCGGTGAGCGATGATCCAGGTGATGAGGCAGAGCGTGAGCACGATGCCGACGCGGAGCCCCTGGGGCGTCTGCAGGTAGGCGATCAGCCAGTCGAGGATGCCGGTCGAGCGCTGGACCACAGCCCGGCCCTTCTCGGCGTGCGCGATGGCCTTGTCGGCGCCGTCGATCGCCTGCAGCGGATCGGCGTAGTTCGCTGTCGCCTCGATCAGTGTCGTCGACGCCGTTCCCTCGGCGCCGCGTTTGACGACCCAGGTTCCCGGCGCCTGCTCCACGGGCTCCGTCTCGCGCGTGCCCGTCGGCATTGGCTTTGGGGCCTCGCCGAACAGCCGCAGGCTGGTGATGCCGTCGAGCGCGCCGGTCACGTGCAGCCCGTTCTGCTCCTGGAACGAACGGAGCGCGGCGCGGGTGCGCGGCCCTATAAGGCCATCGACATCGCCGGGGCTGTAACCCAGTGCTGCCAGCACGGTTTGTGCCTCGCGGACCGATGCGGTGCTGGCGGGAGCGCGGCTGCCGAGCATGGCGCGAAGAGCCGCCATATCCATCAGCGGGCCTGGGTCGTCTTTGCGATTGGCGGGCACGCAGATCTCGTCGTGCCCGCGGATGTCGACGATCGAGGGGTACGCTTCGAGCAGCGCCACGATGACGCCGCCCAGCGCCTCCATCTGCTCCGGCGAGTAGGGCATCCATAGGCCGGAGCCGTATTTGTCGCTGCGGTGCTCGACGAGGCGGTATTCGGCGCGATCGAACCGGGTGCCGAACCATGCGACGCCATCGTTGCCGCGGGGCGTTAGCTTGCCGGGGTTGTCCATCTCGATGCCGATGGCGAACCCATTGCACCCGCTGCGCCCCTGCCAGGCGCTTTTGCCCGCGTGGTAGGCGACACGGTCGAATTCGACCATCTGGGTGATGGTGCCGTCGCGGCCGATGATGAGATGCGCCGAGACCTTCGATTTTTCCTGCGCAAACCAGCGCACGGAATCCTGCGGGTCGAGGTGGTCGGCAGTGAAATGGACGACGATGAGTGCCGGCTCGATGCGTCCACCCTGGTTTGGCGTGGGCACGAACGGCACCTCCCGGCCGCCTTGCAGCAGCCGGTCGTTCATGACGCTGTAGGTCATGGCTCCCCCGTTGATGTTCTAGAAATGAAAACGCCGCCCAAAGGCGGCGGCAGAAGATGGCGGCGTGATCGCTCTAGTCGCCGAGGATGCAGCACCTAAGGTTTCGGAAGGCCAGCCACAGAAAGAGCGCCACGAATAGGCACGCCACGAGGAGGACCTTTACGACCGGCCTGCACAGTCGCACCAGCATGCGGGGCGGCTCTGCGTCATCGGTCGTGCTATCTAGGGGATCAATATATTCCCGCATTCGGGAAGCCCTCTGAACATGCGCGCGCGGATGGTGGCGGCGCCACGGCATGGGCCACAACCTGAATCCGCTCAGTTGGTGAATTCCGCCCGGCGCGGCTAATCGATGACCGGCCATTCGATGGCGGGTATTTCGGCTACGAGCTCCGCCGGCGTCGGTTGGCTGCGCTGACCCTGAAGCACCGCTTCAAGCTGTGCGAAGATGTACACCCACACCGCATCACGCCACGCGACGAAAGCCGCGGCTTCATCGGCCCACGATGGCACCGAAGAACTGACATAGCCGGCCATGGAGGCGCCGCTATCGTAATTGAGCGTGCCAGCTACGGCGTCGATATGGGCTTGCGCGGCCTTGCGATAATCGTCGATGGCATAGACCGGGAGAGGCAGCCCATGCGGCCGCAGCACGCCCGCCAACTCGACCTCGTTCGCGATGCGCGTTGTCCGGTCGTAGGGGTATTGAGTGACGTACTGCCCCGCCGCGCTCGACCACGCTCTGCTCTCGTCTTCGCCGACAATCCAGAACCAGTCGCGCGGATCGAACAAGATCATGAGTAGATGCCCCCCGATGTCACGGAACCAGCCGCGTTGCCGGGGAAGTAGTTCGCTCCACCGCCGTTCGTGAAGACGATAGAGTTGTTGTCCGACAGATACCGCGGGCCGGTCGCAGCGCCCGAATACGTGTTGCCGTTGGCCGATATCATGGCGAGGCGAGAGGCGTACACAAACGCCGTGGAGAAGGCGGGGTTACCGGTCAGCGTGACCGTTTTTCCGACCACAGCTACGATACCGCCCCACGTGGACAGCATGTGGATCTGCCCACCACCGCTGATCGAGTAGTTGCCGACGGCTTCGAGCTTTGCGCCGCCTGCCGCCTCCAAATGCCGCCCGCCACCTGGCACAGCGCCGAAGTCGATACCAGCGAACTGAATGTAAGATTTATTGTCGACGTAAATTGCCGAGCCTACCGTGGTCACGGTCAGCTTCATGTCCTGAAGACGCCAATTCACGGCGCCATCCAGAGCGGCGAAGCAGTTATTGCTGTTGACGGAGACTATTGTCGATGGCCCTGCGCCTTTGACTGTCACCAGACCGGAGCCGGTTAGTCTTTTGAGCGTCACAGCGCCGGTGAACGTGCCTGCACCACAGTTGATGGTCACGTTGTAGATTGAGAGGTCCAGCCCGGCGACAACGTCCACTGCCTTCTGCTGCGTGAGGAACGCGCCGCCCGAGGTATCGGCGAGACCATCATTGCTATCGCTGCCATCCGTTCGAACATAATAGCTTCGGTTCGCCGTCAACACTTCTCGGCCCCCGGCGGCTCCCGCGCCAACCTCTACAACGGCGCCCGAGCTGTCCTTCGTGTAAACCTTGCCGTCATCCTTGGCGTAAAGCAGCTTCGTGCCGACGGTCGGCGTGCCCGGGTCGTCTTCGACTTCGGGCAGCGCGAGCGCCTCGGTGATCGTATCCATCTTGCCAGCGATGGCGGCACCTATGGCGCCAATCGTTACGCCAGCGCCTTCGATCGCCTCTCCGGTCGTGTCGCTGAATACGGCGATCTCGCCAGCAACCGTGGTCGCGCCCGGGCCAGTGACATCGCCCGCACCGGAACCCGCGGGGCCGCGAACATCCGTACCGTCGCCAACCGCATCGACAAGACCGGAGGATCCGAGATATTTGCCGGTGGCGGGTTTAGTCCCTTCACCGCCAACCCAATCCACCACTCGAAAGACGCGCCGATCGCTATCGGCTACGGCGGCGAGGATGGGAGACCACCCGTCGGAGCCGGGGTCACCTGGATCGCCCTCCGCGCCACGGATATCGACCGCGTCGCCAATCGTCTCCGTCAATCCATCCGCGCCGACATAGGCACCGGTTGCCGGCTTGTCCCCCTCGCCGCCAACCCAATCGGCAACCTGCATGACGATCCGATCGCCGTCCGCGACCAGACCGAACGCGGGCGACCAGCCACCGTCACCCTTGAAACTCTCGCCTTCGCCCCATGCGCTGTCAGCCTTGAAATAGAACAGCTGCGCTTCGGGATCGAACGCGATAGCGCCGTTGTTGCCGATGCCGTCGTTGGGCTTGCCTGAGGTAAGGATGAGCGTCGTGATCGAGCCCAGGAGTGCGGCAACCTTTACGGCGAGATCGGAAGCGAGCGTCCATTGCGGGCTGCGCCGGTCGATGGCGTAGGCGCCCGCCGAAACGGTCTCGCCGGCGTAATCGCTCGCGAGTGTCAGCGCGGTGTTGCTCTCGACGGAAGCGACCTCGTGCCAGGTGCCGCCGCCGTCGAAGGTGATGCCGTCGCCAGCCTTCACCTGGTTGAGCCATCCCGTCAGAGTGCCAGAGACTGACGTTGAGCCGTTTTCGACCGAGGCGGTGCCCTGGCGATACCAAACCGTCATGTGAATAACCCCGCCTTGAGCTTGTATTGAATCTGGTGGATGAGAACCGAGTAGATGGCGGGTGTGCCGCCCATCGCCACGCGGCGATCTAGAAACACCTGGCCAGCCGTAACGCGGAACGAATATGCGACGAACTGAATGATGTCGGCTTGGTTCGAGCCTACGACCTGCTGAAAGCCCGCTTCACCGTCCAGCACCCAGATCGCCGAACCGCCCATGATCGTGTGCCAGCGATCGAACGCCATTCCGGCAGCGTAGTTGTTCAGAGTGAACTTCATCGCACCGATGACGTGCGTGCACGCGGCATGGCAGTTTCCGAGGAAAAAACTGTCGGCCACGTTGATCGGGGTCCCGTTTCCGGTCGTGTACGGACCGAGGTTGAGGGTGCCCTGCACGCTTGTGATGGGGTGGAACAGACCCTCGTCGCTATCAAACCGTGTGCCGCCATCTGCACCGGTGATGCGGAGCCGTTCGTCATCGATGAGAAGCATCAGAGCGCGATCAGAGTTTGAGCGCTAGGTGGACCTGGCGGGCTCGCGCCACCGGTGAATGTTGCGGCACCGACCTGCCATCTCCAGTGAACCATCCCAGGGTTGCCGGATACGAAGGTTGCGGCCATCGACGCTCCGTTGACCATCGCCATGGTCTTCCCGGCGGTCACTTTACGAATGTACCTGTTGCGGGTGTCGAACAGGCCGCCAGCCATCCGCATGTATCCGGGAGTAATTTCAAAGGCTGTCGTCATTAGAGTATCTCGTCGGTGACGTAGACCGTCATCGGCACGCTGATGGCAGGCAGCGACGTCCAGTTGTTTCCCTGCGCGCTTCCTTGCATCGGGCAGTATTCGTGAATCCAGACGTATGTCGCGTCAGCGCCGAGTGCGAGGAACCGGGCATATGGCGTGCCAGACACCTGCTGCACCGGCACGCTGCCCGTGAATGCCACCTCGTGCCCCCGCACCGTAAGTTTCCCGAGCACCCATGGCTGTCCCGGGCGGCCATGTGCGAACAATTGGTAGCTCGCGGTCCTGAGTGCAGTGCCAGAAACTCCGGGAAGACTCAGGGTGAGCGGGCGAACGTCGATGATCTTCGTGTACGGCAGCGACGAGTGAAATTTGACACGCCCGAGGTGGTTGAGCGGCTGGGTGAATGGGAGTTCGTCTGTCGCACCGGTCCAGATGGCGCAGACACCATTTTTCACCTGCAGCACACCGGACATCAAAACTCGATCCTGACTATTTTGTTGCCGAAATCGAACGTCATCGTGCCGTCCGTTCGCCCGATCTTCTGGACCTCGTCGTTCACTTCCCAGCGCACGATATTGTTGGGATCCCGCATCAACGCCGAGACAAGCTCCCCGGCATTCGCCGAGATCGCAGACAGTTCGCCCACACTCACCGCCCCGGCGCGAATCGCCTCCGCGATCAGCTCGCCGTTGAGATAGGCGCGATGCTGTCCGGGGTTTTCCGGATCCTCGGAGATGATGAACACCGGCTGCGGGGCTCCACCGGCGATGTCCGGATGGGCGAAGGTGAAGCTGTTCGCAGCCACGGTGAAATCGGAAGTCGGTCCCTCGCCGGATAGCGTCGCAAATCCGGTTGCCACGCCGTTGGAGTTGATCGCAACGCCCCATTTGCCCTTGATGCCATCAACGCTCTCGATGACTTCGGAGACGACGAGCGCGTTCTCGTCGATCCAGGTCATCGCCGTGGTGATCTGCTGCGCGAGCGCGTTCTGCCCATTGACGCGCTCCACCCGCTCGGTGAGCAGTTGCGCGCCGTTTTCGTGGCCGTTGGCCAGCGATGCCAGCGCCGCCTCGCCCGTCCGCTGCGCCCATTCGAACGCTTCGGCAAGATGCGCTGCAACGGACCCCTGGATCTCCGCTTTCGCGCTCGCAAGCGAGAGCTCGAAGCGGGTTTGCGCCGAAAGCATTTCTGGCGTGATCGTGTCGGGCGGCACGGCCTCGGCCAATTCGGTGATGATCGCCGTCTCGACAATCTGTCCGCTGGCTGCCTCGCCCGTCGATACCCATCCCGTCCAAGCCACCGCGCGCGCTGGCTCCGTCACGGGCAGCGCGCGCACCTCGTACACGGCGCCGCCCTGAATGCCCTCGATCAGGATGTGAGACCCGGCGCCGGCATCGAGCACCGAGGCCGTCATCGCTCCGGCGTCACCCTGGCGGCGGTATTCCAGGCGCAGGCTGACAACCGTCGGGTCATCCACCGGCAGCCAGGTCAGCAGCACGCCCGGCCGCTCGGCACCGTTGCCGCCCTCTATGGTGATGTTAGCCGCCTCGAGGTCCGCGACCGCTGAGAACGTCGCCCCGCCGGATGGCAACTCTGCCGGGTTCAGCGGATCGAGTTCATCGGAAGCCGCGTTCCAGGCGAAGATGCCCGTCGACGTCTCCTCCAGCGACACCGCATTCGAATTGTCCGGACCTAAACGCGCATCGCCGATCTTGAATAGCTGGTTCGTGTACCCGTACTGCGCCGAGGTCCACGATATCCAGTCGCCTGCCTCCAGAGCCGCACAGCGGGCGCGAAGCGGCAGCTGGGAACGCCCCTGGGCCCGTGCCTTGCGGCGGAGGATCTCCAGCACGCGCTGGCCCTGGCGCTGGTCTGTCACGAAATCCAGCGTGTAGGATTCTGCCCAGCGCTCGCCGCCGTCGATGAGCTCGTCGTCAGGCGAAACACGCGGTGCCAGCGGCATGGATTCGTATGCCGAGGCCGGATCGTGAAATGCCCCGTAAACGGCGTTGATGAGCTGCGAGCGCGGCAGCTTCGGGATGATCTCGACGGCTCCGCCGGGCAGCAGGTCGTCGTCGGTGATGTGCATCACCGGCGCCTGCGCAGCGCCGGGCAGCAGCTTGATGATGCCGCCGGTATCGATCTCCTCGCCGGCCATCGCCGCCAGCATGGCGCGGATGACGTCGCGGTTACTGTCGCCGCCGACGACGCCGTGCATCCGATAGCGGGGATCGGTGCCGCTGCCATCGGCGCGTGCGACCGCCTCGTCGCACACGTTCATGGCCGCGATCCAGACGTCGAGTGGAAGTGCCGCGACGTGCGTAGCCATCCCGGCGAGGCGCTCGCCGCCTACGAATATTCCCCTGCGCCAGTTGTAAAGGCAGACTGCCGGATTTGCGGACCAGGCGTAGGTTTCCGGCTGCCCCCAGCGCTGCGCACCCGCGCCACCCACAGAGCCATCCTTGCGTGGATCGTAAAGCCGCGCGCCGCGGACCAGGAAGACCATCCGAGGCAGGCCGTCGGCGAACACATCGGCGTCGTACAACATCGTCACGCGCACATAGGCAACGCCCCGCCCGCGGTGCGCCGAGGTCCAGGCTCCGCCGCCGAACGCAATCAGATCGCCGTCGGCCGCCTGGTCCCATGCTCCGTCATGCCAGGACACCCACATGTGGCTGCCATAGCCATCGACAGGCGCGCCGTTCACCCAACCGGTGCTGACCGGACTGCCGATGCTGCGATAGGTGCCGTTGACGTAAACACCTACGAGCCCGTCGCACGGATGATCGGCGAGCGCGTACACCATCTGCACGTAGTCGTTGCCGTTGGGACCGTAGACATGCTGGTAGACCAGCGTGCCGGCAGTGGCAGCCTGACCGAAGACGATCTCGCGCTCGGCGTTGGGATCGTAGCGCAGCGACAGGCGCATGCCCGCGCTGCTGGCGCCCATTTCCCGCGGCTTCGGCGCCAGCTTGCGCGAGAGGTATCCGGCGCCGAGCGCCAGCGCCGTGCCGATGACCGCTTGCCCAACAGCCGTTGCCGCGATGCCGCCGACGACGGCACCGATTAGAGGGGCGACGAATGCCATGACGTCAGCGGCCGACCATGAATGCGCGGCGCGCGAGGGTGATGGGGAACAGCACCGCTCCACACGGCGTCAGCGACATTGCCGCCGAGCCGATGACGACGGCCGGGCACGACAACGCATCGGCCGCATCGCCGTAGATAAGATCGCCGCGGCGCACGTCGGCGGGCTCGATCTCGGGGAAGTGCGCCTCGGTGAAGGCGATGACGCTGCGGTGCCCGGAGGCCGCCAGCCGCCGCATGGCATCCGCCTCGGAGCCCCACGGCCGGAACGGCGCCAGCGGATCGGCGCCGGTGACCGCCTCGACCGCGCCGGCGAACAGCGTGGCGCAGTCGCACGTGCCCCAGGCGAACGGCGCATGGTGGCGCGCGATGACGTCGACGAGGCGTTCGGCCCAATCGTGGCACCGGAGCGGCGGGTGCGTGCTGGTCAAGGGCTGAGCATCCATGGCTAAAACAATCCGAAGAATTTCTTCTTCTTCGGCTGGGCGATCTGGTTGATGGGGCGGCGCCCCCACTCCAACGGCTTCTGACCGGACGCAGCGGCGAACTCGAAGAACCGATCCGTTGCATCGCGGGCGCGCTGGTCGGCATCGCCCCGGGTGCGAACGCCTCGGCGGTCCAACTCACGGGCGGAAGATTCGCAGCGGAACACGATGGTCGTCGTTGCCAAGTCGCGGCGGATCATCTGATCGATGACTCCGGCGAATAGAGGCATGCGATGCAGCACGTTCGGCTGATCCTCGGCCAAGATCAGGCGCCAGACCGATACCGGGCGCTGGTGCCACGGGCCGGTCATCATGGTGTTGTAGACGTCCTGATCGAGACCGGAGAACGTCACGTCCATGTTGCGTGCCGTCAGATCCGAAACCGACATCGGGTCGGCGATCGAAAAGCGCCCGGCGGCGCCGTGGTAGGTGATGCCTTCGAGCGTGATGGAGCCGACATCGTCCCAGAGGGCGAACGGGCCGTCGTCGAGGTCTGCGCGCAGCAGATGGCGGCGCCTGAAGCGGCCGCTGGCAAGCGCCGCCTGCGCATCGGGTGATATAATTCTCATGACACCAGCGGAGCGAAACTTTGCATGCGGCGGACCTGCACCGAGCGGAAAGCCGGCGCTCGCGCCGGGTCGCCTTGCTCCCAGCCGCGCAGCGGCTCAGGCGCCAAGGGCGCCCGCGCCTGAGGCGCGGCCATCCCATTGCGCAACACTGATGGCGGGCAAACTTCCATCGGCTCGTGTCGCCTCAAGATCAAAACTGCTGGATTGCCTGGAAGCGCACGGGTGAGCGGCGGCCGACCTGCCACGGTCCTGAGATGCTGTCCGCAATCACGCTGGCCTTGCACCACGGGTCGGCAAGCTGCACCGGCACTCCGGCAAGGGCGGCGATTGGGATTGTCGGCTCCACCACAACCGTCAACGCCCCGAGTCCGGAGGCCGTGCCGCCCTCGATAACGCTGTGCAGGGTTTGTCCTCCCGTGAAGCCGAAGCTGAGCAGGTCGCCGGCCGAAAGGACGAAGCTTTGCGGAAGCTTGGTGAGCAGCACTGTGTCCAGCGCAGAGCCGATGCTGGTCAGCTCAGCCAAGCCGCTGAAATCGGTCGAGGATCCGGCAACCTTGAGCCC
>Ga0180223_1002518_pt1 | contig 10832 bp, 10 predicted proteins | sample eDN5th30CKraftOP_FD_151337 | JGI IMG/M metagenome (GOLD analysis project Ga0180223, IMG submission 151337) | Enriched Organic Plus compost microbial communities from Emeryville, California, USA - eDNA 5th pass 30_C Kraft OP (version 2) (version 2) ...
AGCCACCGGGGCGTCCCGGCCGGCCCTGATGATCGCCTTTGCCACCGTGCCCGTCCGGTTTGCTGTGGTCGCCCGGCCGACCTGGTCGGCCGCCGTGGCTGCCACCCTTTCCGCCGTGATGGCGCCACCAGGCGCGGCGGCCACCCCAATAGTTCAGATGGCGGCCGCTTAGCGGATAGCGATTGCGGTACCTGTCGAACATCCACAGGCCATAGCCAGGGTAATAATAACTGTCGTACCACCCTCCGCCGAAACCGATCTGCACGAAACCGCTGCCATAGTCGCCCGAATCGTAGCAATCATAGCCATATCCGTCGTCATAGGCGTAGGGATCATAGTCATAATAATCGCCCGCACACACGCCCGAGGAAGCGTAGCTTGCCCCGTAGACGTCGCCGTAATAGCAGCCGCCGAGCGTGCTGGTCGCCAGCGCGCCGATGGCGAGGGAGAAGGGGCGCCGAAATATGCTGGCCATCATCTTGTCCTTTATGAGAGCCCACGATGAGGACACTCTGTCTTGAAACCCGGAATGCGCGAGTCGAGTTGAATTTGCGGTGAATGGGACCGGGCCCCGCCTTCACGCCTTACTTGCATTGATGTCAGTAGTTGGATAGGCTGATCCAAAGCCACAATGACAGAGGATGCTGATCGCGATGAATGCCCCTGCACGGATCGAATGGTCGGAAGCGCGCTTTGGTCCCGATACGCAGCATTGGCTGCCGCGCAACCCCGACAGCGCGCTCGATCATATTCCCGGCGAGGATGGTCTGCCGATCCTCGGCAACACGCTTGACCAACTTCGCGACTATCCTGCCTTCACGCGGCGCATGGTCGCAAAATATGGCCATGTTTATCGCAACAACAGCTTTGGCGGACGCAGCGTTTCGCTTCACGGACCGGACGCCAATGAGTTGGTGATGTTCGATCGCGAGAAGATTTTCTCATCCGAACAAGGTTGGGGTCCGGTTCTCAACCTGCTCTTCCCGCGCGGGCTGATGCTGATGGATTTCGAAAAGCATCGCGCCGATCGCAAGACGCTGTCGGTCGCCTTCAAACCCGAACCGATGCGCCACTACGCTGAATCGCTTAACGAGGGGATCCGACATCGCGTCGCAGCATGGAGCGGCAGCACCTTCAAATTCTATCCGGCGATCAAGGAACTGACCCTCGATCTCGCCGCGACCAGTTTTCTCGGCATTCCGTGGGGACCCGAGGCCGACAAGGTCAACAAGGCCTTCGTCGACATGGTGCAGGCGTCGATAGGCGTCGTGCGCGTGCCGCTCCCCTTCACTGCGATGGGCCGCGGGGCAAAGGGCCGTGCCTATCTGGTCGATTATTTCAGCCGGATGGTGCCCGACCGCCGCGAAGGCACAGGCGCCGACATTTTCAGCCAGATCTGCCGTGCCCTCGACGACAATGGCGATCATCTGCCGGTCGATGCGATCGTCGACCATATGAACTTCCTGATGATGGCCGCGCACGATACCATCACCAGCTCGATCACCACGCTCGTCTGGCAGCTTGCTGATCATCCCGAATGGCAGGACCGGCTGCGTGAGGAGATGCTGCGCGTCGCGCCGGCGGGCGAGGGCGTCGGGCATAACAGCCTCGGAGAGCTTGAGCTTACCGAATGGGCCTTCAAGGAGGCATTGCGGCTCGTGCCCCCCGTGCCGAGCTTCCCGCGCCGGGCGCTCAAGGATTTCGAATTCGGGGGCTACCGAATTCCCGCGGGCACCTCGGTCGGGGTCAGTCCCGCCTTCACGCACATGATGGAGGAGCATTGGCCCGAGCCTGAAAAGTTCGATCCAATGCGCTTTTCGCCCGAGGTCGCGCGCGAGCGGCACAAATATGCATGGGTCCCCTTCGGCGGCGGCGCGCATATGTGCCTCGGGCTGCACTTTGCATATATGCAGGCGAAAATCTTCTTCCATCATGTGCTCACGACGCACCGTATCGTCGTCGCGCAGGGGTATGAGCCGGAGTGGCAAATATTGCCGATTCCACGTCCCAAGGACGGGCTTGTGGTGACGTTCCAGCCGCTCTGAGCTTGCCGCCCGGCGCGCGATGCCCCAGTTGGGGAGGATGGCAAGCCTGCGTCCCTATCTGGTCTGGTTCGGCATCGCCGTCCTGCTTACGCTCGCTGCAATCCGCGGCATGGCGTGGCTGCGCGCGCATCCTGAGCATAACCCTGCCGCCCGTTTCGAGCTTGCGCACCGGCAGGGCTGGGCAACGCACCGCAAGCTGGCGGCGCTTGTGGAAGACGATGCGGGTTGTTTTGCGGCCTTCGACCGGGCGGGCGCCGGCTATTTGCGAAGGCCGCCAATGGGAAAGGGCGCCTGCCGCGCCTCGCAGCGCATGCTGCTGACCGGAAATCGCTTCGTGCCGACGATGCGTCCCGCGAATGCCGCGCCGGGGTGCGCGGTGACCGCGGCGATGATCCTGTGGACCCGCGATATTGTCCAACCGCTTGCGCGCAAATATTTCGGGCAGCGAGTGGTCGAAATGGAAAACCTCGGTGCCTACAATTGCCGGACGATCGCTGGACGCCCAGCGCAGAGCGAGCATTCCACTGCCAATGCAATCGACATTTCGGCCTTCATGCTTGCCGACGGGACGCGCATCTCGCTGATCGGCGACTGGGACGATAATGATGTGCGCAGCGAGTTTCTCCGCGCGGTTCGCGATGAATCGTGCGGCCTGTTCGGCACCGTCCTCTCACCCGACTATAACGAAGCGCACGCCGATCATTTCCACCTCGACATGGCAGTGCGGACGGCGGGCTGGACGATTTGCCACTAGACTTCGATTCAAGGGGAACTGCCGCTTAGGCAGCCGTCCCGACGGCATCGGACACCTTCGCAAAGCCGTCGCGGGCAGCAAGACGCTCCAGCCCGCGCGCGATGCGGCGGGCAAGGCCCGGTCCTTCGAACACCATCGCCGAATAGATCTGAATGAGGCTCGCCCCGGCGCGGATGCGTTCCCACGCCTGTTCGGCAGTCGCAATGCCGCCGACGCCGACCAGCGGCAGCCCGCTGCCGCTCGCGGTCCGAAAATCCTTGAGCCGCTGGAGCGCGAGGTTGCCAAGCGGCGCGCCCGAGAGGCCACCCGCTTCGCCCGCATGGCGCGAGGCGAGCGGCGGACGCTCGATCGTCGTGTTCGACACGATCACCGCCGCCAGCTTCTTGTCGAGCGCAACCGCGACGATGTCGTCGATGTCGGCGGGTGCGAGGTCCGGCGCGACTTTCAGGAACACCGGCTTCGGTGTCTCGCCATGCGCCGCCGCGACCGCGTCGAGCAAGGCCTCGAGCGCGCCCTTGTCCTGGAGCGCGCGAAGTCCAGGCGTGTTCGGCGATGAGATATTTACCGTCAGATAGTCGGCGAGCGGCGCCATGGCCGCGGTGCCCTTCGCATAGTCTGCGATGCGGTCGGCGCTGTCCTTGTTCGCCCCGATATTGATGCCGAGCGGTACGGGAAGACCAAAAGAGCGCAGGCAGGCAATGTGCTCGGCTGCCGCTGCCTGACCGCCGTTGTTGAAGCCCATGCGGTTGATGATCGCACCGTCCTCGACCAGCCGGAACAGCCGTGGGCGCGGATTGCCCTCCTGCGGCAGAGGGGTGAGCGTACCGACCTCGACGAAGCCAAAGCCAAAGTGCGGCATCGCATGGGCGACGCGGGCATCCTTGTCGAAGCCTGGGGCAAGCCCCACCGGATTGGGAAAGGCGATTCCGGCGAGCCTGGTCGCAAGCGCCGGGCTCGTCAGCGCGCGCCGGGCACGGGGTAGCGGCTGGAGCGCGCGGAGCGTCAGTTTATGCGCTGCCTCGCCATCGCTCGCGTGGACAAGCGGGCGCACGCAGGCATAGGCGGCATCGGCGGCGGAAGCGAAAAGCGACATGGGCCCGCCATTGCGCTGCGCGGGGCGCTATGGCAAGCCCGCGATGGCCGAAAAATCGGGAGAAAATCGTGTCGCATCGCCGCCTTGCCCTTGCTGCCTCCGTCTGCGTCGCCGCGCTCGCCCTGTCGGGGTGCGCTGCCCCAAATGCGCAGGTGGCTGCCGCGCCGGCCGCCCAGGAGCCGGCGCCTGCGGGCGCGGGCCTCGACGAGTTCTTCCGGAAATATGACGCGGCGCAGCTGTCGCTGAGCCCAGAGGCGAAAGCCTATCGCGGCATCCGCGACGAAGACTATGGCCGCTGGGATGATGTCGGTGACGAGGCTGCGGTGGCGCGGGACAAGCTGTTGCAGGCGTCGGCGGCCGCGATGCGCTCCAGCTTTGATCCCGCGGCGCTTGATGCCAACGATGCGCTGTCGTTCGAGTTGTTCAACGCGCAGGCTGAACGCAATGCGCGCCTGTTTCCGTTCCGCGACTACAGCTATATTTTCAACCAGATGAGCGGGTCGCAGAGCCAGATGCCCGCCTTTCTGATCAATATTCACCGCGTCACCAGTGCCGAAGACGCACTCGCCTATATCGAGCGTATCAAAGGAATGGGCCCACTGCTTGACGCGTTGAGCGCGCAGTCCGCCGAACGTGCGGCGCGGGGTATTCAGCCGCCTCAATGGGTCTATGGCTACGTCATCGCAGATATCCGCAACCTGACGACGAGCGATCCAGCCCGCCCTGCACCGAATGCGGTGCTCGCCGATTTTTCGGCAAAGGTTTCGAAACTCGACATCGACGCGGACGCGAAGGCGCGGCTCGTCAGCGATGCTCAGGCAGCCTGGCAGGATCATGCGTATCCCGCCTACCGGCGTCTGCTCGCCGAAATGGAGCGCCAGCAGGCTACGGCGCCGAGTGAGGACGGCGTCTGGCGGCTGCCCGACGGTGCGGCCTATTATCAGGCGTTGCTCGCCAGCTATACGACCACCAACATGACGGCGCAGCAGATCCACGACCTCGGTCTGTCCGAGGTTGCCCGCATCCACGACGCGATGCAGGCGATAATGGCGAAGGTCGGGTTCAAGGGTACGCTGGCGCAATTCTTCGACCATCTGCGCACAAGCCCCCAATATTATCACACGACGCGCAGCGCCTATCTTGCCGAGGTCGACGCACATGTGAAGGCGATGGAGGCGCAATTACCTGCCTTCTTCAACACCCTGCCCAAGGCGCCGCTGCAGGTGAAGGCGGTCGAAGCGTTCAGGGAGGAATCGGCGGGGAAGGCCTTTTATCAGTCGCCCTCGCCCGACGGGACGCGGCCGGGCACCTATTATGTCAACCTTTATGACCTTAAGGACATGTCGAAGACCGAGCTCGAGGCGCTGGTCTACCACGAAGGCATCCCGGGTCATCATTTGCAGCGCGCGGTGCAAACCGAGCTCGAAGGCCTGCCCCCTTTTCGCCGCTTCGGCAATTTTACCGCCTATACCGAAGGCTGGGGCCTCTACGCGGAGGAATTGGGCAAGGACATGGGTTTCTACACCGATCCCTACAGCGATTTTGGCCGCCTCGGCATGGAGCTGTGGCGCGCGTGCCGGCTCGTCGTGGATACTGGAATCCACGACAAACGCTGGAGCCGCGCCCAGGCGATCGCCTATCTGAAGGCCAACACTCCCAATCCTGACGGTGATATCGAGAAAGCGGTCGAGCGCTATATCGTCTATCCGGGACAGGCGACCGCCTATACAGTGGGCAAGCTCAAGATCATGGAGCTGCGCACCCGCGCCGAGGCGGCGCTCGGCGATCGCTTCGATATTCGCGCCTTCCACGATGTCGTGCTGCAATCGGGGCCCGTGCCGCTCGACATATTGGAGCGTCGGGTCGATGGCTGGATGGCTGGTGAAAAGGAATAGCTTTGGATAAATTGCGGCTTGACGCACCGCAACAAAAGGAAAATTATACGGATCGTAAACAGGCGGCAATAAAGCTGCCGGGGGTCGGTCTCGTCATGTCGGACACTATTTTGCCGCCAGAGGGCGCGAACGGCGATGCGCCGTTTGAACTGCAATATTTTCCGCCGGATCCCGATCTCGCGGACATGGTGTCCAGTTTTTACGTCGCGCGGATCAACATGCCGCATTTTGACGAGTATGAACGCGCTGACCGGCCGCAATTCCGCTTCGTCACGGCGGCGGACGGCGAATATGTCTTTGCCGATGGTCATCGCTCGCCCGTCTGCCGTGCCAACATCGTCGGTCCAACAAGTGGTCGCGTGCGCGCGATCAGCCATTGCCCCACGCGCATGTTCGGTTTCGGTCTGCTTCCGGCTGGGTGGGGGGCCCTGATGGGTGACCATGCCGAAAAGCTTACCGACCGTGCGATCGACGCGGCCGACCTTTTCGGTGACTGGGTAGATGCTGTCGCCACCGCCCTTGCAAGGGCCGCCGACGTCACCGAGCAGCTGGTTATCGGCAATAATTTCGCGCGCGAGGTGCTGCAGAAACAGGAAGCGGCGCCGATGTGGTTCATCCGCACGGTCGACAAGTGGCTCACCGACACCGCATCGCCGCAAGTCGCCGATCTCGTCGAGGCCACGGGCATGTCGATCCGCTCGGTCGAACGCATGACCAAACATTATTACGGCCTGTCGCCGCGAATGCTGGCGCGCAAGTACCGCGCGGTACGCGCCGCTTCGGCGCTCGCGCGAGGCGAAAATCTCGACACCGCGCAGCTGGGCGACGCCTTTTACGACCAGTCGCATCTGATCCGCGAGATCAAGCGCTTTGCCGGGGCGACACCCGGACAGCTGAGCCGCCCTTCTCGCTATACCGAGGCCACAACCCGCGGCCGCAAGGAGCTCGCAGGCAAGGTCAGTCCGCTCGTGTCGGAAACCTAGCGCGCATTAACCATCTAAGGCGATCACGCTGTCATTTTTGGCGTTTCCATACAATCGCGAATCGCTGCGCGCGCCTAATCGGAAGCTGCGACCCAGAAGAGCTCTTCCTCTTTGCGAGGACTGAGACCTTCATCTTGGCACTCATTTGGCTTCGGCCGGATGGGTGCCTTTTTTTATCGTGCGCAAATGCGCCCTCGGTTGCGCGCCGCGGGAGCGGTGCCTATATAAGTGGAGTAAATTGCTCCAGTTAAGAATCGTTCGCAAGAATGCGAACGGGGAAACGATGCGACTGTCAAACCTTGCCGATTATGCCGTGGTGCTGATGAGCGCCGCCGCGCGACAGTGCGGATCGGTCCCGCTGCACGCGGCCTTGCTCGCTGAGCAGACCGGGATTCCTGGCCCCACTGCGCAAAAGCTGGTGAGCAGCCTTGCGCGCGCCGGTCTGCTTGTCGCCTCGCGTGGCAGCGGCGGCGGGGTACGGCTTGCGCGGCCTGCGGCCGCGATCAACGTCGCGGAGATTATCGAAGCGGTCGAGGGTCCGATTGCGTTGACGGCTTGCTGCGACGACGGCCGTCACGACTGCGGCTTTGAGGGCAGCTGTCAGGTGCAGCCGCATTTCAGCGTCGTCAACGGTGCGGTGCGTGCAGCGCTTGCCGAGATCAGCCTGGCGAGCCTTGCCGTTGTCCCGGCCAGAGCGGGGCATGCTCGACAATCCGATCCTGCCCCGGCCGGCAAGCCGGTAGCGGCTCCGGCCTTCGCCGGGACAACGAGTTAGAGATATGACCGATAACACCGAAACTCCCGTCAAGGATCAGGCTGCGCGCGAGGCTGCCCTGCGCGTCGCTGATTATGAGCATGGCTGGTCCGCCGATATTGAGCAGGAATTCGCGCCCAAGGGGCTTTCGGAAGATATTGTCCGCTTCATCAGTGCGAAGAAGAACGAGCCCGAGTGGATGCTCGACTGGCGGCTCAAGGCCTATCGCCACTGGCTCACGATGACGCCGCCCGACTGGGCAAAGCTCAACGTCCCGCCGATCGACTATCAGGATGCTTATTATTATGCCGCGCCGAAGGCCAAGCCGAAGCTGAACAGTCTCGACGAGGTCGATCCCGAAATCCTCGAGGTCTACAAGAAGCTCGGCATCCCGATCGAGGAGCAAAAGGTACTTGCCGGCGTCGAAGGCGCGCGCAAGGTTGCGGTCGATGCCGTCTTCGACAGCGTCAGCGTCGCGACGACTTTCCGCGAAGAACTCAAGAAGGCGGGCGTTATTTTCCTGTCGATCAGCGAGGCGATCCGCGAACATCCCGAGCTCGTCAAAAAGTGGCTCGGCAAGGTCGTGCCGCAGCATGACAATTATTTCGCGGCCTTGAATTGCGCGGTCTTTTCGGACGGTACCTTCGTCTATGTGCCCAAGGGCGTTCGCTGTCCAATGGAGCTGTCGACCTATTTTCGCATCAATGCCGAGAATACGGGACAGTTCGAGCGCACGCTGATCGTCGCCGACAAGGGCGCGTATGTGAGCTATCTCGAAGGCTGCACAGCGCCGATGCGTGACGAGAACCAACTCCACGCCGCGGTGGTCGAGCTCGTCGCCCTGGACGATGCCGAGATCAAATATTCGACCGTTCAGAATTGGTACCCGGGCGACGCCGACGGCAAGGGCGGCATCTACAATTTCGTGACCAAGCGCGCGCTCTGCCAGGGCGCAAGATCCAAGGTATCATGGACGCAGGTCGAAACCGGCAGCGCGATCACGTGGAAATATCCAAGCTGTGTGCTGAACGGCGATGACAGCGTTGGCGAATTCTACTCGGTCGCGGTCACCAACAATTATCAGCAGGCCGACACCGGCACCAAGATGATCCATAATGGCAAGCGCACCCGCTCGACGATTGTCTCGAAGGGCATCAGCGCGGGCCGGTCGAACAACACCTATCGCGGGTTGGTTCGTGTCGCGCCCAATGCCGAGGGCGTGCGAAACTTCACCCAGTGTGACAGCCTTCTGCTCGGCGACCGCTGCGGTGCGCACACCGTGCCCTACATCGAGGTTCGCAATCCCTCGGCGCAGGTCGAGCATGAGGCGACGACCAGCAAGATCAGCGATGACCAACTTTTTTACGCGATGCAGCGCGGCCTTTCGCAGGAAGAGGCGGTGGCGCTGATCGTCAACGGCTTCGCCAAGGAGGTGTTGCAGCAACTGCCGATGGAATTTGCGGTCGAGGCGCAGAAGCTGTTGGGGATCAGTCTGGAAGGAAGCGTCGGGTGATGTTTCGGTCGCACTTTCGCAGGCGGCGTCCGGTCGTATCGGGTTCGCACCCGGAACTGGTCGCGAACCCCCATAACCAGATCGGCGGCGCACACGAATTTGTCGCAGTTCCGCAGGACGAGGCCCTGATGGTCAATGGCAGTCCCGTCCAGATTGAAGCCAATGAATACAGGATCGACGGCAATGCTAAGAATTGAAAATCTCCACGCAACGGTCGCCGACAAGCCGATCCTGAAAGGGCTCTCACTCACTATCAACGCGGGTGAAATCCACGCGATCATGGGCCCCAATGGCGCGGGCAAGTCGACGCTGTCCTATGTTCTTGGCGGGCGCCCCGGCTATGACGTCACGGAGGGTTCAGCGACGTTTGAGGGGCAGGATCTGCTCGAGATGGAGCCGCACGAACGCGCCGCTGCCGGCCTTTTTCTGGGTTTTCAATATCCAGTCGAAATCCCCGGTGTCTCGAACGTCCAGTTTCTGCGCGAAAGTCTCAATGCCCAGCGCAAGGCACGCGGCGAGGAGCCGCTCTCGGGCGGCGATTTCCTGAAGGTCGCGCGCGAAAAGGCGGGACTCTTGAAGCTCGACATGGATATGCTCAAACGTCCGGTGAACGTCGGCTTTTCGGGCGGCGAAAAGAAGCGCAACGAGATGGTGCAGATGGGCGTCCTCGACCCGAGGCTCGCGATTCTCGACGAAACCGACTCAGGTCTGGACATTGATGCGCTGCGCATCGTGGGCGACGGGATCAATGCGATCATGCGCCGCCCGGACAAGGCGGTGCTGCTGATCACCCACTATCAGCGCTTGCTCGACTATGTAGAGCCCGATTTTGTCCACGTCCTCGCAGCTGGGCGCATCGTCAAGTCGGGCGGCGCAGAGCTCGCCCTCGAACTCGAACGCGAGGGCTATGCGGAGATCGCGGCTTGAGCACGACCGTTCTTCCAACTCGCCGCGACGAAAATTGGCGCTACAGCAACATCGAGGCGGTTGCGGCCGCCTGGCCGCTCGGTGCGCCCGAAAAGATCCTCGTGCCCGCGGGCGGCGATCTTCGCCGTACGATCGTGCAGGATGAAGGGGCAATACACCAGATCGAAATGAGCGTTGGAAAGGGTGCGACCGCGTCGCTTCATATCCTCAATATCGGCGGATCCTACGGCCGGATCGAAATCGCCGTGACACTCTGTGAAGGCGCCGACTTCAGGCTCGGTGCGGCACAGATTGGGGGCGGCGAGCAGAATCTCGAAATCGTCACGACCATCATCCATGCCGAAGCCGGTGCGACGTCGCGCCAGATGGTGCGCTCGGTGTTGGGCGGTACGGCCAGCGGCACCTACCTCGGCAAGGTCGCGGTCGCGCGGGGTGCGCAGCAAACCGATAGCGAACAGGATGTAAAGGCGATGCTGCTCGACCGCAGCGCGACCGCCAACGCCAAGCCCGAGCTCGAAATCTTTGCCGACGACGTCAAGTGTGCGCATGGCTGCGCGATCGGGCAACTCGATGGCGACGCGCTCTTCTATCTTTCCTCGCGTGGCATGCCGAGCGCCGAGGCCAAGAAGCTATTGCTCCAGGCCTTCGTGTCAGGAGTGTTCGACGGAGCAGCGGAAGAGGCGCGGCTGCAGGATCTGGCGCTCGCGAAACTGGGAGAGCTGGTGTGAGCACCAAGGTCGCAATCCGCACTCGCCTCGATGTCCGCGCCGATTTCCCCGGCCTGACCCCGGGCTGGCATTATCTCGACACCGCGGCGACCGCGCAGAAACCGCAGGCCGTGCTCGACGCGACGGTCAATGCGATGGGC
>Ga0180223_1002520_pt1 | contig 10830 bp, 9 predicted proteins | sample eDN5th30CKraftOP_FD_151337 | JGI IMG/M metagenome (GOLD analysis project Ga0180223, IMG submission 151337) | Enriched Organic Plus compost microbial communities from Emeryville, California, USA - eDNA 5th pass 30_C Kraft OP (version 2) (version 2) ...
GATCGGCTACTTGCTGATCGTCACCTGCCGGTTCGTGCGCGGCGATCTGGGGCTGCTCGCCGGCGCGGCGATCGCGATCGTCGGGGCGTTGTTCAGCGGCTATCTGACCTACCTGGAGCTGTTCGTGATCGACGCGATCTGCCAGTGGTGTGTGGCCAGCGCGATCATGATGGCGGCTCTGGCTGCGATCACCAGCTGGCGTCTGCTGCTTGCCTGACCCGGTTCTGTCCCCGCCTGCGGGACGGTTTCTGCGCGCGCACGCGCGCATAACGTGGCAAATCGCCATGTCCTACCTGACAGTGGACGCATGGGTAAAGGCGACGATCCGAACTGCAACGGGTCCGTGCTCATCAGCGCGGACTTCGCGCTGATGAGCGCAGACACCGACATGCCGCAGGAGGTCGTCGCGGCGGCGGCCGCCACTGCGATCGCTGAGGAGGTCGAACAGCACGCCAAGCGCACCCGGCGCGCCAACAAGCCCAAGCGGTCCGCCAAACGCCGCCCTCGCCGCGAATGGACCCCGGAGGAGCAGGCCGCCTACAAGGAACGCGTCGACGCCAAAGTCGAGGAGCTGTCCAAAGCCGTCAGCGATCTGGCCGCTCATCCCGAACGGATGGAGGACTGGCTGCGCAACATGGCCAAGAACCGCCTATGGCGTTACAGCTACGGCAACCTGATGCTCGCCAAGCTCGCCGCCAGCGTTCAGGACCCGCCGTTCCAACCCACCCGCCTGGCCTCCAAGACCGACTGGTGGAAGCTCGGCTACTACTGCAAGGAAGGCGCGCACGGCCTGGAGATCCTCGCCCCCAAGACCGTCGGTGTCTGGCGGGAGAAGACGGACGCCGCCGGCAGCCCGATCATCAACCCCAAGACCGGCGAACCGGTGAAGGTCAAAGTCGGGGAGCGGACCGTCGGGTTCAAGGTCGCCAAGACCTTCGACATCAGCCAGATGCGCCCGCGCACCGACCGCAACGGCAACCCGATCAACAAGGACCTTATCAGCGCCAACCCCGTCGGCGCTCAGCAGGCCATCAACGAGATGACCCAGGTCGCCAAGGATCGCGGCATCCACGTGTTCATCGGAGGCGTCGACGACCCCGACTTCCCGCACCGTCACGCGGTCAACAACTCGCTGCTGGCCAACCCCAGCGCCGGCGGGTTCGCGATGGAGATCCCCGACCCTGACGGCGGCGAACCGACGCAGATCATCGCCACCCGAGCCGGCCTGAACCTCGACGAGCAGGCGCGCACCCTCGCGCACGAGCTGGCGCACGCCACCGTCCACAAGGGCAAGAGCTACGACCCCAGCGACCCGACCGTACGCGAACGCATGGAAGTCGAAGCGGACGGCACCGCGTACGTCATCGGCAGCTTCTACGGCCTACCCACCGACGAGCAGGTCAGCTACGTCACCCATTGGGCCCGCGGCAAAGAAGAACAGCACCTGAAAGCGGCAACAAACACGATCCAGCGCGCCGTGCGCAGCATCATGGAGGACGTGGAGAAGATCCGCTACACGAACATGGGCGTCGCGCTCGACGACGAAAGCGCCGGAAGCTGATCCTGATGGCTCGCCGCGTCCAGCATCCCGCTGACACCGTCTGGCAGATCCTGCTCAAGGCGCCTCGCTGGTCGCGGCCGGTTCCCTCCGCCCGCCAGTTCGACAACCCGGAAGCCGCTGCGTTCTACGCGGGCGTGCTGATCGACGAGCCGGAGCTGTGGGCTGACACCGAACCGGCCGCGCTGTGCCGGCTGCTGGAAGCAGAAGATCCCGATCAGGTGCGCGTGATCATCACCCCCGCCCCGGCGCCGGCCGCCGCCGCGCTCGCCGTCTAACCGGCAGGCCGCGGCAGCTGAATGACCTGCACGCCGATCCGGCGCAGCTCCTCCATCTGCTGAGGGTCGCGGGCGGTCGCGAACGGCGCCGTTCCCGCATCCCGGGCCTGGCGGATCATCTGATCGACGATCCACAGGGCTTCCTCATCGTCGCGGCAGGTCAGGTCGTAAGGCAGTCGCGAGTAATGCACGTGCCGAAGCGCAGCGTTCGCCGGCGCGCAGAACCGCACGCCGCGATCGCCCAGAGCGGCGAGCGCCTCCTGCACCTCATCGCTCTTGAGCGTGCTCGGCAGCCCGATCAGCTCGACCACCACGCCCTGCTGCGCGCGCGCGAGCAGCAGCTGCTGCACCCGCGGTGCGCCCAGAGCGTCCGCTTTGACGCCCACCCACGCCGGCACGTTCTGATCGGCGTAGGCCAGCTGCGCTTCCAGCAACGCCGCCTGCAACCGGACGTACACGTCGTCGTCCATTGCGCGGGCTTGCATGTCCCATTCGCTGCGCCCGTGCAACGTCGGGGTGACCGGCAGATCCACGATCATGCGAACTCCGGGGCTGAGCGCTGCGGCTTGGGCGCAGATCAGCGGGCTGGCTCGTACGCCGACCAGCCCGATCGGGTCGTCGATCACCGCGGCGACCGCCGAACGCGAACGATGGCGGCGTTCATGTCGGCTGTCGGGCTGCTCGACCGGGCGAACCCCGTTGAGGTTGATGGCGATCGCCACCACCGGCACGATCGCCGCCACAGCGAAGGCGACCATCCCCGCTCGCCACAGGCCGCTGGCCGCCGGCATGTTCGCGGAGGCGACCGCGGTGACCGCACCCAGCGAACGGAGGACCAGCGTGTTGAACGCCAGCGCGTAGACCGGATGGGTGCTTCGTCCGTTGCGCCGCCATAACACCAGCGCGGCGCTGGCCGGCATCAGCACCAGCGGCAGGCCCGCCCAGCGCACGATCGAATGATGGGTGCCCAGCAGCGGCTCGCCGGAGATTGTCAGCGCCGTCTGCCAGCACGCGACCGCAGCCGCTCCCGCCCACATCCCCCGCTGCACGCTCCGGCCTTCAGGCCACACGAACAGCGCCGACAGCATCGCGGTGACCAGCAGCGGAGTCACGTACTGGTCCAGGCCAGCCAGCGACGAAGAGGCGGTTCTCATCCCGGAAGGGTTGATCTGAAACAGGACGGCGGCGAGCATCACCGGCAGCGTCCCGCTGGGTATCACCCGCGTCCACGGCCTGTCGGTGAGCTTCCAGGCCGCGACGAACAACAGGTAGCAGGCGACGATCACCACGGTGCAGGTGTCGCGCACGTCGCGGGCGGTCTCGCTGTTGATGTCGACCGACAGGACCGCCGCTTCGGCCACCAGTAGAGCAGCGGCCACCGACCAGGCGGCCAGCTTGACCTGATCGACCCCCTCTGCCCTCTGTCGGTTGCTTGCCGCCCCCGCGACGACACGGATCTGTTCGGGCATCCCCTGCTCCCCTCGTGACTGACGACCCGGTGCGAAGCATCGTCGCACCGCAAAGAAGTGTAACGCCGACAGAACCGTTACGGCGCTAGTACAAGCCCGAGCAATAAGTCGTCCCGGCAGCGAATTTCACCCGGACATGCGCCGCGACGCGCGGTATTCTGCGGATCGTCGTTTACCCGAAGGACGATCCCATTCACCCCTCAGCACTTGCTTCTGACATCCAGGACGCCAGCATGGACGCTGCGATGGCCGCGGAACCGCCTCCCCCTGCTCTGATCGCCGAAGCCGAGGATCTGTCGGCCTGGGTGGGCGAGCCGATCCTCTGGGGAGATCACGAAGTCGCCTCCGGCGAGCTGGAACCGGACCGCATGCGCGCGATCGCGCTCGCCCAGGCCCGCCTGGAGGCGAGCATGGGGCTGGAACGGCCCAGCGTCGGGTTCCGGCGCAGCTTTGGGTTCATGCTCGGCCTGTCGCGGATGATCTCCACCGACCCGGTTCTGCTGGCCGACGGCACCCAGCTCGCCGAGCATCAGGTCGAAGTGCTCGAAGCGGTGCTGTCACATAACACGCAGCTGGTCGAAGGGACCGCCACAGACCTGCACGCCACCCACGCCGATCCGAACGCCGACCGCAGACTTTGGCTGGAGCATGCCACCGGCGCGGGGAAGTCCGTGGTGGCTGCGAGCCTTGTCGAAGCGGCGAGGACCGGCGCGGTCCTCATTCTCACCCATCGCAGCAACCTGGTGGAGCAGTTCCGCGACGAGCTGACGTTGCGCGGCTATAGGGGCCGGCTGATCGACATCGACAACCCGCTGCTGGAATTCCACAACAACCCGGTCGTCATCACCACATACCAATACTGGTCGCGCTCCTGGACGGAGTTCGACCCGGAGCTGTTTACGCTGGCGATCTGCGATGAGGTCCATCAGACCCTCGGGGAGAAGACCAGCAACGCGATCCGCGGCTTCGAGGACATCCCCGTCGTCGGGCTCACCGCCACCGGCACCCTGCTGGCCAAGGACGTCCGGGATCTGTTCCCTCATCAGGTCTCCAGCTTCGATCTTGAGCAGGCCGCCCACGCGGGGGTGATCGCTCCGCTGCGTTGCCTGCGGGTGCCGCCGCCGCTGGGCATGCAGACGCTGGAAGGGGTGCGTCAGCGCGCCGGGGATTTCGACACCGACCAGCTGGCCGAGACGTTGGACCGCGACCCGCTGAACTACGCGTGCGCGCGCTTGTACCGCGACACGTTCGGGGATCTGTCAGGTGTCATCTACGCCGCTGGGGTCCGCCACGCCGAGCGCCTGGCGGTGTCGTTCATCGCCGCCGGCGTGTCCGCCGCCGCGGTGTCCGGGCAGACCCCTAAGGAGGAGCTGAACCGGGTTCTGCGCGAGTACGAAGCCGGCCGGCTGCGAGTGATCATCAACGCGCAGCTGCTCGTGGAAGGCTGGAACAGCCCGCGGGCGACCGTCTGCATGCATCTGGCCCCGACCGCGTCCAAGCGCGTCTATCAGCAGCGCATCGGCCGGGTCACCCGCCGCTCCCCCGACAAGTCAGCGGGCATCGTCGTGGATTTCGTCGAGCCGGCCTACGCCAACGACGGCCGGATCGTCACGCTGCACAGCCTGCTTGACCGTGACCTGTACAGGGCCGGCGCGCCGGTGACGTTGGGTGCTGACGGGACCGTCCCCGAGCAGGACCCGCCGATCGACTGGCAGCCGAACGTGACGGTGCCGGTGACCTCCGATGAGCGCCGCCGCCGGCTGATGCTGCGCCAGAACTGGCAGACGGTCACCACCGATCTGCTCGGCACAGAAGATCGTCTGGAGTGGGCGCAGGCGGCTGGGCGGGCCGCGCATTCCCCGCAGCAGCTGCGCCGCAGCCTGGACCGTCTGCGCGAAGAGGATCCCGGCCTGACCGTCGCCTGCCTGCAACAGGCGGCGATCGCGCACGACGGCGCGGTGCAGCAGATGGCCACCGACCGGCTCGCGGCGATCGCGCCGCAGCAGCCGTTGGCCTGGCAGGCGATCTGCGATCTGGCGATCAGCACCGACCAGGCGTCCTTGCAGCGCCGGCTCGCGCACAAAGCGATCGAGCTGGCCGCTGACGGCGCCGCGGACACCGTGGCGGGCGCGCACACCTACCTGCTGGACATGGCGCGGGTCGACCGGCCCGTGTTCGAGCGGGTCGCTCGGCGCGGCAACGCGGTGCGGCGGATTGTCGGCAACGGCCGGCTGCCCGACAACCCCAACCAGGTGGAGGATTTGGTGCTGCGCGCCATGCGCGGCGATCAGCTGGAAGCGGTCGCTTTGATGGTCGCCGTGTCCGCGAACCGGCCTCGCACCGAGGCGGTGGTGCTGGAAGCGCTGACCAGCCTCTGCCCCGCCCCCACTGATCTGGCCCGCGACCTGCAGCGCGCTCGCAAGCTGGCATGAACGCCTGGGAGGACTGCCCGGACGATCTTCCAGCCATCGTCGGCTATCCCGGCACGCAACGATGGCTGGCGCTGTATCAGGCCGGCGATCTGACGTTGCTGGACGACGGGCAGATCCGCTGTCCGGTTCCCGCGCCGGCCGCCGAGCAGCTGCAGATCAGCGCGGACGGCTGCCTGCTGGCTGATCTCGCCGAGCTGCAGCTGCTGCGGGTCAGCCGGCAGCGGGCCCGGCAGGTGCTGGCCTCCCAGGCGCCGCGGGGGCCGGTCAGCCTGGATGATCTGCATCAACTGGAACGTCAGCTGACGCAAACCGGCGCCTGATCCGCCAGCCGTCGAGAGGTGGCTTACTCGGCTGCCTGGCGGCGGTAGCTGTCGCGCTTGGCGAGGATCGCCGTCACGTACCGGCGCGTCTCCTCGTACGGGGGCACCCCGCCGTAACGTTGCACCGCTCCGGGGCCGGCGTTGTAGGCGGCCAGCGCGAGCGGCTCAGCGCCCTTGAACGCGTCCAGCTGCGCGGACAGGTAGCGCGCGCCTCCGGCGATCGCCTGCGCGGGATCGCGCGGGTCGCTGACCCCCAGCCAGCGGGCGGTCGCCGGCATCAGCTGCGTCAGGCCGGCCGCCCCGGCTGGGCTGACCGCACCGGCCTGAAAGCCGGACTCCTGATGGATGAGCGCGCCCAGCAGCAGCGGGTCCAGCCGCTCACGCTGGGCGGCCTGCACGATCAGATCCCCGTAGGGCAGATTCGCGGCCGCCCAGTCAGGCTGCGGGCGCGCGGCCCGCACCGGCCGGTTTGCGACCTGGCGGCCCCTCACGGCGCCGGCGCGCGACTGGATGATTTGCGGGGCGCTGACGGCCTGAGCGGAGCCGACATGCCACCAGGCGGGGATCTGTGTGGCGCCGAGCACCGAGGAGACGATCACCGCGGCGGTGACGCCCAGCGCCACACGCCGGTTGCGGCGCAGCTGGCGACGGCGACGCCGGCGCGCGACCGACCGCGCGGCGGACGCGTCGAACTCGTCACGTAGCGCCGACACCGGCGCGCTCCTCACCAGATCGCTTCTCATGAATGCACGTTATCCGTGCTGCGGCGGGTTGCTGCAGGGGTTGTTGCGGGGCGTTCATGTGAACAGGGCGCCGAGCGCGTCGTCGTCCTCGCAGGCGCCGGCGCCGCTGAGCGCGGAGATGATCTCCTCCAGCGTGTCGATGCTCAGGGTGAGCGTAAGCTCGGAGGGCTTGGGGTCAAGCGCAGTGCCCTGCTTCTCGCAGCCGCGAGCAACGCAGGGGAAACCCCAGCGCGGCCAGGTTCCTGGTCAGGACATGCGATCGCTCCCGGTCTTCCTGGTAGCGCCTGTTATGCGCGTCAGCGAGAGCTTCCTCCATCCGCTGCTGGCGTTCGGCGTCCTCCCACGGGCGCAGCAGCGACCGGGCGGGAACGACGAACTCGTCGCCGTCCTTCGGCACGTCCCAGAGCGCGAACGTCATGCCGGAGCGGGCGGCGACGATGAAAGCCTCACCTTCGATGCGGAGGACCTCCACCTTGCACTTGCGGTACTTCCCTCGGCCGGGCTTGGACTGCGCCGACATCTCGTACATGCCGCCGACCCGGATGTCCGATCGTCTCATACCAGCACGTTATCCGCCGTATGCTTCGGCGCTGGCCGTCAGGCCGGTTTGAGTTTCGGGAAGACGTTCGCGGTGATCGCTTCCAGCTGCGTGCGTGTGCCGTCGTCGGCTGCCGGGCTCATGAGCAGGTCCAGCAGCTGCCGTTCGTTGATGACCGGTTTGGAGGATCCGTACGGGCCGCGTTCGTTGTCGTCGACGATTAGATGGACGTCATGCAGGGAGGGGCGGTGCGCTGATCCGGCGAGTCGTACCAGGACCGCCAGTGCCTGTTTGGTCATCACGTTCGGGTGGCGGGGCAGATGCACGTAGATGCCGTGCATCTCGCTGCGCGGCGGGATCTGCTCGCTGACGCTGCGAAACAGGCGGGCCCAGACGGGGACGCTCACGCCTGCGAACGCTCGTCGATCTCGGTCAGGCGCAGCTCGCTCTGCACGCTGTCTGAGTTCAGCTGGCTGGTGATGGTGCGATGCGCGCGCGACAGCTCCCCGGCGGCGCGGTCAGCGGCCGACTGCACGGTCTGCATGGCGACGCGGGCGACCTCGGAAAGATCGCGGGCCTGGTCGAGCAGCTCGTCGGCGCGAACCTGGCTGGCCGCCAGGATCTGATCGCTCTGCGCGCGGGCGCGGTTGACTGTCAGCTCCGCCTCCCGGCGGGCGTCGGACAGCTCCAAGCGGGCCTGCTCGGTGATCCGGGCGGCTTCCTCGCGGGCTTTGGCGACCAGGCCGGCGGCGGCGATCTCCGCCTGCTTGATGACGATCTGCGCGTCCATCTGCGCCAGCTGCGCCGCTTCGGTCAGCAGCTGCTCGGCGGTGGATACGTCCCCCAGCGCGGTGCCGGGGCTGTCAGCGAGCATCGGCTGGGCGGCCGCGGCCTCCAGTGCGTCCAGGCGGGAGGCGACCTCCGCCGCGGCCTCAGAGACGCCGGGGCGGGCAACGACCTCCACGGACGCGGGCGGCTCGTCCGCAGCGACCGGCTCAGCGTCATGAACCTCAACGGCCGGGGTGTCGTCATGCTGGACCGCCGGCGCCGCCTGCACGGTCGGCTGCGGCATGTCCGCGAAGCTCTGCGTCACGACATGCGCCGCCGTCGCCTGCTGCGGCTCAGCGTCATGAACCTCCTCGACCTCAGCGGGCTCAGCGGCCGGGGTGTCGTCACGCTCGACCGCCCCGAGCGCTTCAACGGGCGGCTGCGTCGTATCCGCAGTCTCCGGGGCGGGAAGGCGCGCTTCGGCCGCGGGCTGCGGCTGCGGTGCGACGTTCGGCTCGACCGCGGGCTGCGGCTGCGATGCGACGTTCGGCTCGACCGGCGCAGATGAGACCGGTTCCCAGACGCTGTGGACCTGCTCGGCAGGATGCTGCGGCTCAGCGGACGGCTGCGCCGGCTCATCGCCGGGGGTAGCCGGGGCGGCTTCCTCCCAGTAGAAGCCCTGATGCTCGGGCTGGCCGTCCTGCTCGCCCGTGCTGGGGGCGGGAGCGGGGTTGTTCAGCTGCTCGGCCAGCGCGACCAGTTGCGCGCCGATCGGGTCACCTTCCATTTCGTCCTGCTCGACGACGACCTCCGGCTGCGAAGGGGCAACGTCATGCTGAACGGGCGGAGCGTCATGCTGGCGCGGGTCTTTCCAGAACATCCTGACAGCAACTTACGCCATCGCAGGCGCAAGGAGGCCACCTTCGTCTGGCGGCCTTCCCAGCGGGGTTCAGGCGGTGCGCAGCGCTTCCAGGCAGGCCGCGCCAACCACGTCGGCCAGTTCCAGGCCGTTGTCGATCTGCGCCGACACGTCCGGGCCGTGCTGCATCGGCTCGCCGCCGATGCCGACCTGGATGATCTTCGCCCCCGTCGCCTGCATCCGCTCGATCTCCTGCTCGCCGAGCGTGCATTCGCGCGGATCGACCCAATGGCCGTCGGAGACGATCACCACCAGACGCGGGCCGGTCGGATCGCCCAGGCGGATCGTGTCGTCAGCCAGGGTCATCGCCGAGCCGATGGCCTCGAAACCGGCGTCGGCGGCGAACACGTTGACCGTGGCCGACGGCTTGCCGGGAGCGACGACAAGGCGCGCTTCCTCGCCGAACGCGATACCGCACATCTCACCCTGAATGTCATGGACGGCGCCGCTGACGATCCACATGGCCGACGAAATGTCCTCGCTGTATCGGCCCATCGAACCGGACGCATCGACCAGCACCGCGACCTTCAGCTTCGGCTGCTCGACGAAGCGGCGCTTGGTGCGCTTGAACGGCTTGGCGGTCGTCGGGCGACCGGCGGAGCGGTCAGCGGCGCCGCGCATCGCCTCGCGCATCTTCACGCGCCCCGGAGGGGTGATCGAAGCGACGGTCGTCTTGTCGCGGTCGCGCCAGCGGGCCTTCTTGAGGATCGCCGACAGCTTGTTGCGCTCCTTGCGCTCACGCGGGTCCGGGGCGGCGTGCGACCAGCGCACCGCGCGGCCCGAACGCCCGCGCCCGTGAGACACCTTGCTTGGCGACGCGTCCTCCGCGTCGTCGTCCAGCGGCTCGTCATCGTCGTCGTCCTCGACTTCGGGGTCCTCGGCGACTTCCTCGGCGGCCTCCTCCAGTTCCTCGCCGTCCTCGTCGTCGGCGAGTTCCTCGGCGGCCTCTTCCTCGGCCTTCGCCCCGGCGCCGGCGGCGGCAGCGGCGAGCTTGCCGCCCGCGCCGCCCAGCCCGTCGCCGTCCCCGTCGCCTTCCTCGGGCGGGAACAGAACGGTCAGGCGCTCGGCGACGGCGATCATGCCGTCGGTGTCGCCGTCCTCGATGGCGGTCGCGTCGAGCATGATGCTGCGCAGCTCGTCCAGCTCGTCCGCGTCGAAAATCTCTTCGAGAACCTCGGTGACGTCCTCCACGTCAGAAGCGTTCAGGGACCCGGCGGCGACGCGTCCCTCGGTGAGGACGGCGGTGTGCGCGGCAGCCCACTTCGACTTCGGCTCCTCGTCCATCTCATCGAGGATCAGGCGGCGCGAGGCGGCGCGAAGCCACTTGGCGTCGGCGGCGCGATCCTCGATGCGGCGGGCCTCCATGCGGATCTCTTCCAGCAGCGTGACCGCCTGACCGAACTTGCTGCGATGCGCGGCGCGCATCGAATCGGTGTGGTCGGCGTGGCCGACCTCATGGACGAACACGCCTTGCAGAGCGGCCAGAGCGCGGAAATGCTCCATGTCGCTCATGTCCAACTTCTCCGGCGGGACCGGGAGGATGTTGCCGTCCAGGGCGATGCGGGCGGTGGCCGGCATGTAGTAGCCGGGAGCGGGCTTCTTCTTGCCCTTGCGCTCCGAGGCGGTGAAAGCGGTGATGCCGGGAGCGATGACGACGTTCAGGTCGTCGCGGGTGGAGCGGGCCTCAGCCAGCTTGGAGTAGTGCGCGGAGAGGGCACGCCAGCCGGGGCCGGCCGCGGCGGGGCTGACGGTCATGGCGGCCCGCTTGCGCAGGAGCGCGCCAACGGCCGTCTTGGAACCGCTGC
>Ga0180223_1002521_pt1 | contig 10821 bp, 11 predicted proteins | sample eDN5th30CKraftOP_FD_151337 | JGI IMG/M metagenome (GOLD analysis project Ga0180223, IMG submission 151337) | Enriched Organic Plus compost microbial communities from Emeryville, California, USA - eDNA 5th pass 30_C Kraft OP (version 2) (version 2) ...
CGGTTGCGCTTGCGGTGGCTGAGGTGCGGGCTGCGCGGCGCCGCGATGTTCTGGGTGCTCACGAGTGCTCTCCGAAGACGACCATGAGGTGCCGTGGCACGAAGCCGATCAGCAGAACGATCCACAGGGCCACGACGATCCAGAACATGGCCTTCTGCGCCTTGGGCCCCCACGAGAACATGTCGATGAGGATGATGCGCAGGCCGTTGAAGGCGTGCAGTCCGATCGCCGCGACGAGAGCTGTCTCGCCGAGCCCCATGATGGGCGTCTTGTAGGTTCCGATGACGGCGTCGTAGGCCTCGGGGCTGATCCGGATGAGCGTCGTGTCGAGGATGTGCACGAGCAGGAAGAAGAAGATCGCCGTCCCCGTGATGCGGTGCAGCACCCACGACCACATGCCCTCACGACCTCGGTAGAGGGTCCCGGCGGGGAGCTTGCGCTTCTTGGGTTCGGGGAAGGATGCCGCGGGGCTCTCGGGTGGTGCGGCCTGGCTCGTCACGGCACTTCTCCTCGCGAGTCGCTCGTCGTCGGAACGGCTTCCAGTCTATGCCCGGCCCTCGAGGGCCGCAGTTGAGGCTCACCTAACTTGTCTCGATATCGAGATATTCTTCCCCGTAGCGCTCTCTAAGGTGGGTGGCATGTCGACACCTCTCGAACGGTTCTACGGCGTCATCCCCGCTGGGGGCGTCGGATCGCGCCTGTGGCCGCTCTCTCGCGCGGACGCGCCGAAGTTCCTTCACGACCTCACGGGATCCGGACGCACGCTCGTGCGTGGCACGTGGGAGCGTCTCGCGCCGATCGCGGGTCCCGATCGCGTCATGATCGTCACGGGGCGCGCGCACCGCGCCGCGATCGAGCAGCAGATCCCCGAGCTCGCCGACCACAACATCGTGCTCGAAGCGGCGCCGCGCGACTCGACCGTCGCGATCGGACTGGCCGCGGCGATCCTCCGACGCCGTGATCCGGACGTGATCGTCGGGTCGTTCGCGGCGGACCACGTCATCGCCGACGAGGCCGCGTTCCGGGCGGCCGTGCAGCAGGCCGTCGTGGCGGCGGATGCCGGATACATCACGACGATCGGCATCCATCCGACCGAGCCGGCGATCGGCTTCGGCTACATCGAATGCGCGGACGCCGCATCGATCGACGGTGCACCTGACGCACTCCTCGTGGCGAGCTTCGTCGAGAAGCCGGATGCCGACACGGCAGCGCGCTACCTCGCCGACGGCCGGCACCTCTGGAACGCGGGCATGTTCATCGCGCGCGCGGATCTGCTCCTCGAGCAGATCGGTGCCTTCGATCCGGCCTTGCGCGGCCAGCTGGAGCAGCTGGCCGACGCCTGGGACGACCCCACGGCGCGCGCGCGAGCGGTCGACCTGCTGTGGTCGGACCTCCGTCGCATCGCGATCGATTACTCGGTTGCGGAGCCGGCTGCGGCCGAGGGCAGGCTCGCGGTGATCCCGGGTCGATTCGACTGGGACGACGTGGGCGACTTCGCGTCGGTGGCCAAACTCAAGTCGGGCGGACGCACGAGCGACCTCTCGATCCTCGGCGAGAACGCGCGTGTGCTCGCGGACGCCTCGAGCGGCATCGTCGTGAGCCAGTCCGATCGCATCGTGTCGCTCATCGGCGTGCACGACATCGTCGTCGTGGATACGCCGGATGCCCTGCTCGTCACGACGACCGCCAATGCCCAGAGAGTCAAGAGCATGGTCGACGCTCTCAAACTGTCAGGCCGCGACGACGTGCTCTGAGGGGAGCGGCTTGCCACGGTGGCAGCCGACCGATCCCGTTTGGCGGCACGCACGTGTAGACCATCGGGAGAGTTGATCTCCGTAGGTCGAGGAAGGTGGAGGGCGGCGTGGTTGCCGCCGATCTTGCACGCGCTCACTGCACCCTCCGCTGTCGCGCTAACTTTGCGTCGCGGCCGTGCCTCGTGTGCGGCATGTCATGCCGATGCTTCTCCCGACTGCGGCAACTCTTCGCTCGAGTCTCAGAGTGCCCCTCCTGAATCCCTCGTCGAGCGTGCTGCTAGTTCGCACCTTCTACAGAAGCCAAACGCGCGGCCACCGCTCATCTGGGTGGCGCAGGAACTTCCACTACGGGCGGGCTGATTGCTGCCGCCGCGCCGTGGTCGACCGAAGTGGCGAATTCAATAACTTCATCTGCTCGAAATCGCTTTACGGACTCGCGAATGACCGAAGCGGTTCGTCCTCGTCGCTGGCGGTCCGCGGTGGATTTCCTGAACGACGTGCTGTGCGCGTGTTGCTCAGACCGTCTTGTCGCCAGCTGGTCGAGCTGCTAACATGAGTTTTCCTTCACGTGAGGGATTCCTAGGTTCGGAGGTGCAATGGTGAAGAAGAAGGTTCTCGCTGGGCTCGCCACGGCGGTAGTTTCCGCGGCACTTGTGTTTACGGGGGCGTCTGCGGCGCAGGCGGTCGTCTACACGCACATGTACGGCTTCGCGACGCTTGCGAGTTGCCAGGCAGAGCAGGGCAAGGCGGCCTACAACAACTCATGGGTCCGCGTCTACAAGCCCTGCTATGTCGACAACGTGACCCACGATCACGGCAACTACGCGTTCGACATCGCTGCCATCGGATAGTCACGCCCCGCAAAGACGAAGGGCGAGGACCGATCGGGGCCCTCGCCCTTCGTCTGCGCGCCCGGCATGGCTCCGGTCTCTTGCGGTTCGTCGGGCCGCTTCATGCTCATCTGAGCATGCCCGCTGCTCGGCCTAGGGCGTGTCTGACAAATAGATCGGTGGTGTGCTGAGAGGCTGTGATCGTGTCGTGGTTTCAGATGCTGTCGGATGCCCAGTGGTCGTTGATCGAGGAGATGCTGCCGCGCCCGACGGGGCGCAAGGGGCGACCGTTCTCGGACGCGAGGCTGATGGTCGAGGGCATCATCTACCGGTATCGGTGCGGGATTGCGTGGCGGGATCTGCCGGAGGTGTTCGGGCCGTGGCAGACGGTGTGGACCTGGCATCGCCGCATGGCGGCGGAAGGAACCTGGGACAAGGTGCTCGCCACGCTCACGTCCGCAGCCGACGCCCTAGGGCTCGTGGACTGGTCGCTGTCCGTCGACTCCACCATCGCTCGTGCGCATCAGCACGCGACGAACGTTAAGCGCCTCACGGGGGGCTGGATCGAATTACACGAATCTGACGCTCGAGCCGCTTGATCACGCGGTCGGACGCTCCCGCGGCGGCTTGTCGACGAAGATCCATCAGCTTGTCGACGGCAATGGCCTCCCGCTGGTCGCACTGCTGACGGCGGGGCAGGCTGGCGACTCGCCGATGTTCCTGCCGCTGATGGCGCACCTTCGCGTCGGTCGCCGGGTCGGCCGTCCCAGGACCCGGCCAGATGTGGTCCGAGGCGACAAGGCGTATTCGTCCCGCGCGATCCGCGGGCACCTGCGCGCCCGCGGCATCAAGGCCGTCATCCCCGAACCCTCCGACCAGCAAGGGCACCGCAAGCGGCGCGGTTCACGCGGCGGCAGGCCGGTCGGGCTTGACGCCGCCGACTACAAGAACCGCAACGTGATCGAGCGCCGCTACTGCCACATCAAGCAATGGCGCGGCCTCGCCACCCGCTACGACAAACTCGCGATCGTCTACCGCGCCGCCGTGATCCTCAACGCCGTCATCGCCTGGACCCGCCAATTATCAGACACGCCCTAGGTATGCGTTCCGAAGATGTGTAACTCTTCTGTTGCGAGCACCGATGCTCACGTCTCGGCGTGCGTCACAGAAGGTAACGTGGATCGCAATCCGCCGGCATCCTGCCCGGCGACTTCTTGGAGGACACAGTGACAATCACGACCCGTAAGGCCGGCCTGTCCGGACTTGCCATCCTGGGCGCAGGCGCCCTGGTGCTCACGGGCTGCGCAGCCGCGCCCGAGGACGACGCCTCGACCGATCCCGGCGCATCCGACTTCCTCGCGTGCGCGGTGTCGGACGACGGCGGCTTCGACGACAAGTCGTTCAACCAGCTCAGCCTCGAGGGCCTCCAGGCGGCCGGCGTCGAGGAGAAGCACGTCGAGTCGGCCAGCGAAGACGACTACGAGCCCAACATCGACCGTCTGCTCGACGCGGGCTGCAACATCATCGTCACCGTCGGCTTCAAGCTCTCGGCTGCGACCCTGCTCGCGGCGAAGGCGAACCCCGACGTCGAGTTCGCCACGGTCGACGACGCGCTCGACGGCAACTCCGACGGCCAGCCCGACTACGAGAACGCCAAGCCGATCCTCTTCAACACCGCTGAGGCCGCGTTCCTCGCGGGCTACGCGGCCGCCGCCACCTCGAAGACCGGCGTCGTCGGCACCTTCGGTGGCATCCCGATCCCGCCGGTGACCATCTTCATGGACGGCTTCGTCGACGGCGTCGCCTACTACAACGAGCAGAACGGTGCGTCGGTCAAGGCGATCGGCTGGGACAAGGCCTCGCAGAACGGCTCCTTCACGGGCGGCTTCGCTGCCGGTGTCGAGGCCAAGACCGCGGCGCAGAACCTGCTCGACCAGGGTGCCGACGTGCTCCTGCCGGTCGGTGGCCCGATCTACCAGAGCGCGGCCGAAGCCATCCGTGAGAAGGGTGGCGACATCGCCCTCATCGGCGTCGACGCCGACGTCTACAACACCGACCCGAGCGTCGCCGACCTGCTCCTGACCTCGGTCATGAAGGGCGTCGACGCGGGCGTGCGCGACACCGTCAAGGCCGCCGCGGAGGGCAAGTTCGACAACTCGCCGTACGTGGGCACCCTCGAGAACGGCGGCGTGGGAATCGCGCCGTTCCACGACTGGGAGTCCAAGGTCCCCGCTGACCTGGGTGCGACTCTCGACGACCTGAAGGCGAAGATCATCGCCGGCGACATCAAGGTCGTTTCCGAGGCGACCCCCAAGTAAGGGCCTTCTCGCATCACGGGATGGGGAGGCCGGCCTAGCCGGTCTCCCCATCCCGTATCGAGGAGCTGAATACGTAGATTGAGACAATGAAGCTCGAACTCCGTGGCATCACCAAGCGGTTCGGTGCCCTGGTCGCCAACGACCACATCGATCTCGTCGTCGAACCGGGCGAGATCCACTGTCTGCTCGGTGAGAACGGTGCAGGCAAGTCCACGCTCATGAACGTGCTGTACGGCCTGTACCGGGCCGACGAGGGCGAGATCCTGCTCGACGACGAGGTCCAGCACTTCTCCGGCCCCGGCGACGCGATGCGCGCCGGCATCGGCATGGTGCACCAGCACTTCATGCTCGTGCCCGTCTTCACCGTCGCCGAGAACGTCATGCTCGGACACGAGCAGACCAACGCCGTGGGCGTGCTCGACATCGCGGCCGCACGCGCGAAGGTGCGCGAGATCTCCGACCGCTTCGGGTTCGACATCGACCCGGATGCCGTCGTCGAGGATCTGCCGGTCGGCGTGCAGCAGCGTGTCGAGATCATCAAGGCGCTCTCGCGCGACGCTCAGGTGCTCGTGTTCGACGAGCCGACCGCCGTGCTCACTCCGCAGGAGACCGACGAGCTCATGGCGATCATGCGCCAGCTCAAGGAGTCGGGCACCTCCATCGTCTTCATCACCCACAAGCTGCGCGAGGTGCGCGAAGTCGCCGACCGCATCACCGTCATCCGGCTCGGTAAGGTCGTGGGCGAGGCCTCGCCCACCGCGAGCAACGCTGAACTCGCATCGATGATGGTGGGCCGGGCCGTCGAGCTCACCATCGAGAAGACGCCCGCCGAGCCGGGCGCCGATGCCTTCGTCGTCACCGATCTCTCGGTGATCGACGCGCTCGACCAGTACGTCGTGAAAGACGTGTCGTTCACCGTGCGCGCGGGCGAGATCCTCGCGATCGCCGGGGTGCAGGGCAACGGCCAGACGGAACTCACCGAGGCGATCCTCGGTCTGCAGCCGCGCGTGTCGGGCTCCATCACGCTCGACGGGGTCGAACTGGTCGGACGCAGCGTGCGCCGCGTGCTCGACGCGGGCGTGGGCTTCGTTCCCGAGGACCGCACGGAAGACGGCCTCGTCGCCGAGTTCACGATCGCCGAGAACCTCATGCTCGACCGCTCGACGGGTGAGCCCTTCGTGAAGGCCGGCACCCTCCAGCTCAAGGTGCTCGAGGAGTTCGCCGAGGCGAAGCTCGAGGAGTTCGACATCCGCGCGCAGGGCATCTACACCCCCGCGGGTCGCCTGTCGGGCGGCAACCAGCAGAAGGTCGTGCTCGCACGCGAGCTGAGCCGCGACTTGCGGCTGTTCGTCGCCTCGCAGCCCACGCGCGGCCTCGACGTCGGCTCCATCGAGTTCGTGCACACGCGCGTGGTCGAAGCGCGCGATTCCGGCATCCCGGTGATCGTCGTGTCGACCGAGCTCGACGAGGTCACGGCGCTCGCCGACCGCATCGCCGTCATGTACCGCGGCGGCATCGTCGGCATCGTGCCGGGCGACACGCCCCGCGATGTTCTCGGCCTCATGATGGCCGGCGAGACGACAGGAGCCGCCGCATGAGCGACGAGCAGCAGATCCCGGCGCGGGGCCACGTGCCCGAGGTGATCGAGCCGGAGCAGGTTCCGGCCGCGCAGCGCGACGACGCTCCGCCGCCCGCAGCCAACCGCGTCATGCGCGAGATCCTCAGCGCGGGGTGGCTCATCTCGGTTCTCGCCATCCTCATCGCCCTGCTCGTGGGTGCCGTGCTGATCGCGGTGACCGACCCTGCCGTGCAGAAGGCATCCGGCTACTTCTTCGCCCGGCCGAGCGACACCTTCGCCGCCATCTGGAACGCGGTGCTCGGCGGCTACACGGCGCTCTTCGAAGGAGCCATCTTCAACCCCAAGCGCGGGGACTTCCTGCGTGCCATCAAGCCGCTCTCCGACACCCTCACGTTCGCGACGCCGCTCATCGCGGCGGGCCTCGGCGTCGCGCTGACGTTCCGCGTGGGCATGTTCAACATCGGTGGCCGCGGGCAGATCCTCATCGCGGCGGCGTGTGCCGGATGGGTCAGCTGGTCGTTCGAGCTGCCCGCCCCCGTGCACATCCTGCTGGCCACCGTCGCGGCCATCGTCGGCGGTGCGCTCTGGGCGGGGATCGCGGGCGTGCTCAAGGCGTGCACCGGAGCGCACGAGGTGATCGTGACGATCATGCTCAACTACGTCGCGCTGTACCTCATCTCCTTCCTGCTGAAGACCCCCGGCGGCCTCCAGGCGCCCGACTCGAACACCCCCAAGTCGCCACCGGCCCTGCCGAGCGCGATCTACCCCTCGTTGACCGACCTCATCGGCGTGGGCGCGTTCCGGGTGCACCTCGGGTTCATCTTCGCGATCCTCGCGACGGTGTGGGTCTGGTATCTGCTCAACCGCTCGAGCCTCGGCTTCCGCTTCCGCGCGGTGGGCGAGAACCCCAACGCGGCACGCACCGCGGGCATCAGCGTCAAGAACGTGTATATCGTCGCCATGCTGTTCTCGGGTGGTCTGCTCGGCCTCGCGGGCGCCTCCCAGGTGCTCGGCACGACCACGACGGGCTTCTCGGCCGGCGTCGACGCGGGCATCGGGTTCGATGCCATCACCGTCGCCCTGCTCGGGCGCTCGCGGCCGTGGGGGGTGTTCCTCGCGGGGCTGCTGTTCGGCGCACTCAAGTCGGGTGGCTACTCCATGCAGGTCGGTGAGGGCATCCCGATCGACATCGTGCTCGTCGTGCAGTCGGTGATCGTGCTGCTCATCGCGGCGCCGCCTCTCGTGCGGTCGATCTTCCGGCTGCCCGCGCCGGCCGGCGCCCCAGAACCCGTCCGCATCCGCGCCCCGAAGGCGGTGACCAAGTGACCACCACGACCCCCGCGGCGCGCATCGTGCACGAGACGGCCGTCGTACGCAGCTGGAAGGCCCCGATCGCCTACGGCATCTTCGCGCTCGTCGCGCTGCTGTTCGCCTTCGTCTTCCCCGCCACCGGCGACACCCTGTTCGAGCTCTCGACCGAGCGTGAGGCGATCCAGCTCGCGCCCGTCGCCGTGCCCACCCAGTCGGCCGTGATCGTGACGGCGCTGCTGCTCGTGGCGCTCGCCGGGCTCTCGGTGTTCTTCGTCGCCTCGCGCCGGGCGCACTCCCCGCTGTGGCTCGCGATCGTGTTCACGGTGCTGTTCCTGTTCGCGTTCCTCACGTGGGTGGCCGCCGACAAGACCATCCCCGTACCCGGCCTGCTGGTCGGCTCGCTCGCGCTCAGCGTGCCGCTCATCTTCGGCGCGCTCGGCGGCGTGATCTCGGAGCGCAGCGGCGTCGTGAACATCGCGATCGAGGGCCAGCTGCTGTTCGGGGCGTTCTCGGCGGCGCTCGTCGGGTCGATCACGAAGCAGCCGCTGCTCGGCCTCGTCGCCGCGATGGTCGGCGCCGTGCTCGTCTCGTTCGTGCTCGCCGCCTTCTCGATCAAGTACCTCGTCGACCAGGTGATCGTGGGTGTCGTGCTCAACGTGCTCGTGCTCGGCCTCACGAGCTTCTTCTACTCGAAGGTGCTCGTGCCGGATGCGGCGACGCTCAACAACCCGGTCAAGTTCGATGTGCTGCCGATCCCGCTGCTGTCGGACATCCCGATCCTCGGCCCCGTGCTGTTCCGGCAGACGATCATCGTCTACCTCATGTACATCGCCGTGTTCCTCGTCTGGTTCGCGCTCTTCAAGACCCGATGGGGTCTGCGGGCGCGAGCGGTGGGTGAGCACCCACAGGCAGCCGACACCGTGGGCATCAGCGTGACCTCGACGCGGTTCTGGAACGTGTCGCTCGCCGGTGCGATCGTCGGGGTCGGCGGGGCGTACTACACGCTCGACGTCGTCGGCCAGTTCGGCAAGGACATGACGAACGGGGCGGGCTTCATCGCGCTCGCCGCCGTCATCTTCGGGCGCTGGCACCCCATCCGAGCGACCCTCGCGGGCCTCCTGTTCGGCTTCGCGACGAACCTGCAGAGCGTGCTCGGCATCATCGGCTCGCCCGTGCCCTCGGACTTCATGCTCATGCTGCCGTACGTCGTGACGATCTTCGCGGTCGCGGGCCTCGTGGGCGTCTCGCGTGCTCCGGCCGCCGACGGCAAGCCGTACATCAAGTCATGACCGAGATCACGCCCGAGACCTGGAAGGCGTTACGGGATGCCGCGAACGCCGCGATCCCGCACGCGTACGTTCCGTACTCGAAGTTCCCCGTCGGAGCCGCAGCGCTCGTCGACGACGGTCGTGTCATCTGGGGCTGCAACGTCGAGAACGCCTCGTACGGACTCACGCTGTGCGCCGAGTGCGCTCTCGTCTCGACGCTGCACATGACGGGCGGCGGCAAGCTCGTCGCGTTCACGTGCGTCGACGGCAAGGGCCAGACCCTCATGCCGTGCGGGCGCTGCCGCCAGCTGCTCTTCGAGCACTCGGCCGAGGGGATGCTGCTCGAGACCGTGTCGGGCATCAAGACGATCGACGAGGTCATCCCCGACGCCTTCGGCCCGCGCACCCTCGAGGCATACTCCGCAGGTGGGTGAGGAGCGGCGAAGCCGCGTCTCGAAACCAGAAGAGTCAGGTGGTTGAGGAGCGGCGAAGCCGCGTCTCGAAACCACCGTTCGGGAAAGGACACCCCATGGTCGAGCCCTTCGACACCGTCGACCTCATCCACCGCAAGCGCGACCGCGGCGAGCTGACCGCCGATGAGATCCGCTGGCTCGTCGACGCCTACACGCGCGGCTACGTCGCCGACGAGCAGTGTCGGCGTTCACGATGGCCGTGTTCCTCAACGGCATGACCTCCGACGAGATCCGCGAGCTCACCCTCGCGATGGTCGCGAGCGGCGAGCGCCTCGACTTCTCGAGCCTTCACAAGCCCACGACCGACAAGCACTCCACGGGTGGCGTCGGCGACAAGATCACCCTCCCCCTCGCGCCCCTCGTGGCGTCGTTCGGGGTCGCCGTCCCGCAGCTCTCGGGTCGCGGTCTCGGCCACACGGGCGGCACGCTCGACAAGCTCGAGTCGATCCCCGGATGGCGGGCGAAGCTCTCGAACGAGGAGTTTCTCGCCCAGCTCGGCTCGGTCGGCGCCGTCGTGTGCGCGGCCGGTGCGGATCTCGCACCTGCCGACGGGAAGCTCTACGCCCTGCGCGACATCTCGGGCACGGTCGAGGCCATCCCGCTCATCGCCTCGTCGATCATGTCGAAGAAGATCGCCGAGGGCACCGCGTCTCTCGTGCTCGACGTCAAGTTCGGCTCGGGCGCCTTCATGAAGGAGTACGACCGCGCGCACGAGCTCGCCGAGACGATGGTGCGCCTCGGCAACGAGGCGGGCGTCGCGACGCGCGCCCTGCTCACCGACATGAACGTGCCGCTCGGCCTCGCGATCGGCAACGCCAACGAGGTGCGCGAGTCGGTCGAGGTGCTCGCGGGCGGCGGCCCTGCCGACATCGTCGAGCTCACGGTCGCGCTCGCCCGCGAGATGCTCGAGCTCGCGGGTCGGCCCGACGCGGATGTCGAGGCGGCCCTCGCCGACGGTCGCGCGATGGACACCTGGCGCGCCATGATCCGCGCGCAAGGCGGTGACCCCGACGCTCCGCTGCCGACGCCGCGGGAGTCGCATCCCGTGCTCGCCGAGTCGGATGGCGTGCTCGCGACGCAAGAGGCGCTGCCGTTCGGCGTCGCCGCGTGGCGTCTCGGCGCGGGCCGGGCGCGCAAGGAGGATCCGGTCGTGCACGCCGCGGGAATCGACCTGCACAAGAAGCCGGGCGACGCCGTGCGGGCGGGCGAGCCGCTCTTCACACTGCACGCCGACGACCCCGCGCGTTTCGACCGCGCTCTCGAGGCGCTCGAGGGGGCCTACACGATC
>Ga0180223_1002523_pt1 | contig 10816 bp, 9 predicted proteins | sample eDN5th30CKraftOP_FD_151337 | JGI IMG/M metagenome (GOLD analysis project Ga0180223, IMG submission 151337) | Enriched Organic Plus compost microbial communities from Emeryville, California, USA - eDNA 5th pass 30_C Kraft OP (version 2) (version 2) ...
CCCATCGCGAACTCGTCCATGTTCGTCTTGCCCAGGGGCACGAGGTCCGCCGCGCGGATCTTCTGCACCACGGTCGCGTCGTAGGGCGGCAGCCATCCCTCGAGGATGCGCGAGCCCGCGGTGGTGGGCATGTCGGAGGTGACGAGCACGTCCTTGATCGCGAGCGGGACGCCGGCGAGCGGGCCCAGCTGCTCCCCCGCGGCCCGGCGGGCGTCCACATCGGCCGCGACGTCCAGCGCGTGGTCCGAGACGTGCAGGAAGGCGTTGACGACGTCGTCCACCTCGGCGATGCGGTCCAGATGCGCGCGGGTGGCCTCGACCGAGGACAGCTCGCCTGCCGCGAGCAGCTGCGCGAGCTCCGCGGCGGGCAGGCGCGTGATCGCTTCGGCGCCGGTGCCGCTCACTGCTCCTCCCCCAGGATCGCGCGTACCCGGAAGCGGCCGGACTCGGCGTCGGGCGCGCCGGACAGCGCCTGCTCCTGCGTGAGCACATCCGCGACCGCGTCCGCCCGGAAGACGTTCTGCAGCGGGATGGGGTGGCTCGTGGGCGGCACGTCCTCCGTGGCCACCTCGGAGACCTTCGCGACGTTGTCGAGGATCTGGCCGAGCTGGACGGTCAGCCGCTCGACCTCCTCCCCGCTCAGGGCGATGCGCGCGAGGCCGGCCAGGTGCGCGACGAGGTCAGGGGTGATGGCCGCGGCGCGGTCCGCGGTGCTCTCGGGCAATGGGGCTCCGTTCGGGTCTTGCCGTACCCATCGAGTCTAGGTTCTCCGGCCCCCTCCCGTCGTCGGGCCATCCCGCTTCCCGGCCGGGTTGGCTATCGTGGACGGGCCTGAGAGTGAGGAGGCGACGATGAGCGACTGGGATCGTCTGGTCGGGGGTCAGCCCGAGCCCGAGGGGGACCCGTATGCGACGCAGCCGAGCGGCGTGCGGCGCGCGAGCGGCGGCGACGCGCCACCGCCCCCGCCTCGCCGGCGGCCGTATCTGCCCTGGGTGATCGTCGGGGCGGTGGTGCTCGCCGCGCTGATCGTCTCGATCATCGTGATCGCCGTGTCGCGTGCGACACCCGGCCCGGCGGCCTCGCCCACCCCCTCGCGCTCCGCCTCGGCCAGCCCCTCGGCGAGCGCGACGCCCCTTCCCTCCGCCTCCGCCTCGCCCCGGCCGAGCAGCTCCCCCACCCCGACGCCCGGCCCGTCCCCCACGAGCAGTCCGAGCGACCCGCCGCGGGGGCCGACGAACACGCTGGACATCACCCAGTGGGGCGTCGTCGCGCAGCTGGACCAGCGGCTCGGGAGCGCGGAGTACTCGATCGACGCGCAGCAGCGGCTCACCCTCTCATCGACGCTCATGCAGCAGCTGCCGGCCTCCTGCTCCGCCGCGCAGAACGGCTGGGGCTTCCAGAAGGTGGACGGCCCGGGCAATGGCGCCCGCCAGGTCGGCGGGGCGTACTACCAGCGGCTGACGCCGTCCGGAGGCTGCCCTGCCGATCCGTCGCTGTACTCGCAGATCGACACCTACATGCGCTGGGCGTTCGAGAGCCTCACGGCCGGATAGGAAGAGCGCCGCCGGCCCGCGGCTACGCCGTGAGGACGACGGGGCCGCGCTCGGTCACCGCGATCGTGTGCTCGGAGTGCGCCGTGCGCCCGCCGTTCGCGCTGCGCAGGGTCCAGCCGTCCGCGTCCGTCACGAGCGTGGCCGTCCCGGCCATGACCCAGGGCTCGATGGCCAGCAGCAGGCCCGGGCGGAGGCGGTACCCGCGCCCGGGCCGGCCGCTGTTGGGGATGTGCGGGTCCTGGTGCATCGTCGAGCCGACGCCGTGCCCTCCGAACTCGGTGTTGACGAGGTAGCCTGCGGCGGCGAGGGCGCTGCCGATCGCGTGCGAGATGTCGCCGACGCGGGCGCCGGCCTGTGCTGCGCCGATGCCCGCCGTCAATGCGTCCCGGGTGGCCTGGATCATCCGCTCGTCCTCCGGGGCGGCTCGCTCGCCGACGACGAAGCTGATCGCGGCGTCCGTGACGACCCCCTCCAGCGCGGCGGCGAAGTCCAGGGTGAGCAGATCGCCCTCCTGCAGCGCGTAGTCGTGGGGCAGCCCGTGCAGCACGGCGTCGTTCACGGAGGTGCAGATCACGTGACCGAAGGGGCCCCTGCCGAAGCTGGGCGCGTAGTCGACGTAGCTGGAGACGGCTCCGGCATCCGCGACGAGGCGCGCGGCCCAGGCGTCGATCTCCAGGAGATTCGTGCCCGGCGCCACCCCTTCGCGCAGCTCGCGCAGGACGCCGCCGACGAAGCGGCCGCTCGCCTGCGCGCGCCGCAGCTCGTCCGGCCCGAGGAGCTCGATCATGTGTCCCCCTCCGAGTTGGGATAGTTATACCGGTAATCTTATCCCGGTATGATCAGGGGGTCATGGTCCGTCTGCCCCTGTCCCCCGCCGAGCTGGAGCGCGGCGAGCGCCTGGGTGCGCTGCTGCGGGGCGCGCGCGGGACCCGCTCGATGGTGGAGGTCGCGGCTGCGGCCGCGATCTCTCCGGAGACGCTGCGCAAGATCGAGACCGGCCGCATCGCCACGCCTTCCTTCAGCACGATCGCCGCGATCGCCTCGGCGCTGGGGCTCTCCCTCGACGGGCTGTGGGCGTCCCTCGCAGCTCAGGCGCGCACCGCATCCCCGGACGGGCGGCCGGCTCAGGGACGCGGCGACCAGCCGAGCAAGGGGCCCAGCGAGCCCGCCAGGTCGCCGAGCAGCTGCTCGTAGTCCTCCGGGCAGAAGCTGAACGGCAGCGCGAACGCCACCTCGTCCACCCGCTGGAAGCCGGCGTGCGCGTAGAGGCGTTCGGCGAGCTCCGCGGAGGGGCCCATCAGATCGGCGGCGAAGAGCATGCCGCGCGGCCCGTGAGCCACCCCGACGCGCCCCGCGCGCGAGTCCACGTAGGCCCGGTACCGCTCCTTCTGCGCACTGCTGGCCGAGTCGGTGGGGATGACGACGAGGCCCTGGGAGACCGGCGCCCGCTCGCCCTCGGGGTGGTGCGCACGGAACTCGTCGATCTGGGCGGCCTGGTTGGCGGCGAAGTCCAGCCCCAGCTCGCTGTCGACGACGCTGCTGGTGAGCAGGCGGAAGCCGTGCTCGCCGGCCCAGCGCGCCGAGCGCAGGCTGCCCGCTCCGTGCCACAGCCGCTCGGCCAGGCCCGGCGCGTGCGGCTCCACACGGGGCGAGAACTCCTCGATGCCCTCACGCCCGGAGAAGTCGCTGACGGTCTCCCCGCGCAGGAAGGAGCGCAGCCGCAGCAGGCGGCCGTAGCCCAGGTCCTCGGCCTGCCAGGTGCCCGGGTACAGGGCCTCCTTGTAGTCGTCGAAGTGGAGAGGCGTGCCGACGCTGAAGCCGGGCGTGAGCCGCCCGGCGGAGAGCACGTCCACGGTGGCGAGGTCCTCGGCCAGTCGCAGCGGGTTCTCGGCGCCCAAGGGGATGACAGCGGTGCCGAGCTCGATGCGGGAGGTGCGCTGCGTCGCGGCGGCGAGGACGGCGACCGGGGAGGAGATGCCGTACTGCAGATGGCGCTGGCGGAGCCACGCGCTGTCGAAGCCCAGGCGCTCGCCGAGCTCGATGAGCCGCAGCGTGGTCTCGTGTCCCTCCGCGGGGCGCGCCGGGTCGAACAGGCCGATGGTGAGGAAGCCGAGACGGCGCAGCGGACGACCAGGCAGGGGCATGAGCCGAGACTACGCGGGAGGCGGAGGCAGCGCCGCGGGGCCCTCGGTGACGAGCAGGCGGAACTCCGCAGCGTCGAGGATCCTGATGCCCAGCTCCTGGGCCTTGCTGAGCTTGGAGCCTGCCCCAGGGCCTGCGGCGACGAAGTCGGTCTTCTTCGACACGCTGGAGGCGGCCTTGCCGCCCGCGGCGACGATCGCCTCCTGCGCCTCCTCGCGCGTGTAGCCCTCCAGCGTGCCGGTGGCGACGACGGTGAGGCCGGCCAGCACGCCCTGCGGCGCTTCGTCGCCCGCAGGGGCCACGAAGCCGGGGATGTGCAGCTGCACGCCCGCGGCGCGCCAGGACTCGATGATCTCCGCATGCCAGTCCACGGCGAACCAGTCGAGCACGGCCTGCGCGATGGTGGGGCCCACCCCTTCCACCGCGGCCAGCTCCTCGAGGCTCGCCGAGCGGATCGCGTCGATCGAGCCGAAATGCGCGGCCAGGGCGCGGGCGGCGACCGGCCCGACATGACGGATGCTCAGCGCCACGAGGATCCGCCACAGCGGCTTCGTCTTGGCGAGCTCCAGCTGCTCCAGCAGCTCCGTCGCGGCCTTGGACACGATGAACCCGGCGTCCCCGTCGAACGGCCCGTCCGGATCGAAGGGCGGGTCGGGCCGGCTGCGTGTGCTCGGCTCGCCGAGGCGCGGCGCCTTGCGCTGGCGCCGGAACGGCGCGACGTGCAGCGGCGCGCCGTTCGCGTCGTACCGCACCGAGCCGTCCTCCGCGTCCCGCACGACGACCTCGATGGGGAAGAGCTGCTCCAGGGTGAGCGAGAACAGCCCCGCCTCCGTGCGCAGAGGCGGCTCGGCCGGCACGTCCGGCTGGGTGAGCGCGGCGGCGCTGACCTCCCCCAGCCCCTCGATGTCCAGTGCTCCGCGGGAGCCGGCGTGCTCCACCCGCCCACGCACCTGTGCGGGGCAGCTGCGCGCGTTCGGGCAGCGCAGGTCGACGTCGCCTTCCTTCTGCGGGGCGAGCGGCGTGCCGCAGGCCGGGCAGCGCTCCGGCATGACGAAGGGTCGCTCGCTGCCGTCGCGCAGCTCGACCACGGGGCCGAGCACCTCGGGGATCACGTCGCCAGCCTTGCGCAGCACGACCGTGTCCCCGATGAGCACGCCCTTCTCGCGCACGACGTCCTGATTGTGCAGGGTCGCCTGGCGCACGACGCTCCCGGCGACGCGCACCGGCTCCATCACGGCGAAGGGGGTGGCGCGCCCGGTGCGGCCGACCGACACGACGATGTCCAGCAGCCTCGTGTTCACCTGCTCGGGCGGGTACTTGTAGGCGATTGCCCAGCGGGGCGCGCGACTGGTCGAGCCGAGCTCGGCGTGCAGCGCGAGCTCGTCCACCTTGACGACGACGCCGTCGATCTCGTGCTCGAGGTCGTGCCGGTGCTCGCCGAACTCGTGGACGTAGGCCATGACCTCGTCCGCCGAGTCCACCACGCGGGCCCGCGCCGAGGTGGGCAGCCCCCAGGCTGCGAGCAGCTCGTAGATCTCCGACTGGGCGGACACGGGCGGATCGTCCCAGGCGCCGATGCCGTGCACGAGCATGCGCAGCGCGCCCAGACGCGAGCGCATGGCGGCGAGCTGCCTTTCGGACTTGCCCTCGGACTTCTGCCGCAGCGAGCCGCTCGCGGCGTTGCGCGGGTTGGCGAAGACGCGGTCTCCGGCCGCGGCCTGCTCCGCGTTGACGCGCTCGAAGTCCGCGAGCGGGAAATAGATCTCCCCGCGCACCTCCACCAGCGGGGGGTGGCCGCTGCCGGACAGTCGACGCGGGATGCCCGGGATGAGCGCGATGTTCTCGGTGACGTCCTCCCCCACGACGCCGTCCCCCCGGGTGGCGGCGGTGGTGAGCCGGCCGTTCTCGTAGCGCAGGTTGATCGCCAGGCCGTCGATCTTCAGCTCGCACAGGAAGCGGATCGGCCGGCCCGCGGCCGCTGTCGTCCGCAGCGCCCAGTCGCGCAGCTCCTCGTCGGAGAACACGTTGTCGAGGCTGAGCATGCGCTCGGCATGCGTGACGGGCGCGAACAGCGTGGTCTGCGCCCTGCCGCCGACCGTCTGGGTGGGGCTGTCCTGCCCCTGCAGCTCCGGGTAGTCGTGCTCCAGCTGCTCGAGCTCGCGCATCAGCGCGTCGTAGTCGGCGTCGGAGACGAGCGAGGTGTCGTGCTCGTAGTAGGCGTCCCGCAGCTCGAGGATGCGCTCGGTCAGCTCGGCCGCGCGCGCGGCGGCGCGGGACAGCTCCTTCGGCGTCTCCTCGCGCAGTGCGAGCGGCTCCCCGGCGGGCGGCTCGCCGGACTGCGCCGTGCCGGACTGCGCCATGCCGGACCGCGCCGTGCCGGACTGCGCCTGGCGGGCCTCGGCCGGCTGCGTGTCGCTCATGCCCGGCTCATCCCCGGCCCCGTTCCCGTTCACACCCGCTGCGCCCCGGCGCCGGCCAGCAGCGCGTCGGCCGAGATGGTGCGGTCGATGGTGCACTGGCCGAGAACCCGGGTGCCGGCGTAGAGCACGGCCGTCTGGCCTGCCGCCACGCCGAGCAGCGGCTCCTGCGGCTCGATGACGAGCTCGGCGCCCGCGCTCCCGGCAGGCCCTCCGGCCTCCGCAGTGCCCGGCAGCTGCCCGGGCCGGGCGGGGAGCCCCGCTCGCCGCGCGAGCCAGGCGCGTGCAGGAACGGGCTCGGCGTGGGCGCGGATCTGCACCTCGCAGTCGAAGCCCGCCCAGGCCCCCTCGGGCTCGGCGCCCGCCCAGCTGTACGCCGTGCCGGCCAGCTGAGCCACTGCGAGCGCCTCCTGCGGCCCGACGACGACCTCGTTGCGCGCCGGCCGGATCTCCAGGACGAACCGCGGCCGGCCGTCGGGCGCGGGCGCGCCCAGATGCAGGCCGCGGCGCTGCCCGACGGTGTAGCCCAGGGCTCCCGAATGCGTACCCACGCGCACGCCCTCGCGATCGACGACGGCGCCGGGCTCCTGCGGCACCCGCTCGGCCAGCCAGCCTCGGGTGTCGCCGTCGGGGATGAAGCAGATGTCATGGCTGTCCGGCTTGGCCGCCACGGAGAGCCCTCGCCGGGCAGCCTCGGCCCGCACCAGCTCCTTGCTCGGCGTCTGCCCCAGCGGGAACAGGGCGTGCTGCAGCTGCTGCGCGGTGAGCACGCCGAGCACATAGGACTGGTCCTTCGCCCAGGCGCTGGCGCGGTGCAGCTGCCTGCTGCCGTCCGGCCCCGTCACGATCGAGGCGTAGTGGCCGGTGCACAGCGCGTCGAAGCCCAGGGCGAGGGCCTTCTCCAGCAGCGCCGCGAACTTGATGCGCTCGTTGCAGCGCATGCACGGGTTGGGCGTGCGCCCCGCACGGTACTCGGAGACGAAGTCATCCACGACCCTCTCGGCGAACTGCTCGGACAGATCCCACACGTAGAACGGGATCCCGATGACGTTCGCCGCGCGCCGCGCGTCCATCGCGTCCTCCACCGTGCAGCAGCCGCGGGAGCCGGTGCGCAGCGTTCCGGGCATCCGGGAGAGCGCCAGGTGCACGCCCACCACCTCATGCCCGGCCTCCACGGCGCGTGCCGCCGCGACAGCGGAGTCGACGCCGCCGCTCATCGCCGCGAGAACCTTCACGCCGAGAGTTTAACGGCGGGCACCGACAACGGCCTGCGGCAGCGCGGCGAGGAACGCGTCCACGTCCTCCTCGCTGCTCGACCACCCCAGGCTCAGCCGCAGCGCCGAGCGCGCCTGCGCCTCCTCGCGCCCCAGGGCGAGCAGCACGTGGGAGGCGCGGGCCACCCCGGCCTGGCACGCCGAGCCCGTGGACACGGCGACGCCCGCGGAGTCGAGCAGATAGAGCAGCCCTTCCCCGTCAGCGCCGGGGAAGGCGACGTTCAGGATCCCCGGCACCCTCGGCCGGTCCAAGGGGGGCCCGTTGAGCACCGCGTCCGGGACGGCCCGGACGATGCCCGCCCAGAGGCGCCGCACCAGCTCCGACAGCCGCACCGCCTCGGCCTGCAGCTGCGCGACGGCTGCGGTCGCCGCCGCGGCGAAGGCCGCCGCCGCGGCCACGTCCTCCGTCCCCGATCGCAGCGAGCGCTGCTGCCCGCCGCCGTGCAGGAGGGGCGTGGGATCGGCGCCCCGGGCGACGACGAGGGCCCCCGAGCCGATCGGCCCCCCGACCTTGTGGCCGGACACGCTCACGGCCGCCAGCCCCGCCTCCCCCGGCGTCCCCGCGGCGCCCGCGCCCGGCGCGCCACGTCGTGCCCGCCCCTCCTCCGCAGCGGGACGGCCGGCGGCGCGCAACGCACGGAAGGAGAGGGGCACGTGCCCGAAGGCGGCGACCGCGTCCAGATGCACCGGCACGCCCCGCGCGGCCGCCGCGGCGACGATCGCCTCAGCCGGCGCGAGCGAGCCGAGCTCGTTGTTGGCCAGCAGCGCGCTGACCAGCGCGACCTCGCCCGGGCGCGCGTCCAGCTCGTGCGCGAGCCGCGCCGCGCTCGGCGCGCCCGTCGCGTCCAGGGGCAGCTCGACAGCCTCTGCGCCCTGCTGCGCGACGAGCCATTCGACCGCGTCGATCGTGGCATGGTGCTCGCCGGCGGGCAGCACCACCGCGCGGCGCAGCGGGCCGGCGGACCAGAACAGGCCCTTCACCGCGAGGTTCACCGCCTCGGTGCCGCCGGAGGTGAACACGACCTCGACCGGGTCGCAGTCCAATGCCTGCGCGAGCTGCTCCCGCGCCTGCTCCATCGTCTCGCGGGCGCGCTGCCCGGCTGCGTGGATCGACGAGGGGTTGCCCACCACGGAGGCGGCGCGCAGATAGGCCTCCGCCGCCTCCGGCCGCATCGGCGTCGTGGCGGCGTGGTCCAGATAGACCGTGCGGTCCGAGTCGCCCACCATCTCCTGCCCGACACGAAGCGGAAACACCGACTCGATTACTCTATGCACATGCCGACGACCGAGTCCCCGACGACCGCCGCGCCCGCACTGGGTGTGACTCTCGGCCCGGACGGAGGCGAGCTGCGCGTCTGGTCCTCGAACGCGACGACGATGAACCTGCACGTGCTCTCGGAGGACGGCAGCTCAGCCGCGGAGAAGACCGTCGCGATGGAGCCGATGGGCGACGGCACCTGGATCGGGCAGTGCGCCCTGCTGGAGCCCGGCCGCCGCTACGCGCTCAGCGCCGACGGCCCGGCCGGCCCCACCCACCGCTTCGATCCCACGCGCCTGCTGCTGGACCCGTACGCCCGCGGCGTGGAGCGGACCACCGACGGCGTCTGGGTCTCCGCCGTCGTCGACGAGGACTTCGCCTGGGGCGGCATCGGCAAGCCGGACACCCTCGCCGACCACTCCGTGATCTACGAGACCCACGTGAAGGGCTTCAGCATGCTCAACGAGCTGCTGCCCTACGAGCTGCGCGGCACCTATGCCGGGCTCGGCCACGAGGTGTCCATCGCCTACCTGCGCTCGCTGGGCATCACGGCCGTGGAGCTGCTGCCGGTGCACGCCTTCGTCTCCGAGCAGCGCCTGCAACGGCAGCGGATGGTGAACTACTGGGGGTACAACACCCTGGCGTTCTTCGCGCCGCATGCGGAGTACGCGACGAAGTCGGCCCGCGCTGCCGGGCCCACGGAGGTGCTGCGCGAGTTCAAGACCATGGTGCGGCAGCTGCACCAGGCCGGGATCGAGGTGTACCTCGACGTGGTGTACAACCACACCGCCGAAGAGGGGCCCGGCGGCCCGACCACGAGCTTCCGTGGCCTGGACAACGCCGTCTACTACCGGCAGGACGCCAACGGCAACTACATCGACACCACCGGCTGCGGCAACACGCTGGACTTCGGCCAGGACGTCGTCGTGAACCTCACGATGGACTCGCTGCGCTACTGGGCCGCCGAGGTGCAGATCGACGGCTTCCGCTTCGACCTGGCCACGACCCTCGCCCGCGACGACTCGGCCACCTTCCGCTCCGACCACCCCTTCCTCACCCGGCTGCTGTCCGATCCCGCCCTCTCGCGCGCGAAGAAGATCGCCGAGCCCTGGGACATCGGCATCGACGGCTGGAAGACCGGCAGCTTCCCCCAGGGCATCGGCGAGTGGAACGACCGCTACCGCGACCGCATGCGCGACTTCTGGCTCTGCGACATCGCCCGGGCGCGCAGCTACGGCGACGCCGGATCGGGCATCGGCCGCTTCGCCACCCGCTTCGCCGGCTCGAGCAACACCTTCTCCATCGACCGCGGGCCGCTGGCCTCGGTGAACTTCATCACCGCGCACGACGGCTTCACGATGGCCGACCTCACCGCCTACAACGTGAAGCACAACCTCCTCAACGGGGAGAACAACCGCGACGGGACCGACAACAACCTGTCCTTCAACCACGGTTACGAGGGCCCCTCCAGCGACCCCCGGATCGAGGCGGCGCGACGCAAGGCGATCCGCAATCTGCTCGGGACGCTGCTGCTGTCCGCCGGGGTGCCGATGATGTCCGCCGGAGACGAGTTCGGCCGCAGCCAGCAGGGCAACAACAACGCGTACTGCCAGGACAACGAGATCTCCTGGCTGCCCTGGCTGCACGAGCCGTGGCAGCAGAACCTGCTGCGCGTCACCCAGCAGCTCATCCGGCTGCGCAAGGAGAACCCGGCCCTGCGCCCGCGCAAGTACGGCCGCCTGGGCGAGATCGTCCCCAACGCGAGCAAGATGGAGTGGTTCGACGGCTCCGGCGCCAGCATGGAGGAGAAGGAGTGGAACTCGCCGCTGCAGCGGACCCTGCAGTACCTGGCGACCTCCACGCCCCAGTTCGAGCCGCTGAACCGGATCCTCTGCGTCGTGCACGCGCTGGAGGACGACACGATCGTCACGCTGCCGACCTTCGACGGCATCTCCCACTACGAGCTGCTCTGGGACAGCGTGGACGAGGCGCCGCGCAACGAGCCGGAGGACTACGGCACCTCCTACCCCGGCCACGTCTTCCGCATGGCGGGAACGTCGATGCGCCTCTACCGGGCGCGCGGGACGATGGAGGACGGCCGGGAGTACTGACGGGCGGCATCCGCGCGACGAGAACGCGACCGTGTCCGTCTCCGGAGGCCGCCGCGGGATG
>Ga0180223_1002529_pt1 | contig 10782 bp, 11 predicted proteins | sample eDN5th30CKraftOP_FD_151337 | JGI IMG/M metagenome (GOLD analysis project Ga0180223, IMG submission 151337) | Enriched Organic Plus compost microbial communities from Emeryville, California, USA - eDNA 5th pass 30_C Kraft OP (version 2) (version 2) ...
ATCTTCGGCCGCACCGCCTATCTCTATTCGCTCTGCGTGCTCTTCGTGCTGTTCCTGGTGGCGCGGCGGGTGGTGCATTCGCCCTTCGGGCTCTCGCTGCGCGCGATCCGGGACAACCCGCTCAGGGCTTCCGCCTCGGGCGTTCCGAATGCGCGCCGCCTCGCCGCCGCCTATACGATCGCCGCGGCCTATGCCGGGGCGGCCGGCGCGCTGCTCGCCCAGACCACCCAGTTCGTCTCGCTCGACGTGCTCGATTTCCACCGCTCGGCCGATCTGATGCTGGTGCTGATCATCGGCGGCGCGGGCTATCTCTATGGCGGGCTCGTCGGCGCCATCGCCTTCAAGCTGCTGCAGGACCTGATCGCGACGTTCACCCCGCAATACTGGATGTTCTGGATCGGGCTCTTCCTGGTGCTCTTCGTGCTCGGCGGGCGCGAGATCATCCATGGCGGCGTCAAGGCCGTCGCCGGACGTCTCGCCCGCATCGGACGGGGAGCGGCCCGATGAGCGCGGCACTCCGGACCTTCGACCTGCTCAAGAGCTTCGGCGGCATCACCGCGACCGACCATGTCGACTTCACCCTGGCGAAGGGCGCCCGGCATGCGCTGATCGGCCCCAACGGCGCTGGCAAGACCACCTTCGTCAACCAGCTCACCGGCGTGCTCAAGCCCAGCTCGGGCCGCATCGAACTGATGGGCGAGGAGATCACGACGCTGCCGCGCGCGGCGCGGGTGAAGCGGGGGCTCGCCCGCACCTTCCAGATCAACCAGCTCTTCGCGACGATGACGCCGCTGGAGATGATCGCGCTCGTCACCTCGGAGCGGCTCGGGCGCGGCAGCCATCCCTTCCGGGCGCTCGACCGCGACGCGGAGCTCGTCGACCAGACCGCTGAAATCCTGGGTCGATTCCGGCTCGACGACATCATGGACCGGCGGATCGCGACGCTGCCCTATGGCAAGCAGCGCCAGATCGAGATCGCCGCCGCCTTCGCGGCGCGGCCCTCGGTCCTGCTGCTCGACGAGCCGGCGGCCGGGGTGCCCGAGGCCGAGCGCCGCGAGCTGATGCGGACGGTCGCGGAGCTTCCCGACGACGTCTCGGTGCTGCTGATCGAGCACGACATGGACCTCGTCTTCCGCTTCGCGACGCGCATCACCGTGCTGGTCAACGGCCGGGTGCTGGCGGAGGGCACGCCGGAGGAGATGGCGCGCGACCCGGCCGTGCGCGCGGCCTATCTCGGCGAGGACGCCCATGTCTGACGCATCGACTCCCGAGCTCCTGACCATCGAGAAGCTGAGCGCCGGCTATGGCGAGGCGCAGGTGCTGTTCGACATCGACCTCACCCTGGCCGAGGGCCGTTCGCTCGCTTTGCTCGGGCGCAACGGCGTCGGCAAGACCACGCTGGTCAACAGCATCATCGGCGTGACGCGCCGGCGCGGCGGGCGGATCGCGCTCGCCGGGCGCGACCTTACCGCCGCCTCGCCCGAGCAGCGGGCCCATGCCGGCATCGGCTGGGTGCCGCAGGAGCGCAACATCTTCAAATCGCTGACCGTGCTGGAGAACCTGACGGCGGTGGCCCGGCCGGGGCCGTGGGATGCCGCCCGCGTCTTCCGCATGTTCCCGCGATTGGAGGAGCGCAAGGCCAATCTCGGCAACCAGCTCTCCGGCGGCGAGCAGCAGATGCTGGCGATCGGCCGGGCGCTGATGCTGAACCCGAAGCTGCTCCTGCTCGACGAGCCGACCGAGGGGCTGGCCCCGATCATCGTCGAGGAACTGCTGAGGGCGCTGAAGGCGCTCTTCCGCGAGGAGGGGCTCGCCGCCATCGTCATCGAGCAGCATGCGCGCAAGATCCTCGAGCTGACGGACGACGCCATCGTGCTCGAACGCGGCCGCGTCGTCCTCGCCGAGCGCAGCGCCGCGCTCATCGCCGAGCCCGAACGGCTCGAACACCACCTCGGCCTCGCCGCCGCGGCCTGACCATCAAGAATCGGGAGGAAAACCATGACGCAGAGAACCAAGCCGCCGTTCCGGGGCGATATGGTCGGGAGCCTGCTGCGCAGCGCGCCGGTCAAGGAGGCCCGTGCCAGGGTCGCCGCCGGCGAGATGAGCCAGGCCGAGCTGACGCGGATCGAGGACGAGGAGATCAGGAAGCTCGTCAGGACGCAGGAGGAGATCGGCCTGCAGGCCGTGACCGACGGCGAATATCGCCGCGCCTTCTGGCATTTCGACTTTCTCGAAGGGCTTTCCGGCGTCACCGGCTACGATTCGGATTCAGGCATCCAGTTCAAGGGCGTCGCGACCAAGGCGCGTGGCATCCGCGTCACCGGCAAGCTCGACTTCCCCGAGGACCATCCGCATCTGGCGCATTTCCGGTTCCTGGCCTCGATCACCGATCGCGTGCCGAAGATGACGATCCCGAGCCCGTCCATGCTGCACTACCGCGGCGGGCGGAAGGCGGTCGATCCTTCCGCCTATCTCAGGATGGAGGATTACTACGACGACCTCGGCAAGGCCTATGCCAAGGCGATCAAGGCCTTCTACGACGCCGGCTGCCGCTATCTGCAGCTCGACGACACCAGCCTGTCCTATTTCTGCGATCCCGAGCAGAGGAAGATGCTGGCCGAGCGCGGCGACGACCCGGACAAGCTGATCTTCACCTATCGCGACATCCTCAACGCGGCGCTGAAGGCCAAGCCCGCCGACATGCAGATCACCACCCACACCTGCCGCGGCAACTTCAAATCGACCTTCATCGCGTCCGGCGGCTACGAGCCGGTGGCCGATCTCGTCTTCAACCAGATCGATGTCGACGGCTATTTCATGGAATGGGACGACGACCGGTCCGGCGGTTTCGAGCCGCTGCGCTTCCTGCCCAAGGGCGACAAGCAGGTCGTGCTCGGCCTCGTCACCTCCAAATTCGGGGCGATCGAGAGCAAGGACAATCTGAAGCGCCGCATCGAGGAAGCGGCGAAATACGCCCCGCTGGAACAGCTCTGTCTGTCGCCGCAATGCGGCTTCGCCTCGACCGAGGAAGGCAATGTGCTGGCCGAGGAGGAGCAATGGGCCAAGCTCTCGCGCATCCTCGAGGTGGCGAAGGACGTCTGGGGCTGAGGCGTCTGGAGGAAATGCGGGTCATCCCGGACGCAGCGAAGCAAAGATCCGAGATGTCTCGGCGGTTCCGTCGACAAAAACAAAGACTTCAAAGGATTTCGGGTATGAGCAGCGAGCCCTGCTTCGATGTCGCCCATCTCGGCCATGTCGAGCTCTTCACGAACAAGCCCGAGGCCAGCCTCGATTTCTTCGTGAACATCTTCGGGCTGACGGAAAGCGGGCGCGAGGGCGATTCCGTCTATCTGCGGGCCTGGGACGATTATGAGTTCCACACGCTGAAGCTGACCGCCTCGAATACCACCGGCGTCGGCCATATCGGCTATCGCGCCTCCAGCGAGGCGGGCCTCCGGCGCCGTGTCGCCGCGATCGAGGCGATGGGCGCCGGCATCGGCTGGAGCGAGGGCGACCTCGGCCATGGCCGGGCCTATCGCTTCCGCGACCCCGACAGCCATGTCTTCGAGATCTATTTCGACACCCGCAAATACGTCGCGCCCGAAGGCGAGCGGCCGGCGCTGAAGAACCAGGCACAGCGCAACCATGGCCGCGGCTGCGCCGTGCGCCGGCTCGACCATCTCAACCTGCTGGCGCAGGACGTGGCCGCGATCCGCGACTTCATGCCGAAGGCGCTGGGCAGCCGCATCACCGAGCAGATCGTGCTGGATTCCGGCGAGGTCGGCGGCTGCTGGTTCACCGTCAACAACAAGAGCTACGATATCGCCTACACCCGCGACCACACCAGCGCGCAGGGGCGCTTCCACCACGTCACCTATGCGGTCGACCAGCGTGAGCACATCCTGGAGGCGGCCGATCTCTTCCTGGAGAACGGTGTCTTCATCGAGACCGGCCCGCACAAGCACGCGGTGCAGCAGACCTTCTTCCTCTATGTCTACGAGCCGGCCGGAAACCGCGTCGAGATCGCCAATGCCGGCGCCCGCCTCATCCTCGATCCCGACTGGCGGACCGTGACCTGGACCGAGGCGGAGCGGAAGAAGGGCCAGGCCTGGGGGCTCAGGACGATCGAGAGCTTCCACACCCACGGCACGCCGCCGGCGTCCTGAGCGGCCGAACTCCCTTTCCTGCCGGTTCCTGCCGGCGAAGCGGAGCCGGGCCGCAGGCGGCTGCGGCCCATCCGCCTGGGCTCGCGCTGCCGGGGCCTGCGGCGGCGCAGGGATTCCAAGTCCAGCTTACCGGCGGCCAGATAGTCGGATAATCATCGCTTCCGGGCAAGGATCGAAGAATATCAACGCTCCAGATCCCGATCCGGTTCCGCCAGCATTGCGATCGGGCTGCGCGGGCCTTTCGGTGGTCGATATCGCCGAGATCAATTCGGCTCCGTTAACGAAACATTGTTGTCGATCTGCCGTTTTGGGCAATAGCCTTGTCCTGTTTGATTCGACTGGGCCTGTTTGATTCGATTGGAGAACCATTTCATGGAACGACGCTCTTTCCTGCTCGGGCTGTTCGCCCTGTCCGCCGGCGCCGCGACCGTCGCCATCTCCGGCAAGGCCGATGCCGCTGCGCTCGGCGCCGCCGCTCCCGTCCTTGGCGCCACGCCGGCCGAGAAGGCCGCGACGCTGCCCGACGGCACGCCGATCGAACAGGCCCAGTATCATCGCGGGCCGCGCCACCGCCGTCCCCGGCCGCGCCGCCAGGTCTGCACCGTCCGCCGCAACCGCTTCGGTCGCCCGGAGCGTGTCTGCCGCTGGGTGTACTGAGCCAGCCCGACCGGACCTGCTCTGCGGGCCCGGTCACCGCGCGCTGCTGCGAGCGGCTTCCCAGCCGCCCGTCGGGGCGCCACTCTGCGGGCGATGGCGGCTTCGGCCGCCGTCGCCCTTCGGGTTTCTCATCGACGCGGCAAAGGTGAGGTCATGATCAGGACATCGATATCGGTCGGCGCCATCGCGCTCTTCATCGCGGGCTGCGTGTCCAGCCGCCCGGAACCGGCCCCCGCGCCCCAGGCCGGCGTGGCCAAGCAGATCAGGCGCGACGGCGGCCAGCTCGTCCTGCCCGACGGCACGCGGGTCACGCCCGATGTGACGGGCGGCTTCCAGCTTCCGAATGGCGACTATGTCCGCCGCGACCGGGGCGGCGCGCTGATCCTGCCGACCGGCGCGCGCTGCGCCGCGACGCCCGCCGGCTACGCCTGTCCCTGACGGTCTTCGCGTCCGGGGGCCCGCCGCACTGAGGCGGCGGGGCCGTTCGGCCCGCTACACCGGGCGGCCATGCTCCGGCCGCTGGTGCTTGCCCGCGCCGGAAGCGGCCGGCCTGCCGTCTTCGCCCTCATCGGCGAGGGCGTGGTTGTGGCTGCGGAAGGCCCAGATCTCCTTGGCCGCTTCCCAGTGCTCCCGGTCACGGCCTTCCGGCTGCCCTTCCTGTATCCAGATCGCGTAGGCGATCTTGCGGATCTCGCGCTGGGATTTCTCGCTCAGGGTCATGCAATCCTCCATCATCGGCGACGGCCGGATCCACCGGAAGGCGGGCGACCGCCGTGACGCCGTGACGCCGCCATCAGGCGGCCGCCGCGGCTCTCCCTGGAGACATTCGGCGAAGCCGGCCCGGATCGCGCAGGGCCCCGCCTCGTCTCCGCCTGCCCTTCCATGAAGGGGCCCGTATCCGGGTACGGGCGACTGGCTTTCATGTAGGGGCGCGCCGGAGATCGGCAAGATCAAGGCCCGGCCGGGCGGAAAGCCGTGCCCTTCCTGTGGGAAGAGCGGGGCATCGCCGCCGCCCGGCGCCGGAAGGACTGCTCAGGCTTTCGCCGGGCCGAGCATGGCGGGGGCGGCCGGTCCGGGGTGCGGCTCGGCCGGGCGCCTGGCATAGCGCTGCGCCAGGGTGGCGCAGGCGAAGAGCTGGATCTGGTGGAACAGCATCAGCGGCAGGACGACGAGGCCGAGCGCCTGGCCCGGGAAGAGGATGTTGGCCATCGGAATGCCGCTGGCCAGGCTCTTCTTCGAGCCGCAGAAGACGATGACGATCTCGTCCTCCTTCGAGAAGCCGAGGCGCCGGCTGAGCAGGGTGGTGATCGCCAGCACGGCCGCGAGCAGCACCATGTCGAGCAGGATGACCATGGCGAGGTCGCCGATCGTGACCTGGGACCAGATGCCGGCGGCCATGCCCTCGCTGAAGGCGTCGTAGACCACGAGCAGGATCGAGCCGCGATCGACGATCGAGATCACCGCCTTGTAGCGCTGCAGGAGGCTGCCGATCCAGGGGCGCAGGAGCTGGCCGGCGGCGAAGGGCAGCAGCAATTGCAGCGCGATGCTCTTCATCGCCTCGGCGCTGAAGCCGACGCCCTTGGAATCGAGCAGCAGCATCACGAGCAGCGGTGTCACCACCATGCCGAACAGGTTCGAGACCGAGGCGCTGCACAGGGCCGCGGCGACGTTGCCGCGCGCGATCGAGGTGAAGGCGATCGAGGACTGCACCGTCGAGGGCAGGACGCAGACGAACATCAGCCCGAGGATGAGCGCCGGCGAGAGCCAGGCGCCGAACGCCTTGGTCAGGCCGAGGCCGAGAACCGGGAACAGGATGTAGGTGCTGGCGAAGACGAGGGATTGCAGCCGCCAGTGCAGCAGCCCCTCCCAGACCGCCTTGGGCGAGAGACGCGCGCCATAGAGGAAGAACAGCAGCGCGACCGCGACGGAGACGGCTTGGTTGGCGACGACGGCGCCCTGTCCGCGCGCCGGCAGCAGGATCGCGACGGCGACCGTGCCCAGCAATGCGAGCAGATAGGGGTCTATGCCGAAGCGGGCGAGCGTGCGGCGGATCATCCGGGCCTTCCTGAACAGCGAGGATGGCTTCCTAACAGATCGCCGCATCATTTTGATCCGGACTGGACATGATATTGCCCATCATGAATCATGATGGGCATGCGCGCCGATCCGAAACCGCTCGACCCCGTCCTGCTGCGCAGCTTCCTCAAGGTCTGCGAGACGCTGAGCTTCACCGAGGCGGCGCGGCAGCTCGGCCTCCGGCAATCCTCGGTCAGCCAGCATGTGGCGCGGCTGGAGAAGCGGGTCGGTCGCAAGCTGCTGGCGCGGGACACCCATGAGGTGCGTCCGACGCCGGATGGCGACGCCATCCGGCCCTTCGCCCGGCAGGTGCTGGAAGCGGGCAGCCGCATCGAGCACTATCTCAAGGGCTCGACCCTGCGCGGGCGGCTCAGGCTCGGCGTCTCCGAGGATTTTGCCTTCACGGCGCTGCCGGAGATCCTGGCCGAGTTCGCCATGCAGCATCACGCCGTCGACTTGGAATTGACGGTGGGGCTGAGCGGCCGGCTCTACGAGCAATACGATGCCGGCGATCTCGACCTGATCTTCGTCAAGCGCCGCACCGGCGATGCCCGCGGCGTCGTCGCCTGGGAGGAGCGCCTGGTCTGGATCGGCCGGCCGGGCTCACGATTGGCCGAGCAGCCGGTGGTGCCGCTGGTGCTCTATCCGCCGCCGAGCATCTCGCGCATGCATGCGATCGCGACGCTGGAGCGGGCCGGGCGGGCCTGGCGGGTCGCCTGCACCAGCGGCAGCCTGGCGGGCCTGCGCGCCGCGACGGTGGCGGGGCTCGGCGTCACCGCCCATTCGGCCCGGCTGATTCCGCCGGGGCTGGCCGAGGTCGAGCCGCGCGAGGCCCTGCCGCGGCTGGGCTCGATCGAGTTCGTCGTGGTTGGCGGGCAGTCGCATGAGACGGCGGCGCGGGCGCTGGCCACCAGCATCCTCTCCGGCTCCGGCCGCCTGCTGCCGCCGGAGAATCCCGCGGGCCGGCGGGGGCGCTCATAGGGCATCGGCCGAATATCGTATTCAGTCCGATATCCTCGCTCTTTGATTTTGCATCGGCTTTTCCCGAAAACCGCACTCCACTTTTCGGGCGGATGTTCCTAGATCGCCATGCGGTGCGAGAGCGTCTTGACGTTCATGTAGTGGTCGAGGCCCTCGGCGCCGCCCTCGCGGCCATAGCCGCTGTCCTTGACGCCGCCGAAGGGCACCTCGGCCACCGAGGCCTCCAGCGTGTTGATCGAGACGTTGCCGGCCTCGATGCCCTCGGCCAGCAGATCGGCGCGGGCGGCGGAATGGGTGAAGCCATAGGCCGCGAGCCCGAAGGGCAGGGCGTTCGCCTTCTCGATCGCCTCCTCGACCGAGCGCACCGGGTTGATGATCGCCATCGGGCCGAAGGGCTCCTCGCGCAGCGCCCGGGCGTCGTCCGGCAGCTCGGTCAGCACGGTCGGCGGGAAGAAATAGCCGCGGTTGCCGATGCGCTCGCCGCCGGTCAGGACGCGGCCTCCGCGCGCACGGGCATCGGCGGTCAGGGCTTCCAGCGCCTCGATGCGGCGGTGATTGGCGACGGGACCCATCTCCGTGGCCGGGTCGAGCCCGTTGCCGACGACGGTCGCGCGGGCCTTCTCGACGAAGCTCCGGGTGAAGCGCTCGAAGATCGCCTCCTGCACGAAGAAGCGCGTCGGCGAGGTGCAGACCTGCCCGGCGTTGCGGACCTTGCGGGTGGCGGAGGCGTAAGCGGCGGCGACGGGGTCGACATCGTCGCAGACGATGACCGGGGCGTGGCCGCCGAGCTCCATCAGCACCGGTGTCATGTGCCGGGCGGCGAGCTCCGAGAGATGCTTGCCGACGGCGGTGGAGCCGGTGAAGGCGACGAGCCGGGTCTGCGGCTTCGGGATCAGATAGTCCGAGATCCGGGCCGGTACGCCGAAGACGAGGTTGAAGACGCCGGGCGGCAGGCCGGCATCGTGCAGGGCGCGGGCGATGTGGAGCGCGCCGGCCGGGGTCTCCTCCGCCGCCTTGATGATGATCGAACAGCCGGCGGCGAGCGCGCCCGCGATCTTGCGCGCGGGCTGGCTCATCGGGAAGTTCCAGGGCGAGAAGGCGGCGACGACGCCGACCGGCTGGCGCGTGACGATGTAACGGATGCCGGGTTCGCTCGGCACCACGCGGCCATAGGCGCGCTGGCCCTCGGCCGCATCCCATTCGAAGAACTCGCAGCCGCGCACCACCTCGAGGCAGGCCTGCCTGAACGGCTTGCCGTGTTCGAGCGTGATCGCATGGGCGATCTCCTCGGCGCGTTCGCGCATGAGCGCGGCGGCCTTGAGCATGACCGCGCCGCGCTCGCGCGGCGCGGTGCGGCTCCAGAGCCGGAAGCCCTCGGCGGCGGCAGCGAGCGCGTCGTCGAGATCGGCATGGGAGGCGACGGGGACGGCGCCGATGACGCTTTCATCGGCCGGGTTGAGGACCGGCAGCTCCTCCGCCGTTTTCCGCCAGGCGCCGCCGATATAGAGCTTGAGGTCGGGATAGGTCGTCATGCAGGCCTCGGCTGGCGCGTTCAGCGTGAATCTCCGGGCCATTTCCCCGGTTTCGCAGGACGATAGGGCGCGGCTCATTGCGTGATCCAGACGGATAAATCAGATAAATTCAGATTGTTTGCCTTATCAATTCCGCGATGGGCCATGACGCCGAAAGGGGGGACGGCGTCATCCCGGATGGAGCGGAGCGGAGATCCGGGATCTTGGTCCGAAGCTTCTTCGGGGGCGATCAGCCGCGGATCACGGTCTCCCCACGGTCGCCGGGATGATGTGGCCGGCTGGGCCGTTTTCAGCGCACCAGCGGACGGATGCGGTTCTCGATCAGCCGGACGAGGCCGAGCGCCGTCATCTCGGAGGATTTCGGATTCGTGGCCAGGGGCCGGTTCTCGATCGCGAGGTCGAGCTTGCCGAAGGCGCCGCGGACGCTGAGCTGGTGGCCGTTGCCGCCGGCGGCCGGATCGGCGACGAGCTCGACGCGGGTGCGGTCGAGCCCGATGCCGGCCAAAGCCGAGATCACCGCGACATTGGCGTTCTGCGGGAAGCGCGAGGCGGCCTCGCGCGCCGTGCCGGAGAAGAAGGTCGCGGGCCGGGTCAGCCCGTCGAGCGCGACGAGGCCTTCCGCCGCCGTGCCGCGCCAGGCCTCGGGCGGCTTGACGATGCGGTGGACGACAGCGTCGAGCGGCAGCAGCGAGGCCGCGGCGATGCCGTCGATGCCGGCGAGCGCACCGGGCGGAATCAGCAACTGGCTGCCATGCGCCTGCGCCGTTTCGAGCAGGCGCTCGAGCAAGGCGGTGTCGCAGAAGGCGCTGGTCGAGGCGACGGCGAAGGCCGGGGCGTGGGTGAGCGCCGCCTCGCCCCAGAGGCCGACGGCCTCGCGACCGGCGGCTTCGACGACGAGGTCGAGATCGAGACCGGCGAGCGCCTGCGGGTCGGTGACGAGGCGGGCGCCAGCGGGGACGTCCGCCGCCCCGGCGGCGTTGCGGACGCCGACCGCCACGATGCCGATGTCGGAGGCGCCGGCCAGCAATGCCGCGATGCGCCGGCTGATCGCGCCCCAGCCGATCAGGGCGAGGCGCAGCGTCTGGCGGCGGGCTCGCGTCATGGCGTGGCCGTCGCCAGCGCCAGGTCGAGCAGGGCGCCGCCGTTGAGCCCGTCGAGCATGCTGAAATGGTGGCCGGGGCAGATCAGGGGCTCCGGCGCCTGCCAGGCGGCGGCGAGCCGGGCCGATTGCGCCTTGAAGGCGTCGCTTTCGCTCGCCCCAACCGCGAGCGCGAGGCGCGGCGCATGCGGGCGCGGATGGGCGAGGGGGCTCAGGCGTTCGGCGCGGGCGGCATCGTCGAGGCCGAGCAAACGGCCGAGCGGAAGATGGC
>Ga0180223_1002530_pt1 | contig 10777 bp, 6 predicted proteins | sample eDN5th30CKraftOP_FD_151337 | JGI IMG/M metagenome (GOLD analysis project Ga0180223, IMG submission 151337) | Enriched Organic Plus compost microbial communities from Emeryville, California, USA - eDNA 5th pass 30_C Kraft OP (version 2) (version 2) ...
CGAGCGCGAGCTGTTGTGGGCGCAAGCATTGTTCGAATCGCTGACGCGCTGCGCGCCGGCCGTATGGGTCAGCAGCGCCCAGCGCGAGGGTGAACGCGAGCTGCGTCCCAGCCCATGCATCGCGGGCCTTGAGCCTGCGCAGCAGGCTCCCGCGTCCGCCCCGCCGCGGCCCGCGGCCATGCAGTGCGTCGCGGACGACAAGGGGCCGCCGCTGCCGCCCGGCCTGGCGACCCGCGGCGGCATAGGCGTGCTGGACGCGCAGGCGCGCAACCCCCTGTGGGCTTTCGCCAAATACCGGCTGGGCGCCAGCCGGCTGGACGGCTACGCCGGGCTGTCGGACCAGAATGCGCGGGGCATTTTCCTGCACAAATGCATGGAGCTGGCCTGCCGGTCCATCGGCGGCCTGGACGACCTGCTGGCCAGTCAGGCGTCGGGCGAGCTGGAGGCCCTGCTGGACGAGGCGGTGCGGCAGGCCGCCGGCGAATGCCTGGGCGACTATGGCAAGACGCTGCGCGACCTCGAAACCGCGCGCGCGGTCCGCGTGCTGCGCGCATGGTTCCAGCTGGAGGCCGACCGCACGCCTTTCGTGCTGCGCGGCGTGGAGCAGAGCTTTCAATGGACGCACGGTGCGCTGCAGCTTGCGCTGCGGCTGGACCGCATCGATCAGCTGGCGGACGGCGGCCTGGTGGTTATCGACTATAAGACGGGCGGCGGCAATATCGACCCGCGCTCGGACTGGCTGCGCGCCCGTCCGGTCGGGCTGCAGCTGCCTTTCTATGCGGCCGTGCTGGCGGACGGGCAATCACCCGTCGCCGCCCTGGTGCTGGCCCGCCTGCACGCCCGCAAGGTCGAGGCCCAGGGCCTGGCCGACGGGGATTGCGGTTTCCAGGGCCTGGCCGGTCCGGGCGACTGCCCCGGCTTCGAGGACATGAGCTGGGCGCAGTTGACGGCGCATTGGCGGGACGCCATCCACATGCTTGCCCAAGAATACGCGGACGGCGTGGCCGTCAACCAGAGCCTGCGCGAGGACGACCTGCAGTATTGCGACGCGCTGCCTTTTCTGCGCCTGAACGAGGAGGCCGGCCATGCCGATTGAGCCGCCCAGCGACGCGGCGGTGCGCCTGGCCGCCCTTGATCCGGAGCAGTCCTTCCTTATCCAGGCGCCCGCGGGGTCGGGCAAGACCGAGCTGCTGACCGATCGCATCCTGGCCCTGCTGGCCACGGTGAACCGGCCGGAAGAAATCGTCGCCATCACCTTCACCCGCAAGGCGGCTTCCGAGATGCACGCCCGCGTGCTGTCCAAGCTGCAGGCGGGGCTGGAGCCTGAGCCCGCCGAGGCGCACAGGCAGCACAGCTGGCGGCTGGCGCGCCGGGCCATGCGGCGCAATGACGAACTGGGCTGGAATCTGCTGCAGTATCCCGCGCGGCTCAGCATCCGCACCATCGATTCTTTCTGCTCTTGGCTGGTGCGCGGCATGCCCTGGTTGAGCGCCCTGGGCGGCCTGCCCGCCGTCGCCGAGAATGCCGACGAGCATTACCGCGCGGCTGCCGTGGCTACGCTGGAAATGGCCGATGAGGACGAGTCCGTGGCCCGTTTCATCGACCACCTGGACGTGGACACGCGGGCGGCCCAGGAACTGCTGGCGCAGATGCTGGCCAGCCGCGACCAGTGGCTGCCCCTTATCGGCGGCGGCAGCGACGCGGCCCAGCTGCCGGACAATCTGCGCGCGGCCGTCGAGGACGACTTGCGCCGCCTGGCCGGCCTGATGCCGCCGGGCTGGGCGCGGGCGCTGGCCGGGCCGGTGTCGCGGGCGGCCCAGGCGCTGCAGGGCAGCGGCGAGGCTTGCGACCTGGAGGCCCTGCTGGACTGGGCGGGCGATGCGCTGGGCACGCGGTTCGCGGAACTGCCCAAATGGCAGGCGCTGGCCAATGCGCTGCTGACCAATGCCAATACACTGCGCCGTACGGTGAACAAGAAGCAGGGCTTCGAGGCCAAGAGCGCCCATAAAGAGGCGTTCCAGCAATGGCTGGCCGCATGCGATGGGGGCGAGCCCTGGGTGGCCGCGCTGGCCGAGATCCGGTGCGCGCCCGCCTGCGGCTATCTGCCCGGCCAGTTGGCGGTGCTGGACGACCTGGTGCGCGTGCTGCGGCTGGCCGCGGCCCAGCTCAGCCTGCGGTTTTCCGAGCAGGGCGAGGTAGATTTCATCGAGATCGCGCAGCGCGCATTGCGCGCGCTGGGGCAGGCCGACGATCCCACCGACCTGCTGCTGGCGCTGGACGCATCCATCAGGCATCTGCTGGTGGATGAATTCCAGGACACCAGCCAGTCGCAGATCGACCTGCTGGAAAGGCTGACCGCCGGCTGGATGCGGGGCGACGGGCGCAGCCTGTTCCTGGTGGGCGACCCCATGCAATCCATCTACCGTTTCCGGAAGGCCGAGGTGGGCTGGTTCCTGAAGGTGCAGCAGGCCGGCCTGGGCGAAGTCTCGCTGTCCGCGCTGCGGCTGACCGACAATTTCCGTTCGCAGGCCAATGTGGTGCAGTGGACCAACAAGGTGTTCCGCCCCTTGTTTCCGCCCGCGGCCAATCCCGGCATGGGCGCCATTCCCTACACCGACTCGGTGGCCTACAACCCGCCCATTCCCGAACTGGGCGTCGAGCTGCATCCCGTCTGGACGACGGCCGAGAGCCCGCCTGGCGCGGCGGCAAACACGGCTGAAGCCATCGCGGTCCAGCTGGCCCGCGAGGCGCTGGCGCGTCATCCCGACAGCGAGCATCCGGTGGCGATACTGGTGCGCGCGCGCGGCCACCTCGGCAATGTCGTCCGGCGCCTGGGGCAGGAGGGCATTCCCTGCCGCGCCGTCGAGCTCGTGTCGCTGGAATCGCGCCAGGCGGTCGCGGACATGGCGCAGCTTGCCCGGGCCCTGTCGCATCCGGCCGACAGGCTGGCCTGGCTGTCCGTGCTGCGCTCGCCCTTGTGCGGCCTGACGCTGGACAGCCTGCATGCCCTGTTCGGCGCGGACCATCATCGCGCGGCGCCTGACATGCTGGCGCGCTGGCTGCAGGACCCCGCCGCCTTTGCGCCGCTGGCCGAAGGCGAGGCGATGCGCCTGCGGCATGCGGCAGCCGTGCTGCTGGACCGCAGCAATGCCTCGGGCAGCACTCCCTTCGCCGCCTGGCTGGCCCATTGCTGGGAGCGCCTCGGCGGGCCGGCGGTCTATGCCGATGCGGGCGACGCGGCCGATGTGGAAAGCCTGTTGCGCCTGGTCGAAAAACTGGCGCCCTATGGGGGCCTGGACCCGGTCGCGTTGGAAGACAGGCTGGGGCAGTTGTACGCCGCCCCGGACGGCACGGGCCGCGCCGTCGAAGTCATGACCATACACAAAGCCAAGGGCCTGCAGTTCGACACCGTCATCCTGATGGGCCTGCATCGCCGGCCCCGCGGCGACACGCAGCCGCTGATCCGCTTCGAGCAAAGCGAAGGCAGGCTGCTGCTGGGCCCCATCAAGCCCCGCGCGTCGGACGAGGCGGACCCGGTCTCTATCTACCTGGCCGAACGCGAGAAGAGGCGCGCCGGCTACGAGGCGGACCGCCTGCTGTACGTGGCGGTGACCCGCGCGCGCGAACAGCTGCACCTCGTCGCCGACATTGCGCTCGACGAAAAAGGGGCGGTCAAGCCTCCGGCCGGCGCCAGCCTGCTGGGACGGCTTTGGCCGCACATCCCGCAGCCCGAGCCGCCCGGTCTGCACGAGGTGGCCGTCGCGGCGCGGCCGGGCCAGGCCGTCGCCGCCCGCCGCCTGCTGCGCATGCGCGAAGACTGTCTGCCGCCGGCCCAGGCGCCGCGCCCGCCCGCGGGCCAGGCCGCCGCATGGCAATGGTCGCCGGCTTCGGGGGACGACGCCGTCATCGGCACCGTGGCCCATGCCTGGCTGGAGCGCATCGGCCGCGACGGCGTGGACGCCTGGCAGGCGCAGCGCGTGCATGACAGCCTGCCGGTGCTGCGCAAACAGCTCAGCCGCGCCGGCCTGCCCGCCGCGCGCCTGCGGGCAGGCGCCGAAGCGGTGCGCGACACGCTGATCGCCACGCTGGCCAGCCCCAGGGGGCAATGGCTGCTGGGCGCGGCGCGCGCCTACCGCGAATGGTCGCTGCTGGACATCTCGGGCCGGGTCTCCGTCATCGACCTGGCCATCTCGGATGAAAGCGGCTGGCTGGTGGTGGACTACAAGACAGGCCTGCCCTGGCAGGGCGAAAGCGCACAGGCTTTCGCCGACCGCATGCGCAAACGCCACGGCCCCCAGCTGGAGCGCTATTGCGCCCAGGTCGCCGCCCTGGACGGCCGGCCGGCGCGCGGCGCATTGTATTTCCCGCGCGCGGACATCTGGGTGGATTATTGAGCTAGAATGTCGGTTGGCGGGCCCCTTCGCATGGTTCGGCGGTGAATCTGGTCAGGTCGGGAACGAAGCAGCCATAGTCGCTTAGAACCAGTGCCGAAGTCAGGCTCGCCTCCTCATATGGCTTTCCTCGCATGACATATCTGGTGCTGGCCCGCAAATGGCGGCCGCGTTCGTTCGATACTCTGGTGGGCCAGGAGCACGTGGTCCGCGCGCTGACGCACGCCTTGTCCACGCAGCGCCTGCATCATGCCTGGCTGTTCACCGGCACGCGCGGCGTCGGCAAGACCACGCTGTCGCGCATCCTGGCCAAGTCGCTCAACTGCGAAAACGGCATCACCGCCACGCCTTGCGGCGTGTGCCGCGCCTGCACCGAAATCGATTCCGGCCGCTTCGTCGACTATCTGGAGCTCGACGCGGCCTCGAACCGGGGCGTGGACGAAATGACCCAACTGCTGGAGCAGGCCGTGTACGCGCCGGGCGCGGGCCGCTTCAAGGTCTACATGATCGACGAAGTCCACATGCTGACTGGGCACGCGTTCAACGCCATGCTCAAGACGCTGGAAGAGCCGCCCGCGCACGTCAAGTTCATCCTGGCCACCACCGACCCGCAAAAAATTCCGGTCACGGTGCTGTCCCGCTGCCTGCAATTCAACCTCAAGCAGATGACGGCCGAGTCCATCGTGGCGCATCTGCAAGAGGTACTGTCCAAAGAAGGCATCAGCTTCGAGGTCCCCGCGCTGCGCCTCATCGCGCAGGCCGCCGCGGGCTCGATGCGCGACGCCCTGTCCCTGACCGACCAGGCCATCGCCTACAGCGCCGGCGACCTGGCCGCCGAGTCGGTGCGGGGCATGCTGGGCACCATAGACCAGCGCTACCTGATGCGGCTGCTGCGCGCGCTGGCGGCTTCCAGCGGCGCCGAAGTCCTGGGCGTGGCCGACGAACTGGCCACGCGCGGGCTGTCGTATTCCGGCGCGCTGGCCGACCTGGCCGTCCTGCTGTCCCGCGTGGCCATACAGCAGCGCATCCCCGGCGCCGGTACGGACGACGACCCGCTGGCGCCGGACATCGCCGAGCTGGCGCAGCTGCTGCATCCCGACCTGGTGCAGCTGTTCTATTCCGTCGCGGTGCACAGCCGCAGCGAACTTTCCCTGGCGCCGGACGAATACGCCGGCTTCGTCATGGCCTGCCTGCGTATGCTGTCCCTGGCGCCCCAGGGCGGGCCGCCGCCCGGGCTTGGCGCTGGGTCTGCCTCCGGGTCTGCCCCGGGGGCTGGCGCGAGCCGGCAGGCCTCGGCGGCCGGCTCGCCGGACGCGGCGCCCGCTCCTGCGGCCGCGCCGGCGCCGGCCAGCGCCGCGCCGGTGGCCCAGGCGCCGGACAGGCCCGCCCCCGTTGCCACTTCCGCGCCTGCGGCCCGCCCGCCCGCAGCGCAAGCCGCGGCGCCGATGGCGCCCGCCCCCCGGCCTGCATCCGCCGCTCCGGCCCCGGTTCCTGCGCAGGCCGCACCGGCCGCGAGTCCCATCCAGGCGACGCCCGCGCCGGCTACCCCCAAGGCGGCGGCCGTCCCCGCGCACGCGACTGCGCCAAAATCCCCTTCGCCGCAGGCGTCCCGGCCCCCGGCGCAGACGCCGACGCTTCGAGCGGCCGAGCCTCCTGCCCGCGCGCCCGAGGCGCCGCCCCCTTCCGCGGCCGACGACATTCCCGCCTGGGAGGACATTCCCCCCGATGCCGAGGCCGACCAGTTCGTGCCCTACGATGCCTTTGCGGATGCGCCGGGCGCCGACGCGCGGGGCGACGACGGCTTCGAACAGATGGCGCAGGCGGTGGTGGACGAGGCAGCCATTCCCGTATTCGAGCCCGAGCGCAAAAAAGCAAATTCGCCCAGGCTGCGCGACATGACCGCCAAGGCCTGGCCGGCGCTGGCGGCGCAATTGCCGCTTACCGGCCTGGCGGCCGAGCTGGCGCGGCAAAGCGAATGGCTGGGCGCGCAGTGCGACCAGGTCAATTTGCGCGTGGCCGTGCGCACGCTGGCGGACGGCCTGGTGCAGGCCCAGGCACGCCTGCGCACAGTCTTGTCCGAGCATTTCGGCACGGTGGTGCAGCTCAATGTGGAGTTCGGCGCCACCGGCGACGGAACCGCCCACGCGGTCGCGCAGGCCGAGCGCGCCGCGCGCCAGAAGCAGGCCGAGCAGGCGGTCCAGGAAGACCCCTTCGTGCAGGCCCTCGTCGCCGAATTCGGTGCCCAGGTGGTCCCGGGTTCGGTGTGCGCCACACCCATTCCCAAGGCCGCCTAGGTGCTTGCGGCGCTAAAAGGACGGCAGCATGCACGCCAAGCATGAGCACGGCAATTGCTGCTTTTAGCCCAACAGCCCCTGGACGGCATAGCCCATTTTCTTTTCAGGATAATCACCCATGATGAAAGGTCAGATCGCCGGCCTGATGCGCCAGGCGCAGCAGATGCAGGAAAACATGAAAAAGGCGCAGGACGCGCTTGCGGACATCGTCGTCGAAGGCGCTTCGGGCGGCGGCCTGGTCAAGGTTTCCATGACCTGCCGCAACGATGTCAAGCGCATCGCCATCGATCCCAGCCTGCTGGGCGACGACAAAGACATGCTCGAAGACCTGGTGGCCGCCGCGGTCAACGACGCCTTGCGCAAGGCCGAGGCCACCGCACAGGAAAAAATGGCCTCGGTCACGGCCGGCCTGCCGCTGCCTCCGGGCATGAAGCTGCCGTTCTGATGGATGCGCCGCTGCCCGAGCCGGAACCCCTGCGGGCGCTGATCGACGCCCTGCGGCGCCTGCCCGGCGTGGGCGTGCGTTCGGCGCGCCGCATGGCCTACCACATGCTGCAGCACGACGTGGCCGGCGCGGAGCGTTTGTCGCGCGCGCTGGGCGATGCCGTGCACAACCTGGGCCACTGCTCGCGCTGCAACAGTTTTACCGAGGGCGACATCTGTCCCACCTGCGCCAACCCCAAGCGCGATCCGTCGCTGCTGTGCGTGGTGGAAACGCCTTCGGACCAGAACATGATCGAGTCCAGCCATGGCTACAAAGGGCTGTACTACGTGCTGATGGGGCGCCTGGCGCCGCTGGAGGGCGTGGGGCCGGCCGAACTGCAGTTCGACCGGCTGATCCGGCGCGCCTGCGACGGCGTGGTGCAAGAGGTGATTCTAGCCACCAATTTCACGGCCGAGGGCGAGACCACGGCGCACTATCTGTCCGAGCTGTTCCGGGCGCGCGGCCTGTCGGTGTCGCGCCTGGCGCGCGGCGTGCCGGCCGGCAGCGAGCTGGAATACGTGGACGCCGGCACCATCGCTTGGGCGCTGATGGAGCGCCGCAGCGCCTGACGTCGATGACGCTGGGCGCTTCAGGCTTCGGCGCGGGCGGGCGCTAAAGCGCCCCGGCCGACGCGCCGGCGCGCGCCTTTTCGATGAGCTGGTCCAGCTTGATGGCGTCCGCCACGAAAATGCGGATGCCCTCGGCCAGCTTGTCGCTTGCCATGGCGTCCTGGTTCAGGCGGGTGCGAAAGGCCACTTCGTCCACCTGCAGGCGCACGGGCGGGTTGTGGGCCGCGGTCTGCGGGTCCAGCCTCCGTTCCAGCGGCTGCTGGCTGGCGGCCAGCTCGCCCAGCAGCTCGGGGCTGATGGTCAGCAGGTCGCAGCCGGCCAGGGCCTGTATCTGGCCCAGGTTGCGAAAACTCGCGCCCATGATCTCGGTGGGAATGCCGTAGGCCTTGTAGTAATGGTAGATGCCGCTGACCGACTGCACGCCGGGATCGGCCTCGCCCGCATTGGCGGCTTCGTCCCAGTCGGCGCCCGCCGCCTTTTTGTGCCAGTCGTAGATGCGGCCCACGAAAGGCGAAATCAGCTGTACCTTGGCCTGGGCGCAAGCCACGGCCTGGGTCAGCGAGAACAGCAGCGTCAGGTTGCAGGCGATGCCTTCGGCCTGCAGGGCCTTGGCGGCCTGTATGCCCTCCCAGGTGGAGGCGACCTTGATCAGCACCCGCTCGCGCGGGATGCCGGCAAGGCGGTACAGCTCGATGATCTGGCGCGCCCTGAGGATGGAGCCCTGGGTGTCGAAGGACAGGCGGGCGTCGACTTCGGTGGAGACGCGGCCCGGCACGATGCGCAGGATTTCGCGGCCGAAGGCCACCAGCAGCCGGTCGGCCAGCTCGGGCAGCGGCGCGCCCGGGTGGTCGGCGACGGTCTGGTCCAGCAGATGCCGGTAGGCGTCTTTTTGCACGGCCTTGAAGATAAGCGACGGGTTGGTGGTGGCGTCGGTGGGGCGGTGGGCGCGCACGGACTCGAAGTCGCCGGTGTCGGCGACCACGGTCGTGTACTGGCGCAGGGACTCGAGCTGGTTGGGCATAAGACGAAATCGTTGCGGGGAATGGCTGGTGAATATCCCTATATAGTAAAGGAAGGAGAGGGGGAAGCGCTTCTCAAGGTATAATTCCAAGGTTTGATTACTGACTTTATACCGGGGTTCACTGTGCTGCCGTCACTTTTTCCCGAGGTATCCGACGCGATGCCTCCTGCAATTCTAGCCTTGGCGGACGGAACCCTGTTCAGGGGCGTCTCGATCGGCGCCGATGGACACGCCGTCGCCGAAATCGTCTTCAACACCTCGATGACGGGCTACCAGGAAATCCTGACCGATCCCAGCTACAGCGGCCAGATCGTCACCCTGACCTATCCCCACATCGGCAACACCGGCATCAACGCGGAAGACGTCGAATCCACCCGCATCCATGCCGCCGGCCTGGTGGTGCGCGACTGCCCGCCGCGCGTGTCCAGCTTTCGCGCCACGCACTCGCTGCCCGACTACCTGAAGGCCCAGGGCGTCGTCGGCATCGCCGGCATCGACACCCGCAAGCTCACGCGCATACTGCGCGAGGGCGGGGCGCAGGGGGCGTGCATCCTGGTGGGCGCCGACGCCGAGCGCGCGCTGCGCCTGGCCAAGGGCTTTCCGGGCATGTCCGGCCAGGACCTGGCCAAGGTGGTCTCCACGCAGGCGTGCGAAGAATGGACCGAAGGCACCTGGAAACTGGGATCGGGCTACACCCGCATGGGCTCGGGCAAATACCACGTGGTGGCCTACGATTTCGGCATCAAGTCCAATATCCTGCGCCTGCTGGCCGATCGCGGCTGCCGCATCACCGTCGTGCCGGCCCAGACGCCTGTGCAGGAAGTCCTGGCCCTGAACCCCGACGGCATCTTTCTTTCCAACGGCCCGGGCGACCCCGAGCCCTGCGGCTACGCCATCGACACCGCGCGCGAAGCTATCGCGCGCAAGAACCCGCTGTTCGGCATCTGTCTGGGCCAGCAGATCATCGGCCTGGCCGTGGGCGGGCGCACCGTCAAAATGAAAACAGGCCACCACGGCGCCAACCACCCGGTTCACGAGCTGGACACAGGGCGCGTCTACATCACCAGCCAGAACCACGGCTTCAATGTGGACGCCGCGTCGCTGCCGGCCAATGCGCGCGTGACGCACGTGTCGCTGTTCGACGGCACGCTGCAGGGCTTCGAGCTCACCGACGCGCCGGCCTTCTGCTTCCAGGGCCACCCCGAGGCCAGCCCCGGTCCCCACGACATCACGGTGCTTTTCGACAAATTCATCAGCCTCATGGCCGCAAAAAAATAATCCTGCATCATGCCAAAGCGTACAGACATCAAAAGCATCCTCATCATCGGCGCGGGCCCGATCGTCATCGGCCAGGCCTGCGAGTTCGACTACTCTGGCGCGCAGGCCTGCAAGGCGCTCAAGGCCGAGGGCTACCGCACGGTGCTGGTGAACAGCAACCCGGCCACCATCATGACCGACCCGGAAACGGCCGACGTTACCTATATCGAGCCCATCACCTGGCAGGCGGTCGAGAAAATCATCGAACGCGAGAAGCCCGACGCGCTGCTCCCCACCATGGGCGGCCAGACCGCGCTGAACTGCGCGCTCGACCTGGCGCGCCACGGCGTGCTCGAAAAACACGGCGTCGAAATGATAGGCGCCAACGCCCAGGCCATCGACAAGGCCGAGGACCGCCAGAAATTCAAGCAGGCCATGACCGGAATCGGCCTGGAGTCGGCCAAGTCGGGCGTGGCGCACAGCATGGACGAAGCCTGGGCCGTGCAGCGGCGCATCGCCGAAGAAACTGGCACGGTGGGCTTCCCCATGGTGATCCGCCCCAGCTTCACGCTGGGCGGCTCGGGGGGCGGCATCGCCTACAACCCCGAGGAATTCGAAACCATCTGCCGCCGCGGCCTGGAGGCCTCGCCCACCAACGAGCTGCTCATCGAGGAATCGCTGCTGGGCTGGAAAGAATACGAGATGGAAGTCGTGCGCGACCGCGCCGACAACTGCATTATCGTCTGCTCCATCGAGAACCT
>Ga0180223_1002533_pt1 | contig 10767 bp, 9 predicted proteins | sample eDN5th30CKraftOP_FD_151337 | JGI IMG/M metagenome (GOLD analysis project Ga0180223, IMG submission 151337) | Enriched Organic Plus compost microbial communities from Emeryville, California, USA - eDNA 5th pass 30_C Kraft OP (version 2) (version 2) ...
ATTCGAACCCGAAAGCCGAAGCCTGGCGCAAGGCCATCGGCGCGTTCGATGGCTTCATCGTCACCGCGGCGGAATACAACCACGGCCCGACCGCGGTGCTGAAGAATGCCTTTGATTCAGCCTTCAAGGAGTGGAACCGGAAGCCCATCGCCTTTGTCGGCTATGGCGGCGTCGGCGGGGCGCGCGCGATCGAGCAGTTGCGCGGAACGGCGATCGAGCTGCAGATGGCGCCGATCAAGCACGAAGTGAATATCGGCATGGAGCCGTTCGTTGGCGTGCTGATGCAGGGCAAGTCATTGAACGACTATGAATTCCTCGCGCAAAGCCGCACGCTGATGTTCGACAATCTGGTGTGGTGGGGCGAGGCGCTGAAGGCGGCGCGCAACAAGGGCTGAAGCAGGACGGATATCATGGAACTCGGTCTCTATACCTTTGTCGAAAACATGCGGAACATGACGACCGGTGAAGTCGTCAGTCCCGAGCAGCGCATGGCCAATCTGCTGGAAGAGATCGAGCTTGCCGATCAGGTCGGGCTCGATGTGTTCGGCATAGGCGAACACCATCGGCCCGACTTCATCGTGTCGTCGCCCGCCACGGTCCTGGCCGCGGCGGCGGCGCGCACCAAGTCAATCCGGCTCACGAGTGCGGTGACCGTGCTCAGTTCGGATGATCCGGTGCGGGTGTTTCAGCAGTTTGCGACGGTTGATCTCATCTCCCATGGCCGTGCCGAGATCATGGCCGGGCGGGGCTCGTTCATCGAGTCCTACCCGCTGTTCGGTTACGACCTCGATCAGTACGACGCGCTGTTCGGCGAGAAGCTCGACCTGCTGCTGACGCTGATCAAGCATGAGCGACCGGTCTGGTCGGGCAAATTCCGGCCGTCCTTGACCGGGCAGGGCGTCTACCCGCGTCCGGTGCAGGATCCGCTGCCGTTGTGGATCGCCGTCGGCGGCACGCCGCAATCGGTCGTGAGGGCGGGAAGCCTCGGCATTCCGATGGCGCTGGCCATCATCGGTGGCGAACCGGCGCGCTTCAAGCCGCTCATCGATCTCTATCGCGAGGCGGCGCGGCGGGCTGGACATGATCCGGCGAAGCTGCCGGTCAGCATCAACTCGCACGGCTTCATCGCCGATACGACGGATGTCGCCGCCGAGCTGGCGTTTCCCGCCTATGCGGACACGATGGGCCGGCTCGGCAAGGAGCGTGGGTGGGGGCCTTATACGCGGGCCCAGTTCGATGCCTCACGGTCACGCAACGGCGCGGATTTCATCGGCGATCCACAGGTCGTGATCGACAAGATCCTGCTGCAGCATGAGATCTTCGGCAACCAGCGCAGCCTGTTGCAGTTCAGCGTCGGCGCGATGCCGCACAAGGCGATGCTTCGCGCGATCGAACTGTATGGGACAGTTGTCGCGCCCGCTGTCCGCAAGGCGTTGCAGCCCGCGGCGCGTGCCGCCGAATAGCGCCAGAACGTGGCGATGGCCCAAGGCGCCTGTTGTCAGGCGCCTTGAGTGGATAGCTGGGCCACGGCGGCTCTCAGGATGTCCCGGGACAGTTTGGCGTCATCCACGGCGCGCGCCAGCACCATGGCGCCGACCATCTGCGCCATCATGGCCAGCGCCTGCTGGCGCTGAACGGCCTTCGAGCGGCGTGGCAACACGGCCATCAGAATATCCGTCAGCGCTGTGAGGCCCGTCGTGAAGGCCCGCCGGACCGCCCCCGTTTCACGCGCAGCATCCGCGCCCAATGCGGCGAAGGGACAGCCTTGGCCGGGCGTGTCGCGGTGCTTCTCGGACAGATACTGATTCACAATCGCCGCCAGCGGGTCATTGCTCTTTTCGATGAGTGCAGCCCATCTCTCGGCGCTGCTCTTCGCGGCCAGTCCGCAGGCTTCCGCGGCCAGATCATCCTTGGATTTGAAATGTCCGTAGAAGCCGCCATGGGTGAGGCCTGCTGCACTCATGAGATCGGCGACGCCGATTCCATCGAAACCCTTCTCACGGAAAAGCTCGCTCGCAACCTGCACGATACGTGCACGATTCTCGGCGGCCTGCTCCCGGGTGACTTTCATCGCAGCGTTTCCGTCATAAGCCCGCCGTGTGACATACGACTCACACCCGCGCTGTTCAATGATGACGGTCATCATATGACGATATCTGTCGGCCGTCATACAGCCTTTCGGGCGCCGAGCCCGGTCGCTGCCCCGAGCAATCCCCTGACGTCCTCCGGCATGGTGTTCCGCAGGCGGATCACCGGAAGATTTTCAGAAATTGATATCAAGCGAAGTCAGGCAATGGAGCGAAGCCGCCAAGGCTGCGGACATCCGCAGCGAATGACATTCGGCGGCGTGATCCGTCTTTGACGCTCAAGGGATTTGCTCAGCCTGGGCAAATCCCGAATGCCAGGCGCAGTGTGCGCTGCGGAAACGGTTCGTTTCCATTGTCAACATCTTTTGTGCAACTGCGTTGCAGCATGCAATCTGGCGCGCAGTTGCAAACTAATCTGATGTGCCTCTTGACATAGATCAATGATCCGACCATCAGTTTAGACCGTTGCCAAACTCAACAACTTTGGTTTCCACATGGCGCGGTCAACGAACAGGGCGAAGACGTCCTTCAAACATCTGGCATCGTTCCGGCTTCAGCTTCTGGCAAAGCTGGCGCAGCGCTATGCCGATGCGGACTACCAGCGCAAGGTCGGCCTGAGCATTTTGCAGTGCCAAATTCTGGGGCTCGTCGGGTCCGCGGGAGAGATGAGCTTCCGGGATATCTGCCGTGATACCGGAATCGAGAAAAGCCACGCCAGCCGGCTGGTTGCGAGCCTGATCGACGCCGGTCTTTTTGCAAAGCACAACGATTCCGCAGACCTGCGCTCCTTCATCGTCAAGCCGACGGCGCAGGGGCGCAAGCTGCATCGTGAAATCTATCAGGTGGCGCTGGAACGGAACGAGCGTTGGCTCGAAGTGCTGCCGAAGGACAAGAGAGACGCCTTTTTCATCTGCCTGGAGCTGCTGACGCAGCAGTCGCGCAAGCTTGCCGTCCGGGTCAAGACGCCGGAACAGCCCGCGCGTGTTCGCGCCAAAACGACGCAGCCGAAAAGAGCGGCGCAACCGAAACGGGCGGCTCGTCCGAAATCTCAGGACTTGAAGTCGCGTCGCCGCGCATGATTGCGCGCGCCGTCGCATGAACCATCGCCAACGAGAATGAAGGCAGGGAGATAGCGATGACCACAGCCGCTGAAGGCGAAATCCTGACACGCGTCGGGCCGGGAACACTGATGGGCGAGATGATGCGGGAATACTGGGTTCCCGCCGTGATGTCCTCGGAGCTCAAGGCCGGCGGCGATCCGATGCGCCTGATGCTGCTGGGCGAAAAGCTGATCGCATTCCGCGACAGCCTGGGTCGCGTCGGCATCATGGATCATCGCTGCCCGCATCGCTGCGCCTCGCTGTTCTTTGGACGCAACGAGGAGGCCGGTATCCGCTGCGCCTATCATGGCTGGAAATTCGACGTCGAGGGCAACTGCCTCGACATGCCGAATGTGCCGTCGCATCAGGCGTTTCCGCAGAAGATCAAAGCCAAGGCCTACAAGACATTCGAGCGCAATGGTCTGATCTGGACCTATATGGGCAAGCGCGAAACGCCGCCGCCCCTCCCGAGCTTCGAGTCGATCCTGCTGCCAAACGCCGAGGCGAACCTGTTCATCGCTCAGCGCGAGTGCAACTGGCTGCAGGCGCTGGAAGGCGACATCGATACCTCACACTTCGGCTTCCTGCATGCCGGTGGCGTGACGCCGGATGTTGTCGAACAGGGTAGTCTCGGCCGCTACGCGATCATGAACCGCGCCCCGGAATATCATGTCGCCGATACGGACTGGGGCACCATGTACGCCGCTTATCGTCCGGCCAATCCGGGCGAGACTTACTGGCGCTTTGCGCACTTCCTGTTTCCGTTCTGGACGATGCCGCCGGATGGCCAGTTCCAGGACCACATCGTCGCCCGCGCCTGGGTGCCGATGGATGATACGCACACGATGTTCGTTCATCTCTCCTGGAAGAAGAACACGCCCGGCCTGCGCAAGATGAAGGACGGCAGTCCAATTCCTGGCGCCGGCATGGGGATGAGGAAGATTCCGGATGACACGGGTTGGTTCGGTCGCGGGCGGCTGGCTGCAAATGCATCGAACGACTATCTGATTGATCGCGAGCAGCAGCGTCACCACAGCTATTCCGGCATGGAAGGGATTCACCTGCAGGATCAGGCGATGACCGAAAGCATGGGCGGCATCGTCGATCATGACTTGGAGCACCTCGCGATCAGCGATCTGATGATCGGCCGCACGCGCCGCCGCATCATCCAGGCCGCGCGTGCTGCCAAGGAGGGCATCACGCCTCCGGGTGTTGATAATCCGGAGACCTATCAGGGCGCCCGCGGTGGTGATTTCATTGGTCCGTCGTCGGTCGGATGGCTCGAATCCTATTCGAACGAGTTGCGGGCGTCCGTGAATCCGACCGGGGCGCTTCGCGTCGCTGCGGAATGACGTGACCGCAAGATGAGCCTGCCGGGGTCTCGCCCCGGCAATGGCTCCAACATCAAGAACATGAATGGGTGGGGCGTGGCCTCGCCGGAGTGGAACATTGTCAGGCGCAGCGCCTGACGTCATCAGGGAGGAGAGCGATCATGCGTGGAGTCGTGCCCGCGGCTTTCATCACCGGCCTGCTTGCAGCAACATTCTCAGTATCAGCCATGGCCCAGACCGCCTGGCATGATCTGCCGGCCGTCAAGGATCTCTATGAGAAGGCCAAGGCCGAGAAGGAGGTTGTGATCTGGACGCCGACGCAGACCGAAGTCGATTGGGTTGCCGCTGAATTCCCCAAGCGCTTCCCCGGCATCACGGTCAAGGGCACCGGCGATCTGCAGGCGGCCACCAAGCTGATTGCGGAGGCGCGCGCCAACCGGCACTCGGTCGATGTCTGGCAGAACTCGCTTGGCGGCATGATCGAGGTGCAGAAGCGCAACCTGTTCGCCAAAGTGAATTGGCAGGAACTGGGTATTCCACCGGGCAACATCCTGTTCGACGGTGAAGGCGTTGCCGCGCACAACTTCGTTTACTCCGCGCTGTATGCGAAGAATTTTGTCAAAGACGAAGATGTGCCGAAGACCTGGGACGACCTGCTCGATCCCAAGTGGAAGGGCAAGATGGTCGCCGAACACTTCCTGTTCCCGCGGCTGCTGGGCTTCCTTGCGCTGGAGTGGGGCCCGGAGCGGGCCGAGAAGTGGGGCCGCGCCATGCTCGATGACCAGAAGATCCTGATCACCAATGCGCCGCGCGAAAGTTTCCTCAAGACCGGGGAACGGATTCTCTCGGTGGGCGACTCCGTCACCCAGTCGTTCCAGTATACCCAGAATGGTGTTCCCACCGGCTATACGGTGCTTGATGTCGTGCCGGCGGTCCAGTTCATGATGGCTGTCATGCGCAATGCGCCGCATCCCAACGCAGCGCGACTGCTGGCCGCCTGGATGACCGAAGACGAAGGCATGGCGCTGCGCGAGAAGAACGCATTCGGCTTCGGCATCCGTCCCGGATCGAAGTCGCAGGTCGCCGCGCAAATCGCAAAGGCCAAGTCAAAGGTTGTGCTCGAAGACCTTTCGACGATGCAGCAGCGGGCCGACTACTACAAGAAATTCTCCGCCCTCGTCCTCGGCCAGCACTAAGCGCAAGCGACGGACGCTAAGATGAGCCAGCTCACGCTTTCCACCAATCTGCAGCGGACCCGTGCGCGCCGCCCCGTCAAGGCGGGACGGCGGCGCGGCGAGATCGGCGTCGTCGGCTGGATCGTCATTGCGGCAGCATCGCTGGCGGCGCTCTATTTCATTCTGGGACCGCTGACGATGCTGGTGACGACCGCGTTCCGCGGTCCCCAGGAATTCCTGCCGTTCGAGGAAGGCGCTCACTGGACCCTCGACAATCTCAAGACGGTCTATTCCGATCCGGCGCTTTATCGGACGATCATTCCCAACACGCTGATTTTCACCGTCGGGTCGGTGTCCGTGACCTTCGCGGTGGCGTTTCTGCTGGCCTGGCTGGTGGAGCGCACGAACTTGCCGTGGCGCAACGTTGTCTACACCGCGGTGCTCTTTCCGCTGCTGGTGCCCGGCATCGTGCTTTCCATCACCTGGATCTTTCTGCTGGCGCCCAATACAGGCTGGATCAACGTCGCGCTGCGGAATCTGCTCTATCTTGGAGACACCGGCCCTCTCAACATTTTCAGCATGACCGGCATGATCATCGCGCAGGGTATCGGCCTGGTGCCGTTTGTGTTCCTGCTGCTGTCGGCTGCGCTACGTTCGATGAATCCGTCGCTTGAGGAAGCAAGCAATGTTGCCGGGGCAAGCCCGTTCAAGACGTTTCTGCGCGTGACGCTGCCGGTGTTGCGGCCGGGACTGCTTGCCCCGCTGATCCTTGCGACGCTGGTCACGCTCGAGCAGTTCGAAACGCCACTGGTCATCGGCTTTCCGGCGCGCATCCAGGTGTTTGCCACCAAGATCTTCTTTGAGCTCAATCCCGACAGTGACCTGCCGGCCTATGGCCGTGCTGCGGCGGTGGCCCTGCCGTTCCTGATTGGTGGCATTCTGCTGCTGTTTCTCTACAACTATCTGATCCGCCGTGCGGAGAGCTTCGTCACCGTCACCGGCAAGGGCTTCCGCCCGACACGGTTCGAACTCGGCCGCTGGCGTATTCCGGCGATGATCTTCGTCAGCGTCTATGCGTTGTTCGCTGCGATCCTGCCGGGCTTTGTGCTGATCTGGGCCAGCCTGTTCGGCTACAGTTTCCCGTCGCTGGATGTCCTGTCGTCGATCAGTTTCGAGGGTTACATCGATCTGTTCAATAACTACAAGTTCTGGCTGGCGGTCCGTAACACCTTCATTGTCGCGGGATCCAGCGCGCTGATCGTCACGACCATCGGCGTCGTGCTGGCCTGGACCATCCTGCGCACCAAATTGTTCGGCCGCTCGATTCTGGATTTTGTCAGCTTCCTGTCGCTGGGCATCCCGACGGTGATCGCCGGTCTGGCCTCCATGCTGCTCTATCTGTCGGTGCCGTTCGGCATCTATGGCACCGTCCTGGTTCTGGTCCTCGCTTATTCATACCGGATGGCGGTGGCCACGCGTCTGACGCGGGCGGCGCTGATGCAGATCCACGCCGAGCTGGAAGAGGCGTCGTCAGTCGCCGGCGGACAATGGCTGACCACGATCCGCAAGGTTGTGCTTCCACTGTTGATGCCGTCGCTGGTCGCGAGCTTCGTTCTGCTGTTCATCATCGGCTTCCGCGAGTTCACCATTCCGATGATCCTGCAGTCGACCGACAACGGCGTGCTGAGCGTGATGATGTGGCAGGCCTTCCAGAGCGGCAAGACGATGCAGGCGGCTGCCGTCGGCACCATTATCGTCATGCTGGTTATTCCGGTGATTTTCGTCATGCGGCGCTTCGTGCTCGCCCGCGATGGCAAGGATTGAGGAGCATCTGATGCTGAAGGTTGAAGCGCTTGAGCGGTCTTATGAAACGCCGGATGGCCTGGTCCATGCGGTCAAAGGCGTCAGCTTCGAGGTGCCGCAGGGTTCGTTCTACACATTGCTTGGCCCCTCGGGCTGCGGCAAGACGACGACCTTGCGCTGCGTGGCGGGTCTCGAACAGCCGACCGGTGGCCGTATCGTCATCGGCAACACGGTGGTGGCCGACCCCGACAACGATGTGTTTGTGCCGGCATTCCGGCGCGACGTCGGCATGGTGTTCCAGTCCTATGCGATCTGGCCGCACATGAATGTGCTGGAGAACGTGGCTTATCCGCTGGTGGTGCGGAAGCCGCGCCCGCCGAGGGATGAGATCAACGACCGGGCGATCGAGGCGTTGCGGCTCGTCGGCATGGATGCGCTGGCCAAACGGTCTGCGACCAAGCTTTCCGGCGGCCAGCAGCAGCGTGTGGCCTTTGCGCGTGCGATCGTGCGGCATCCGAAGCTGCTGCTGCTCGATGAGCCGCTGTCGAATCTCGACGCCAAGCTGCGTGAGCAGATGCGCTTCGAGCTGCAGGAACTGGTGGCGCGGGTTGCGATCACCACGCTGTATGTCACGCATGATCAGTCCGAGGCGCTGGCGATGTCCGACAACGTCGCGGTGATGTCGGAGGGGCTGATCGCGCAAAGCGGCGCCCCGCGGTCGGTCTATGACCGGCCGGCCAACGAATTCGTCGCCGGCTTTCTCGGCGGCGCGAACTTCCTGCAGGCCACGGTTGTCGAGCGCAACGGTGTGAGCGGTGTCGTTGATGTCGATGGCAATGCCGGCCGGGTGAGCGTTCCGCTGCCGGAGAGTATCAACAAGGGCCAGCGGATCGAATTGGTGTTCCGTCCGGAAGATGCGCCGTTGCTGTTTGCGCCGAATGGCGACGGCAATCAGGTGAAGGCCTCGGTTGCGCGCCTCAGCTTCCAGGGTGGTCTGACCGAATGCCATCTGAAGGTCGGCCAGACCATCGTCCGATCGATGCTGCATCCGTCGGTCCAGGCAAGCCCCGGTGCTGACGCCTGGATTCAACTCAATCCGGCGCGATGCGTCGTCTATGCCGCACGACAACCGGGAGCACGTCCCAACTAGCTGCTGCCGGACACGTCAAAAAAAACATCAAAGGGAGCGAATGATGGATACAGCAACAGTCGATACCTCCCGCGCGGGGAAGCGTCCCACGGGATATGGCCGCAAGCCTTCGACCTACGATGCGATGATCACCGAAGTCGGCCCGGGCACACCGCTGGGCGAATTCATGCGCCGTTACTGGCATCCCGTCGCGCTGTCGGAGAAGGTCAATGACATCCCGCAGAAACTGCGGATGCTGGGCGAGGACCTTGTGATCTTCCGCGATCGCAAGGGTCGGCCCGGCCTGCTGCATGCCCGCTGCGCCCATCGCGGCACCACGCTCTATTACGGCAAGGTCGAGGACGAAGGCATCCGCTGCTGCTATCACGGCTGGCTGTTCGACGTGGAAGGGCGTTGCCTTGATCAGCCGTGTGAGGCTGACGGCGGCCGCAGCCGCGAGCGCGTCTTCCAGCCGTGGTATCCGCTGCAGGAGCGTTACGGCCTGGTCTGGGCCTATATGGGGCCGCCGGAGAAGCAGCCGCTGCTGCCCTTGTGGGACACCCTCGAGGAGGTCGGGCCGGGCGAAAAGATCTGGGTCTCGGGCTCAAGTTTCGGTGCCGGCGGCGACGACAGCCATGAGATCGTGCCCTGCAACTGGCTGCAGGACTGGGAAAACATCATGGATCCGTTCCATATCCCGATCCTGCATACGAGCTTCAGCGGCGTGCAGTTCGTGCCTGAAATGGGCGTGATGCCGCAGGTGACCTGGGACTATGCCGAGACCGGGATGCAATACACCGCCTATCGCAAGCTCGATGACGGCCGCGAGATGGACCGCGTGACACTGGCGTTGTTCCCCCATGTCCGCATCGTGCCGAGCGTGCAGCTTGCGCCGGGACCTGCCACCGGCATCGGCTGGGTGGTGCCGGTGGACGACACGAACTTCCGCCTGTTCCATGCGTCGCGCGTGCCGGAATCCTTCACGGGATTCCAGCGCCCGACCAGCCGCCGCTGGGGCGAGATGAGCGAGGAGGAGCGGCAGAGATTTCCCGGCGACTGGGAGGCGCAAGTGGGCCAGGGGCCGATCAGCCTCCATTCGGAAGAGCATCTCGCGACCAGCGACAAGGGCATCGTCATGCTGCGGCGGCTGCTCAAGCAGCAGATCCGGATCGTGCAGGATGGCGGTGATCCCCTGGGCGTGAATTTCGATCCTGCCAATCAGGTCATGAAGGTTCAGGCCGGAAACTTCTTCAAGAGCTGACAGCGCTGTCGTTTGCATCGTCAAAGCCCGGACGGAACGTTCCGCCCGGGCTTTTGCCATGGGCTGGTTCGGTTGGATGGTTTTGTTACATTGCCCAGACCAATCTCGACCCAATCAGCCAGGAGCGCCCGTCGGCCGACATGACGAGAACGAAAGCAAAGGTAACCGGCAAGGCTGGACAGGGCGGGTGGAAGAGCAAGCTGACCGAAACCGAAGAGGATTTCGCCCTCCAAGCCATGCATCAATGGGAGGAGGAGCGTCCGGACCTCGACTTCTCCCACCAGAGCATTGTGCTGCGCCTGATGCGGCTGGGCCTCCATGCCCGCCGGGAAAACGGCGTCATCTTCCAGCGCGAGCTGAAGGTGCGCGGCGAGGATGTCCGCGTGCTGTTCGCGCTGCGCCGCGCCGGCGCGCCGTTCCGGCTGCGGCCGACCGACCTGTTCACGTCCTTGCTGATCCCCTCCGCAACGATGACCCGGCAACTCGACCGCCTGGTGAAGGCGAAGCTGGTCTCCCGAATCCTCGACCCCAATGACAAACGCAGCGCGCTGGTGGAACTGACGCCGCGTGGCGTGAAGCTCTCCGATGCGGCGATGGAGACGATCCGGCAGCAGTCCCAGGTCAGCACGGCGGTCCAGCGGCTCAGCAGGAAGGACAAGGCGCAACTGGAAGACCTGCTCTCGCGGCTGAGCACGGCCGTGCAGGTCGACGGTCCGCTGGACTGACATCCGCCGGGTATCGCATCAGCTCAGGCCGCTGTGAGGTCAGCCCTGTGCAGGAGAGACCGGCCAGGGCTACAGGATTGGCGGCAGCGGCTTCTGCTGGGGCGAGAAGAACGGCCGGGGAATAGCGACCTCGCTCAGCGCAAAGGCCTTCCAGGC
>Ga0180223_1002537_pt1 | contig 10756 bp, 7 predicted proteins | sample eDN5th30CKraftOP_FD_151337 | JGI IMG/M metagenome (GOLD analysis project Ga0180223, IMG submission 151337) | Enriched Organic Plus compost microbial communities from Emeryville, California, USA - eDNA 5th pass 30_C Kraft OP (version 2) (version 2) ...
GCCCATTTGTATTTCAGCGGCAGGAGCTGGTTCACGTCGGCGCGCGCGTTGATCATGCGCTTCTCGTCGACGGTGACGCGGGCGGCGCCGCGCTCGATCTCGCCGAGTCCGGTGGCGTCGGCGACCGGGGCGGTGCCGGCGAGGATGGCGGGCTGCGTGGCCTTGGCGGCGTCGGATTTGGGATCGGACCAGTCGAGCATGGAAAGGGGTTCCGTTCTGAAACTGAAGGGCGTTCCGCCCGGGGCTTGCCCCGGGCCTGTGTTGCCGTGCGAGGCTCTCGCCTCGCCCCGCCGATGGTCCCGGCTCCGCCTGGGGCGTCGTCCGGGAAGGGCGGGGTTGGCGCGGGGCGCTCCTACTGGCAGGCCTCGCAGGTCGGGTCGTCGAGCGAGCAGGCGCTCGGCACGGCCGCGCCGTTCTCCATCGGGATGTCGACGATGATCGGCGCCGCGGCCTTGGCGGCGGCCGGCACCGAGGCCGAAACCGCGTTGAGCTTACCATCCGTGCCCTTCAGCGTCGACTTCTCGACATGGGTCGCGGACAGCGCGCGCAGGTAATAGGTCGTCTTCAGGCCGAGCCGCCAGGCGAGCCGATAGGCCTCGTCGAGCTTCCGGCCGGAGGGCTGCGCCATGTAGAGGTTGAGCGACTGGCCCTGGTCGATCCACTTCTGCCGGCGCGCCGCCGCCTTGATCAGCCACTCCGTCGGGATCTCGAAGGAGGTCGCATAGAGCGCCTTGAGATCGGCGGGGACGCGGTCGATCTGGCTGACCTTGCCGTCATAGTATTTCAGGTCCGAGACCATCACCTCGTCCCAGAGCCCGCGCGCCTTCAGGTCGTGGACCAGCCCGGCATTCACCACGGTGAAGTCGCCCGACATGTTCGCCTTGACGTAGAGCTGGCTGTAGGACGGCTCGATCGACTGGGAGACGCCGACGATGTTGGAGATCGTCGCGGTCGGCGCGATCGCCATCGTGTTCGAGTTGCGCATGCCGGTGCTCGTCACCCGCGCCCGCAGGCTCTCCCAGTCCAGCGTCGAGGAGCGGTCGAGATCGACGTCGCCGTCGCGGGCTTCCGAGAGGATCTCGAGCGAGTCGATCGGCAGGATGCCCTTCGACCAGAGCGAGCCCTCGAAGCTCGGATAGCGGCCGCGCTCGGCGGCGAGGTCGACCGAGGCCGAGATCGCATGGAAGCTGATCGCCTCCATCGAGGTATCGGCGAAGGCGACCGCCGCCTCCGACGCCGCCGGGATGCGCAGGACCTGGAGGGCGTCCTGGAAACCCATGATGCCCAGCCCGACCGGGCGGTGGCGCAGATTCGAGCGGCGCGCCTCCGGGATCGTGTAGAAATTGATGTCGACGACGTTGTCGAGCATGCGCATCGCGGTCGTCACGGTGCGGGCCAGACGCGCCTGGTCCAACCCCTCGGCCGTGACATGCGCGGCCAGGTTGACCGAGCCGAGATTGCAGACCGCGACCTCGTCGGCCGAGGTGTTGAGCGTGATCTCGGTGCAGAGGTTCGAGGAGTGCACCACGCCGGCATGCTGCTGCGGCGAGCGCAGGTTGCAGGCGTCCTTGAAGGTGACCCAGGGATGCCCGGTCTCGAACAGCATGGTCAGCATGCGCCGCCACAGATCGACGGCCTTGATCCGCTTGAAGACCTTGATCTCGCCGCGCTCGGCCTTGGCCTCATAGGCCTCGTAGGCCTGCTTGAACGGCTTGCCGTAGAGGTCGTGCAGCTCCGACACCTCGTCGGGGGAGAACAGCGTCCAGTCGGCGCCGGCCTCGACCCGCTGCATGAACAGGTCCGGGATCCAGTTCGCGGTGTTCATGTCGTGGGTGCGGCGGCGGTCGTCGCCGGTGTTCTTGCGCAGGTCGAGGAATTCCTCGATGTCGACATGCCAGGTCTCGAGATAGGCGCAGACCGCGCCCTTGCGCTTGCCGCCCTGGTTGACCGCGATGGCGGTGTCGTTGGCGACCTTCAGGAAGGGCACCACGCCCTGGCTCTCGCCGTTTGTGCCCTTGATATGGGCGCCGAGGCCGCGCACCGGCGTCCAGTCGTTGCCGAGGCCGCCGGAATACTTGGCCAGCAGGGCGTTGTCCTTGATCGCCTTGAAGATGCCGTCGAGGTCGTCGGAGACCGTCGTCAGGAAGCAGGAGGAGAGCTGCGGCCTGAGCGTGCCCGAATTGAACAGCGTCGGCGTCGAGGCCATGAAGTCGAAGGAGGAGAGCAGATCGTAGAACTCGATCGCCCGCCCCTCCCGGTCGATCTCGCGGATGGCGAGGCCCATGGCGACGCGCATGAAGAAGGCCTGCGGCAGCTCGAAGCGGTTGCCGCGGACATGCAGGAAGTAGCGATCGTAGAGGGTCTGGAAGCCGAGATAGTCGAACTGCAGGTCACGCTCGGGCTTCAGCGCCGCGGCGATGCGGGCCAGGTCGAAACGGCCGAGCTCGGGGTCGATCAGCTCGTTGGCGATGCCAGTCTTCAGATAGGCGTGGAAATAATCGGCGTAACGCCCGGCCATCTCGGCCTGCGTCGCCTGCTCGGGCTGGCCGTGGACGAAGCTCAGCGCCTCGCGGCGGAGCTTGTCGAGCAGCAGCCGGGCCGAGACCTTGGAATAATTCGGCTCGGTCTCGATCAGGGTGCGCGCAGCCAGGATCGGCGCCAGCGCCAGCTCGTCGAGCGAGATGCCGTCATAGAGGTTGCGGCGCGCCTCGGCCAGGACCGGATCGGCCGAAACGCCGTCGAGCCCGGCACAGGCCTCGCGCACGACGTTGTCGAGACGGGCGGCGTCGAGCGGCGCGTAGGAGCCGTCGGCGAGCTTCATCCGCAGCGAGGGGGCGGCGGCCGCGGCCGGCTTCGCCTCGGACAGCGCCCTCGCCCGCTCGCGGGCCCGATCCTCGCGATAGAGCACATAGGCGCGGGCGACCTTGTGGTGCTCGCCGCGCATCAGGGCGAGCTCGACCTGGTCCTGCACGTCCTCGATATGGAAGGTGCGCCCGGTGGCGACGCGGCGCGTCAGCCCGGCGACGACCTGCTCGGTCAGCTCGGCGACGACGTCGTGGATGCGGCGCGAGGCGGCGGCGCTCGAGCCCTCGACGGCGAGGAAGGCCTTGGTCAGCGCGACCGCGATCTTGGCGGGGTCGAAGGGCGTGACCGCACCGTTGCGGCGAATGACCTGATAGCCGGGCTCGTTCGCAGCGGCCTGGGGCGGCGTCGCGGCGGTGGCCTGAGGAGCGGCAGAGGGCCGTTCGGCTTCAACGGAAAGAGACATCGGCATCAACCCCAAGATCAAGATGTTGGGGGCAAAGGGTCGGGCGGCAGCGTCGGGAGGCGCACGACCCAGCAAGGACCGCGACCCGTCACACGCTCCGCCGGGACACTCCACCCGAGGACATAAACCAGGGTCGCGGCAGGTCTCCTGGCTCGCGGATCGTCGTTCCCATCCGTCTTTCCGCAGCCTTGCGGCCCCGGTGACACTACGCTGGATGCGAACGCGCCGCTGACAGGTGCGGGCACAGCGCCGGCCTCTCACCGGCTTCCCTCTTGGCTCTCGATCTTGCGATTCGAGAGACCGTCGACCACCACATTTAGTATCTGGAGCCCTGCTCCTGTCAATAGGTCGTCTCGCGCTCTTCAGCTATCTGTGAAGATCGGGGATCGTCGCGGCGCGGGCGACCCTAACCCTTTTTGGCCGCTCGACAACATCGCGCGGGGCCCCGCCGCGCGCGATCCCCTCATTTCACAGCATAGGGGGCGAAGGCGCTTCTCTGCTCGTCGACATGGAGCGGTTTTCCGACCGGGGGAAAGGCCCGCTGCGGGCAGGCCGGGCGCTCGCAGATGCGGCATCCCGCGCCGATCGGCGTCGCCGCATCGACATTGCCGAGATCGAGCCCGTCGGCATAGACCAGCCGCCCGGCATGACGCAGGTCGCAGCCCAGCGCGACGGAGAAGGTCTTGCGCGGCTGATGGTAGCCCCCGCGTGCGCGAGAGACCGAGCGCGCCACCCAGAGATAGGTACGGTCGTCCGGCATGCGGGCCACCTGCGTCAGCACGCGCCCCGGCTGGACGAAGGCATCGTAGACGTTCCACAGGGGACAGGTCCCGCCCACCCGCGAGAAATGGAAATCGGTGGCCGACTGGCGCTTCGAGATGTTGCCGGCGCGGTCGACGCGGATGAAGAAGAAGGGCACGCCCTGGGCGCCGGGCCGCTGCAGGGTCGAGAGCCGGTGGCAGACCGTCTCGAAGCCGACCCCGAAGCGCTGGCCGAGCAGCTCGATGTCGTAGCGGCAGGCTTCCGCCGCCGCGAGGATCTCGCCATAGGGCAGGACGAGCGCGCCGGCGAAATAATTCGCCAGGCCGATCCGGGCGAGGCGCCGGGAATCGTCGCCGCCGAAGCGCCCGGTCGCGACCAGCCCGTCGATCGCGTCGCGATGCTCGAGGAAGGCGAGCTGGGTCGCGATCTGGAAGGCGCGCTGCCCCTTTCCCAGATGCGAGGACAGCCGCAGCACGCCCTCGGCCGCGTCGAAATGGCGCTGCCCGCCCTCCTCGCCATCGTGCCGGAAGGTGGCGACGCGGATGCCGTGCCGGTCCTGCAACCGCTCGATCAGGGCGGCCTCGGCCTGCGCTCCCGCGGCGGCGAGCTCCCGCGCGATCGCCTCGGCGGCGCGGTCGAGCGGGTCGATATGGTTGTGCCGCTCGTAGAAGAAGTCCCGCACCTCCTCGAAAGGCGTCGAGACGGCCGAGGTCAGGGCGGATTGGCGATCGTCGCCGAGCCGCGCCGCCAGCGCCGCGGATTGCTCCAGCGCGCCGCGATAGCGCCGGTGCAGCGAGACCAGCGCGCGCCCGACCGCCGGCATGCTCGCCGCCAGCTCGCGCAACTCCGCCGTCGCGATCTGCTCGCCGATCGCGGGATCGGCCAGCGCCTCCCGCAGATCGCCGATCAGCCGCGCCTCGTCGTCGTCGGAGAAGAGCTGCACGTCGACGCCGAAGGCGGCGTTGAGCTTCAGCAGCACGGGCACGGTCAGCGGGCGCTGGTTGTTCTCGAGCTGGTTGAGATAGCTCAGCGACAGGCCGAGCGCCGAGGCGAGCGCAGCCTGAGTCAGCCGGCGTTCCTCGCGCAGGCGCTTGAGGCGGACGCCCATGAAGGCCTTCTTCATGTCCCGGCTCCTTCGCGAAAGGTCGCTTCGCAAACTTTGCAGATTTGCCGATCCGTCTCCACAAAACTCCGCAATTTCAGCCCTTTATCGCAGGATAATTCCGCAGATATTGCGAAGAAGATCGATGATTGCAAGCGCATGGGCCCGCGGCATGGCAATGGCGGCAGAACAGGGAAGCGGGTTTCGCGAGGCGCAGACGCGCTTCGTGGAGATGGTGTTTCCCGAGCAGTCCAACCATTACGGCACGCTCTTCGGCGGCCATGCGCTGAGCCTGATGGGCAAGGCCGCCTTCGTCGCCGCCACGCGCCGCGCGCGCTGCGCCGTCGTCATGGCAACCTCCGACAAGGTCGCCTTCCACGAGCCGGTGCGCGTCGGCGAACTCGTCGAGCTGACCGCCGAGGTCACGCGCGTCGGCCGCTCCTCGATGACCGTCACCGTCGACATGGTCGCCGAAGCGCTGGTCTCCGGCGAGAGGCGGCTGGCGGCGCGCGGCGCCTTCGAAATGGTCGCGGTCGCCGCGAATGGCCGGCCGATCCGCATTCCCTCCTCCCCTTCCTCCCCCTCCTCCGTTTCCAGCCCATCCGAGGAAACCCAGTCGTGAAGCAGCACAGCGTCCGTACCCATAAGTCCGCCGAGAACCTGCCGCGCCCGCAGCAGCTCGCCTGGAAGATCGCGGAGGTCGCCGCCGACCCGGTCGCGGTCGAGCCCGCCGTGGTCGAGATGATCGGCAACCGCATCATCGACAACGCCGCCGTCGCCGCCGCCTCGCTGACGCGCCGCCCGGTCGCCAGCGCCCGTGCCCAGTCGCTGGCCCATCCCTTCAAGCCCGGCGCCACCGTCTTCGGCCTGGCGGCGGACCGGCGCGTCTCGCCGGAATGGGCGGCCTGGGCCAACGGCGTCGCCGTGCGCGAGCTCGATTTCCACGACACCTTCCTGGCCGCCGACTATTCGCATCCGGGCGACAACATCCCGCCGGTGCTGGCGGTCGCGCAGCATTGCCGGCTCGACGGCGCTGCGCTGGTGCGCGGGCTCGCCGCCGCCTACGAGATCCAGGTCGATCTGGTGAAGGGCATCTGCCTGCACGAACACAAGATCGACCACATCGCCCATCTCGGCCCCTCCGCCGCCGCCGGCATCGGCGCGGCGCTGAGCCTGCCGGCGGAGACGATCTATCAGGCTGTGCAGCAGGCGCTGCACGTCACCACCACCACGCGCCAGTCGCGCAAGGGCGAGATCTCGAGCTGGAAGGCCTATGCGCCCGCCTTCGCCGGCAAGATGGCGGTGGAGGCCGTCGACCGCGTCATGCGCGGCGAAGGCGCGCCCTCGCCGGCCTGGGAGGGCGAGGACGGCTTCATCGCCTGGCTGCTCTCCGGCCCGAAGGCCGAATACCACGTGCCGCTGCCGGAAAAGGGCGAGCCGAAGCGCGCCATCCTCGACACCTACACCAAGGAGCATTCGGCAGAGTACCAGAGCCAGGCGCTGATCGACCTCGCCCGCCGCATGGGGCCGAAGATCGGCGACCTCTCCAAGGTGAAGAGCATCGTCATCCACACCAGCCACCACACGCATTACGTGATCGGCACCGGCGCCAACGACCCGCAGAAGATGGACCCGAAGGCGAGCCGCGAAACCCTCGACCATTCGATCATGTACATCTTCGCCGTCGCGCTGGAGGATGGCGGCTGGCACCATGAGCGCTCCTATGCGCCCGAGCGCGCCAACCGCCCGGAGACCGTCGCCCTCTGGCACAAGATCTCGACGGTCGAGGACCCCGAGTGGACGCGGCGCTATCACAGCCACGACCCGAAGGAGAAGGCTTTCGGCGGGCGCGTCGTCGTGACGCTCGCGGACGGCTCGACCGTCACCGACGAGCTCGCCATCGCCGATGCGCATCCGCTCGGCGCCCGCCCCTTCGCACGCGCCCAGTACATCGAGAAGTTCCGCACCCTGGCGGAGGGAATCGTCTCAGCCGCCGAGCAGGAGCGCTTCCTCGGCACGGTCGCGCGGCTGGAGAGGCTCGATGCGAACGATCTCGCGAACCTGAACTTCGCGGTCGACCCCGCCCTGCTGGGCACGGGCGCGACCGGCATCTTCGACTGGAACGCCAGCCATGGCGAGGCCCGCTCCGGGCTCTCCGTCGTGGCCTGACAAGGGAGGACAGGATGAGCCAGGAAAGTACCGCGCCGGCGAAGCCCGCGCCGAAGAAGTCGGTGGCGCTGTCGGGCGTCGTCGCCGGGAACACCGCGCTCTGCACCGTCGGGCGCACCGGCAACGACCTGCACTACCGCGGCTACGACATCCTCGATGTCGCCGAGCGTTGCGAGTTCGAGGAGATCGCCCATCTCCTCGTCCACGGCACGCTGCCGACGGCGGCCGAGCTCGCGGCCTACAAGGCTAAGCTCGCGAGCCTGCGCGGCCTGCCCGCCGCGGTGCGCTCGACGCTGGAGGCCCTGCCGGCGGCGGCCCATCCGATGGACGTGATGCGCTCCGGCGTCTCGGCGCTCGGCTGCGTGCTGCCCGAGGCGCATGACCACAACCATGCCGGCGCCCGCGACATCGCCGACCGGCTGATGGCCTCGCTCGGTTCGATGCTGCTCTACTGGCACCATTTCGCCCAGAACGGCCGCCGGATCGAGGTCCAGACCGACGACGACAGCATCGGCGGCCATTTCCTGCACCTGCTGCACGGCAAGCGGCCGAATGCGGAGCATGTCCGGGCGATGCACACCTCGCTCGTCCTCTATGCCGAGCACGAGTTCAACGCCTCGACCTTCACCGCGCGCTCGATCGCCGGCACCGGCTCCGACATCTATTCGGCGATCACCGGCGCGATCGGCGCCCTGCGCGGCCCCAAGCATGGCGGCGCCAACGAGGCGGCCTTCGACATCCAAAAGCGCTATGCCGACGCGGACGAGGCGGAAGCCGACATCCGCCGGCGCGTCGCGGCGAAGGAGGTGGTGATCGGCTTCGGCCATCCGGTCTACACCATCGCCGATCCGCGCAACGCCGTGATCAAGGAGGTGGCCCGCCGGCTCTCGCGCGAGGCCGGGGCGATGAAGATGTTCGAGATCGCCGACCGGATCGAGGCGGTGATGAGCGAGACCAAGAAGATGTTCGCCAATCTCGACTGGTTCAGCGCCGTCTCCTACCATCTGCTCGGCGTGCCGACCGCGATGTTCACGCCGCTCTTCGTGATCGCCCGGACCTCGGGCTGGGCCGCCCACATCGTCGAGCAGCGGCAGGACAACAAGATCATCCGGCCCTCCGCCAACTATGTCGGCCCGGAGAACCTGCCCTTCGTGCCGCTGGAGGCACGGGGACGCGCGCCCTCCCCGGCGCGCGCGGCCTGAGGAGAAGAAACATGCCTTATCTCGTTGGCTCCGAAATCCCGGACCAGCCCGCCGGCCAGCGCTTCCGGGCGCTGATCGAGCGCGGCGGCATCGCCCGCCTGCCGGGCGCCCATAACGGCATGGCGGCGCTCCAGGCCAAGGCGGCCGGGTTCGAGGGGCTCTATCTGTCGGGCGCGGCGATGACCGCCTCGATGGGCCTGCCCGATCTCGGCATCATCACCGTCGACGAGGTCGCCTTCTTCATCCGCCAGATCGCCCGGGCCTCGGGCCTGCCGCTGCTGGTCGACGGCGACACCGGCTATGGCGAGGCGCTCAACGTCATGCACATGGTGCGCGTCTTCGAGGAGGCCGGCGCCGGCGCCGTCCATATCGAGGATCAGCTCCTGCCGAAGAAATGCGGCCATCTCAACGACAAGAAGCTCGCCGACGCGCACGACATGGCGGCCAAGGTCGCCGCCGCCGCCAGGGCCCGCCGCCACCTCTACCTGATCGCCCGCACCGACGCCGCCGCGAGCGAGGGCATGGACGGCGCCGTGGCGCGCGCCAAGCTCTTCGTCGAGGCGGGCGCCGATGCGATCTTCCCGGAGGCGCTGACCAATGCCGAGATGTTCCGCGAATTCGCGCGCCGCCTGCCCGGCGTCCCCCTGCTCGCCAACATGACCGAGTTCGGCCGCACGCCCTTCTTCACCGCCGACGAGTTCGAGGACATGGGCTACCGCATGGTGATCTGGCCGGTCTCCTCGCTGCGCGTCGCCAACAAGGCTCAGCAACGTCTCTACACCGCCCTGGCCCGCGACGGCGGCACCCATGCCATGGTCGAGCAGATGCAGACCCGCGCCGAACTCTACCAGACCATCGGGCTCGCCGATTACGAGGCGCTCGACGCCTCGATCGTCGCCACCGTCATCCCGGAGGGCATGCCCCAGCGGGAGCGCAAGGCCTCGTGACGATCCGACCGTGCGGGATGTGCATGGTTGCCTCCCGCATGGCCGCTTCCCGCACCGCCATCCTCGGATATGCTCGGGCACCGGATCCGTCCCGGCATTCCGGCAGGGGTGACATCATGCACAGCTACATCGCCGCCGTCGTCCAGGCCGCCTCCTTTCCCGACGACCCGCTCAGGACCGCCGGCAAGGCGGCCGGGCTGATCCGGGAAGCGGCCGCGAAGGGCGCGAAGCTGGCTGTGTTTCCCGAGGCCTTCCTCGGCGGCTATCCGAAGGGGGCCTCCTTCGGCGCGCCGGTCGGGATGCGCAAGCCGGAGGGGCGCGAAGCCTTCCGGCGCTACTATGAAGCCGCGATCGGCCTCGACGGCGAGGAGGTCGCGACCATCGCCGCGGCCACGGCGGAGACCGGGCTCTTCACCGTCATCGGCTGCATCGAGCGCGATGGCGGCACGCTCTATTGCACCGCCCTGTTCTTCGACGGGGCGAAGGGGCTGATCGGCAAGCACCGCAAGCTGATGCCGACCGCCGCCGAGCGGTTGATCTGGGGGTTCGGCGACGGCTCGACCATGCCGGTCTACGAGACCGCGCTGGGGCGTGTCGGCGCCGTGATCTGCTGGGAGAACTACATGCCCATGCTGCGCATGCACATGTACTCAAAGGGGGTCGGCATCTATTGCGCGCCGACGGCGGACGACCGCGACACCTGGCTGCCCTCGATGCAGCATATCGCGCTCGAAGGGCGCTGCTACGTGCTCACCGCCTGCCAGCACATCACCCGCGGCGCCTATCGCGACGACCATGAATCGGCGCTCGGCGACGATCCCGCGACGGTGATGATGCGCGGCGGCAGCGCCATCGTCGACCCGCTCGGCCGCGTCCTTGCCGGCCCCGACTTCTCCGGCGAGACGATCCTCTACGCCGAGATCGACCCGGGCCAGATCGCCCGCGGCAAATACGACTTCGATGCCACCGGACATTACGCCCGTCCCGACGTCTTCCAGCTCACGGTCGACGAACGGCCCAAGCGCGCGGTTTCCAGCACCGCCGGCTGAGGCGGGCGCAGCGGAAGCGCCTCCCCGCCCCGGAAGCACCGGCCCGAAGAGCGGAAGACGATTTTCGGGAAAAGCGACGAAAGATCAAAGACCTGGACCATGGGGCTGAATACGATGTTCAGCCCCATGGTCTAAGGCGCGTGGGGATTCATCGTGAATTGATGACGGCAGCGGCGAGATAGATCATGGCTGAGAAGCTGCGATCTGTTTTGCAGGCTCGCATGGCGATGCGCTTGAACTCCTTGAGCTTGCAGAAG
>Ga0180223_1002539_pt1 | contig 10754 bp, 10 predicted proteins | sample eDN5th30CKraftOP_FD_151337 | JGI IMG/M metagenome (GOLD analysis project Ga0180223, IMG submission 151337) | Enriched Organic Plus compost microbial communities from Emeryville, California, USA - eDNA 5th pass 30_C Kraft OP (version 2) (version 2) ...
CGCTCTCGGTGGGAAAGCCTCCGATCTGCGCAACGGCTTCAACACGCACCATGGACGAGGTGCCGCAGCAGATGGCGATTCCCCAGGCATCGCGCGATGCCTCGACATGGTCGAAGAAGAAGCGCTGCTCATCCGGATAGCCGGACGAAACGCCCAGATTGTGCTGAATGGGATCCGGATTGAAGAAATGCTGCGGGGTCTGCACCAGTCCGACGGTGCGATCATGAAAAAGTGCGATCGTGCGCTTGACGAAGTTCCGGTGAGGTACGAAGTCCGCATCGAGCACAGCGATGAAAGCGGGTGGATCGGGATCTTTCAGGCGCTGGGAAAGCGTGTAGTTGATGTTCCCCGCCTTGGCATGATGATTGTCCGGCCGCGTGCGGTACGAGACGCCGAGCTGCTCGCATGCCGCCGCAAGCCAGGGGCGGCGGCCGTCATCCAACACGAATATCCGTGCTGGAGGTCCGGCGAGAGACTTGGCCCCGATAATGGTCCGCTCCAGAACCTCAAGCTCTTCATTGTAGGTCGCAATGTAGACATCGACGCGCGGCACGGCGCCATAAGGCCACCAATGCTCGTATTTGGTTGCCTCCTCCAGCCGGCTTCGCGTCCGGGTCAAAATGAAGGCTGCAATGGTGGACGACACGATGGTCGCTATTTCCAGGAGGGCAAATCCCCACGCCGTCAACGCTTCGATTCCCAGGCCGAATGGCGGAATGGTTTCGGTCAGCCGCCAGATCGCATACCGCCAGGCCAGAATGGTGGAGACTGACAGGACAATCGTGCGGGCGGTCGTACTGGTCCTGTCCAGCACTGGCAGGACCCAAAGTCCAAGGCCAAGTATGATGGCGCTGAGAGCGAGGCTCGAACTATATTCGCCGAAGGTCAGCATTAGAATCCGAAGCGCGTCGCAATGTGCTTGAGCGCCGATAGCGGCCCGCTGGTGAATAGCAGCCGGCCGGTGCGGCCAATGGCACATTGAAGATCAGGATGCTTGGCGACGTCGGGAGCGATCAGCGAGACGTCAAATCGTCGCAAATGCTCGACACTTGGCGCCACCGCGAGGTTCGCATAGAGGCTGCCGGCGCCTGCGCCGCCGAGTCTTGCCACCACGGCCGTGAACACACGATCGTCGCCGTAGAGGCGGAACTGTGCCGGCTCGCCGACCTCCAGGGAATTGTAGAGGCCCTCGGAAACGCTCGCCGTGATACGCAGGCTCGCGCATTCGGCAATCTGCATCAGGTCCTGACCGCGGCGAACATATTCGCCGGTGTCGGACAAAACGTTCCATACCAGCCCCGGCGTCTGCGCGGATATTGTGGCTTCCGTCAGACGGTTCAAACGAATGCGCTCGGCGGCGATCTGCTGGTTGCCCTGGAAAACGCGTTCGTCGGCCTGTCGCTGTTCTGCCTGAAGTTCGGATAATCGAAGGTCGAGTTCTCTGATCCGTTGCAGCGAGAAGGGGGTGTCATTGTAGGAGTCGCCCAGAAACACACCCTGTTTTGCGGCGTTCAGCTCGGTTTCGAGATAGTCCACGCGCTGTGAGGCGCTTTTCTCATCCTGGATGGCGACCTCATAATTCGCCGTCGCCCGGTCCAGCGTGATGGCAGTCTGCACCCCGCGGCCGCTCAGCTCGGTTGTCCGCTTGAGCGAGCTTTCGGCTTCACGCAGGCGCGCATGGGACGACTCCAGTGTTGCACGGGCCTCGGCAAAGCGGGACTGGATTTGGCGGACACGGCCACTTTGGTAGTTGTCCGACTGGCCCTGCAATGTCGCTCGTGCGCTTGTCAGCGCCTGCGTCTGCGTCCTGAGCCGCTGCGCCTCTGTCTTCTGCAACTCCTGTGCGCGTTCGAGTTCCAGCAGGCGAATGTTGTCATAGCGATTGTCGGCGATATCAGCGAGAGACTCGTTGGTGTTGACCCTGACGCCTGCGCTGCGGACCATCAGCGTGAGTTCGCCATCAATAGGGGCACGTATCGACACCAGGCGAGCATTGAGCGTGGCATCGCTGCTGCTCCCTGCTAGTCTCTCACCGACGAGAACGTATAGTCCAACCAATACAAGAATGATGCCTAAAGCGATTTTGATCGAACGCATTTCTGCGCCAAGCCTCCCGCCTCGTTGGCACGTCAGTGTGAGAGTGTTCTCTAAATGCGAGGTCACTCTCAGCCATGCAATTCAACATAACTTGCAGGCAAGCATCGCGGGAAGTGCTTGGTAAATGAATGTTCCATTATTGCAGATAATCGATCGACAGGCCGGAGCCAGCGCTGGCGTGGCGCTCTCCGGCGCCCGGCATTGGCCCTCGAAGCCGATCAGAAAAAGGCGCAGGCGCAATTCCCCGGCCGCCTGTCGCCGTGCTGCTTGTCCTGATCGCACGGTGATTCGCTTCGCGCCATCAGGAGGGCGACAAGAAGCACCCTCGAGGGGGTTTTCCTTAACCGGTGCGCGGCCGTTGCGTCAGGTCGCGAGCGGGACGGGATCGTCCGCCGGCGGCGGGATGTCGAACGTATTGGCGGTCAGGCAGGTCATCGAAAAGCTGCCTGTGGCAGCGGTCAGCGCAACCAGGCCTTCGAGCCCCAGTGTTTCCTGCGCAGCCGCGTAGGTTTGATCCGTCAGACCTTTGCTCGTGAGAAGCTCGCGGGCCGTGGCATAACACGTTGCTTCCCGGACATCCGGCAGGGATGGCGCTTGCTGCGCATTGATTGCCGAGATCACTGACAACGGAAGGCCGACGGCGATCGCGCCGCGGACCTGCGCAAACCAGGGATAGCGAGCGCTGTAGTGGCGGGCGACCACCAGATTCACGATTTGTATTTCACGAGGCGACAGCGGGCCTGCCGCGAGAGAGTTGCGCAGGCCCTGCGCCCCGTCGAAGAGCTGGGGCAAATAGATATATGCGAAGTAAGGCCCGCCCAGCGGACTGCCGGCGGCCTTGGCTTTGTCATACACGCGCGCCTGCTCGGCATTCATGGCCGACCGGTCAATGATTGGAATTCGAGGCATACCAGCTCCCTGTATTATTTGGACGTCTTCTTCCTCACCTCTCGAAGGGATTGAGGCCCTTCGATCAGACGCTGTTTGCGAACGGCTCGTTCCTCGGGAGCGGTATCCTCCGTCATCAGCCGGTCGACAGTCTCTTCGGCCATTTCCTTGGCCTTGGCGGCAGCCCTGGAACGGCTTGTCTTGGGGCGAGGGGCGTGCGCCAGGCCGATCTCGACGAGGCGGCGGATGGCTTCCGCCAAGGCGGGTTGATCATCCTGTTGGGAGGCCCAGGCCCGGATGCTGGATTGAAAATCCTCGGCCATGCGAACGCCGACCATGGGCAACGTCCCGGTTGCCGGACGCCCTCTCTTTTTACGATTATCGTTTATTGACTTCATGTCTGAATATATGATTATCGTAAAAGCAGGCCGAAGGGAAGCGCCGACTTCCGTCCCGGCTCTGGCCTGGGCGGGGAATAGACCATCGAATTTCGAAGTCGCGCACGGGCAGCTGCCCGGAGAACAAGGGAGATCTCGGGGATGGCTCGAAAGTCGAAAGACCTTGCCTGTGTTGAGTCCCTATCGGGTCCCCGGACGCAAAAATGCCACCCGGAGCTGGATGGCATTCTCCACCTAAGTGGTTGATTTAATTGGAGGCCACGACCGGAATTGAACCGGTGTACACGGTTTTGCAGACCGTTGCGTAACCACTCCGCCACGTGGCCCCACGACCGCGAATACGTATTGCATCGCCTGGGCTTAGGCAACGATCAATTGTCGCTTTCACACGCCATTCGGAACCGCTCGCCGTGGCTCATTCGGAACGGCCGGTCCCCCGGCCGCGCGCGATATCCGCAGGAACGAAGCCGATATCGCGGTGACCGGCCTCCGTCTTTTGTCGAAGGGCAGAGCGGGAACAAAGCAAGGCGTGCCGCGTCAACTCGTCGTATGATGCAGCCGCAAATCATCCCTACCTAGAGAATCGGGATGGGCGCAAAAAACAATGAAAACAAGCCAGAGGGTGGAGCAGATGAATCGGGACGATGTCGAGAAACTTATTGCCGAGCTTCCAGCGCGTCCGCTGGAGCGACGGGCCGCGGGTGAGATTGTCGGACGCGCGAATGCCCTTGCAATTCTTGAGGAGCTTGAACGGCAAGGCTGCAGCATCGTCGGTCCGCTGGGCTCCGCCACCGTCAGTCCTGCAGGATCCCGTCTGCCCTAGAAGCGTTTTCCGGCGAAGTGGAAGCCGGTTCGCCGCAGAAAACGCGATCACGCAAAGGAATCGAGAGCATGGCCCGATTCCGTCAGAACAGGTCATGCTCGGGCTGTCTCTCGCCGTCCGGGGCCTGCAGCTGAGATGATTTACGGCCAGCGCCTGACCGCCGGCGACGCGATCAGGGCCGCTGTGGCCTGTTGCCGGGCTGCTGGTGCGCGACGGTCTGCCGCGAGCGCGTCATGAACTGGATGAAGACATCCTCGAGGCTGGTCTGCCCGTGCACGACAGCGACGCCCGGCGTCGCAGCCACCGGCGCGAGTGCGGCTTCGAGCTTTCGCCGGTCCGAGCCCACGACGTGGAGATTGACGCCGAACGGAGCGATCTGCTCGACGCCGTCGCATGCGGCGAGGCGGCCGATCTGATCGGCCTCCAGGCCCCTGACGACGAAGGTGATCAGGCCCGAGCTATCGACCACTTGCTCGACGGTGCCGCTCGCCAGCATGTGTCCATAGGCGATGTAGTTGATGCGGTGGCAGCGCTCGGCCTCATCCATATAGTGGGTCGAGACCAGCACGGTCAGCCCTTCGCCGGACAGCCGATGGATCTCATCCCAGAACTCGCGCCGCGCCTTGGGATCGACACCCGCGGTGGGTTCGTCGAGCAGCAGCAGCCTCGGCTGGTGCATGATGCAGGCGGCCAGCGCGAGGCGCTGCTTCCAGCCGCCGGAGAGGGTGCCGGCAAGCTGATCCTTCCGCGACGTCAGGCCGAGAGAGTCAAGGGTTCGCCGCACTGCATCGCGCCGCGGCCGGAGATCGTGCAGCCGCGCGACGAATGCGAGATTCTCCTCGATCGTCAGGTCCTCATAGAAAGAAAAGCGCTGGGTCATGTAGCCGATCTGGCGCTTGATGCGGACGCTCTCGGTGCGGACATCGAGACCGAGCACCGTCCCTTCGCCCGCATCCGGCGAGAGCAGCCCGCAGATCATGCGGATCGTCGTGGTTTTGCCTGAGCCGTTCGGACCGAGGAAGCCGACGATCTCGCCGGCCTTCACTTGGAGCGAAATGGCATCGACGACAGTGCGCGCGCCGAAGCGCTTGGTGAGGCCACGGACGTCGATAACGCCCGCAGGCTTTCCACGCAGGTCATCACTGGGAAGGACTGATGCTGGCAGTTGTCGGCTCGATGCGGCGGGAGCGATTGCTCTTTCAACGATCGGCTACGGCTTCCATGAAACTAATACATGATGATGATCGTACGACGACGGTTTCAAGTCTGATCGCACATCGAAATAAAGAATCCTGATGCGGGGGCAAACCGGACAACCGTAATATTTCCGTCAAGCCTGGGAGATAGCTCTCACAACGCAATCTCGTGGGGCTGTCTGTGACGTCGTCCGGGTCAGGATATGAAGGATTCCTCTCGACTCGGGACGTGCATGAACGCGCAGGACCCATTCTTTCGCCGCTCATTCGCGCAGCAGAGCCGCTTCTGAAAATACAGCGGATGACCGATAAATCGCTGCGGGCCCGCGCGATCTCACGTTCGGTCTGGCTTGCGGATGTGGCGCGTGAGTTTCAGTGGACATCCAGTGTGACCTACGCTGGTTCGGAGAGCGAGTTGCGGGCGCTCCCCAACGCCATCGTCTTTGCGAACCACAGTCTGGGCATTCGCGACGGCCACGTCACGCTGTCTTTCATGGAAGAGATGTTTCCAAATTATGTGAATCTGGCCAGCACGGATCTGCGCTTTCCTTCGATTTTTGACGGGACGCGGATCGAGGTCGATCTGCATCAGCAGAAGGGTGGAAACCGGCGCGCGGCCTTGCGCGCCGTGAGGGCGGTGGCGGAGGAGGGCAGGAGCCTCTTCATCTTCCCGAGCGGGCGCATCGCCCAGTTCCGTATCCCGTCGATGTCGATCGAAGAGAAGCCGTGGACGCCGCTGTTCCTCTGGCTGGCGCGGAAGTGCAATGTCCCGCTGGTCCCGCTTTGCACGCATGCGCGTCTCAGCAGCCTGTCGCATGCCATCGGCGTTGTTTCACCGACGGGACGGCTGTTGCTGAATGCCGTGGAAGCGCAGAGCAGGCGGCTGCTGCATGTCGACTGCACCGTCGGCCGGCCGATCTCGCCGGCAGCCTTGGCCGCGGTGGGCAGTGATGAGGCCCAGCTGCAGTTCTTGCGCGATCAGGTGTTCCAGCTGCGGCACACGCCAAGGATCACAGGCGCCGGCTCCCTATCACGCGCTGCCGATGAAAGCTCGCCGCTGCGCCCAGGGGCGCTTGCAAGCAGGGAATGAGAAGGAACATGTTTCAGGACGCCTTCAATGCCTTCATCACCCAATCACCCACGATGGAGCTGGCGCGCACGCTGCGTGATGCGAACACCTATCCCTACCAGAAAGAGATGGAGGCCGACGGCGCGAACCATCTGAGGATCGACGGCCGCCGCTATCTGAATATCTCGTCGAGCAGCTATCTCGGGCTTCAGGGCCATCCGGAGGTGCAGGCTGCCGCCGAAGCCGCCCTGGACAAATACGGGCCCGGCGCCAACTCGCGCTTTCTGAATGGCTCGCGGCCGATCCACGCCGAGCTGGAAGAGGCACTGGCGCGCTTCCTCAACAAGGATGCTGCGATCGTGTTCTCGACCGGCTATGCGGCCAACCTCGGCGGCATTCCCGCGCTGATCGGCCGGGGCGATGTGGCGATCTGCGATGCGGAGGTCCATGCCTGCTGCTGGACGGCGTGAAGCTGTCGGGCGCCGATTTCACCCGCTTCCGCCATAACGATCTCGACCATCTTGAGAAACGGCTGAGGGAGGCCCAGGGGCGCAAGCGGCTGGTGATTGTCGATGGTGTCTATTCGATGTCCGGAGATGTTGCCGACGTCGCTGCGATGGTCGAGCTCTGTGAGCGTTATCACGCGTGGCTTTTCCTCGATGACGCTCATGGGATTGGCGTTCTGGGCGAGGGGGGCCGTGGCACGGCGCACGCCTTTCAGGTTGCCGATCGCGTTCCGGTCATCATGGGTGTGCTGGGCAAGGCGCTGGGTTCGGTCGGCGGATTCATCGCAGGCTCGCATCGGCTGATCGACTATATGCGGCACATCGCCCGCACGTATCTCTTCAGCGCCGCGTTGTCTCCGATCAGCGCGGCTGCGAGCCTCGCGGCCTTGCGCGTCCTCGAGCGCGAGCCGCACCTGCCGTTGCGGTCGTTGAATTTTGCGGATCGCGCGCGCGCCCGGTTCATCGAGCTGGGCTTCGATTGCGGCGGGTCGCGCAGCCATATCGTGCCGGTGTATTGCGGCTCCGACATGCGGGCGATCACGTTCTGGAGCGGCCTGGAGCAGCAGGGCGTCTGGAGCAATCCGGTGTTCCGTCCGGCCGTTCCGCCGGGGCGGGAGCTTCTCCGCAATACCTTCCCGGCATCGCTTGACGAACAGACATTCGACGAGGTGCTGCATGCGTTCGGTCAGCTTGCATTCCATGTGAATGATGCGGCGCCGGAGCCCCGGCACGCGCAGGCATTGCCGGCGTAGTAGCGGCAAGGCCCGCCCCGAAGAGAATCCGGATCGCGCGAGGGAGGTGCCTGATGGGATGGCTGTGCGGCGTGCCATTGCTGTCGGCGCTCATCTCGGGATGCCTGGCGGCTGCGGAGGCGGGGCCGTCGTTCGTCGGCTATGTCGAGGGCGACTATGTTCTCGTCGCGCCGCGCGACGTCGGCACTGTCAGCAGCGTGAGGGTTCAGCGCGGACAGGTCGTGGCTGCCGGTGATGTGCTGGCCGAGATCGATGATCAGAATGCGAGACTGTCCTTTCGGGAGGGCGAGGCGCGGCTTGCCGAGGCGAGAGCCAACCTTGCCGATCTTGAAAGTGGTCGTCGCCCGGAAGAAATCCAGGAATACGAGGCGAGCCTGGCTGCTGCGCAGAGCACCCTTGAGGATGCCGAAGTCACGTTGCAGCGGAAGCTGAAACTCCGCGAGATGAATGTCGGGACCGGGCAGGAAGAGCAGATCGCCAAGACTGCCGCGGATGTCGCGCGGTCCCGCGTCGCCGAGTTGCAGGCCCGGCTGCTCGCGGCAAAGCTGCCCGCCCGCGTCTATGCGCTGACGGCGGCGCGCCAGCGGGTTGCGCAGGCCGAGGCCGCGCTGCAGCAGGTGCAACTGACCATCGCACAGCACCGGCTGGTGGCGCCTGCCGCGGGCATCATCGATGATGTGATCCGCCTGCCGGGAGAAGTGGCATCACCCGGCGCGCCGGTGGTGTCGCTGCTGCCGGGCGATGGACGCAAGGTGCGTTTTTATGTGCCGCAGGCCGCTGTCAGTGCGATCACGATCGGGCGGATGATGGCGGTGACATGCGACGGCTGCGCCAGCGGCTATCGCGCCCGGGTGTCGTATGTAGCCAAATCTCCGGAATTCACGCCGCCGGTCATCTTCAGCGCCGGTTCGCGCAGCCGGCTGGTGTTTCTGGTCGAGGCGAAACTCAGTGGAGAGGCGAACCGGCTTGGCCCCGGGCAGATCGTGGATCTCACGCCGGTCAAGGATGACGCGCTGGCGCAGGTTCAGCCGTGACGGACGGGAGCTTCAGCGGACGTTTGGGCGGCCATGCTTGACCGCCTCCGTCCCGACGAGCCGGTGGTCTTCGATGAGGGGACAATCGATTTTCTGTCGCCGGCGCCGGAGGCCGATGTGCGGCGCGGTGTCTTCCGGCGGATATTTCTCAGCCTGTCGCGGATCTTCGCCGTCTTCGCCAAGGAATTCCTGCATCTGTGGCGCGACAAGATCAGCCTCGCGCTGGTGATCGGCGTGCCGATCCTGCAGCTCATCCTGTTCGGCTACGCCATCAATCTTGACCCGAAGCAGTTGCCGACGGTCGTGCTCGTCAACGACCAGAGCTTCGTTGCCCGGGCGGTGGCGGCGTCGCTGGAAGCGACAGGCTATTTCAAGGTCGTCGGCGCGCTCGGCCGCGAAGACGAGCTGGACGCGGCGATCGCCAACGGCGCCGCGGCCTTCGCCATCACCATTCCATCCGGTTTCGCACGCAGCGTGCTGCGGGGTGATCAGGTCGCCGTGCTGGTGGAGGCCGACGCCGCCGATCCCTCCGCCACAGCGCAGGCGATCATGGCGGCGCAGGAAGCGGTGGTGCAGGCGGTCAATCGTGAACTCACGAGGGCGGGGCTTGGTGATCTCGTCCGGTCATCCCCGGTCGAGGTGCGCGTGCACCGCCGCTACAATCCCGAGAGCATCACGCAATACAATATCGTTCCCGGTCTCGTTGGGGTGGTGCTGACGCTGAGCCTCGTGATGATGAGCGCGATGTCGCTCGCCCGCGAGGTGGAGAAGGGCACGATGGAAACGCTGCTCATCCTGCCGCTCACCCGGTTCAAGATCATCATCGGCAAGATCGCGGCCTATGTCGCCCTGGCGATGGTCCAGACCGGCCTCGTGCTGACGGCGGCGCTGTATGTGTTCAACGTGCCCTTCGTCGGCAGCTTCGCAACGTTGATGCTGGTGATCTTCAGCTACATCGCCGCGCTGGTTGCGATCGGCCTGTTCATTTCGACGATCGCCCGCACCCAGATGCAGGCCATGCAGTATACGATCTTTTACTTCCTGCCCTCGGTGCTGCTGTCCGGCTTCATGTTTCCGTTCCAGGGCATGCCGCATTGGGCGCGGGTCATCGGTGAAGGCTTTCCGCTCACCCACTTTCTCCGCGGCGCGCGCGGGATCATGCTGAAAGGCAACGACCTGCCGATCGTTCTGCCCCATATCGTCGCCATGGGGCTGATCACGCTCGTGATCGGTTTCATCGGCTTCCGGCGATACCGTTCGACCCTTGATTGAATTCTGTAGCCTCGGCCCGTCGGCGCGCAGCCGCTGGCGGAGGCTGCGGTATTTGCACGGGACTGTGAGCGGGGAGGGACACGGAAGTTTCTTTCTTTTGCACCGCGATTGCGGCACAGTCCGCGCCGTCAGGCTGCTCGTATGGGGATGTTATGTCTACCGTTATGGATGTCGTGCGTTACTTCTTTGAGGATTTCTGGCACTTCGTTGGTCTCCTGATCGTCATATCCCTGATTTTCCGTCCCTGGCGCAGCCACTGAGGGAGACGTCCCGGACTGGAGGCTATTCCAGGGACTGTCGCCAATCCCCTCGCAGTTGATCCGTAGCCGTGACTTGCCTTCCGTTGCAGCCTGCCGCACAAGGACGGCGCTGATCCGCGCTGATGTTTCGGAGAGAGGTATGCAGGATTTTGCCACCGCGCGCCGCATGATGGTCGATGGCCAGATCCGGCCGGCGGATGTGACCGACCTGCGGCTGATCGATGCCATGGCGGCCTTGCCGCGGGAGCGATTCGTGCCTCCGGCGAGCGCAGGGCTTGCCTATCTCGACCTCGATCTGGCGATTCACGCCGCTCCCGTCCCGTCCACCCGCCGCATGCTCAAACCGATGGTGCTGGCGCGGATGATCCATGCGGCGGATATCGGCCCGGAGGATAGCGTCCTCGATGTCGGAGGGCTCACCGGTTATTCGGCGGCCGTGATCGCGCCGCTGGCGGGCTC
>Ga0180223_1002540_pt1 | contig 10752 bp, 12 predicted proteins | sample eDN5th30CKraftOP_FD_151337 | JGI IMG/M metagenome (GOLD analysis project Ga0180223, IMG submission 151337) | Enriched Organic Plus compost microbial communities from Emeryville, California, USA - eDNA 5th pass 30_C Kraft OP (version 2) (version 2) ...
CAACTACTCGGCTATGCCACCACCGACCGCAACGGCTACCGGCACTACCGGTCCGACCCGGCAGTGTGCCGCGACTGTCCGCTGCTTGCCTCCTGCACGTCGAACGCCAGGGCGGTCCGCACCATCACCCTGCATGTGTGGGCGGACGCCCGCGAACGGACGGACAGTTACCGCAAGACGGCGTGGGGCAAGGCGATCTACAAGCGACGCAAGGAGACGGTGGAGCGCTCGTTTGCCGATGCCAAACAGCTGCACGGGCACCGTTATGCGCGCTTCCGGGGACTGATGAAGGTGAGCTGGCAATGTCTGCTGGCCGCGGCCAGCCAGAACATAAAGAAGATCGCGCTGGCGCTCACCCGCCAGCCGTGCCTGGCGGGGGCATGAGGCCCTCTCGCCCCTTCATCATCTTCACTTCGTCAGGCACCGGCAGCGCCCCTGCGCTCTGTCATCCCGCCCAAACGAAAAACCCGCCAAAAAATCGGCGGGTTTGTCAGTGGTCTGAGGGGCCCGATCGGACCCCTTTTCATTTCACCAGATTCTTGGAGAAAAATTTCAGGCTGACTTGCGCAGCGCCGCATTGGCCGAGAGGCGCGTCAGCATCTCCTCGGCTTCCGCGCAACGCTCGGTGCGGTCAATGAAGCCGCCGCCGAAGACGCGGGCAGCATCGCCGTCGTCAGAATAGAGTACGCAAGCCTGGCCCGGTGCGACGCCGCTCTCGCCGTCGACGAGCTCGACCCAGACGGTGCCATCTTCAGAGTGAAGGACGGCAGGGCGGGGCGGACGCGTCGAACGCACCTTGGCGTAGAGCTCCATTCCGCCGGCCGGGATTTCCGCCAGCGGGCCGTCGCCCAGCCAGTTGACGTCTCGCAGGAACAGCTTGTGCGTCTCGAGCGCCGAACGCGGGCCGACGATGACGCGGGCGTTCTCGGGATCCAGGTGAACGACATAGAGCGGCTCGCCCGAGGCAATGCCGATGCCGCGGCGCTGGCCGATCGTGTAGCGCAGGATGCCTTCGTGCTGACCAAGCACGCGCCCGTCGATGTGGACGATGTCGCCGGGCGTTGCCGCCGCCGGCTTCAGCTTGGCGATGATGTCGGTGTACTTGCCCTGGGGAACGAAGCAGATGTCCTGGCTGTCCTGCTTGTTGGCGACAGACAGGCCCATGGCGAGTGCTGCCTCGCGCACCTGCGGCTTCGACATGCTGCCGAGCGGGAAGCGCAGGAAGTCGATCTGCTCCTGCGTCGTGGCGAACAGGAAATAGCTCTGGTCGCGGTCGGCATCGACCGGGCGGTAGAGGGCGCGGTGCTTGCCGTTGGGTGCGGAGCGAATGTAGTGGCCGGTCGCGAGCGCATCGGCACCGAGTTCGCGCGCGGTCGACAGAAGGTCGGCGAACTTGACGGTCTGGTTGCAAGCGACGCACGGGATCGGCGTCTCGCCCGCGACATAGCTTTCGGCGAAGGGATTGATAACCGCCTCGCGGAAACGCTGCTCGTAATCGAGAACATAATGCGGGATGCCAAGCGTCTCGGAGACGCGACGTGCGTCGTCGATGTCCTGGCCCGCGCAGCAGGAGCCCGCGCGATGCACGGCCGCGCCATGATCGTAAAGCTGCAGCGTCACGCCGACGACATCGTAGCCTTCCCGTTTCAGCAGGCCCGCGACAACAGACGAGTCAACGCCGCCAGACATGGCGACGACGACGCGGGTATCTTCAGGGCGTCCGGGAAGGTCCAGGCTGTTCATAGCTAAACGGGTCCTTGACAAGGGGTACGAGGGAAGTTCCTCCGTCCCGTCGAGAGGCTAAATGACTCGGCGGGCTGGGCAGGTCAAGCGCGGACCGGCAGCCGCCAAATTCGCCACGAACCGTTCGTTCGAATTTGTTTCAATGGCCTGCGCAATCACTAACCGCGGATTCATAAACGTTACCTATGCCTTAGCGAGCGCTTAGGCAATTTTTAAAGCCGTCGCGCTAACTTCTCCGTGATTGGGTCCTTGAGTTTGTGTAGAGAGTACCATGACCGATCTGGTTAGGCCGCGGGTCAAGTATGTCATCGGACCAGATGGCAGCCCGCTTACGATCGCCGATCTTCCTCCGTCGAACACGAGGAGATGGGTGATCCGGCGAAAGGCCGAAGTGGTCGCTGCCGTCCGCGGCGGGCTGCTTAGCCTGGAGGAAGCATGTCAGCGCTACAAGCTGACGGTGGAAGAGTTCCTGTCCTGGCAGGCTTCCATTGACGAGTATGGGCTTGCCGGACTTCGCACGACGCGGATCCAGCAATACCGGCACTAGCCATTCGCGCCAGATCCACACTGGACTGGCGCAAACCACCGACCAGCTTCCGCGGGCCTTAACCGGGTCTGGCGAAGTACGGAACGAACCCGGCGCTTGCGCCGGGTTTTTCGTTTTGGGCCGGTGTCAGTTCAGGCAGGGCAGGCGGGCAATCCCCGGGCAAGGCGGCTGGGCGCAATCAGATAAAAAGAAAGCCGGCTTGCGCCGGCTGCTGAAGGACGAGGAACTTTAAGATCGACGGATGTCAGCCGATCATCGCGGAGCGGGCACTTGCGCCGGCATCGATATCACGACCGCGTGACTCCAGCATCTCGGCGCGGGCGAGCTCGGCTTCGGCTTCCTCCAGTGCGGCATTTGCGGCCTCGCGCTGCATGCGCAGGTCGTTCTGCGAGTTGCGCAGATTATCGCGGCGCTGACGGGCGGCCTTGGCGAAGGTCGGATATGCGAAATGGTTTTCGTCGGTGATGCCCGCTTTTTTCTCTTCGGAGGCGATCTGCAGCTCAAGCTCCGTCGCCATGCGGTCGAATTCAGCGATCATCATGTCCAGCTGCGCGAGTTGCTTGCGCTTCTCGTTGACTTGAAACTGCTTCAGCCGAACCAGGTTCTCACGTGACTTCATCACTCGCTACTCCTGAACGCGTTGGTTACGCCATCACGGCGGAACCGACCCCCTCTGCCCCCGTGGACTGAACCAGTCCGGAAACAAATTACTAAGAACTGCCTGACGCGGTAACCATTCGTTTACGCGCATTGTTAATCATAGGCGAAAGGGCTTAAGGGCGGGTAAAGACGCCCGGCCCATCCACCGTCGCAAAGTGACTCTTGATGAGGCTCTTAGCGGCAAACGTTGATCCAATACGTTAGAAGCCGCTCTCGGAGATTCAGGTTTTGATTCAATGAGATGCGGCCGGTAGCTGAGACGGACGAATATCGCTTGCACAACTGAATCAGATTTTGTTAACCATTGTGTGGCAGCATCCGATTCAGGCAATAACCGTTCCGATACCGGACGCTGGCCTAACCCGGATTCGCGGCGGGAAAGGGGACATTTATGCGCGTTCTGCTCATTGAAGACGACAGTGCGACCGCACAGAGCATCGAGCTGATGCTAAAATCAGAGAGCTTCAACGTCTACACCACCGACCTCGGCGAAGAGGGGGTGGATCTCGGCAAGCTCTACGACTACGACATCATCCTTCTCGACCTGAACCTGCCGGATATGTCTGGCTACGAGGTGCTGCGCACGCTGCGCCTGTCGAAGGTCAAGACGCCGATCCTGATCCTGTCGGGAATGGCCGGCATTGAGGACAAGGTCCGCGGCCTGGGCTTCGGCGCCGATGACTACATGACCAAGCCGTTCCACAAGGACGAGCTGATCGCCCGCATCCACGCGATCGTCCGCCGTTCGAAGGGCCACGCCCAGTCGGTCATCCAGACCGGCGACCTGGTGGTGAACCTCGACGCGAAGACGGTGGAAGTCGGCGGCCAGCGCGTGCATCTGACCGGCAAGGAATACCAGATGCTCGAGCTGCTCTCGCTACGCAAGGGCACCACGCTCACCAAGGAGATGTTCCTCAACCATCTCTATGGCGGCATGGATGAGCCGGAGCTCAAGATCATCGACGTGTTCATCTGCAAGCTGCGCAAGAAGCTTGACGCTGCTTCCGGCGGCCAGAACTACATCGAGACCGTCTGGGGCCGTGGCTATGTGCTGCGCGAGCCCGAGGAAATTCGCGAAAGCGCGTGACAAAAATCAGGCCGTTCTCCATACGTCCTTGCGGATGCATGGATGACGGCCTCGCGCGTCCCCAGCGCCGATAATGCTGCGATTGGAACTAAAGGCTGCTGACGAAAGTCGGCAGCCTTTTCGTTAGCGGGCTGGCGGCGTCGTCAGGCTGCCGCGCTCATCTCGCGGAAACTCTCCAGGAGGAGGTTTCGGTCAAACGGCTTGAGGATGTAGCCGGCCGCACCCGCACGCTTGGCGCGCATGATGTTTCCGACGTCGAACTCGATCAGGCAGAGCAGGATGCGCGGGCGTACCCCTGCCGGCATCGCCGAAATGCGGCGGATCAGGTCGACCGTATCGATGTCCGGAAGGCCGTAGTCGACGACGACGATGTCCGGCATTTCGGCCGAGCAGATCGCCAGCGCCTCGTGGCCATCGGAGGCCTCGATAACCAGCATGTCCATGCTTGTCAGAATCCGCTTCGCGACTTTGCGAATGACGGATGAATCGTCAACGATCAAACAGCGCTTCATCAAGACACCCCCGCGTCCCCGCCGGGGAGGGTCCCCGGCGTCTGGGTTCAACCTACAGGGGCAACGTAAACAACGCGGAAAGCGGTGTGCTGAAGAAGAGATTAATCGTCAGCCGCCTTGCTCTCAGCGGTGAGGGTGATCTCCTCCGCGGAGGCGCGGATGTTGATCGTCATGCCGGCCTCGCGTGCAAGCAGGATGGTGTAGTAGGGCTGAACCGCATGCGCGTCGATCGGCTCCTCGGGCTTCACGCCCGAGTGCAGCTCGAGGAAGCGGGCTGGGACGCGGACCATCGGACCCTTGGCGGTCAGCGTGAAGCGCGGCGAGGTTTCGAGATCATGCAGCTCGGCCGTCAGCTTGCCGCCGCGGGGAATGGCCGCATTGGCGATCAGGATCAGGTTGAGCAGCAGCTTGACCTTGTTCTTCGGCAGGTAGGCGCGGCCGCCAATCCACTCGAACTCCGGCTTCTCGTTGGCGAGGAACGCCTTGGCGACGGCTTCAGCGTCGCCGGTGTCAATCTGCATCCCGGCCGAGCCGGCGGCGCCAAATGCGATGCGGGCGAACTGGAGGCGGGCCGAGGCATTCTTGGCGCTGCTGCGGATCAGGCGCATCGCATCTTCGTCGGCGCCGCCCTCATCCAGGAGTTCCAGACCGTTATTGATGGCTCCCACCGGAGAGATGATGTCGTGGCACACCCGGCTGCAGAGGAGCGCAGCGAGTTCCGGCGCGGTTAGCGTGAGAATGTCGGCCATCGAAGATAGATCCCTCTAAGCGAAGTCAGTCGGTCGGAGTCCGGAAGCAAACCCTGCTGGGCGGTGGCGAATCACCGGCCGGACGTTGCCAAATTGGTTACACAGCATCCAATGCCGGACAAGGAATTGGGCGCAATTGCTGGGCCTTTAGGCTCATTGGGAATGGTTAATGATTGGATAAGGTTTGCGTCATAGTTTTTCCTGGTTCGGCGTGTGGGTGTGGTCGGACGGCCAGCGGGGGAGCAACCGCCGGTTCCGCTCGACAGAGGAGATTGGAAACATGTCCTTCAGGCTTTTCCTCCGTGAGATGTTCCGCCTTGTGGCCGGGGCGCTCGTAGCGATGGTGCTCGCCTTCACGATGCCGGCATCAGCTCAATCCTCGGGTGACACCTATACTGCCCAGGAGATCGTCGACTCGGGCCACCAGTTCTTCGGCGCGGCCGCCGGCGGGCTGGCAAGTGTCATCGAGCAGGTATTCGCGAACCACGGCCTGCCCAATGGCTATATTCTGGGCGAGGAGGGCTCTGGCGCCCTCATTGGCGGCCTGACCTACGGAGAGGGCACGCTCTACACCAAGAATGTCGGGGACCACCCGGTGTTCTGGCAGGGCCCGTCGCTCGGTTGGGATTTCGGCGGGCAGGGCTCGCGCGTCATGATCCTGGTCTACAACCTCGACAGTATCTCCAGCCTTTACGCGCGCTACGGTGGCGTGGCGGGCTCGGCCTATGTCATCGCCGGCCTTGGCTTCAACGTGCTGAAGAACGGCAACACGCTGCTGGTGCCGGTGCGCACGGGCGTCGGCGCACGGCTCGGCGTCAATGTCGGCTACCTGAAGCTGACCGACCGCCCGACCTGGAACCCGTTCTAAAGACACAGTACGGCGCAAATCGTCGTGCCGAGCCGCGCGACGCTGGATTCTGCCGGCGTCGTTGTGGCACATAGGGCGCTTGAAACCGCGACTTCACGAGCGCGGCTGGGAGTGGACGGACGATCGTGATCCAGACTGCGCTCTTCTTCATTCTGGGCTTCCTCACGGCAATGTTCATTGCCGTGCTCGTTGCGCCTGCAATCTGGCGGCGCGCGGTCGTGCTGACCCGGCGGCGCATCGAGGCGTCGATGCCGCTGAAGCTTAACGAAATCAGGGCGGAAAAGGACATGGTCCGTGCCGAGGCGGCCGTCCAGATCCGCAAGCTGGAAATGACGATCAAGTCCCTGAACGAAAAGAACATCGAAGCAGCTCTCGAAGCTGAGCGGCGCGACGAGGAAATCAGGGAATTGAACCGGGAGCGCGCCGAACGCACCGAGAAGATTGCGGAGCTCGTCGAGCGCGGTAGTGAGCTTGAGCAGGCGTTGGCGAGCCGGGTGCAGGAGATCGAGGCGCTTGCCGCCCGTCTGGCCGAGCATGAGACCCAAATCAAGGCGCAGGAAGAAGAGATCCGCAAGCTCGGCGACATGTACGACGAGGCGAGTTTTGCCGCCTCCAGCCGGCAGATCGAGCTGGTGGGACAGGAAGCGAAGATCGAGCAGATGCTGCAGGATCTCGCTGCCGCCAAGTCAGCCCGCAATGCCGCCGAGCAGAAGGCCCGTGAGGCCGCTTCTGAGACCAAGGCACAGCGCGTGGCGCTGACGGAGGAGCAGAAGAAGTCGGCGTCATTGCAGAAGCAGGTCGACCGCCTGACCAAGCAGCTCGCAGAGCTCGAGGACAAGCTCGGAAGGCGCGAGCGGGAGCTGGAGCGGCTGAAGGAAAGGCTCAAGGACGACGCTAAGCCTGAGCGGGTGCTGCAGGCTGAGCTTGGCGATGAACGGGACCGTCGTGCAGGACTTGAAGTGCGGGTTGCAGCCCTCACGGAAGAGAACCGGCAGATGCGCGCCGAACTTGGCAAGCTCAAGCGTGCGGGCGTCGACTCGTCAGCCCATGCGCGTGCCAACGAGCAGCTGCGCCAGCAGATCACTGAGCTTGCAGCTGAGGTTGTCGCGCTTACGGCGCGCATCGAAGGTCCGGAGTCTCCGATCAATCGCATTCTCGCCAAGGACAAGGCCGGCAAGGCTCAGGAAGGCCGCGTCAGCCTCGCCGAGAGGATCCGCATGCTGCAGCAGCAGCCGGCACCCGCGCCTTCCAAGCGCAAGGCTAGCTGAGGTTCTTCGCGTCAGCCGCGCCACATCCGGTGCAGCGCGATCGCCGAGGCTGCAGCCACGTTGAGGCTGTCGAAACTCGACGACATCGGTATACGCACCGTCTGCAGCCGCTGCATCAGTTCCGGCGGCAGGCCGTCGCCCTCGCTTCCAAGCAACAGTGCGTTCTTTTCAGCCGGCGGCAGCTTCGTGATGTCGTATTCGCCCTTCGGCGAGAGCGCGACCTGGCGAAAGCCGTGGCGGTCGAGCGCCTGCGACAGAGTGAGGGCACTGTCGGCAAAAGCGAATGGCACCTTCAGCGCCGCCCCGACCGAAACGCGGATTGCCTTCCTGTAGAGCGGATCGCAGCAGGTGCGGTCGAGCAATACGGCGTCTGCCTCGAAAGCGGCTGCATTACGGAAGATCGAGCCGACATTGTCGTGGTTGGAGATGCCCACCAGCGCCACCACCAATGCGTGGGAGGGGAGGGAGGTGAGCAATTCATCGGCGCTGATGTCCGCCCGCCGCCTGCCAAGCGCCAAGATACCACGGTGGATGTGGAAGCCAGCGATGCGGTCCATTACCTCCTGCGACGCCACGTAGACCGGCAGGTCAGCAGGCGCGAGCGCGAGGGTCTCCTGCATGCCGGCCAAACGCGACTCCAGGATCAGAACCGAGCACGCCTCGAACCGCCGCGCCGCGAAGAGGACGTTGAGGACCACCTTGCCCTCGGCAATGAACAGCCCCTCGCGTCCGATGAGGTCTCGTTCGCGGATGGCGTGATAGGCGACGACGCGCGGATCGTTCGGATCTTCGATGCGAATGGGTTCGGCTGGCATGGGCTTCCCGCAACTTCAAGCAGGCCGATCCATAGCGCAGGCGACACGAAAGCTAAACGCCGCACGATCCGCGTACGACGTTCAGGATCCCGATGCGGCGGAGGGCTGAGACTACGCCGCTTCCTTGCTGCCGAAATACCGGTCCAGTGTTTTCAGGACGCCGCGCACTTCCTCGCAGGTCGTCGAGTAGTAGATCATCTGCCTGTCGCGCCTCGTGTTGACGAGGCCCATGGCGCGCAATTTCGCCAGGTGCTGCGACAGTGCGGATTGGCTGAGGTCAACCTTTTCCGCGAGCTCCCCCACGGACATTTCTCCCTGGAGCAGGTGGCAAAGGATCGCGAAACGTTTGCCATTGCCAATTGCAGAAAGAAACTCCGCCGCCGTTTCGGCGTTGTGAACAAGTTCTAGTGATACCATTACTTCCCCGCTGTCGCCAAAAGCATCGGTCGCCAGGGGGCAGTGGCACCGACGAAAAATGGCAACGCAACCGTTGAGGTCACGCTGCATACAATTACCTCGAAACCCGCTAATATTACAAGCGGAAATGTGCGCGCGAGGCACTGACTAAAGCGCGAGCGGCGGCAGCCATTTCTACCAGAGCGAGCCGAACCTGTTTGGCCTCCTGCAGCGGCTTGTCGAAGAATATGCGGACACACCTCTCGCCCGCGACAAGGTCGAATCCCTCGGCGTCGATACCGGTCATTTCCCAGCCTGACGCCGGCTCGGAAGCCTTGCCGTAGTGCGTTGCGTAGAGGCTGACGGCGTCCGCATGGTCCTTGTTCATATGCTCGACGACACTGGGCTCCATAGCCGCGACGGCGTCGATTGCGGGGCTGTTCGTCAGCAGTTGTTCTGCCCCCAACGCGTAGGCCTTCCCGAACCCACCGTTGAGGCTCGCGTTCAGTGGCACCAGACGAAAAAACGAGAAATCGGCAAAGCCTGAATACAGTCTGGACTTTGAATGGCGGGACAGGAAGCGCCACCTGACGCGTTCGAGTTGCGGCGCATCTGCCGCAACCTTCTCAGCGCGGCAGGCGATCGTCATGCGCGGATAGGCGAGGGGATCGCCCTTTCCGGGCTCGCCGACCAGCAGTGAGCAGCGCGGATCGGCCAGAAGGCCGCCGGTGTGGGCGGCAAGCGTCGAGATCAGGGTGATCGAGGTGCCGTCATGGTCGGTGGCGACTGCGATGCGGCTGACAGAGGGAGCGCCTGTTGCGGGATCAAGAAATGCGAGGGCACCAAAGCGGGCGGTGCGCAGCAGCGTCTTGGCGAGGCGGATCGCCTCGTCGTCGGTCGGGCGCAGAACGTCCTTTTTGGTTTCGGTCATCGCCTGAAGCTCGAACAGTTGGGGCAGGAATAGCGCGCAGTACGCTTCTCAACAATCGAAGGATTGTGTCGGTCCGGCGGCGCTGGGAAAACACCGCCGGACCTAAGCTTGTCTTACCGAGGCGCCATACGGATCGCGCCATCGAGGCGGATCACTTCGCCGTTGAGCATCTGGTTCTCGACGATGTGCAGAGCAAGTGCACCGTACTCGGACGGCTCGCCCAGACGCGACGGGAATGGCACTTGCTGGCCGAGCGAAATCTGCGCCTCCTCTGGTAGTGCGGCGAGAAGGGGGGTGCGGAAGATGCCCGGTGCGATGGTCATCACGCGAATGCCCGAGCGCGACAAGTCGCGAGCGATCGGCAGGGTCATGCCGACAATGCCGCCCTTGGAGGCGGAGTAGGCGGCCTGGCCGATCTGCCCGTCATAAGCAGCCACGGAAGCCGTATTGACGATGACGCCGCGCTCGCCGCTCTCCATCGGATCGAGCTTTTCGGCGCGCACGGCAAACAGGCGGATCATGTTGAAGGAGCCAAGCAAGTTGATGGTGATCACCTTGCGGAACAGCTCGAGCGAGTGGGCGCCTTCCTTGCTGGTCGTGCGGGCGGCAACGCCAATGCCGGCGCAGTTAACGAGGATGCGTGCGTCGCCCAGCTTCGAACCGACCTCAACGAACGCGGCCTCTGCGTCGGCCTCGCTCGACACGTCGCATTTGACAGCGAGACCGCCGATGTCGCGCGCGACCGCTTCCGCCTTGTCGAACGCGACGTCGAACAGGGCAACCTTCGCGCCCTTCGCTGCCAGCGCCCGTGCGGTCGCCTCGCCAAGACCCGAACCGCCGCCCGTGACGACCGCTACCTGACCCGATGGGTTCATGAATTCTCCTCCGCAGAGATTGTTATGTGAAAGAACAATATCGTCATCTTAGATCATATCCGCAGTTTCGGGAAACCCGGAATGGCGAGATGAACGTTTGCCCGACCTGAGAGATAGGTGACAGTTCGTACCGGAGACATGGGTTACACTTTTCGGTTTTGGGCCGGGAGGTGTCGATGCCGTGGAGAGAGACTTCGGTGATGGATGAGCGTCTTCGATTTGTCGCCCGCTTGCTGGAGGGCGAAGGGATGAGCGAGGTGTGTCGGGACTTCGGCATTTCGCGCAAGACCGGTTACAAGAT
>Ga0180223_1002544_pt1 | contig 10738 bp, 8 predicted proteins | sample eDN5th30CKraftOP_FD_151337 | JGI IMG/M metagenome (GOLD analysis project Ga0180223, IMG submission 151337) | Enriched Organic Plus compost microbial communities from Emeryville, California, USA - eDNA 5th pass 30_C Kraft OP (version 2) (version 2) ...
TTCTTTTAGTTGTTGATTGTTGCTTTTCTTTGCTTTCTGATAAGTCATCTAACCTACAGGTACTATGATCCGAAAACAACTATTTATAAATATCATAAAAAGCCCGGTCTAATTTCTAGGTATCCTTGAAATTAATCATCTAATTTTTCAATTTTATTAAACAATAAATGAAGCAAGATTTACGCTTAAAGGGCTTCTATTGCCCAAAGCAAATAAAATCAATTCACCAGTTAAACCAGCAATATGCGTCAAAGAAGCAGGATGAGCATATAGGAACGTTGCGGACATGCTTTGCCTTTCTCCATACTTTCTTCTCCCTTTCTCCTGCCATCTACTATGAATTCATTAAGGCGTATCTAACCCGTATCTGTCAAATCGGTAGTCACGGCATAGATGAAACATACATACGGGTTAGATTACGGCAGAACAACGGCAGGAAAAAGGCAGGAGTTAGTGGGGCTGATCTATCGAAAGCAGGGGCAATCCCGTGCCTCAGCCCACCTTCCGTCACCCTTCCTTCGGGTCCCATCCCCATATGTCCCGCATATACTTCGGTAAAAAGCCCAAAAAGCGGCACTTTAGCGAAGGGTAAGCGGCTACATAGCGGGAGAAAGGCATATACGAATAGGAGTGGGATGGCAGACGGATCGGACAGGGATGCTACTGGAGTCTGCTTCGGGTCGGCTTCGGAGCTCAATGCCAACTCAGAGCCACCTCGGTTTGCACTTGATCTGTTCCAACCAAACCAAGGTACGACCAAGTCCAAACCAAGACCAAACCGAGGTACGACGAAATTCCGAAGCCATCTCCAAGAATGCCCCGTAAGGGGGTGGAGTGTGGCGCGCCCGTCAACCACCTGGGATTGGTTCGAATATGGCAAGGCAATCGTCCGGCTGTTGCTCGGCTGTGCTTCGGCATTTTCCCGAAGCGTTGTCGAAGGTTTCTCGAAGCCCTGTCGAACAATTGTCGAAGCGCTGTCGAAGGATTGTCGAACAAGTCTCGAACAGCAGTCGAACACCCGTCGAAGAAATTTTGAAGAATCATGTGTTTGGACCCATGCGATGGCCCCAGCCCGCTACGGGCTGGGCCTCGCTTTGGGGATGACCGTAACACTGTTTCTGACGATCATGTGTTTGGAAGCCTGTGCGCAGTGTAGGGTTGATCCGGGCGTTGCTTTGGATAACATCAAGGCACTGAAAATCGGGGACAGCATACCCGAAGCAGTATGGCACTTGCCGCTACAGGTAGCGAATCACCCGCCAACCGGCGGGAAGGATACCATCACGCTCAACGATTACCGGGATAAAAAGCTGATCGTGCTTGATTTTTGGGCCACTTGGTGCAAACCCTGCCTGCTTTCACTCGCCAAACTGGATACCATACAAGCCACCCTTGATAAAGGCGACCTTGCGGTATTGCCCGTATTGGTATACGACTACCCGAAGAATCTTCCCTCATTTGCTGAAAGGCGAGGCGGATGGCCCTGGGAATGGCCCACGGTGGTAAACGATACACTGCTCAATAAAGTGGTACTTGCCCGGTACCTCACCGGCTTCGGCACTGCATGGATTGCCGAAGGCAGGCTGCTGGCCGTACCGCATCCGAAAGCCATGACCCGCGAAAATATCCTAAGGGCAATGCGCCGGGAACCGCTTTCCATCCAGAACCGAACCGAATTACCATTAACCAACTAATTCCTTAAACCGTAAAAATGAAATTAATCCTTATCACTTTATTCGCAATTTCCATCGCGGCAAGTGGCGCGATGGGCCAACAGACACTTCGGGGTACCGTAGTCTCGGCTGCCGACGGATCGCCATTGGTGGGAGCAAGCGTGCGCTCAACGGTACGCGGTGCTTCCACCATATCGGATCATTCAGGGCGCTTCACGATAGCGGTAGCCGTGCCCATCGATACACTCCGCGTTACCTACGTGGGCTACGTATCCAAAGACACGGTATACATTGCAAGTCAATCCGCCGGTGAGATGGATATCAGGCTTATCCACGACGCATCCACGCTTGAAGAGGTGGTCATCAACACCGGATATTACGAAGTGCCTAGGGAACGGGCTACGGGTTCCTTCACCCACGTGGATAACGAACTGCTCAACCGGAGCGTAGGGCCGGATATCCTGCAGCGGCTGGAAGGTATCGCGCCGGGCGTGCAGTTTGTCAACGCGGGCGGTACTTCGCCGTCGGACATCCGCATACGCGGGGTAGCCACCATTGAATCGGACGAGACGCCGCTGATTGTGGTGGACAATTTTCCATATGAGCTTGACATTTCAACGATAAACCCTAACGACGTGGAAAGCATCACCGTACTGCGGGATGCGGCGGCTGCAAGTATCTGGGGAGCACGTGCGGGTAACGGCGTGATCGTGATCACCACCAAACAGGGGCGGTATAACCAAAAGGCCCGCATTTCGGTCAACAGCAACTTCACGATGGGAGAAAAGCCGGACCTCTACTATAACCCGAACCGGCTGCCCGGTGCTACTGTAATGGAAATTGAAAGGGAACTATTTGAACGCGGTAACTATGCCGAGCAGCCGCAGACGGTCATTCCCGCCTACGCGGAGTTGCTCATCAAACAACGCGACGGACTGATCAGCCAGGCGGATTTTGCAAAAGAGGAAGCCCAGATGAGGCAAACGGATATCCGAGACGAGGCGCTCCGCTATCTGTACCGGGGTGAGCGCCACCAGCAATATGCACTCAACATCAGTGGTGGCGGCGATAATTACCGCTATTACCTCGCTGCAGGCTATGACAGAAACAACGGCATCCTCGTGGGCAACAGCGCCGAACGACTCAACATCAACCTGCAGAATACCTTCCGGCCGCTGAAAGGGCTGGAGGTAACCACCGGGGTTTGGTACACCCAGCGGCAGACGGCAAATAACGGCATCGGCCTCTCTGATCTTGCTCCGGGCTCGGGACAGACCGTGAGCACCTATGCGCGGTTGGCCGACGATCAGGGCAATGCGTTACCAATCCCTTACGAAAGGCGGCTGGCCTATTACGACGAAGCGGCGGAACTCGGTTTGCTTGACTGGCATTTCCGCCCGCTCGACGAGCTGGCCCATACCGACCGCGGTAGCCACGATACGGAATACCGCCTCAACGCCAGCGTGCGGTACAGCTTTCTGAACAGCTTTAGCGTACAGGCTACCTATCAGTACGTGCGGCCAACGGGTACAAGTGAGACGTACTACGGGCCGGAGACCTACTACGTGCGTAACCTGGTGAACCGCTTCACGCAGGTGGACGGCGCACAGATTGTGCCTTACGGCGGCATGCTGGAGGGTGGGCTTAACGGGCTGACCAACATCCACTCGGGCCGTTTGCAGCTCAACTACAACCGTGAATTCGGCTTGCACCGCATCACAGCGTTGGCAGGCGGGGAAATCCGGCAGAGTGTCGGACAGACAAGCCCCGGGTTCCGGATATACAACTATGACCGCGACCTGCTCACCGGTACGGCCAACTTCAATTACTCGCAGTCGTATCCCACGAACCCCACCGGCAGTGCACAGCTCAGTGCGCCTTCGGTATCCATGGGCCATGTAACCGATCGGTTCCTCTCGTATTTCGGCAATGCGTCGTATACGTATTGCGATCGCTATACCCTTTCCGGTAGCCTGCGCTGGGATGGAAGTAATCTCTTTGGGGTAAAGACCAACCAGAAAGGGGTACCGCTGTGGTCCATCGGCGGAAGCTGGGAGGCAAGTAAGGAGGCATTCTACAGCGTTGGCGACTGGCTGCCGTATCTGCGGCTTCGGGCTACCTACGGCAGTGCGGGGAATGTGAATAAGCAGGTGAGTGTATTCCCCACGATAAATTATGCCTCTGATGGTACCACCGGGCTACCCTTTGCACGGGTGCGCAATATAGGTAACCCGTCGCTGCGGTGGGAGCAGGTAAACACGGTAAATGCGGCGGTGGATTTCGGGTTGTTCAACCGCCGGATACAGGGCAGTGTGGAGTATTACAACAAATATGCGAGCGACCTGATTGGGGAGGATTACCTGCCCCCATCAACGGGTGTCAGTCTATGGGCAACCAACCTGTCTAACGATATAAATTACGCTAATCTACGGACGCAGGGATGGGATGTGCAACTGACGGGCCGGAATTTTACAGGCGCATTCAGTTGGGAAACAACGGCGCTGTTCAGCCAGGTGAGGAATCGGATAACGAATTTCAATACACCGGAGGTATCGACAATAAGCCTGTATTTTTCGAGTCCGCCGCCAAGCGCGGGACAATCCAGGGACGTCGTGTATACGTATCCTTGGATTGGGCTTGACCACGAAACGGGAATGCCGCTTGTGGAAGTAGATGGCGAAATCGGCATGGAGTATACCGACTACATCCGCAATTTCCGCAAGGAAGACCTCCTCATCGCAGGCGTGCGGATACCACCGTACTATGGTTCGCTGATGAACACATTTTCATGGAATGACCTGCAATTGAGCTTCAATATCAACTGGAAAGCGGGCTATGTGTTCCGGCGCAGTTCGATCACGCCGGGCGAGGAATACTTTAATGTTTATCACATGGATTATTTCAGGCGCTGGGAAAAGCCGGGCGATGAGGCACACACGGATGTGCCTGCCCGGGCAGAAACGGTGCAGGCATACCGGAGCCAGTCGTACATGTATTCGGCGGCGTTGATAACGAAGGGGGATCACATCCGCTTGCAGGACATCCGCCTGTCCTACACGTTTGCCCGGAACCGGTTCAAGACGCTTCCCGTGGAATACATCCGCGTCTATGCCTACGCGCATAACCTCGGTATCCTGTGGCGGGCAAACGGCAACGGCATTGATCCGGATTATCAGCTGGCGGAGTACACCGCACCCCGGACATTTGCGATGGGGATGCAACTTGATTTTTAACCTAAATACCAAATGACATGAACGATATAAAAACGTTAATCGCATTAATCGCATGCCTTGCACTGGGCGCATGCGGTAAGGAATTCCTCGAGGTAAAGCGCAGCAAAAGCCAGGCAGTGCCTGCGGAGATATCCGATTTCCAGGGCATACTGGACAACTGGCGGGAAATGAATAGCAGTTCTTCCCACAGGTTGGGTATAGTCGGTGCGGATGAATATTACGTTGCCGACAACCATTGGCGGGCACTTTCAGATCCCTATGAGAAAAACGGTTACATATGGGCGGACGACGTATATGAGGGAAAGGAAGTGGACGACTGGAACGCGGCGTATTACCGGATACTGTTAGCCAATATGGTGCTGGAGGGTACGGATAACATTCAGCCCTCACCCGCCGAACAGGAAGCGTGGGATAAGGTGAGGGGCAGCGCGCTTTTCTTCCGGGCGTGGAATCACTACCAGCTGGCTCAATTATTTTGTAAACCCTATGATCCCGCGACGGCATCCGAAGACATGGGGATTCCGCTGCGGCTGCAAACGGACGTGACACGTAGTGTGGGCCGCGGTACGGTCGAAGCAACCTATAGTCAGATTGTTCAGGACCTTAAAGAAGCGGCGGAGCTGCTGCCCGTGGAGTCTTTAAACAAGATGCAGCCCTCCCGCCCGGCGGCCTGCGCATTGCTTGCACGTGCCCTGCTCAATATGGGAGATTACGCGCAGGCGGGCGAATATGCAGGGATGTGCCTGTCGCTGAGGGACGAATTGGTCGACTTTAATAGACTGGATTTGACGACAAACCAGTTGTTCGTGTCCGACTACGGCGCGTCGAATCCCGAAGTGCTGTTCTTTTGTTTTGCGGCAAGCGGTACAATTACGAGCAACAGCCGGTTTCATGCGGATTCAGTGCTACTGGATATGTATGCGCCGGGAGACCATCGATTGTCCGGATATTTCCGGGACATTGGAGGCGGGAGGCAGGTGTTCAAGGGCTCCTATCAGGGGGGTACCTCATTTTTTACCGGATTGGCTACGGACGAAATGTATCTGATAGCGGCGGAATGCCAGGTTCGCAATGGGAACATACCGGATGCCCGGAACTATCTGAATACCTTGCTGGAACATCGCTACGATGCGTCGTTGTTCAGTCCGGTATCCACCGGGGACAGGGGCCAGTTGTTACGGATAATCCTGGATGAAAGACACAGGGAGTTGGTATTGCGCGGCCTGCGGTGGGAAGACCTCCGGCGGTTGAACAAGGAACCTGAATATGCAACTTCGGTGGTGAGGGAGGTGATGGCCACGCGCTATGAGCTGCCACCCGGTTCTCCACGGTGGGTCTGGCCGATACCGGACAATGAGGTGGATTTGGCCGATATCCCGCAGAACGACCGATAACGGAAGCGGGAGGAAAACATATGCTTTCCTCCCGCTCCTCTTTGTTTGGCCGAATTCGGGAACTAATTCTCCTCTTCCGGTTGCCTAGCCTCGCCTAATATGCTGACCAGCATATCACTCTCGGCTTCCTGTACCGTAGCCGGTTTTTCCGGCTGATTGTTTGGATCGCTCCTGTCGAATGACAATTCGATAGCGCAATTATGACCTTCGTTATCAAATTGCGCACAAGACGTGGAATCCTCGGCAGGGGGAGCAGGAATGAGGTTTCCGATACTCTGCAAGGCAGGATTTTCGGGATCCGTGGGAGAAGGGGTTACCTCGTACCATCCATCATCCGGAGCAGCAAACCGCTCGGCAAACTTAAACGCCGAAAACCCGATAAACGTAGCTACTAAAGCCAACATGAAAAAGTACTGTTTAATAAAATTTGTTGTTTCTGTAATCATACAATGGACTTTTCTTTCGCATTTGGAAAAAAAGCACCCCAAAAAAAGGTTTGATTTAACTTATGGCTTCTTTAGAGAGCCGTTACACTTGTCCGGTCACTGACGTGGAGATTCCGGTCACGTGCCTCCGCATATACCCTTAGCATATGCCAACAGACAGGGTGAGTTTTTACAGGGCCCTACGCCTGAACAGGGCAAACTTTCTTGGAAAACGCTTATGGAAGGCAAACACACACAATTTATCGATGAGGTGTCCGGCCGCAGCGGGTGATTCATCCGCCCGGTGAAATAACCGTATCGCCTTCTGATATTTCCGCCGTTGGCCGTCTTGGCGTGTATGTCGTGTAAGCCACACGCCAAGCACCGCCAGCAGGAAGAAAACAAAATTAAACCACAGATGATCGTTCCACGATAGCCCACTGATCACCGATCCGCATCCGCAGGGGCGCTTTTCGTACCACCCCAGTACACCAAAACCGATGAACAGGGTAAAGGCCAGCATTAATATAGCTGAGAGCCACATGCCCTGATGGGTGCGTTTCCTGCTACGGGGCCAGACAATCAGCGCGGCGGCACCCAGCTCGGCCAATGGCAGCAACCAGAATAGGATATCCGTACTCCACTCCGGAATCGGCTGACGCCGCAGGGTGCTGTGGAACCCCGAAAGATCCCACAGCTTCTCTACGGCTACCGGAGCCCACAACGCCAGGAGAGTCAACCTGATTATGCCTACTATGATGGATTTCGTTTTCATCTTTTGTCTTCCTTTTTAACTGCCTTCGTACTATTTTCCTTCGAAGATAGGATAGGGAAGACCCCGCTTGGGGGGCGGGCCAGCAGCCTTAACAGGGCGCAGAAATAGGCTAGGGGGCGGCAGGAATTTAGGGATATGGGTAAAGGGAATGTAGAAGGTCGGTTTCGGACGGCCACGGGGGGCGGATGCACCACCCCCCAAAAAGTTGGATATTCCGGAAAACGTTACGTTCTTCGCCGGCTGGAAAGCAGTAGCCCGAATAGGTTGATAAGCGCGTCTTTTTTGTCACTGAGCCGTTCTTCGACACGATCGGCCGCGCTGTAGTACTTGGTATTGTCTGATTTTCGGAGCGAATGTGCCGAAAGCTTTACACCTTTCGGGCCACGGATAACTGCGGTATACGCTTCAGATGCTTCCTTTTTGCTGCCATAGGCAGCATATACGCCGGCTTCAAAATCCAGATTGAAATGCACATTCTGTTCATCCGGGGGAATATTGACGATCAATGTGCTAGCTTCTTGTACCTCTTCAAGCAGCTTTCTGTCTGTAAGCAGTTCCTTCCGTCGCTCCAAATAAGCCAACAGCTGCGCTTTCAGCGGCTTGCGCCACATCTGGTATCCCAACTCGGTTTGCTGGTCGATGTGTTCAATATCGTTGATGAACTGGTAGATGAGTTCGAGGGCATCGATGGCGCTTTTACCATGCAAAGCTTGCACCGTTGTGCGCTCCCACCAATTGTACACGCCCATGTGGTTGTAATTGTACTGGACGAAGAACCGGAAGAGGCGCAGGTTCCAATCTTTCGGGAGCGTACTTTGGCTCAGCTCGGTAAGGATGGGTAGAAATTGCTGTAAGTATCGATAAGTGGCATAATTCAGGGTGCCGGTAGGCTGGCTGCGGATCAGGTGAAAGCCGTGTGTGATTTTATCGATAAGCATCGGGTTGACCTGCTTTTCGACCAACGCGGGTACGATGATGCGTTCCTGCCTGAGAAGTTCGTCTTGGGTCTGCCGTTCGTACACCCGTGGCACGGATGTCTTCAGGTTTATGGGGACCTGGAATTTCCGTTCGCAGAATTGCAGGGTTTCAAGGAGCCGCACGAGCATCGGTATAAGCGGCTCATCGGGGCTTGGTGGCGTATGTTGATCAATGAGCTGCACCAGATCGGCATGGAAGTTTTGGGCATCCCATACGGCTACGCGATCGGGATTGTTTTTGAATACCGTGTACACCTCGGTTTCAATACGGGTTAGTTGCTGGTCGAAGTGTTGCCATTTCGTTTCAGAGTCCGTGGGATCCGAATCGTTCAGAAGTATATCAATTTGCTGTCTAATGGAAAGTAACTGTCTAATCATAATGGTCTGCTTTAGTATCTGGGGCAGGGCAATACGGATTACTCATTGTGATGTTATCTCAACTTGCTTTTAATCAGGTATTTATTTTAATTTTTTCTTGGTTTGTCTATTTCATATCGTTACCTTAGCCTAACTAACTAATGGCCGCTCAGCCCTATTATACATAAGTATAGTCGCCGCGGGCGCGCAAAAAGTACCAATAAGCGTATGATTTTTTTTCCGGCATGGATCCATATGACGCCTATACCGATAAGCAATTGTTCGAGTTTCTTGCCGAAACCCGGAAACAAAGGGATATGGAACAATTGCTCAAAGAAATCATCAAACGTTACGAAAAGCCGTTGGCAACGAAACTAAGGCTGACAATTCCCTATGACGAAGATTTAATTGACCGTATAGTGAACGACGTATTCATCGATGTGTGGCGGAAACGGCGGAAGCTGGCATCCGTGGAAAGCCCGCGGGCATGGCTGTTGAAGGTACTGAGCTTCAAGATGAGCGATGCCATCCAAAAGATGAAAGGAAGGGAGGAGTATGTAGATTTCACGACCAGTGATTACCTGGAGATTCCGGAAAACCATCCTGATTTTGATGAGGAGCGTTATGAAGGGATGGTGCAAAAAATCCAGAGAGCCGTTGCAAATATGCCTGTGCAACGACGGGTCGCCTTTACGATGCGGGTATTCGATGGACTGAGCATCGCGGGAATCGCGCGGCTGCGGAATCTGAACGAGCAGACCGTTAAAAACCACGTGGGCCTCGTTAAGCAGCAATTGCGGAAAATGTTTAGAAAAGGTAGGAAGGAGGGTTGCAAATAATGTACAATCCGACAAATATCAAGAAGATCATCCGGCGGGGGCTGGACGGAAAAATGACTGCACAGGATGCCGCCATACTCAAATCTGCCCGGATGATCTACGAAGAAAATGAACTGCTGGAGATGGAGATGGATGTGTTGGAGGAAATGGCAGCAGAAGGCCCGATGGATGTATTGGGGCAGCAAAACATCGATGCACGCGCTATTATCCGGGAAGAGCGGAAGCAGTATATCTGTCAGTTACTTACCGGAGGTATGCGGGTATGTGCGGGTATTGCGGCGGTGTGGTTGATTGCTTGGGCCGCATGGGCCGTCAACGATTGGTGGAGTGAGCGGACGGTGCCATCTGCCTACGAAAAATTGGTGGTGGCCGGCAGCCGGATTCCCTCATCCGAATTTGCCTGTACGGTTTACTGGGGCAATTCCATCACGGCGGTGGGCAAGGAGAGCAGCGGGCGCTTGGGCCGTTTTGGAGACAAAGAGTTGCGCCGCCGCGACAATGGCGAACTCGAATTGGTTCAGTTGCCATCGCAATTCGCTATTTCGGCAGGTCACCAGCCAGACATCCGGGTGGTCACCGGTGCGCAGCAGCAGTGTGCGGTGTGGCTTCCGGATGGGAGTTTGATACGGTTGGATGCCGGATCCAGCTTGTCGTTTCCGATGGAAAAACGGGGTACTCCGAATACGGAAATCAGCGTGGCGGGCCGGGCATTAATCCGGGTACGCGAACATGCGGATCAACATCCGCGGACGGTGTTGCTCCATACCCCCAATGGATCGCTGGCTACGCAGGAGGGCGAATTTACCGTGCTGGCCAGCCGGACGGATACCCGGGTGGTGCTGCTGGATGGGAGGGTAGAGGGGCAATTCCCGATCGATGAGGGACACCGTATACTCACTAATATGGGCGATCAGGTTACATACGACCGCTGTTGCACAGATGCCCAGGGAAACATCAACATGACACTCTCTGAAGTTACACGTACGGACCCGTGGCAGGCAGTGGCATGGACCACCCGGGAGAGGAATTACCGGAATGTCCCGCTCAGGGCTTTTGTCCAGGAGA
>Ga0180223_1002545_pt1 | contig 10737 bp, 19 predicted proteins | sample eDN5th30CKraftOP_FD_151337 | JGI IMG/M metagenome (GOLD analysis project Ga0180223, IMG submission 151337) | Enriched Organic Plus compost microbial communities from Emeryville, California, USA - eDNA 5th pass 30_C Kraft OP (version 2) (version 2) ...
CAAGCGTCATATGCGGAACGCGGGCCTTAACCTCGCTTAGCTTCGCCCAAAGCGGTTGCCATTCCTCCCATACGGCTGGGCCGGAAAAGATGACGACGGGGCCTTGGGGCTGGTGCTTCTCGCGCTTGGCAAGGGCGCGTTCCTGCAAGAAATCCAGCGCATTGATATAGCTTGCGGTGGTGACAGATGACGCCTTGCTGCCCTTGGTCGGTGCCCATGCGCGACGCCAACAAGCGCGATACATGGCGGCGGCATAGTCGCGCAATGTCTCGATGGCTGCGCGCTGTTCGGCCAGCGAGCGGCATTGCAACTGGGTATCCTCAAGGTCTTTGTTGAATACCTCGCCCGGTTCCATGCGCCGCGTCATGTCGCGGATTTTGTCGGCAAGCCTATCCTCTTGGCGCTCCACCGTTCCGGCGACGAAATGGAAGCTGTTGACGATACCCCAAGCGATTTGCGGGGCGAGCGGGTCAAGCCGCGTGTCGGTCAAGAGGCAGTAAAGCGACGTGATAAGTTCGCCGCATACCTTCTGCGCGGTGAACGGTTCGGGCATGGTGTGTTCGCCCGGTTCGTCGCCGGGTTCGATGATGGACAGCGGCAGCGGATCGCCAAAGGATGCTTCAAAGGCAGGGTTTGCGGTTTCCTCCGCGATAAGTTCCGGCAGGTCCGCAAATGTGCTAACGGTTTTCTTAGCTGACTTCTTCGTCATGGGTCTGACTCCTGATGGCAGGATGATCGGTTAGGGTCCGGGGAAGCGGTGCAACGCTCCCCCGGCCCGTCTCGGCCTAGCCCCTAGAACGCAACTTCATCGTCCAGATCGGCGGCGGCCCCTTGGCTGGACAGTCCGCCGCTTCCATCGGCGGTGCTGTCACCGAAACCGTAGTCATCGCCACGGTTGCCGGAAGGCGCATTGTCGCGGGGGGTGCGAATGGCGGGGCCGAAATCGTCGCGCTCCTGCCTGCGCCATGCCACCCGATAGCCTTCCTCCACCGAGCCGAAAAGCGCGATGGGCAGGGCTTCGGGCATCGACGGGTCATCAACATGGCCTTGCAGGAAAACCTCGCCGGTTTTCTTGGCGACGGCTTCCCAAAGCGCGCCGACCTGAACGACACGGCCCCCGACATTGGGCGCGATGATCTCATAAGCCGGGGCCAGTTCGTTTTCGCTTTCCACCGGGCGCAAGGCCAGCTTGGGCAGGTCGATTGCGCGGGTCGCAATCCATCCGATGATGCGGCCCTTGTTAAGGTTAAACTCACCGATATTCATAGCCTTTACTCCAAACGATGCTTCCGGGGCCAATCCCCATCTGCACCTATACTTATACCCCCTCCCCTTTTTCGAGTATATTCTATTGTTTTCTTGACAGTATTTCATCGCATTTGGTGAGCCAGAGCCAATAATACGGACGCGGTAGCGTCTCGAACAAAGAAAAATATGGCGAAGCCATTCCTTCCTGATCAGCGGAGGACGCGACGGTGGCCGTCTGTCATCGCATTCGGAGCCGCCGTCGCCGGGGCTCAAGGGTCAGGGCTGGTCGGGGCAAGCAAGGGACGTCGCGCTGCGGCCTTTAGAAAAGCTTGGAGTAGAAGGGGCCTGCCGACCGCTTACCCCAAGCGACAACGTCGGCAGGCCCCTTCTACTCCTAGGTTTTCTTGGCCGGAGGCAGCCCTTGCTTGCCCCGACCAGCCCTGGCACGCCGAGACCCTGCGAGGCGGCGCAGAATGTGATGACAGACCGCGTGCGACGCTGATTGCGGGCCGAGGCGTCCTCGCCGAGGCCCGCGGCGACGGTTCCCCAAACGCGATGCCCGAGGAGAGATCGGAGCGTGCCTTTGAGGTTGCTACGCTGGCCCGAGCCAGAGAACGTCGAGGAGGCTGCTGCTGGTCTTGCGTGCCTCGACGATGACGGTCGCGTCCACCAGCGGCGGGAAATCCTGCGCGCCATTGAGACGCCAGATGTGGCCATCCTCCATCTCGAGGAGGAAACCGCGCTCGGATCGACGCAGTTGTCCACGGAGGCGCAGGGGTGCGGCCGCCCCGGTCACGGCACGGGATACCGGCCGATCGGGGCGGCCCATGCGGAAAGCGGATTCATGACCGCGCTCCTGTTGCAAGCATCGTTTCCATTGTAACATGTTTGCCCTATGTTCTGTCCATGGATGAAAGGACTTTCCCCATGATCGCGGACTATCTCGCCACCTTCGATTTCAACCTGTCGCTGATTGATGCAGTCAACGACCCCGGTATCGCGGATGTGCGCAGCCAGATCGCCGCTCTCGCGCTCGGGGAAGGTCTCGACAGCGGCTACTATGCCACGCAGGAACTGGCCGAGGCCTTTCTGGAGGCGGCTCGCGAAGCCAATGCCGAGATCACCGATCCCCATAGCCCGGCGCGGGAAAAGCTGGTGGATATCCTCGATAGCGGTCCACCCTATCAGCGCAGCCTGTTCGACGCGGTAGCCACGTTGCCGTTGGCGGACGCGGCGAGCCATCTCGCCTGGCTTACGGGCGTAATGCGTGATCGCGCGGATATGTATCGGCCGGTCGAAGCGGCGCGTCTATCGACACGCTGAATATCCCGCCCCCACCTGCGGCATCCGGTAATTTCGCACGGAACCGATTGGCAGTTGCTGCCCGATTGGTTTAGAGGAGCGTGTCCGCCGGTGGTGGGCCGGAGAGTAGAAACTCCGAACAATAGAGTCGGCGCATGCCTTGCGGCCGGATTGCCTGATTATGTCCAGGCTCCGGCTAAAGATCGGGCACGCGTTCTATTGTTCGCGTTTTCTACCGTCCGGCTCAGGGGCCGGCATCCTCCTCCGGGGAGGGCGCCCGCCGACTGAGCGCGACGGGACGGAGAAGCACACATGACAGACGAAGAGCCAGGGCTGGAAAACGCCTTCAAGCACATGGAGGCAGCACTTGAGTGCCTCGTCGACCCTAAGGACCAGGTGGTGGCGATACGGCTTTCGCACGCGCTGGATCTGGCGCGGAAGCGATTGCTCGAAGGGGCCCGAGGAAGGATCTCATTCCCCGAACTGGTCAGGATAGCGCCAGAGTTGTGGGATCATCCTCCCACGGATTGAATATAGCCGCGCCGCTGTGACGCACATCCTTGACGTTGCGGGTCACGAGATAAAGCTGGTGCTCGATCGCGGTGGCCGCCAGCATCGTGTCGACAACGCCCGGCGTATGGCCCGTCCCTAGCTTGACGTCGCCGGAGATTGCTCCCCATCGCCGGATGATCGCGTCATCAAGGGACAGAATGCGGCCTTTGAAACGCGCTTCGAGCGCATCGCGAGCCCCGATATAGCGGGACCGCTCGGGATGGTCCGCGGGTATGGCGTGGATTCCCTTGTCATATTCGCCGAGCGTCAGGATGCTGAGGAACAGCGCTTCTTCGGACTGCTCCGACGCCCATGTCTTCACGCTCGGCGCGCCGTTGGGATTTATGAGGGCGGCAATCACATTGGTGTCGAGAAGCCAGCCAATCACAAGACGATGTCCCGTCCGCTATCGCGTTCGCGCGTCAGATCGACGCCGTCGAGGTGCAGTCCTTCGAGAAAGGCGACGAGCGGCTTCTTGCGCTCAGGCGGCAGCAATCTTTCGAGTTCGTCGGCGCTGATGACAACGACGGCATCCTTGCCGCGCACCGTGACGCGTTGCGGCCCTTCGCTGCGGGCCAGGCGAACGACCTCGCTGAACCGCGCCTTGGCGTCTTCGAGCTTCCATCCGCGTGCAACTGGTGGAAGCCTGGAACCACCTTTGCGTGTGGGGCCGTCACCGGCCCGTTTGGGTGTAGTCATGCAAATCCTCCATCTGACTAGCTAGTCAGATATAAGAGTCCGGCGGTATCGGCGCAAGCTCGATCCGGCATCGGTAGGCTATGTGTGTCATGCCGGCCTGATCCAGTCGCGGGCGGGTGCCCATCCGAGAATGTCACTGCCGCTGTCGCCGACGGCCTCGCCCGATATGTCCCGCCAGGGCGATCGAGGCCGATAGACCGGCATGTAGCGAGCGGTGAGCAGCTCGAACGTGGAACAGATGTAGCCGCTGAGGCGGATGGCAAGAACGGGCCGATCGTCGTCCGGAAGGCCTGTAAAGACCGAAAGGAAGCCGGGTGGGATCGGGAAGAGCGTGCTTTCGATCATGGCGCGGGCAATCCGCGTCTCCAGTTCGCCCGCTTCCGAGCCCCAGGGATGCGCATCGATGTCGAAGCGATCGGCGCTATCCGGCGACGGACGGATCGAGAATTCACCAGACCAGCAGCGACTGTTCGGGTTCAACGCCGCGACCTCAGCCTTGGCGGCGCTATCGCCCGTATTGGCACGAAACCAATCCGCCATCCCCGACGTGAGCTTGCCGGTCAGGGTCCATGCCTTGATGGGGTCTGGATCGCGCTCGGCAAATTCAACCAGCCACCATTCGGCGCGATGATGGAGGATCACGCCATAGCAATGACGCTCTGCCGAATTGGATTCGGGACACTGGGTCACGGATATCTCCTTTTTGCAGGCTTGAAGGCGGCAATTGACCCCATGGGCACAAGCGAGCGCGGTGCGGCCGACGAGCAAATTTGGTCGATAGGCAAGGCCCCTCCGTGGTGTCCTCGACGTTACAAACCGTCGAAGCCTTCGCACGCCAAATAGGTCTGCGACCGAGGCTTAATTCACCAGCATTTGCGTTACCGCGTGGCGCTATAGGTTTCAGCCGCCCACTGCGCAATCCACCCTTCGGTGATTTGCTCGTGCGAAATCTCCCCTTGCTCGATCAGAGTGCGGATTTCCGCGCGGGCGAGATCGGGTGCTCTGTCCCATGCGCTTCCGGCCGAAGGCAGAGGTTTCGCGAGCGGGCAGATGATGTTGGAATGCGGCGTCGCCCCCGTCGAGCCGGGCCTGTTGCCGACGTTGCCACCGCTCCATGTGACCGGCAACGAACTCGTCGGTCTTCGAAAAGCCTTCGCGCCATGCCTCGATCCGCGCGGCCAGAGAATAAGCGTAGGAGTCGAGGCTGGTGACTCGATGCGCAAGCGGCCGCAAATGACGAAGGGCTGTTCCCTTCACACCGAAAAGATGAAAGCGCAGCGCGGGGTCCGCGACCCGGTCGAGCCGGCTTAGCACCGCGAGAAGCCCATCGGAACCGGACAGCGCGCGGCGGCACATGCTGCCGACACGGACAACCAGGCCTGGCCGAAGGATACCGGCAATGCCTTCGAGGCATCGCAGATAGTCGTCGGGATGCCGTCCCTGGATGACCGGCATGAATCGGGCGTCGATTCCGCGATCGGCAGCTCTTGCATGACAGGCATGGTTGAGCGCGACGGTGCGTGAGATACGGTCGAGGACTTCGTCGCGGTCGCGGGCGATTTCCGCCTCGGTGCACAGGTCGAGGCTTGCGAAGCGCCGAAACGGGTAGCTTGCGGCCAGTTCGATATAGTCATCGGCCGTCCACGGTAGCCCACGGCAGCCCACGGTAGCGCTGCGCAACGACAAAGCCCGCGGAATCGAGGTCAATCGAGACCAGGCGGGAGGCATTGGCCAGCGAACGAAGGTTCCAGCCCATCCAGCGCGCATAGCCCTCGCGACGATCCCATCGCGACAGCGCGTTCGCTGAGATGAGGACCGGATAGCGCATCTCGATCGCGCGCTAGAGAAGCGGGCCATGATTGAGATGCGGGAGGCCGACGATGATCTCTATGTTCATGCTAGTCTCCGCGACGTCACGCTTCTCGAGCGAGGGGTCGGTGAGACGAAAGGCGGTTACGCATGCGGGAGCCGGAAATCCGACTCCCTTCTAGAACCAGCTATTGCAAAGGTTGCAACGGCTCCACCAATAACCGTGCTTGTCGCCGACCTTATAGGCGTTGATGTAGAACCGCTTGCCTGTGGGGCTCGTGGGATCATCGTAGCACTCGGCTGCGCCGCAGTTGGGGCAGGTGATGGTGTCGGTTACGATGATTTCGGGGGTCTTCGTGGTTTGCTGGCTGGTGGACATGGCTGGTGAACTCCCAAATTAATTCACCCTCCAACCTCCCCCTTTTCCCCACCGGGAACGCGAAGGTCGCCCTGTTGTTGCCCTGCTCTGCCGAGCTAGTGAGAGGCCCGCATGGGCACCGATCAAGCCGGATTAGTCCAACCGGGTCACCAGCGCATGAGCATCGGATTCGCAGGCCGCAGCTCCGAGCCAGACGGAACTGCCATCGTGGCGTCCGGCATAGAGTCCGAAGAGTTGCGGTGCGACACCCATCGTTTCGGCGGACAGGCTACAGGTCCGGCCGGCGCCAGACATTCTTGTCGCTGTCGGCGTGGACGGCAATGAGGCCTTGCTCATCCAGCTCGGCCTGGACGCAGCAGACAAGATCGCCGGTTTCGCCGATGCCGGGCCGTTCGTAGATATAGAGGTCGAACAGCACCCCTCCGTTCGCAAGCATATGGCGCTCGCGGATGCGCGACCAGGGGAAAGTCTGATTGAGATCGGTGTCCGCCCAATCCGGGTCAGTGCTGATCGCACGGACATTGAGGGCAGCGTTGCCGGTGGTGAGGCTGAAGCGCTCGGCGATCTCGATAGCAAAGCGGCGGACTGAGCTGTGGCGGCGGGCGATACGCTCGGCGACGTCGCGTAGCTGCCGGACGTCATCGCCGGACAATCGGATGGCTTCGGTCATCGATGGTATCCCTGTGATGGAAGTTCCAGGCTGTGGGCGGGTTCTGGCGAGGCGCGCACCTCTCATGCCGCGGCAATGTCAGCCGAGACGACCGGAGGCCAAGAACGCCATCCGTTCCGCATCGCTGGCGAGGGTGACGAAACGGCCGGCAGGACGAAGATAGACAACGATATACCGTCCACGCTCGCACAGACGCCGGATGTTGGCGCGACTGCCCTGGCTGATCCCATCCCAAATGACGAACCCGACGCCGGCGAGCCGGCACATTTCTCGGTCTTTTGCACTGTGGAAGGCGCGCGTGCCTGCGGGGGCATCGGCTCGGACCTGCCGGACCGGCCATATGCCGATATTGTGCCGGGGGGTGGAACCGCCGCAGAAGATCGTGACGTGACGTACGCTGCAATCGGAAAGAAATCGCTGGACGGCCGCATCGGCGCCGGGTGCATCGCCGACCACGACGGGCAATTCCTTGTCGACGATGACACCGAGCCGCTCCATTACACAGGCTGGAAGTTGCCGGATGGAGAGCGATCCGGAGATGAATATGGGCGGCGTGGACACCCGATGGTATGTGGTAAAATCGCTGGCGGTATGGCAAGCTCCCAAGGAAGTTCACCGCTCCCTCCCCCCTTTTCTCCCTGCGAGCCCCGTCGGAACGGCTGATGCTGTCATTCCCGGTGTTGCGCGATGATACGCCGGGCAAGCTCGTCGATTTCCCCGCGATCGGCGGTCTGCGTGCAATCACCCGGATAGACGATGAGATCGTCCGCCGCGGCGCTCCCTTGCTGATGAATATCCGCCAGACATTATGGCGAATTTCTGCCTGCTCACGTGCTTCGGTCAGAGGATTCAATAGATCCGCCCACTGGCGCCGGTCGGGATCGTCGGAGAGATCGGTCCAGTCGCTCAACATCCCCCAAACAGTATAGCCGTGGATCTGGGCATGATGCTCGCGCGCTGCACGCCGCTCGGCCTCGCGTTTCGGTGCGTCGCGTCTTGCCTTGGCCTCCGCCTGTTTCCATCGGACCGACGACAGTCCGTGTTCGAGGCCCTTGATGACGTCGGCCGCCAGGGCTTCCTGCCGCTTTGGCACGATATAGGAGTGGTGTGCGGCCGCGATCTGTTCGACGCCATATCGCGCGAGCGCAAGCAAGGCTTGCAGCTCGGTCTTGGTGAGAGTGACCCGAAGGCCGCTCGCCATAGCGTGTGTTTTCATGGGCAGCGTTCCTTGAGCCAAGGTTTGAGGCCCGCGAGCGGGAGCTTGTATTCCCGCGCGGTGTGATGACGCTCCTCGGAAAAGAAACCCCAATGGCCGGTCGATGAATATCGCAGGAAGAAGAGCTTCTCGTTCTCCTCGGTCCTGATCCACATGCCCGGCGTGATCGGGTATCGATCGGCAGGGTTCATTGGCACCTCCACGACGATGGGATTGGTACTAGGCGACGTGCAGTACGAGATTTTCGTCCTTCGCCGGGCGCGTCTCCGTCACGCGGAACGGCTGGATCGGGCTGCCGGTGCGGATGACATACTGGTTGCGGCCGGTGGCGCTACGGCGCTGAATCGCGCAGGCATATGCGTGCTCCGCGCTCGCCAAACGCTCGCGAAGGGGAGACAGTTGGGCCATGATATCCTCCATGAGGTTGAGATGGGGAAGCTTTGCCGCCCGGTAGGCGGGCATGGCCGATGCGGGATCAGCCTTGTTGTGACGGGCCTTCCTGATCGTCGGAGGCGGCATCGTGGGAGACAACTGGGCGACCGATGCTGTCGATGGCGATGCGCGCCGAATTTTCCCAACCGGCGCGCTCAAGGATATCAGCTACATCCATCCTGGCGACGTCGAGTTCGCTCTGGTCGGCAGCGAGCGCGATCTGCCTCAGGGCACGAAGCCCCATGTGCATCTCGATCATGTGGAGACCGCCTCCACGGTAATGCGGAAGGCGGCACGATCGTCCAGCACGAGGTGGATCTGCGTCCCCGTCTCGATATCGCAGCTTGCGATGCTGTCGATATTGGCGCTTGTGCCATGGATTTCCGAAATCACATGGGGCGCACGGTCATCCTTGCAATCGCCGCCCTCGTCGCACTTTTTGGCATGATTCTCCAGCAGCTCGCAGATTAGGGCAGCAATCGTGCTGGCGCGAGTCGGATTGTCGCTGTCGGCCCTGTCGATCACGTCGCGCAGGATCGGTGTCAGCGCGTCATTGATCTGGAAAAGCAGGTCCGACCTCTCGCCATCGCGAAGACCGTCCAGCACAATGTCGGGAATGAGGTCGTTGACTGCATGGGTCGCATCATCGACCAGCGCGTCGAATTGATCGTCGTTCATCGGAATCTCCTTCGCGGGCGCGACCGGACGCGGCGCACGAGGTGTCCGGTGCTATGTCGGGGACGGAAGGATTGTTGGCGGTCTCAGGGCCGCTTCATCATCCTGGCCCGGACGCTCTCGATCCATTGCGCCGGGTTGTGGTGGTGGTCGAGGAACTCCTGCGACCACGCAAATACCGTCTCGGTATCCGGCTCGATCGTATCGAGCGCGTCGCCATAATCGGGGTGATGCGCACCTTTACAGCTATTGCGCATGAAAATGAGCGCGCCGGAGCACATGGCGCGGGCATCGGTGCCGTCGCCCGGAATGGTCTTGTGGCAAGGCAGCGGCGGTCCATCGAACTGGATCTGCTGCGTGAAATCCTCTGGCCGATAGCCACCCAACCAACCGGCGGGATGATCGCGGCGCCAAGGGCATTCGTTGCACGGCCGCTTGAGCAGCGGCTTCATGTCGCGCCCGCCCGCAAGGTTTGCAGAGTCTCTGCCATAAGCCATCGGGTCGAGCCGCCGAATATCTCGGTATCGGTGACGACATAGTAGCCTCCCCCGAAACCGCCGGCGATATCCTTGTCGGCCACCTCCGCCCATTGAAAGCCGAATGGTAACGCGGATTTGCAGACTTTCTGGATCAGCGACGCGAGAGCCGGAACGTCGGCCTCATGGCCGCTGATGAATGCGAACTGTGTCTTGGCCTCCGGGTCGCCTTGAATGATGAGGTCGGCGTCGAACTCGGGAAAGCCCGGATCCGACCAGAGATCGAGAAAGTCCGCGAAAGGATCTTCCTCCTCCGGCTTGTTCGGGAAGGTGTTCCTGAACGCCTCGCTGAGCGACGCGTAATAGGCCTTCACCGCTTGCATGCCGTTAGACGGGAGTTCGGCGAAGTCGCTGGACAGTTGGTTCGACACAGCGAAGCATTCTTTGAGCAGGATTGCTTCCTGCGGCATCACCGGAATGGCGAACGCCGTTTGCAGATAGTGATTGGCCATCTTTCGGCTCCTGGATGGAAAGGATGGAACAGCGGTCGGCAGGCTAGATCATCGGCCCGGACGGCAACCGGTAGTTGATCTCGTCATCGGTCAGGCATTCGAGCAGTTTCAAAACGGAGGAGCCGCCCGTTTCACCAACGATGATTGTGCGTTTGCCTCGATCCTCCGAGGGCCACGCATCGGGGTCCGCGTCGCCTGCAAAACCACGACAATCAGGATGTGCGCGCGCCCAGATCAGTTCCAGCTTCTGCTCGCGGGTCATGCTCGCGAGGGCGGCTCTCTCATGCGCTATAATCGCTGCCCGCATCGCGTCGGGGCTGTGGCTGTCCCCAAGATTGCAATAGCCTGTAAACCAGCGGTTGCGCCCGGTAGTGATGGCGAAGAAGACTGTGCCGACGAAGCCGGCCCTGAGTTCGGACATTGCGAACATCCCGGCGCGCATGAAGAGCGGCGGAAGTATCTCAAGCATGGCTTCGTAGGATTCGGACTCGATCTCGAACCACTGGTTCTCATAGGCCTTTCCTGAGATGCGATCCTCGAACGGGCAGTCGGGGACGCGGTTGAACAGTTCGAACATCTGCTTGGTGTCGCAACGCCGTCGAAAATCTTCCTGAATGGCGGAGTCTGGGTCATGGGCGATTCCTCATGGACATGGCGCGCCGCGACGCGCGTGAGGGGCGCCGGGCAGGCCGGAAAGGGAGGGGCTATTCGGCGGCGCTGAGAGCGGACCCGTTGTCGTTATCCGCAAAGCTGGCCTCAACCAGATA
>Ga0180223_1002547_pt1 | contig 10736 bp, 7 predicted proteins | sample eDN5th30CKraftOP_FD_151337 | JGI IMG/M metagenome (GOLD analysis project Ga0180223, IMG submission 151337) | Enriched Organic Plus compost microbial communities from Emeryville, California, USA - eDNA 5th pass 30_C Kraft OP (version 2) (version 2) ...
GAAGGTGAGGTTTCATGATGTGCCCCGATTGAATCAATGACTGATCACTTCCAATCGAAAAACGACAACTCCATTTACTCTTCGACAAAGACAAGGATCATACGACGAGGATGATCAGACCCGCTCGATGATGGTGGCCGTGCCCATGCCGGCGCCGATGCAGAGCGTCACCAGCGCGGTCGAGAGACTGCGGCGCTCCAGTTCATCCAGCACCGTGCCGAGGATCATCGCCCCGGTGGCGCCGAGCGGATGCCCCATCGCGATCGCGCCGCCGTTGACGTTGACCTTCGCCGGGTCGAGATCCATCGCCTGCTGATAGCGCAACACCACCGCCGCAAACGCCTCGTTGATCTCCCACAGATCGATGTCACTCGCGGTCATGCCGGCCTTCTTCAGCACCTTGCGGGTGACGAATTCCGGGCCGGTCAGCATCAGCGCGGGATCCGAGCCGATATTCGCAAACGCCTTGATCTTCGCCCGCGGCTTGAGCCCGGCCGCGCGGCCCGCGGCTTCACTGCCGACCAGCACGGCGGCCGCGCCATCGACGATGCCGGACGAGTTGCCGGCGTGATGCACGTGATTGACCGCCTCGACCTCCGGATGCGCCTGGATCGCAACCGCATCGAAGCCGGCGAGCTCACCCATCTGCACGAAGGAGGGCTGCAGCGCCGCCAGCGACTGCATGGTCGTGCCCGGACGCATATGCTCGTCTCTCGCAAGGATGGTCAGGCCGTTGACGTCCTTCACCGGCACCACCGAATTGCCGAACCGTCCCTCCTGCCAGGCTTCCGCCGCGCGCTTCTGGCTCTCCACCGCATAGGCATCGACGTCGTCGCGGGAGAAGCCGTATTTGGTGGCGATCAGATCCGCCGAGACGCCTTGCGGCATGAAATAGGACTTCACCGCGATCGAGGGATCGACCGGCCACGCGCCGCCCGACGCGCCGAGGCCGACCCGGCTCATGGACTCGACGCCGCCGCCGACCGCCATCTCATGCTGGCCGGACATGATCTCCGCCGCTGCGAAGTTCACCGCATCGAGGCCCGAGGCGCAGAAGCGGTTGATCTGGATGCCCGGCACGTCGAAGCCGTAGTCCGCCGTGATCGCCGCCGCGCGGGCGATGTCGCCGCCGGCCTCGCCGACCGGATCGACACAGCCCAGCACCACGTCGTCCACCAGATTGGTATCCAGCCCGTTGCGCTGCTTGATCGAGGTCAGCACATGGGTCGCCAGCGCCAGCGACGTCACTTCGTGCAGCGCGCCATCCACCTTGCCGCGCCCCCGCGGAGTCCGCACATGATCATAAATGAAGGCTTCGGGCATTCTGGCCTCTCTCTCGCGCGCAACAGGCTGCGCCATTGGATCATGATCTCACGGGTTCCACACAGACATGTAACAACCCAGCCTTGGCTTCAGCGAGATCGAAATTCAACATAGCCCACTCATCGGCCAATGGCAGGCATACATTGAGCGAGCGGCGAAGGTCCCCGCATGACGGAGATCAAATTTCGGTTGGCCGGGATTGTATTCCCTGCCATTTGGCAGTATATGGGGAGAATGAAGGAGGGTTGAATGGCTGCGTTACAAGCTCTCGCCACTCCGCAGGATGGCCCCCGGCCGATCCCCGATCTTAGCCGGCCGCATGTCCGGGCGGACCTGACGCCCGCCGCGGTCGATGGCTTTTTGCGGCTGGCGGGATTCTGGAGACTGACCAGCAGGCAAGCCAGCCTGCTCCTGGGTGAAGGTTCGGAACGGACCTGGTTCCGCATGAAAGCAGGACAATGGACCGGCACGCTGTCGCAAGACGCTTTGACCCGGATCAGCGCCATGGTCGGCGTCTATAAAGGGCTTCATCTTCTCTTCTCGGAACCGCTGGCGGACGAATGGGTCAGGCGGCCCAATCAGGAGAACGTATTTGGCGGCGTTTCGCCGATCGACCACATGATCGCCGGCGGCATTCCCGCAATGCTCGAGACACGCAGCTATATCGATGCCCTGCGGGGTGGTCTTTGATCGGTTGCCTCACGCGCATCACGCGGCAGCGTACAGTGCGGCTCATATCGCACGCCCGTCACAAGCCACCGGTGCTCGAAGCGCTGGCGCCGACGTTCGGAGCCCGGGACAGTCTTGAACAGCTTGAAAGCGTGACGAGCGGCCGGGTGATTGCGCAGCAAAAGGGTGTCCCGGGCATTGCCCCGTCCGCCTTCGCCGCCGGCTACGGTTACACCTATGTCAACGCCGCGATCGCCTATACACGGCTCGACGGCAATCGCTTCAATCCGCGAGACTGGGGCGCCTGGTATTGCGGCTTTGATGTTGAGACGTCACTGGCGGAAGTCAGCTACCACCTGACGCGCGCGATCCGCGCGGCAGGCGATGATTTCGACAATACGACATCCTATGTCGAACTGCTCGCCGACTTCGACGCCGAGTTTGTTGATATCCGCAATGTTGAACCTGTGCCGGCATGCCTGGATGCGGATGTCGCCATCGGATATCCAAACGGACAGGCGCTTGCCTCAGAAGCCCGGCAGGCCGGACTGAATGGAATTGTCTATCCGTCCGTGCGTTATCCCGGCGGAACGTGCCTCGCGGCATTCTGGCCGGGACTGCTGCAGAATTTTCAGCAGGGGCAGATCTGGACCTTGAAGTGGGAAGGCTCACCCACGCCCCAGATCACGAAAGGCCTTCCGATCTAGCCGGACCGGCTACACACTTTTCTCATCGAGTTCTTTCACCAGCCGCTTCGGGGCCTTCAGCCGCCAGGCTTTCGCCAGCCGGTGGCGCAGTTCGGCAGCCCTGGTTTTCTTCAATCGCATGAGGATCGCCGGCCAGCCTTTGTAATGGTCGGTCTGGAAGTAGATGTCGGAGGCCACCTCCAGCAGCATCTCTTTCTCTTCCAGCGCACACATCACCACCAGGGTGTCCGCATCCTTCAGGCGCGCGAACAGCTTGCCGCGCACCTTCAGCGCCGGCGTTCCATAAGACGTTCCGCGTTCCACCTCGGGCAACCCTTTCGCGGCGGTCTCCACCTTGGTGAATGCCGCCGCGAGTGGATCGGCGGCCGCCATCAGAACGCCTCGGCCGGCAGCGCCATCACGCTGTCAGCACCGGCCTGCACGCGGGCCAGCAGCGTCGCGGTCTCCGGCAGCATCCGCTCCATGAAGAAGCGGCCGGTGACAAGCCGGGTGTTCTGGCGCTCGGCATCCTCGCCGCCGGCCGCGATCTTCGCCTGCGCCGCGACCACCATCAGGCACCACATGTAACCCATCGCCACCAGCCCGAAGAGATGCATGTAGTCGGTCGCGCCAGCGCCCGCGTTGTCCGGCCTGGCCATCGCATTCTGCACGAACCACATGGTGGCCTGCTGCAGATGGCCGAGCGCAACGCCGAGCGGCCCGGTGTACGGCTTCAACGCCTCGTCCGCCGCGTGATCCTTGAGGAAGCCCTGCACCTCGTTGAAGAACGCCGTCAGCGCGCGGCCGCCGTCCTTCGGCAGCTTGCGGCCGACGAGATCGAGGCCCTGGATCCCGTTCGCGCCCTCATAGATCATGGCGATGCGCGCATCGCGCACGAACTGCTCCATGCCGTTCTCGGCGATATAGCCGTGACCGCCCCAGAGCTGCTGGGCCGCCACCGTATTGGCAAAGCCGGTGTCGGTGAGCACGCCTTTGATCACCGGCGTCAGCAGGCCCATATGATCTTCCGCCGCCTGCCGCTCCTTTTCATCGCCCGAGCGATGCGCGACATCGTTCTTCAGCGAAGTCCAGATCACCAGCGCGCGGGCCGCTTCGTTGAACGCTCGCAGCGCCAGCAGATTCTTGCGCACATCGGGATGCACGATGATCGGGTCCGCCGGCTTGTCGGGGAATTTCGGCCCGGTCAGCGCGCGGCCCTGCAGGCGTTCGCGGGCATAGCTCGCCGCGTTCTGATAGGCGACCTCGGACAGGCCGAGGCCCTGGATGCCGACGCCGAGCCGCGCCTCGTTCATCATCACGAACATGGCATTGAGGCCGCGATTCTCCTCGCCGATCAGCCAGCCGGTCGCGCCGTCGTAATTCATCACACAGGTGGCGTTGCCGTGGATACCCATCTTCTCTTCGATCGATCCGCAGGCGACCGCGTTGCGCGCGCCCAGCGAACCGTCGGCGTTCAGCAGCACCTTCGGCACGACGAACAAAGAGATGCCGCGCGTGCCGGCCGGCGCGCCTTCGATGCGCGCGAGCACCAGATGGATGATGTTGTCGGTGAGATCCTGTTCGCCGCCGGAAATGAAAATCTTGGTGCCGGTGATCTTGTAGCTGCCGTCCGCCTGCTTCACGGCCTTGGTGCGCAGCTGGCCAAGGTCGGTGCCGCAATGCGGCTCGGTGAGATTCATGGTGCCGGCCCACTCGCCGGCGATCATCTTCGGCAGATAGGTCTTGCGCTGCTCCTCGCTGCCGTGAACCATCAGCGCCGCGACCGCGCCCTGCACCAGGCCGGGATACATCGAGAAGGCAAGGTTCGCCGAGATCAGATACTCGTTGACGATCGAGGTGAGCGTCGTCGGCAGGCCCTGCCCGCCATATTCAGCCGGCGCCGAGATACCGAGCCAGCCGCCCTCGCACAATTGTTTGTAGGCGTCCTTGAATCCGGCCGGCGTTGAAACGCTGCCGTCATCGTGACGCCTGCAGCCCTCGACATCACCAACGCGATTGAGCGGCTGCAGCACCTCTTCCGCGAGCTTCGCCGCTTCGCCAAGGATCGCTTCGATCACGTCCGGCGATGCGTCGGCGAAGCCCGGCAGATTGTCGTAACGCGCGATGTTGAAGACGTCGCGAAGCAGGAACAGGGTGTCGTCGACGGGGGCTTTGTAAGTCGGCATGGGGATTCCCGGAAAGGTTGTCTTACCGCCGCAACCGCGGCCACGATCGCGGCATCGGCAGTCTGACCAAATCTTATGACGAAAGCATTCCGGGACAAACCATCGGGACGGAGCCGGCCAGGCGACCCGGCCGGAACATGCGATGTCCCAGCGCTTTTTACGAACAAACGCTGCGGAATTTCAGATGATGCTGCTATGCGAGAAAGCCGGGCGGTCAGCGATCAGGACAATCTGCGCATAAATATAACTGCCACATTCATTCCCGCTTAAATTGTTCATGCAATCTATAGCGGCATGAATGAGAGGCAACAACTCATAAAAGTTATGGGGGATAACCGCGGCGCATCGGCTGTCGAGTTCGCGATCATTGCGCCCCTCCTTCTCACGTTTCTTTTTGGGATCATCGCTTTTGGCGCCTACCTCGCGGTCGTGCACGGGGTCCAGCAGTTGGCCGCCGAAGCGGCCCGCTCGTCGGTCGCCGGCATCACCAACACCGAGCGGAGCTCGCTGGCCCAGAACTACGTGACGGCCAATGCAGGTGCTTACCCGCTGATCCTGCCCGAGCATCTGTCGGTCAGCGCCGCTCCCTCTCCATCCAGCGAGAATGTGTTCGTGGTGACCCTCACCTATGACGCGTCCACCATGTTCATCTACTCGCTCCCCAATTTCTTCCCCCTGCCATCATCAAACATTGTCCGCCAGGCAGCCATCCAACGAGGTGGCTACTAGGAGGGGTTTCGCCGTGCGTTCTCTTCTGAGACTTCTGACCGACGACGATCGCGGCAATGTTGCCGTCATCGCCAGCTTCTTTCTCACCGTCGTTCTCGGCTGCGCGGCGCTGGGGGTCGACCTCGGCAAGGCCTTCACCGACCGGCGGGCGGCACAGGGGGCGACCGACCTCGCCGCGATCTCCGCAGCCAGCGACATCGCCAACGCAACCCGGGCCGCAACAGCGACAGCCCAGCAAAATCACTATCCGGCCAGCGCCATCACCAGCGTTGTCACCGGCATCTACACGCCCGATCCCGCCTTGCCGGTCGCGCAACGCTTCCAGCCGGCGGCGTCAACATCGTCCAATGCCGCGCGGGTGACGCTGGAAACATCAGCGCCGCTGATCTTCGGCAAGATCATCACCGGACAGGAGAGCTTTCCGATCCGCACAACGGCGACCGCGACCCAGACGGGCTTTGCCTCCTTCGCGATCGGCTCGGGTCTCGCATCCGTCAATGGCGGCCTGCTCAACCAGTTGCTGAGCGCCCTGCTGGGCGCCAACCTGTCGCTGTCGGCGATGGACTACCAGTCGCTGCTGGACACCAAGCTCGACCTGTTCAGCTTCAGCCAGGCGCTGGCCACGCGGGCCAACCTGACGGCGGCGTCCTATGACGCGCTGCTGCAGTCGAACGTGCGGATCAGTGACTTCGTCAACGCCATGGTGGACACCACCCGCGCCTCCGGCGCGTCGAGCGCGGCTGGCGTCCTGAACAATGTCTTCGACGCCGTGCGCGGCATGACCTCGCAGGTGCCGCTCGCATCGCTGATGAATCTGGGCCCCTACGCGCACCTCGCCCTTGGCGAGAAGCCGCAGGTCGGCGCGAGCGTCGCCGCGCTCGATCTGCTCTCCGCCGCGGCGCAGATCGCCAACGGCGCGCATCAGGTCGAGACCAATCTGGCCCTCAACATCCCCGGCATCGCCGGCGTCAATCTCAAGGTCGCCATCGGCGAACGGCCAAGGGGCACAAGCTGGATCGCGGTTGGAACCACGGGAGCGAGCGTCCATACCGCCCAGACGCGCGTCCTTCTCACCATTCAGCTCGTCGGGACCGGCGCGATTTCCGTGATCAAGCTGCCGATCTATATCGAGATCGCGTCGGCGACCGCGCGCCTCGAGCGCATCCAGTGCAGCTTCCCGAGCCCGAGCGGAACGACGGTCGGCGTCTCGGCGACGCCCGCGGTGCTGGACGGCTGGATCGGCGCCGTGTCGAACAGCGAATTCACGAACTTCACCAGCGCGCCGAATCCGCCGCCCGCCAAGCTGGTCGACATCCCGCTGGTGCTGAAGGTGACCGGCCTCGCCCACGCCACCATCACCAATCTCACGCCCGCGTCGCTGACCTTCACCCATGCGGACATCACCCAGCAAGCCAAGAAAACGGTCAACACGACCGACTATCTCACCTCGCTGGTGTCGCAGCTGCTGGGCAACCTGACGCTCGAGGCCAGCCTCCTGGGGATCGGCCTCGGCCTCCCGTCGGCGATCACGCAGACCGTGTCGCAGATCCTCACCGCGGCGACCCCCGCGATCGACCAGGTCCTGGCGACCACGCTCGGGGCGCTTGGGATCGGGGTCGGGCAGGCCCACATCTGGGTCACCGGCGTTCGCTGCGACGGCGCCGTCCTGGTGAATTAACGATTTTGGCGGATTATTAACCCGTTGTTTACCCTGATACCGGGAAAGTGGCCCGTGAGGGTCAGAATCGCACCGTGTGACACGATTCGTTAACACGTGCTGGTTCCAGAGGGGTGTTCAAGGCGAGCTCCCGTTCCTCCTGTTCGAGCATGTGATGCGAGCATGAGAATCGGCATTCCGTGGAACACGAAAGGCCCGCGCCCCGAACCACATGACACTGTCATGGGGCGGGATGACGTGTCGGCCGACTGGTTCGACAGCGCTGAGCCCGCCTATCCGCTCCCCTCCCACGGCCAGCATCTCGGCGATGATCAGCGGCGGCGCTATCAGCAGCCCCAGGAACAGCCGCAGGCCGGCGGCTATCGCGACACGCCGGAGAGCCGCGACCAGGCTTTATCGGCCCTGAACAGCCGTCTCGATGAGATCGGCCGGCGGCTCGACGCGCTGGCGGACGCCGCGACCGCTTCCCGGCCGCAAAGCCTCAGCACCCGCGCCACGGCACATCCATCCCCCGCCGAAGAATTCGCCGACGACCGCTTTCTCGACCAGGCGGTCGCCGAAATCGCCGCGCGGCAGCGTGATCTCGACCAGGGCCAGCGCAATCCGCCGCCGCCCCGCCCGCCGGTCGCGAGGCCGTCCGCGTCATCGCCGCTGAAGACATTCCGTCCGCCGCACCCCCCGGCCTCCGCCTGGGTCTCGCCCGCCGAGGGGATCGCCCGCCCCTCGACCCAGGACCTGTCGCGCCTGGAATACGAGCTGCGCCAGATCAACGGCCGCATCGACACGCTGCAGCAGTCTCCCGCTGTCGAGAACGCCATCGCCGAATTGCGCGGAGAGCTCGGCGATATCGCCGGCATGCTCCGCAACGCCGTGCCCCGCCAGGCGATCGAAGCGCTGGAGCAGCAGCTTCGCGAGCTGAGCGAGCGCGTCGACGAGACCCGCCGCATCCCGGCGGCCGAGCCCGACGCCATCGCCTCGCTCGAAACCAACCTGACCGAGGTGCGCGACACCCTGCGGGCGATGACGCCTGCCGAGAATCTCTCCGGGCTGCACGGCCTGATCGACGGCATTTCCCAGCGGCTCGACCGGCTCGCGGCCGGCAGCCAGGAGCCGGAGATGCTCCGCCAGCTCGAGGATGCGATCTCGACCTTGCGCGGCGTGGTCTCCCATGTCGCCTCCAACGAGACGCTGGACCGGCTTGCCGACGACATCCAGACCCTGTCCCAGCGGGTCGACCAGATCGCCGAAACGGCTGCCACGGCGGACATGGTGGCGCAGCTCGACCGCAAGATCGCTGACCTCGCGGATGCATTCGCGGCCCGTCACGCCCCCGCGCCGCAGGCGGTATCGTCGCCGCTTGAGGACGATCTCCGCGGCGTCGTCAGCCGGCTCGAACAGATCGCATCGGCCCGTCCCGACACCGAGGCCTTCGGCGCGATCGAACAGCGGATGGCCGCGATGGCCGATGCCTTCGAGGCCCGCGGCTTCACATCGGAAATACCGCAGCCCGCGCCCGCCACTGACGACCTCCGCAGCGTCGTCGAACGGCTGGAGCGGCTGGCGGCGGCCCGCGACGACCGTCCGGTGCTGGACGCGATCGAAAGCCGGTTTGCGGCCCTGACCGAGACGCTTGAAACGCGGCTGGCCCGCGACACGCAGCCGTCCGCGGTGGAAGGCGAGCTGCGGTCGGTGATCGAGCGGCTGGACCGGCTCGCCGCCGTCCAGCACGAACCGTCCGCCTTGTCGGCGCTGGAAAACCGCGTCGGCATGCTGGCCGATGCGTTCGCCGCGAGCCGCGCAGCCGAACCGCCGACCGCAAAATTCGAAAGCATCCTGGAGAAGCTGGTCGAACGGCTTGAGGGGCTGTCGCTGTCCCGCGGCGACCAGACCGCGCTGGGCGCGCTTGAGGACCGGATCGCCAAACTGGTCGCCAAGCTCGATGCCTCCGACGCCCGTCTCAACCATCTCGAGACGATCGAACACGCCCTCGCCGAGCTTCTCGTCCACCTCGAACAGCAGCGCTCCCAGCAGCGCGGCGACCGCCCGGCCTTTGCCGCGATGCCGCCCGCGGACCCGCTCGGCGCGCGCGATCAGGTGCCGCAGGAGCTGGAGCGCCTGCAGCGCGACCTCGAAAACATCCGGCGCGCCGAACTCAACACCCAGGATCAGCTTGAGGCCGCGCACGGCACGCTCGGCCATGTGGTCGAACGTCTCGCCATGATCGAAAGCGGGATGCGGGACGACACCGATCCGGACCCCTCGCCCCGCGGCAGCCGCCCGTTCATGCAGCCGCCATCGCCGCCGGCGGCCGAACCGGGAACGCAGGACAGTCCGCCCGCTCCGTCCGGACCGGCACAGGGGCTCGGACGCCGGCCGCTCGACCCCAACCTGCCGCCGGACCATCCGCTTGAGCCAGGCCTCGGCGCCGCCCTGCAGGCGTCGCTGCCGCCGAACGCAACGCCGGCCGAGCGGATCGCAGCATCGGAAGCCGCCATCCGGGCGATCAAGCCGCCGGTGATCCCGGACCCGGGCAATCGCGGTGATTTCATCGCCGCCGCCCGGCGGGCCGCCCAGGCCGCGAGCGCGACCGCCGCCGCCGATCAGGCCGCCGCCAAGGGCGGCCACAAGGTCCGCAACGCAGCCGCCGACGAGGACAAGCCCGGCATCGCCAGGCGGGTCCGGTCCCTGTTCGTCGGCACCGGCGTGGTGGTGTTCGTGCTCGGCGCATTGCACATCACCGCCCGCATGATCGGCCCGATGGATGACGCCACCAACGTGGTCGCCGAGCTGCCGGGCGCCTCGTCCACGGCGACCCCGGCGCCGGGCGCAGATCCGAAGGTCATTGTCCCGCCGATCCAGCAGGCCGGCGTCGATCCGAACCCGACCGGCTCCATCGAGCCCGCCCCGTCCGGACCGTCGTCGAACGCGCCTTATTTTTCGCCGACATGGCTGAACGCCACGCCGGTCACGCCGCCGGCCCCGTCATCTCCGGCAGCCACCGACATCACCGGCTCGGTTGGCCCGGCGGCGACTGCGCCTGAGAGCAAGCTCCCCGGGATCCCGGCTCCCGTCGTCCGCGCCCTGCCGGCGGCCGGCATCTCGGCCGGCCTGCGCGCCGCGGCCGACGGCGGCAATGTCGCGGCGGCCTACGAGATCGGCAGCCGCTATGCCGACGGCAACGGCGTTGCGCAGAATCCGGAAGAGGCCGCACGCTGGTTCGAGCGCGCCGCCAAGGGCGGCATCGCACCGGCGCAGTTCCGGCTCGGCAGCATGTATGAGAAGGGCATCGGGGTGAAGAAAAACCTCGACACCGCCCGCGGCCTGTATCAATCCGCCGCTGACGCCGGCAATGCGATGGCGATGCATAACCTCGCCGTGCTCTACGCCGAAGGCGGTGACGGCAAGCCCGACTATCGCACGGCGATCCAGTGGTTCCGCAAGGCGGCCGACCGGGCCGTTCACGAC
>Ga0180223_1002550_pt1 | contig 10725 bp, 9 predicted proteins | sample eDN5th30CKraftOP_FD_151337 | JGI IMG/M metagenome (GOLD analysis project Ga0180223, IMG submission 151337) | Enriched Organic Plus compost microbial communities from Emeryville, California, USA - eDNA 5th pass 30_C Kraft OP (version 2) (version 2) ...
GACCGCCGCGCCGGTGCTGGCCGCGCCGCCCACCACCACGACCGCCCCCGCCGTTCGGCCGGACCCCGCGCCGCGCGCGCCCGTCGCCGAACTCCCGGCCCGAGGCGAAGCTACGCCTGACAAACCGCCGCAAGTGGTCAATGTCCCCATGCCGCCCACCCGGGTCGCTACGGCGTCGCAAGCTGCGCCGGAGGAGCCCCGCAAACCCGAACTCGGCGTCGACCTTGGCGGCGCGCGGTCGATGGAAATCCTGCAGGCACGCTGGGTGGCGGTGAAAGCCAATTTCGGTCCGGTGATCGAGGGCCTGCAGCCGCTCGCTGGTTACGACGACCGGCCGGGCATCATTCCTTATCGGCTTATCGTCGGCCCGCTGCCGAACGGCGCCGCCGCGGCGCAAATCTGCTCGCGCCTGCACGCCTCGAAAGTGCCGTGCCGTCCCGTCGACTACGCCGGCGAGAAGCTCGTCCCGTAGCACGCGGTTTGCTCTCGATCCTGCCCGACGGCATACTCCGCCGCGCTTGTCGACGAGAGAACTCATGGAACCGCACAAACTGTTTCTGCCCAGCGCGCGCGCCACCAACGTGCTGCTGATCATCGGCTTCAGCGCCCTCGGTTATGCCCTCTACGTGCGCTACATGGGCATCGAACAGTCCGGAGTCGGGCTTGCCTGCAATGCCGGCCTCGACACCTGGATGTGCACGCAGCGCCGCGTGTTCGCCGCGCTGTTCGACCGGTCGCTGATCGGCGCGACTGCCGCGGTGCTGGCGGCGATCCATCTTTTGCGCCCGACCCTCACCATCTTCGCGCTGGCGCTCGCCACGGCGCTGATGGGCGTTGTGCTCTACAACGTCGTGCTGTCAGCGCTGGCGATCGGCCTTCTGGTGCTCAGCTTTGCGCGTCGCGTACCCGAACCAGACTGATCGCGAACAACACCAGCGCCGCGCAAAGCCACAGCGATTGCCAGTTGTGCCAGCTTTCGTTCGGCGCGATGTAGACCACCGACGCCAGTAGAATGAGCGCGCCGCCGGTTTCGGCCATCTGCCGCGCGCCGCCTGCCGCACGCTGCGTCACCAGGCTCGCCACGAAGAACGGCACCGCAGCCGCCGTCAGCGGCGCGAACGGGAAATCGCGGTAACGCGGATCGAATACCAGCCCCAGCGCGGTGATGATCGCGACCAGCAGCGTCAGCATGGCCACGACGCCGACGGCTATCACCCGCCCGTCACCGGTACGGCCGACCTTGGGACCAATGATGCGCGCGAAGGCCGGCTGCGGGATGCCGCGCACGATCGCCACGCTCAAAACAAGCGGCGAGGCGATGGCCGCAACGGCGAGCGCGATGCAACGAACCCAGCCGCCGATGCCGATGCTCTCGATCGGCACGTTATGCAGCGTCCAGCCGATGGTCAGCCCGCCGGCCAGCGCATTGGCCGTGACCGCCAGCCAAACATGCGCCGGCGTTTCGCCCCGGCGCATCCAGAACGCAATGCCGAACACCGCCAACGCATAGACGATGCCGGCCGCAGCCTGCGCCTTCCAGTACGGATGGTTGGAAACCGGCTGGCCCCATTCGAATTTCATCGTGCGGTCGGCGTCGCCGAACAGACCCCAGTGGCCGCCGACTACGCCTTCCTGCGCGCGCTTCCACGGCGCATCATAAGCCTCGATGACGTTGACCCGGTAATTCTCCCGCGCCGCATAGGAGAGCACTTCCTGGATGACGCGGGCCTGGTTGGCCGGCGACGGCAGCGCCCCCTCGCGCATGCGGCCCTGGCTCGGCCAGCCCATTTCACCGATGTAGACATGCTTCGGCGCATAGAGGTTGGCCATCTTCTTATGAATATCGTTGACGTGCGCCGCCGCCTGCCCGGCCGCGATCGGGAAATCCTCCCAATAGGGCAGGATGTGGATCAGAACGAAATCGACCGCCGCGGCCACATCAGGCGCCCGCAGCCAGAACTCCCAGACGTCGGCATAGGTCACCGGCACCTTGGCCCGCGCCTTGACGCTGCGGATCAGCGCGGCGAGGTCGCCCGCTGCGATGTCGCCCCGCAGCAGCGCCTCGTTGCCGACGACGAGCGCCATGACCGTATCCGGATAACGTTCGGCCAGCCCCAGCGCCGCCTCGACCTGGAGCTGCGTCTTGATCGGATTGTTGGAGACCCAGACGCCCTGCAGGACCTTCATGCCGTAGCGGGCGGCGATCGGCACGACGTTTTCGATGCCTTGGTCTGTGGCATAGACCCGAACACAGTCCGAAATCTTCGCCAGCTGGGCGATATCCTGTTCAATCTGAGCCGCCGGGATCTGGATGCCTTCCTGGTGCGGCGACTGGCTGCCGCGGAACGGCGCGTAGGACAGACACCATAGCTTGTCGCCCACCTTGAGCGGCGCGCTGGGCATCGGGATGGGTTGGCCGAGCCAGGTCCAGACAGCGGCAATCACCGCCACGGCGGCGGCGAGGCAGGCAAAGGCAAGGCGCATGGCTGACCTTCAGGAACGGCGCGACGGTCCGGCGCTACCGGCCGGCCGGACCGGCTTATCGCCTCGCGCCGGGTATGCCAAGATCGGTGCAGCAACACGTGGCAATTGAGCACGCGCCGTCCTGCAGGCGCCCGCGTTGACGCTATGTCATCGTGGCTCTGGACAAAGACCGGGGACTGGGGCCAAGTTTCGCGCGCACAAGGCGGGCGGCTCCGGGGCGATCTGCGGGCTAACGCGCCTTCGGGGGATGAGGGACTTTGGGCCGGGGGGCCCTGGGGCTTTCAGCTATTCAGCGCCGGTTCAGCCAGGACGCCGCATAAGCGTCTCAATCCGCCTGCACTAAGGACCAAGGCTGAGCCACGTCGGTGGCTTTAACAATATCGTCGGGAAATTTCCGTCCATGACTTCGCTGCGTATGTTGACTGCCGCACTTTGTGCGGTCTCGTTCGTCCTGTGCGCGCCGGGCGCCTTTGCGCAGTCGGGCGGCGCTCAGCCCGAGCAGCAGAAGCCGGCGGCCGCCGACGCCGCCGCCAAGGACGCCGCCGCCAAGGAAGGCCAGAAGAAGATCGACGAAATTGCCGAGGCAACCAAGGTTCTGGTGGGCCCGGCCGGTAATCCCGAATGTGTCTGGCTCGGCCGCCGCGTCGTCAGCCTGCTCTGGCGCGACGATCTCGATACCGCCTTCCGCCACCTCGACCTTTACGACCGCTTCGGCTGCCCGAGCGCCCACATCCAGGCGACCTTCCGCTGCATCGTCCGCCAGGGACATATCGATCCGAAGGCGCCGGAAACACTGAACGGCCGGGTGCACGCCTGCTGGCTCAATCCGGGCCTGTCGCCGACCCCGACCCCTGCCGCCGCTGCCAATACCCAGTCGACTCCCGGTTCGGAGGGAACGACGGCGCGCCAGTAGCGTTGTCGGCCGGCGCGAAAAATTCGCGTCCCCGCCATCCGTCAGTCTTGGTTTTGCCATGTCTGGTATCTACTTGAAACAACGGCCTAACCTGAGCTATGCTGCATCACAGCACACACCGCTCGGGCCGAACCCAGGGGACGGGTTCGGGGGTCTACCACCCAGCCCCATTTGGTATTGAAGTCTATGCGCACCGTCGCTGCTGTCGTCGCCCTCGTGGCGTGCGTGCATGCCGGCTTGTGGCTGCTTGGCCGTGAGAGCGTCGACGCTCCCAACTTTACGGGCCAGCTTTCCAGCATTTCGTACGCACCGTTCCAGGGCAATGTGAACCCGGAAGACGGCGGCAAGGCCGAAGCCAAGAAAATTCGCGAGGATCTGAAGATCCTCGCACCGATGACCAAGGCGATCCGAACCTATTCGTCGACCGCCGGCGTTGAACTCGTGCCCGGCATCGCTTCGGAGTTCGGCCTGCGCACCACGGTCGGCGCCTGGATTGACAACAACAAGGATCGCAACGAGCGCGAAATGCGCGCGGTCGTCGACCTGTCGAAGCGCCACAGCAACGTCAATGGCATCTTCGTCGGCAACGAAACGATCTACCGCGGCGAACTGGCGCCGAAGCCCGGCGAACAGCTCTCGGCCGAAGAAGCCGCCAAGCTGCAGGGCGCCAAGAGCGCCGCCGAAGAAAAGAAGCTGCGCGAGGACATCGGCGTCGCGCGCCTGATCAAGATGATCCAGAAGGTCAAGCGGCAGGTGAACGTGCCGGTGACCACCGGAGAAATCTACAGTGTGTGGCTCGACCATCCCGAACTCGTCGCTTCGGTCGACTACATCGCCGCGCACATCCTTCCCTATTGGGAAGGTTTCTCCGACAAGCAGACTGTCGATCAGGCGATCATCATCTACGACAAGCTGCGCCGCGCCTATCCGGGCAAGCGCGTCGTGGTCGCCGAGTTCGGCTGGCCGAGCGCCGGCTACAATTTCCACAACGCCTATCCAGGCCGCATCGAACAGGCCGTGATCCTGCGCGACTTCGTCACGCGCACCGAGGCCTATGGCATCGACTACAACATCGTCGAGGCCATCGATCAGCCGTGGAAGATCTTCGAAGGCGGCGTCGGTCCCTACTGGGGCATGTTCAATGCATCGCGCGAACCGAAGTTCTCGTGGGTCGGCCCGGTCACGGACCCCGATCACTGGAAGCTTGCCGCCATCGCGCTCCTGGTCAGCGTGCTGCTGTCGCTGCCGATCCTGACTTTGGCCGGCGCCTCGTTCTGGCAGGCGACGACGCTTGCCGCGGCCGCCAACGCGGTCGGCGCCTGGTCGGCCGCGCTGTTCGGCTACTGGTACGCCCACTACTTCGTGCCCGGCGCCGCCTTCGCGCTCGGACTCGGCACCCTGCTGCTGATCCCGCTGATCCTGATCGCGCTCGCCCGCATCGAGGAGATCGCGGCCATCGCCTTCGGCCGCAAGCCGGCGCGCCTCGTTCCCATCGCGCCGCCGCTGGCGCCCGATATGCCGACGCCGAAAGTCTCGATCCATATTCCGGCCTATCGCGAGCCGCCGGATATGCTCAAGCAGACGCTCGATGCCGTGGCCGCGCTCGACTATCCGAACTTCGAATGCGTTGTCGTCGTCAACAACACGCCGGATCCGGCAATGTGGATGCCGATCGAGGAGCATTGCAAGCTGCTCGGCGAGCGCTTCAAGTTCGTGCTGGCCAACAACCTGCAGGGCTTCAAGGCCGGTGCGCTGCGCCTTGCCACCATCCACACCGCCGACGACGCCGAAATCATCGGCATCATCGACGCCGATTATGTCGTGACGCCAGACTGGCTCCGCGACCTGACGCCCTTGTTCAATGACCCGGCGGTCGGCATGGTGCAGGCGCCGCAGGATCACCGCGACGGCGCGCGCAGCCCGATGCATACCGCGATGAATGCGGAATATGCCGGCTTCTTCGACATCGGCATGGTGCAGCGGAATGAGCACAACGCCATCGTCACCCACGGCACCATGGTGCTGATGCGCCGCAAGGCGATCGAGGATGCCGGCGGCTGGTCGAGCGACACGATCTGCGAGGACACCGACCTCGGCCTGTGCCTGCTCGAGCACGGCTGGCAGGCGCACTACACCAACAAGCGCTACGGTTACGGTCTGTTGCCGGACACCTACGACGCGTTCAAGAAGCAACGCGACCGCTGGGCCTATGGCGGCTTCCAGATCGTCAAGAAGCACTGGCGCAACATGCTGTCGCGCGACACGCGGCTCACCCGCGATCAGAAGCGCGAATTCGCCCTCGGCTGGCTCAACTGGCTGGGCGCCGAAAGCGTCGGCGTCGTGGTCGCGATCCTCAACATCCTATGGGTGCCGGTGATCGCCATTCTCGACATCGCCGTACCGGACCGCATCCTCACCGTTCCGATCGTGGCGAGCTTCGCCGTAACGCTGCTGCATTTCGCGGCGCTCTATCGCCTGCGCGTGCGCATCACCAAGACCGAGATGCTCGTAGCCGCGATCGCCGCGATGTCGGTGCAGTGGACGGTGGCGCGCGCCGTGGCCATGGGCCTGATCAAGGACCACCTGCCCTTCGTGCGCACCGACAAGGGCGGCGCCAAGCGCAAGACCGACTTCCACGCGTTCTGGGAATCGATCATCGCGACGCTGCTGATCATCGGCGCGATCGTGCTGGTACAGACCAACAACAAGGAAGTGCGCGAAATCTACATCTTCGCCGGCGTACTGGTGATCCAGGCGCTGCCCTTCGTGGCGGCGGTGCTGATCGCGCTGTGGGAGCGCTCGCGCTTCAACGACTATGCCGTGCTCGAAGGTTATCGCAGCGGCGTCGCCGCGCTGGCCCGCCGCGCCCGCCTGGTCAAGGCCAGGGCGCAGGCCGTGACTCCGGCTCAGGTCGTCGCGCAGGAGCGCACGGAGCTGGTGCAGTAACCGGTAACCTGACCTTCGGTCATGAATCGAAAAAGGGCGCTTGCGGGCGCCCTTTTCTTTTGACGGCGGCCGCCGCGTCAGACGACCGTCAGCTTGACGTCGATATTGTTGCGGGTGGCATTGGAGTACGGACAGACCTGATGCGCCTTGGCGACGAGGCCTTCCGCTTCCGCCTTCGGCAGGCCGGGCAGCGACACATCCAGCGACACTTCGAGACCAAAGCCACCTTCCGAGCGCGGGCCGATGCCGACGGTGGCGGTCACGGTGGCGTCCGCCGGCACCCTGGGGCCGCCCTGCGAGCCGACGAACTGCATGGCGCTGAGGAAGCAGGCCGAATAGCCCGCGGCGAACAATTGCTCCGGATTGGCGCCCGGCTCGCCATTGCCGCCAAGCTCCTTCGGCCGGGACAGCTTAACGCTGAACGAGCCGTCCAGGGTCGATGACGTGCCGTTGCGGCCCCCGGTCGACCGGGCGGCGGTGCGGTATTTGACGTCCACTGGCATGATTTTCTCCTTTTTCTGACGCTGCGTCTTCCGACGCTCCATCAACCGGCGGTCCGGACTCCTTCCGGGCCGGCGGCGACGATTGATCGTTTCCGTTTATATCGTGCACGATCTTTCTAGGCGCGTGCGGCGGCCGTGTCAATAGCTTGCGATTAGATCGTACACGATCTATATTCACAAAACCGTGTGGGGCCGCCGTCGCCCCGGAAAACCGAAACCCGCGCCATGCCCGCCGCAAGATCGACCGCCCAGTCAGCCGTCAAGTCAGCCGTCAAAGCCGCTGCCGCCAAAAGCGCGCCGCGCAACGTCGCCGATCATCTCTGCTTCGCCATCTACTCGGCCGGCCACGCCTTCAACCGCGTCTACAAGCCGCTGCTCGACGAATTGAAGCTCACCTACCCGCAATATCTGGTGATGATCGCGCTGTGGGCCGAGGATAATCAGACCGTCGGCGAGATCGGCGGCACGCTGTTCCTGGAATCGAGCACGCTGACGCCGCTTTTGAAGCGGCTCGAGGCGCTGGGCTATGTCACGCGCAAGCGCGACCCCGAAGACGAGCGCCAGGTGCGCCTCACCCTCACAGACAAAGGCTCGGCTCTGCGCACGAAGGCGCACGACGTCGGCGCTTGCGTCGGCGCCGCCACCGGCCTGACGCTCGAGGACGCCGTCAGGCTGCGCGGCGAGATCGCCGCTTTGCGCGAGCGGCTGATGCAGGCGGCGAGCTAGCCGGCCGCCTCACGCCGGCAGCGCGGTCTCCACCAGACGCACCCAGTACGAGGTGCCGACCGGAATGGCGTCGTCGTTGAAGTTGTAGCGCGGGTGATGCAGGCCGGCGGTGTCGCCATTGCCGACCCAGATGAAGGCGCCCGGGCGCTTGCGCAGCATGAAGGAGAAATCCTCCGCGCCCATCATCGGCGGCAGCTTCGTATTGACGCGCTCCTTGCCGGCGATCTCCTGCGCCACCGACGCGGCAAAGCCGGTCTCGGCCTCGTGGTTGACCAGCACCGGGTAGTTGCGGCGATAGGTCAACTTGGCCTTGGCGCCGAAGGCCGCCGCGGTGTTTTCCACGAGGCGGGCGAGGTTCGCCTCCACCATGTCCTGCACCTTGTCGTCGAGCGTGCGCGCCGTGCCGCGCAGCCGGACCGACTGCGGGATGATGTTGTCAGCGGTGCCGGCCTCGACGATGCAGATCGACACCACCGCCGACTTCAGGGGATCGGTGTTGCGCGACACCACCGACTGGATGCCGGTGATGATATGGGCGCCGACGAGTACCGGATCGATGGTCAGATGCGGCCGCGCCGCGTGGCCGCCATGGCCCTCGATGTCGATGGTGACGTAATCGGCCGCCGCCATGATCGGCCCTGAATTGATGCCGAACTCGCCAACCGGCATGCCGGGGTAATTGTGCATGCCGTAGAACTCGTCGATGCCGAAGCGCTCGGCCATGCCGTCCTCAAGCATGGCAAGTGCACCGGCGCCGCCCTCCTCGGCCGGCTGGAACACGACGACCACGGTGCCGTCGAAATTGCGGGTCTCGGCGAGATAGCGAGCCGCGCCGAGCAGCATGGCGGTGTGGCCGTCATGGCCGCAGGCATGCATGGCGCCGGGCGTGGTGGACTTGTACGGCAGGTCGTTAAGTTCGGTGATCGGCAGCGCGTCCATGTCGGCGCGCAGCGCCACGGTCTTGCCGGAGCCCTGCTTGCGGCCGCGGATGACGCCGACCACGCCGGTCTTGCCGATGCCCGGCACCACCTCGTCGCAGCCGAAGGCTTTCAGCTTCTCGGCCACGGAGGCCGCGGTGCGGTGGACGTCGTAGAGGATCTCGGGATGGGCATGCAGGTCGCGCCGCCAGGCGGTGATGTCGGAATGCAGGTCGGCGACGCGGTTGACGATCGGCATGGCGGGTCCTTCAGAGGGCAAGCGATTTGCACCGCAGTGTAGCAGGCCGCGGCCTCGGGGCGAGTTCAAGATGTGGGCATAAATCGCGGCAAATTCACTGGAATCCGCCGTCAACAGGCACCGGAAACACCCCGCCCCGGCTATTGACCCACGGCCCCCGCGCCCCTAAACACCGGGCGCGCATGATCCGACTGGCTTGGTCCCTTGGGGCCGACCCGCTTCGTGACCCCGCTTCCGGCGGGCCACTCGGATGAGATCATCGCGTTTGGTGACGGGCGCGTAGCTCAGCTGGTAGAGCACACGACTTTTAATCGCGAGGTCCTGGGTTCGAGTCCCAGCGCGCTCACCAACAATCCACACGCCATTGACAACAGCACGCCCTAATCAGAGCCAGGTTCATCTGGGCCACTGGCATGCTGCGCCAATTTTGTCGCGCACACTCGAGACCTTACCCAGTGCGAAAGTACTATCCGACGGCGTTCCGTTATAGCTGAACGCACGGAGGAATAGCTTTCCATCATCCGGCAATGAACGCATGAACTGAATAGGGCTCGGAGCAAACGCGCCATTTCCGCTTGTCGATGGCGACCAACGTGTCTGGATCAGTTTGCCCTCGTCGATCCTGGCGAGCACTTTTATCTGCTCACTGGATCCTAAAAATGAGAATCGACCGGGCGAAAACATCGCCTCACTCTTCTTCTCCTTGCATCGAAGGACGAGGCTCCCAGCCCCTTCCGAGGCGGCGAGAACAGCAAGTACCTCAGGCGAGTCATCCAGTGGTGACTTACTCTCCGTAACAGACCATTCGGTCTCTTTCTTTGGCTCCGGGCTGCCCGGCTCGACCTGACCAAGCTCAATGCCGTCAAAACATTTCAGACGCATCGCGTCATCTTTGAGAGACTTGCAGAATTTGACGCCAGCGACCGCCTCAAGAAGCGACTGAGCTCCCGCAGAAGCGGGAGTGCCCCAGATACCGGCCAACACAAAAAACAGAAAAACTGCTCGCAGCATGATGGCCTCCCCAACTTTAAAGTGTAGGAACTACCATTCATTGAAGCAAGTTCGTGCAATCTATAGCGGCCGCCAAAGATCGGCGCTTACACGCCGCTCAGCCCCCTACCTCACCTGCATCCCCTTCAAATACTCCACAATCCCCTTGATCGTCGGCGCCGCGTCGCCGCCACTGGCGGAGAGGTCGCGCCCCCACACCGGCATCGCGTAGCTGCCATGGGCGCGCAAGGTCCTGCGACCATCGATCACGGTGCGCAACACCGCTTCGGGAAAAACACCGCCGTTGTTCTTCGCGAGCAGGCGCAGATCGGGTACGCCGCCAATCAGAGCGGAAGCGACCGGGCCATCACCGGCGCCGCTTTCGCCGTGGCAGCTCGCGCAATAGAGCCGGTACATGTTGCCGCCCGTTGTCGCGTCGTCGGCCAGTGCCGGCGATGCGGCCAGCGCAACGGCAACCGCAAATCCGAGGACCGGAGCCTTGAGCGTCATGGCGTCTCCTCCTTGATCGCAGGCGATGAAGGATAGAGGCCGACGATTCCTGTTATTTGAGGTGCATCAAACCGGCGCGGCCAATGAAGATCGGCTACCGATATAAACAAAAGCCGCGACCGCCACCGCGCCGTTTCGGCACGTCGACAGATCGCGGCTCAGTGATTGATTAGAAGCGCCTCAGGCGTTGGCGATTTTCTTCGCCTTCGCGGGCTTCGCCAGCTTGGCGGCTTTGTTGAGTTTCGCCTGTTGCTGTTCCTGCGCCTCGCGCTGGAGGCGCAACGCCCGCAGCTTTGGAATGCGGTCGATCGCTTCCTGCTGCGCCGCCCAGTATTCCTTGGACGCCTTCTGGCCTTCGATTTCGCGCACGCGCGCACGGAAGTTGGATTCCGCGCGCTTCTTGGCGCGCTCGGCATCATTCAGTGTTTGGGTCATAGAGTAATAACGGCCCTGCTTCGCATTGGTTCCATCGCGGCC
>Ga0180223_1002552_pt1 | contig 10716 bp, 10 predicted proteins | sample eDN5th30CKraftOP_FD_151337 | JGI IMG/M metagenome (GOLD analysis project Ga0180223, IMG submission 151337) | Enriched Organic Plus compost microbial communities from Emeryville, California, USA - eDNA 5th pass 30_C Kraft OP (version 2) (version 2) ...
CGCCCTGCGCCGCCATGTCGAACGGCGCGCAGATCTGTGTCGCGCCCATCACATCGCGCCAGAAGGCCACGGCCTGCTCCAGCGAGGGCGTCGCCACGCCGACATGGTTGAGGCGGCCGAGCTTCATTCCTCGATCCGCCTCTGGCCGGAGGACCGGGCGCTCATCTCGATCATGGTCTCGATCCGCACGACGCGCTTGTCGAGCGCAACGCAATAGTCGTTGAGACCGGACACATCGTCGGCAACACGCTCGATTTCCTTCTGGAGAACCTGAATGCGCTCCTGCATCAGGACGACATTCTTGAGAGCCGTGAGCGCATCGCTGACCGTGCTCACTTGCGTACCCCCGCCAGACGCAATGTGCGATCGACCTGCTCATGCACCTCGCGGAGACGCTCGCCCATCCTGTCGATCGAGGAACGCATTTCCGGCAAGGCTTCGTTGACCTGCGCGACAAGTGCCGCCAGTTCCTGTTCCTCACCGGTCTGCTCGGGCATATTTTCCACCGCGAGGCGGATATATTCACCGGTGGAAATGCCACGCTGCGCGGCGCGGGCCGCGATGGCGGCCTTGGCCTCGGGGGTTGTCAGAAAAGTCACTCGTTCGGTCCGCACGCTCAACTCCTGCACATTATAAGGTCATTATAATGTGCGTGGGGATCGGTCGCAACATTGCCTCACAACAGCTCCACCGCCATGGCCGTCGCCTCGCCGCCGCCGATGCACAGCGCTGCCACGCCGCGCTTGCCGCCCGTGCGCTTGAGGGCGCTCAGCAATGTCGCGACGATACGCGCGCCGGACGCGCCGACAGGGTGCCCCATGGCCGTCGCGCCGCCATGGATGTTCACCTTCTCGTGCGGGATGGAAAGATCGTGCATCGCCGCCATGGTGACGACCGCGAAGGCCTCGTTGATCTCGAACAGGTCGACATCGTTCACGCTCCAGCCGGTCTTCGCGAACAGCTTCCCGATCGCGCCGATCGGGGCGATGGTGAATTCCGCCGGAAGCCGGGCGAAGGCCGCGTGCCCGACGATCCGCGCCACCGGGTTCGCGCCGTTCTTCCCGGCCCATGATGCGCCCGCCAGCACCAGCGCCGCCGCGCCGTCCGAGATGGAGCTGGCATTGGCGGCCGTGATCGTGCCGTCCTTCGCGAAGGCCGGGCGCAGCGACGGGATCCTGGAGGGATCGCCCTTCAGGGGCTGCTCGTCCTTCGCCACCGTCTCGCTGCCCTTGCGCGTCGCCACCTCGACGGGCACGATCTCCGCGTCGAACCAGCCGCTTGCCTGCGCCTTCTGCGCGCGGGTCAGGGATTCGATCGCATAGGCATCCTGCATCTCGCGCGTGAACTGATAGTCGCGCGCCGTGCCCTCGGCGAACACGCCCATCGCCTTGCCCGGCTCATAGGCATCCTCCAGCCCGTCGAGCATCATGTGATCGTAGATGACGTCATGGCCGATGCGCGCGCCGGCGCGGTGCTTCTTCATGAGATAGGGCGCGTTGGTCATGCTCTCCATGCCGCCCGCGACGATGAGGTCCGCCGAGCCCGCCGCGATGGCGTCGGCCGCCAGCATCGCGGCCTTCATGCCGCTGCCGCACATCTTGTTGATGGTCGTCGCCTCGACGGAATCCGGCAAGCCCGCTCCCCGCGAAGCCTGCCGCGCGGGCGCCTGCCCCAGCCCGGCCGGCAGCACGCAGCCCATATAGGCGCGCTCCACCGCCGCCGGATCGACAGCGGCGCGCTCCACCGCCGCCCGGACCACCGCCGCGCCGAGCTGCGGCGCGGTCGCTCCCGCGAGACTGCCCTGGAAGCTGCCCATCGGCGTGCGGGCATAGGAAAGGATGAGGGTGGAATCGGTCATGGAAAATCCTTGTTGCACAGGCTGTCCTGCATCCCGGACCGTCTCAGCCGAGACATTCCCTGAGGCCGCTTTCGGGGCCCTGAAGCACCCATTTGCCGCCCTGCCGGACATAATGATCGGTGAAGTGCCGCTTGCCGTTGAAGACCACGTCGAAGCTCTGTCCCTTGACGATGTTCGTCATGATGCCGGTGAGCATCGTGGCCTTGGCGGGGTCTTCCTGGAAGCCGCTGTCGTCATAGCCGGACAGCACCACCTTGCTCGTCACCGGCGCGCCCGGCGCGAGTTCGGTGAGCGCGAACCAGGTGCAGAAGCTGCCCTGGTTGCCATAGCCCGCCTCGGTGACGACCGTGGGATTGTCGCTCAGCCGGTCGCTCACCCGCCAGGACGACGGCGCGCTCCCGAAGCCGTTGCCCGCCGCCTGCTGCGGCCACGCCCCCGCGACCTTGTACCCCGATCCGGAACGATCGAGATAATGGACCGACAGCCAGCCCGTCTCGACATGGGCGGCGTCCTTCTTCTCGATCGTGCCGATGAGCGCCACGCGGCCGTCGCCCAGCGCGACCATCTGGCGGGGCACATAGCCGTCGATCGCCGGCAGGGCGCGGGCCGCCTCCGCCACGTCCGGCGCGGGCGGCGCCTCGGCGGCGTTGGCCGCTGGCGCCCGGTCCGTCGCGTTCATCGCCTTGCCGATCGCGGCAAGTTCGTTGGCGGCATCCCGCTCGGCCGTCCGCTTGCAGGCCCCCGCCATCAGCGTGACGACGGCAAGGACGGCTATGCCGGCGACACGCGCAGGAGCGGGCCTTCCGGTGGAATCGGGACGGACAATCGCCATGGCTCTGCGCTGCTCCTCAGGACGCGCGGCCGCGCCGCGCCTGCCGGGCAGCATCATAGCGGAATATTGTCATGCTTCTTCCACGGATTTTCGAGCTGCTTGCCGCGCAGCTTGCGCAGGCCGAGCGCGATGCGGCGGCGCGTGGAATGGGGCATGATCACTTCGTCGATGAAGCCCTTGGACGCCGCCACGAAGGGATTGGCGAAGCGCTCTTCATATTCACGGGTGCGCGCGGCGATCTTCTCCGGGTCGCCGGCATCCTTGCGGAAGATGATCTCCACCGCGCCCTTGGCGCCCATCACGGCGATCTCGGCGGTCGGCCAGGCGAAGTTGAGGTCGCCGCGCAGATGCTTGGAGGCCATGACGTCATAGGCGCCGCCATAGGCCTTGCGCGTGATGACGGTGATCTTCGGCACGGTCGCCTCGCCATAGGCGAAGAGCAGCTTGGCGCCGTGCTTGATGATGCCGGCATGTTCCTGCGCGGTGCCGGGCAGGAAGCCGGGCACGTCCACGAAGGTGACGATCGGGATCGCGAAGGCATCGCAGAAGCGCACGAAACGCGCGGCCTTCTTGGAGCTGTTGATGTCCAGCACGCCGGCCAGCACCATCGGCTGGTTGGCGACCACGCCCACCGTGCGCCCCTCGATCCGCCCGAAACCGCAGATGATGTTGGCGGCATGGGCCGGCTGGATCTCGAAGAAATCGCCCTCGTCCAGCGTCTTGCGGATGACCTCGTGCATGTCGTAGGGCTGGTTGGCGCTCGCCGGAATGAGCGTGTCGAGGCCCGGCTCCACCCGGTCCCACGGATCGGCGGTCGGACGCTCGGGCGACTCCACGCGATTGCTCGCCGGCAACAGGTCCACGAAGTCGCGAGCGGCGAGCAGGGCGTCGATGTCGTTATCGAAGGCCAGATCGGCGACTCCCGACTTCGTGGTATGCGTCACGGCGCCCCCGAGTTCCTCCTGCGAGACCTTTTCGTTCGTGACGGTCTTCACAACGTCGGGGCCGGTGACGAACATGTAACTGCTGTCCTTCACCATGAAGATGAAATCGGTCATCGCCGGCGAATAGACCGCGCCGCCCGCGCACGGGCCCATGACCAGGCTGAGTTGCGGCACCACGCCCGAGGCCAGCACGTTGCGCTGGAACACCTCGGCATAGCCGCCGAGCGACGCGACGCCCTCCTGGATGCGCGCGCCGCCGCTGTCGTTGAGGCCGATGACCGGCGCGCCGACCTTCATCGCCATGTCCATGATCTTGCAGATCTTCTGCGCGTGCCGCTCGGAGAGCGAGCCGCCGAACACGGTGAAATCCTGCGAGAAGACGAAGACCAGCCGGCCGTTGATCGTGCCCGATCCGGTCACGACGCCATCGCCCGGGACATGCTGCGCATCCATGCCGAAATCGGTGCAGTTGTGCTCGACATACATGTCGAGCTCCTCGAACGAGCCTTCGTCCAGCAGCACGTCCAGCCGCTCGCGCGCGGCGAGCTTGCCCTTGGCATGCTGCGCGTCGATCCGCGCCTGCCCGCCGCCCAGCCGCGCGGCGGCGCGTTTCGTCTCAAGCTGCTCGATCACCAGCAGACCGGACATGGATTCTCCAATTTGCGAAACCGGGAGATGCTTGCATATGGCGCATGACCGGCTTTGTCACGCCAGCCGCTTTGCAAACTTGCGGAGTTGCGAAGTGAGCGATTGCGGATTATGCGAACCGACCTCACCCGCCCTCCGCAGGAGACGCATTGCTTGGCCCGTGGCACGCGCCTGTTCGTCGGACAGAAGGTCCGCCAGCTCCGTCTCGATGCGCGGATGGACCAGAAGGCCATGGCGGCGCTGCTGGGCATCTCCGTCTCCTATCTCTCCCAGCTCGAGAATGACGACCGGCCGCTCACCGCCAAGGTGAAGGCCGCGCTCGCCAGCGCCTTCCCGCTCGACTGGTCCTCCTTCGACGAGCGGCAGGAGGAGCAGTTGCTGGGCGCCTTCAACTGGGCGCTCGCCAATCCCGGCCTCGGCTCGCCCCCGCCCGATCCCGAGCGGGCCGAGCGGCTGCACCTCCATTATCCCGACTTCGCCGCCCGCTATGTCGAGCTGCACCATGCGCTGCGCCAGACGCAGGAGCGGCTCGCGATGATGGAGGAAGCGATCGCCGCCGATGCCGCGCCCGCCGCGCGCGCCTCATGGGAGACGGTGCGCGACTGGTTCCACGCGGCGGGCAACTATATCCACGAGCTGGACGTGGCGGCCGAGGCACTGAGCGCGCGGCTCGGCGTGGCGGGCAGCCGCGCGCCCGACCTGCTGACGCGCGCGCTGGCCGAGCGGCATGGCTGCGAGACCGTGCTGAGCGAGAATGACCGCACCATGCTCCATCGCCACGACGCGCAGGACAATGTGCTGCGCATCAACGCCGCGCTCGCGCTCCCCAGTCGCATGTTCCAGCTCGCCAGCCAGCTCATGCAGTTCGAGCTGGGTGGGGAGATGGCGCGGATCGTCGCGGATGCGCAGCTCGGCGATCCGATCGCGGACCAGTTGCTCGGCCTCGGCCTCGCCAACTATGCCGCCGGCGCGCTGCTCATGCCCTATGGCGACTTCCGTCAGGCGGCGCGGGATCTGCGTCACGACATCGATCCGCTCGCCCGCCAGTTCGGCGTCAGCTTCGAGCAGGCCTGCCATCGCCTTTCCACCCTGCAGCGGCCGGGCCAGCGGGGCATCCCCTTCTATTTCTGCCGGGTCGACATGGCCGGCAACATCACCAAGCGGCACAGCGCCACGCGGCTCCAGTTCGCCCGCTTCGGCGGCGCCTGCCCGCTCTGGGGCGTGCATGAGGCCGTGGCGATCCCCGACCGCATCGTCGTCCAGCTCGCCGAGATGCCGGACGGGGTGCGCTATGTCTCGATGGCCCGGGGCCTCGTGAAGCCCTCGGGCAGCTATGCCCGCACGCCGCGCCGCTATGCGGTGACGCTGGGCTGCGAGATCGAACACGCCGCCAATTTCATCTATGCCGATGGCCTGCGCCTCACCGACGAGGCCGCCGCCACGCCGATCGGCATGTCCTGCCGCCTCTGTCCGCGCGAAGGCTGCCTGCAGCGCGCCTTCCCCCCGCTCGACCGGCCGATCCACATCGAGCAGGGCCAGCGCGGCATCGTGCCCTACGGGATCAGGTGATCGAAGCGCGCGGCGCCGCCCGTTCCGTCAACGATCCGGATGCGCCCGAACCCCTCTTCCGGCGTGGGGGCCTCGAACCGCTCCGCCACCAAGCGCACGGCTTCCTCCGGCACACGAATGTCCGCGGCTCTGCGCGCGTTTCGATCCAGCGCCGTTTGCAGCGGCACCCTGATCAAGACCGCGTCGATCGGCACGCCGTGCCGCCGGGCGATCGCGACGATCGGCCTGCGATGACGCGCGCCGGGGAGCGCGGCGTCAAAATAAACGACCTCCTCCCGATGGTCCGGCTGCGCGGCAATCCAGTGCGTCTTGCCCGCGCCCTGAACGCCGCACACCAGCACGACGCGCGCCACGCGCGCGAGCGGCATGACGCATTCCTCCAGAGCGCGATAGCACGCCTCCCAGGCTTCCGCGCTGCGCTCCGGCGTCCAGACGCGGCCTGCCGGCGTCTGGAGGAAATCGTCCGGATTTATGATGCGCATCACGCGCCCCCGACCGGTCCGTTCACCGCATCAGCACCAGCTCTTCCGCCATGGTCGGGTGCAGCGCCACGGTCTCGTCGAACTGCGCCTTGGTGAGCCCGGCCTTCACCGCGATGGCGGCGGCCTGCAGGATTTCCGGCGCGTCGGGCGAGATCATGTGGATGCCCACCACCTGCCCGGTGTCGCCATTGCAGATCATCTTGTAGAGGCTGCGCTCGTTGCGACCGGTGAGCGTGTTCTTCATCGGGCGGAAGTCGGACGTGTAGATCTTCACGCTGCCCAGCCTGTTGCGCGCCTCGCCCTCCGTCATGCCGACCGCGCCGATCGGCGGATGGCTGAACACGGCCGAAGGAATGCAGTCGTAATCGACCGTGCGCGGATTGCCGCCGAAGACGGTATCGGCGAAGGCATGGCCCTCGCGGATCGCCACGGGCGTCAATTGCACGCGGTTGGTGACGTCGCCCACGGCATAGATGCTCTCGACATTGGTGCGGTTATGCGCATCGACCCTGATCGCGCCCTGCTCCACCTCGACGCCGGCATTCTCCAGCCCGAGCCCGTCGATCTTGGGATTGCGGCCGGTGGCGAAGAGCACGAGATCGGTCTCGATCGGCGCGCCGCCACCCACGAAGACCCTGAGCGAGCCGTCCTCCTGCTTCTCGATCTTCTCCAGCGGCGCGTTGAAGCGGAACTGGATGCCCTTCGCCATGCTGATCTGCAGCAGCCGGTCCCGGATCTGCTCGTCATAGCCGCGCAGGATCTGGTCGCCGCGCAGCACCAGCGTCACCGCGCAGGCGAACTCATTGAAGATGCCGGCGAACTCGTTGGCGATATAGCCGCCGCCGAAGATGGCGACGCGCTTCGGCATCGCCTCGAGGTGGAACACCTCGTTGGAAGTGATGCCATGCTCGGCCCCGGGTACATCCGGGATGTTCGGCCAGGCGCCGGTCGCGACGAGGATATATTTCGCCGTGACGCGCTTGCCGCTGGCGAGGCGGATGTCGTGCGGCCCCTCGATCGTCGCGCGCTCATGGAAGGTGGTCACCTTGTTGTTGTCGAGCGTCTGCTGGTAGAGGCCCTCCAGCCGCGCGACCTCGTTGATGACATTGTCCCGCAGCGTCGGCCAGTCGAAGGTCAGGTCCGGCACGGACCAGCCGAAGCGCTCGGCATCCTTGATGTCCTCGGCGAAATGCGCGCCATAGACGAGCAGCTTCTTGGGCACGCAGCCGCGGATGACGCAGGTGCCGCCAACCTTATATTCCTCCGCGACCGCGACCCGGGCGCCATGGCCCGCCGCGACCCGCGAGGCGCGCACGCCGCCCGATCCCGCGCCAATGACGAACAGGTCGAAGTCGAAATCATCGCTCATGGAAATGGCCTCATGGGTGCTGCGAAGGGTTGGCGCATATGAGAGCGCGCAGCCGCCAGGGCAAAGCAATTTTGCTTCTGACGTTGATAGGGTCCGGCGATGGCGGATGCTGATCCGGGGCGGAGCGCGGCTCGGACAGGACGGGCGCCGGATCGCCCCTCCCCTCGCCGCTGTCCCGCCTCGCGCGCGCCCAAGCTTGCATTTGCCGGCGATCGGGCCTCTAAATTCGGGCAACATCCCCATGCCTGCCGGGACATCATCCGCATGACCACAGCCGAAGCGACACCCGACCTCACCCTTGCCGACCATGCCGACCGGGCTTTTCTGGGGCATCCCAAGGGGCTGGCCTATCTCGCCTTCACCGAGGCATGGGAGCGCTTCTCCTACTATGGCATGCAGACGCTGCTCGTGCTCTACATGGTCAAATATCTGCTGCTGCCGGGCCATGTCGAGCATATCGCCCTGATGGACGCCTTCCGGCAGCTCCCGCTCTATCGGGGACTGGACGGACAGCCGCTCGCCTCGGCCATCTTCGGCACCTATGCGGCCAGCGTCTATCTGACGCCCATCCTGGGCGGGCTGCTCGCCGACCGGCTGCTGGGCAAGCGGCGCACGGTGATCCTGGGCGGCGTCACCATGGCGCTCGGCCATTTCCTGATGGCGTTCGACGCGAGCTTCCTGTTCGCGCTGCTCTGCATGGTGCTGGGCTGCGGCATGTTCAAGGGCAATATCGCGAGCCAGGTCGGCGCGCTCTACAAGCCCGACGACCTGCGGCGGGCGGACGCCTTCCAGATCTTCTACCTCGGCATCAACGGCGGCGTGATCGCCGCGCCGCTGATCGTCGGCACGCTGGGCGAGAAGATCGGCTGGCACTGGGGCTTCGGCGCGGCCGGCGTGGGCATGCTGATCGGCCTCGCCATCTATCTGGCGGGGCAGACATATCTGCCCTCCGAGCATTTCACGGCGCAGGGCAAGGCGGACAGGGCCGATGCGCCGCGCGAGGCGATGGGGCGGGCGGACTGGCTGGCGCTGGTCGCCGTGCTCATCCTGATCCCGGTGATGGCCATCGCCATCGTGCCCAACAACCAGATCTTCAATGCCTATCTGGTCTGGGGCGACGAGAAGTTCGATCTCGTCTTCTTCGGCACGCGCCTGCCGACCTCCTTCCTCGTGACGCTGGACGCCATCGTCTCGGTGAGCTTCCTCGCGATCGTCGCGCTCTTCTATCGCTGGTTCGGCAAGCGCTGGAAGGAGCCGGACGAGCTAGGCAAGATGATCATCGGCTCCATCTTCTCGATCGGCGGGATGCTCTGCCTCGCCACCGCCGCGGCGAGCGCGCCGGAAGCGCACCAGAAGATCGGCCTGTTCTGGCCGATGATGTTCGAGCTGCTCAATTCGATCGGCTTCGCGCATCTGCTGCCGGTCAGCCTCGCGCTGTTCGCGCGGCTGGCTCCAAAGGCGATCAACGCGACGGTGATCGGCCTCTATTATCTCGCCTTCTTCGCGGCGAACGCGCTCGTCGGATGGGTCGGCGGCTTCTACGAGACGATGCCGACGCCGGCCTTCTGGCTGATGCATGCCGGCTTCGCGGCGACGGCGGGCGTCGTCTTCCTGCTCTTCAGGCTGGCGCTGGCGCCGCGCCTGCTGCGCGCGCCGGAACCGGCGGCGGCAGCGGCGTGAAGGAAATGGCGTGAAAGGAAAGGTGGAAGCCGGAACGACCCGCAGCGAATTCGTTGTGGCTGCTTCCGTCAGGACCTGACCAGGTTGGCGAAGACTGCGTCCGCCCGACTTCCGGGCGCGCATATGGCGGCGATGCGGGGAAAATGCAAGCCGCCGCGCATCGCCGCCGCAGGCAGGGAGGATGATCGATGAGCGAGACAGACCCCGCGCCCGGCCGCATCACCGGCCTTGGCGGCATCTTCTTCCGGTCTCCCGATCCGGCGGCGCTCGCCCGCTGGTATCGCGATGTGCTGGGCATCGGCATGGAAGGCTGGAACGGGGCCATGTTCGCGGACGGCGCGCCGGGACGCCCGCCCTATCAGATCTGGAGCCCGTTCGACGCGAAGAGCGACTATTTCGCGCCGTCCGAGGGCAGCTTCATGATCAATTTCGCGGTCGACGATCTCGATGCGTTCCTCGCGCGGCTGGACGCCAGGGGCGTCACCCCCACCGGCCGCGACGACAGCGACGGGAATGGGCGCTTCGCCTGGATCATCGACCCCGACGGCACCAAGATCGAGCTGTGGGAGCCCGCTGCCCGCTAGAGTGATTTCGAGGCGGATGGACCCATCCGCCGGCTCGGAAATCACGGCAAACAAATGGAAAAACGGAGCCGATCCGATTCAATCTGAAGCGGATCGGCTCTAGAGTCGATCCGCGCGAACGGCATCAGTGCTCCTGCGCAGGCAGGCGCCCAGGGCCCAGCCGAGTGCCCTTGCGCTCCGGGCGCCTGCCTGCGCGGGCGCGCAAGCCGGGTCTATCCGGAACGGACGGCCCCCCATCCTCGCGGGCAGGCATGCGCCCGCCCGTTCCCGTACCTTACGCCGGAGCGGCCGCGCCGGTTTCCGACAGGCAATCGGCAATATATTTGTTGGTCGCGAAATAGACCTGCCAGTAAGTCTCGTTGCGAGTGAAGGGCCGCACGGCGAGCTTCGTGCCATGTTCGTTCACCTCGAGGATCTCCACCTCGGGCGCGGGGTCCTCGGCGACATCCGGCATGGCGGCGAGGTGCTTGCGCAGGCGGGCCATCGCCGCGCCGGGATCGACGCCGGGCGGGAGCTGCGCCGTCAGGTCCACGCGGCGACAGGCGTTGGCCGAGTAATTCTGGATGATCTCGCCGGAGACCTTGGCGTTGCCGATGATCGCCTGCACCCCCTGCGGCGTCGAGAGGCTGGTCGAGAACAGGCCGATCTCCTCCACCCGCCCGCTGATGCCGGCGATCGCCACGAAATCCCCGACCTTGTAGGGCCGGAAGATGATGATGAAGGCGCCCGCCGCGAAATTGGAGAGCAAGC
>Ga0180223_1002558_pt1 | contig 10694 bp, 11 predicted proteins | sample eDN5th30CKraftOP_FD_151337 | JGI IMG/M metagenome (GOLD analysis project Ga0180223, IMG submission 151337) | Enriched Organic Plus compost microbial communities from Emeryville, California, USA - eDNA 5th pass 30_C Kraft OP (version 2) (version 2) ...
CAGCTCGGTTTCACGGATATCGACGAGGCCTCGGACGGGGAAGCCGCGTTGGCCCGCATGCGCACACGCCGCTACGGTCTGGTGATCTCCGACTGGAACATGGAGCCGATGACCGGCTACGACTTCCTGGTGAAGGTGCGGTCGGACCCGGCGCTGCACCATACGCCCTTCATCATGGTGACGGCCGAATCCAAGACCGAGAACGTGATCGCGGCGAAGAAGGCGGGCGTGAACAACTACATCGTCAAGCCGTTCAACGCGCAGACCCTGCAGGCCAAGATCGAGGCGGTGTTCAGCAAGCCCGTGGCCGCCTGACCGTCCAAAGCATTTTCCGGAAAAGTGGACCCCGGTTTTCCGCAGAAAATGCGATCGAACAGGGGAACGCTCAGGTCACCAGACCAGGCCACGCATGACGGCGTGGGGGACGACTCCTGCTTCCGCGAACATGCCCGACAGGCTGCTGGCATCTTCGTCGGTGATGTCGCCCGCATGGATGCCACCGGCGACGAACAGGCATTTCAGCCCCAGCGCAGCGGCGCCGGCGAGGTCGGTCCGGACGGAATCGCCGATCGCCAGAAGCCGCTCGTGGGGCGGCGCACGGCCGAGCGTCTGTTCGACCAGCGCGAAGGCTTCATCGTAGATCGGCCGGTGGGGCTTGCCGGCAAACAGGACCTCACCGCCCATCTGCGCATAGAGGTCCGCCAGCGCCCCCGCGCAGGGCAGCAGGCTGTCGCCGCGCGCCACGACCACGTCGGGGTTGGCGCAGAGCATGAACAGGCTGCGTTCGCGGAATGACGCGAACATCGCGCGGTAATCTTCCGCGGTTTCGGTTTCGTCGTCGAACAGGCCGGTGCAGACCACATAGTCCGCCCGATCGGCCGGCACCAGTTCGACATCGAGGCCCTTGTAGATCGGCGTGTCGCGCTCGGGGCCGAGGTGGAACACGGTCTGGCCCCGCCGTGCGGCGATGGCGTGGCGGGTGACGTCGCCGGAACTGATGATGCTGTCATAGGCCTCGCGCGGCACGCCGAGACCGTCCAGATACTTGGTCACGACCCCGCTGGGCCGCGGCGCATTGGTCACCAGCACCACCGCACCGCCGGCCTTGCGGACCCGGATCAGGGCGTCGCAGGCGTCGGGGAATGCAACGATGCTGTTGTGGATCACGCCCCAGACATCGCAGAGCACGGCGTCATAGTCGGGCGCCAGGGCGGCGAAATGTTCGATGATCGGGGCGGGGGACTGGGTCATGGGGGAACGCAATACAGGGACATTCACGGTGGCGTCGAGGAGCTACATCCGATTAGCCACCAGCGGCGTGCGCATCAAGATGCGTGCCGCGGGCAGGGCCGGCGGTTTTTCGACCGGCGCGGACGTGGCGGCCGGAGGCGCGGTCACGGCGGGGGCCGCCACATTCTCGTTGACGGGCTGCAGCGCCTCGGCGCGGACCGGCCGCGGCTGCGAGAACAGGAAGCCCTGGCCGTATCGCAGGTCGTAGTCGAGCAGGTCGACGACGACAGCTTCGGTCTCGACCCGGTCGGCGATCACTTCGATCCCGTAGCGGGCCAGCAGGTTCGAGAGGTCGGCGCGGTCGATGTCGCCGATCTGTCCCCCGGCGCGATCGAGCAGCAATCCGCCAGGGATCTTGATGTAGCGGACATGGCGCTGGGCAAGGTCCCGCGGCTCGAGGCTGAGGTCGGTGACATTGTCGAGGGAGAAGTGATAGCCGCGCTCCGCCAGCGCCGCGATGCTTTCCCGTTCGATCGGGCCCATGCTGCGCCAGGCGGCCTGGGAGAATTCCAGCAGCAGCGAGCCCGCAATCGCCCGGTTGGCCTCCAGGAAGTCGAGGATCACGCCAAAAGCCGCAGCGTCGGCCAGCGTCTCGGTGGACATGTTGCAGAACACGCCGACCTCGCTGTGCTTGACATGCAGGCGGCGGACGATCTGCACGCAGCGGAACAGTTGCAGCTTGTCGATCTTTGGCAGCACGCCGGCGCTGGCGGCCCGCGAAATGAAATCCGCAGCCGGAACGATCTCGCCGGTCTCGGTGCGCAACCGGGCGACCGCCTCGTAGAAGCGGACCTTGCGCTGCGGCAGCGTCACGATCGGCTGCAGGTAGACGTCAAACCGGTTGGCGTCGATTGCCCGGTGGATCGCCGCCGCCTGTTCGGAGGGCGACTGGCCGATGAAGCCGGCGGCGGCCGTCACCGTCGCCGGACGAGGCGCGGTTGGCTGCGTGCCGACGGGATCAGCGTTGTCGTGCGCGCGGGCGGGTGTTTTCGGTATTGCCGGCAGCGCCGTCTCGGCGTCCTCGGACATCGCGACAGGCGCCGCCGCGACGGCTTCCACGGTTTGCTCAGGGACATGGAGAGCCGCCGGAGCTTCCGCCAGTTGACCCTGTTCCGTCAGCTCGGTCTGTTTGGCGACCGCATTGGCCAGCAAATGAACCAGCGTGCTCAGCTCGCTCATCTCGAAGGCCAGCGGATCGGTCACGATGCGCACCGCTTCGGCATTGGCCTCGGCCGTCTTGTCGATCCGTGTCTCCAGCGCGATCAGCCGCCGCTCCATTGCCGTGACCTGCCGGGCGAGGTCACCCGTGCCCTGAGACAGGCTCGCGATCTGTTCGCTGATGGCGCTGTGGTCCTGCGGCCGGCTGGTGATGAGATTGATCAGGATGAGGATCAGCAGGGTCGCCAGCGCCACCGCGCCGGATTCCCAGGGACCGATCCCGAACCGAAGGAACACGATCGCGCCGGCAGAGCCGGCGACAAGCGCCATGCAGATGGCGATAAACACAGTTCCGACGCGCATCATGCAGGGCCTGACAGCGGTTGCTTGACGTTGTATTCGCGGTGATTCGCAGGGACCTCAGCAATCATCACGACCAACATGTCAGGTGCAAGTCGGGGTTGCGGCCGTGCACGTGAAATCCCACAGCTTGCCGCCTTCCGGCATCACTGCTACCACGCGGACATGTCAGAAAAGTCCGGCAAACCAGATAAAAAGACCAAGCTGCGCGCGCGGCTTCCGCGCGGCCTTGCCGACCGCGGCCCGGGCGAGATCATGGCCACGCGGCGGATGATCGAGACCATCCAGCAGGTTTACGAACTCTATGGCTTCGAGCCGGTGGAAACGCCTGCGATCGAATATACCGATGCGCTGGGTAAATTCCTGCCGGACCTGGACCGTCCCAACGAAGGCGTGTTCTCGTTTCAGGACGACGATGAGCAATGGCTCTCGTTGCGCTACGACCTGACCGCGCCGCTCGCGCGCTATGTCGCCGAGAATTTCGATGTCCTGCCGAAGCCCTACCGCAGCTATCGCTTCGGCTGGGTGTTCCGCAACGAGAAGCCGGGGCCGGGCCGTTTCCGCCAGTTCATGCAGTTCGATGCCGACACCGTCGGCAGCGCCTCGCCGGCGGCGGATGCCGAGATCTGCATGATGGCCGCCGACACCATGGAGCGCCTGGGCATTCCGCGCGGCAGCTACGTGGTGAAGGTGAACAACCGCAAGGTGCTCGACGGCGTGATGGAGGTTGCGGGGCTCGGCGGCAACGAGAATGCCGCGAAGCGGCTCACGGTGCTGCGGGCGATCGACAAATACGACCGTCTCGGCATCGACGGGGTGCAGCAGCTGCTGGGCGAAGGGCGGCGGGACGAGAGCGGCGACTTCACCAAGGGCGCCGAGCTCACCAATGCGGCGATCTTCACCATCATGACCTACGTCCGTGCCGAGGCGCAGGGCACCAACCAGGCGACCATCGACAACCTGACATCGAAGATCATGTTCGGTCCGGCCGGGCAGGCGGGCACAGACGAACTCTCCCAGATCGCTGCGCTGGTGGAGGCGGCCGGCTACGGGGACCGTGTGCGTATCGATCCGTCGGTGGTGCGCGGCCTCGAATATTACACCGGCCCGGTCTACGAGGTTGAACTGCTGCTGGAAACCAAGGACGAAAAGGGCCGCCCGGTGCGGTTCGGCTCGGTCGGCGGCGGCGGCCGTTACGACGGGCTGGTGTCGCGCTTCCGCGGCGAGCCGGTGCCGGCGACGGGATTCTCGATCGGCGTCTCGCGCCTGCAGGCGGCGCTCACCCTGATCGGCAAGCTCGATGCGCGGCGGGAGTTCGGGCCGGTGGTGGTGACGATCTTCGATCGCGACCGCGTCGCCGACTATCAGCGCATGGTTGTGTCACTGCGGAACGCCGGCATTCGCGCAGAACTCTATCTCGGCAATCCCAAGAGCATGGGCAACCAGCTCAAATATGCCGACCGGCGCGATGCGCCCTGCGTCGTGATCCAGGGATCGGACGAGAAGAACGATCCGTCGGGACCGCAGGTGATCGTGAAGGACCTCATCCTCGGCGCCGAACTCGCGACGCTGGAGAAGGATCGCGAGGAGCATCTGCAGAAGCAGGCGGAGGCCCAGGTGAAAGTGCCGGAGGCCGGTCTCGTCGAGATGGTGCGCAACGTGCTGACAAGGCACGGGCTGAAATAGCTGGTCGTCGTCCTGGCACGCGACCTCATTCGCGACGGCCGTTTGGTGCTGCAACGTCCCTCAACGTGTCATTGCCGGGCTTGACCCGGCGATCCATCGTCTTCGCGTGAATCGTTTTGTTTGATGGATCACCGGGTCTCGTGCTTTGCGCGGCCCGGTGATGACGACTTCAGAAGTGAACTCTCAGGGCCTATCGCGCCGGCTGTCCCGCCATTCCCCGTCCGGGCATGCCGGGCGCGGCGTTCATCATCTTCTGCATGTCGACGATGTTCATCTTCATGCCATTGGCCATGATGATGTCGCCCGGCTTCTGGTCCGCCTTGCAGGCGCCCAGCCACTTGGCGTCGATGTTCATCTTCATCCCGCCGCTGGGGCCGCCCTGGGATGTGACCTTGACGTTATAGGCGCTGTTGAAGTCACCGGTGACGACCGCCTGCGAGGTCATGGACGAATTGCCGACCTGACAAACGGAATCCACCGTGATCGTGCTGCCGGCGGTCTTCACCTCCTGCTTGGAGCAGACCTGCCGGCTCATGCCGCCGCCCATGTCGTTCATCAGCTTGTCGGTCGCGGCATCGATGCACTGCTGCATCCCCTGGGCGGGGACGCTGCCGGCGCTTTCGACGCTCATCGTGATGTCCCACAGCCCGGCCTTGCGGGCCGGCAGATCGAGGGCCAGGGCAGGAGATGCTGTGATCACGGCAAAGGCCAGAACCAGCGATCCGCGCCTCATGCTTCCCTCCCTTGTCCGAAAATCCGGGGTCTGAAAACCCAGGCCCCTTTCAGGATCATGCCCTAGCGGCAGACCAGGACGCGGTGGCGATGGCCGCGCCGCCAGACCCGGTGGCAATCCGAACGGATGGTGTGGACCTCCGGCAGCACGTAGCGGGCGATGCGCGGGCTCCACAGGCAGTTGAACGAAATATACTGGCCGTAGCGCCGGTCGACGCCGGTGATCCGCCCGTATTTGCCATAGTGCGCGCAATGGGCCTGGGCGACCTCGCGGGCAACCGCTTCGTTGGCACGCGACCAGGGAATGATCCCGCTGGTGTCATTGCCATCCACGACATGGGCTGCCGCCGGGAGTGACGCGAGCGTCATCATCAGGGTCGCAACAGTCAGGATCGTTTTCAATGCCGCCACCTTCTCATTCGGACCTGAGATTCGCACGGCCGCATGACACCATGTCGACATGGCGTTTGTCGATGCATCTCTGCGGCTGCGCAACATCAAAGCAGCCCTCATGGTTTCGAGAGTTGGAATCTGTGGCTGATTCGCCGCTGTCCTTCCAAAATTCGCGAGGCAATCACAGGGATGGAAAGCGCGGCCGCCGGAACGGCTTGACCCTGTCCGCGCCACGCGGCACGGTCCCGGTGGATTATTGAGGAGAGCATCCCGATGGGTCGCCGCGCCGCCTGGTTCGCTGTCGTGACGTTGCTGGCGTCGCTGGGCTGGGTCGTACAGCCGGCGAAGGCCGCAAACTGGCTGGAAATGAACTTCTGGATGAGCGGCCCGAAATACGATGGCGTATTGCCGGCCTGCGAAGCGGGCCTCGACACCGTCGCATCGCGGTTCGCCCAGAAGGAAAGCCAGTACTGGAATTCCGACATCGCGATCCGCACCTTCGACAAGGTTCGCGAGATCGCCTACCGGCCATGGGCAGCGAACACGATTCCGCGCCGCTTCTGCAGCGCGACGGCCTATCTCACCGACGGCCACCACGCTCCGGTCTATTATTCGATCGGCGAGGATACCGGCTTCATCGGGGCGACCTGGGGTGTCGAATGGTGCGTGGTCGGCTACGACCGCAACCTGGCCTACAACCCGGCTTGCAAGATGGCTGCGCCCTGATTGATCCCGCCAGATGCCGGCAAGGCCGCGTCGGTGGGCAGAAATGCCCTCATTTGTTTATCTTTTGTTCTTGACTTGTTCCTTCATGTCGGGTTCGATTTCAACCATGGGTTCAGTGTGGGAGGGCGTCATGGGACAATCGATTGCGCGTAGGGTGACCGCACAGGGGCGGGGGCTGCTGTTCGGATTGACCGTTCTGATCCTGGGACTGGGGGCCGCGCAGGCGCAGGACCGGCGGCAGAATGAAACCGGCCAGTTTGACTTCTATGTGCTGGCGTTGTCGTGGTCTCCCTCCTTCTGCGAGGGAGCGGTCGGACGCTCGAAGAGCCGCTCGGTGCAGCAGCAATGCGGTGACCGGCCTTATTCTTTCGTCGTGCATGGCCTGTGGCCGCAATACGAGCAGGGCTTCCCGGAATATTGCCAGCGCGAGGCGCCGCGGCTCAATCGTGGCCTCATTTCTTCGATGCTCGATCTGATGCCCAGCACCAGCCTGATCTTCCATGAATGGGGACGGCACGGCACCTGTTCGGGCCTGTCGGCACGCGCCTATTTCGACACCGTCCGCAAGGCGCGGGCGGCCGTGAAAATCCCCGAACAGTATCTCAGCCTGGACGACACCCTGACGGTGACGCCTGCCGAGGTGGAGGAAGCCTTCCTGAAGGCCAATCCCGACATGACGGCCCAGGGGATTTCGGTGGCCTGCAACGGCCGTCGCCGTCTCAGCGAGGTGCGGATCTGCGTCGGCAAGGATCTTCAGTTCCGCGATTGCGGCGAGGTCGATCGCCGCGCCTGCCGCGCCGACAAGGTGACGATGCCGCCGGTGCGCCATGGCCGGGCAGCGGAGCTGCTGGACGAGCTGGCGCCGCCTCGCAACTAGGCTGGTCGATCAAACAGAGACTCTCGAGCGCGTCCCGATTCAATCTCGTCGGGAAACGCTCTAGACCTGCGGGATGAACTACCGTCACGCCTTCCATGCCGGCAATTTTGCGGATGTCGTCAAGCACGCGGTGCTGGTGCGCATCCTGCTTTATTTGCAGGAGAAGCCCGCGCCGTTCCGGGTGATCGACTGTCACGGCGGAGCGGGGCTCTACGATCTCGCGCCCGGCGAGGCCGGACGCGAAGGCGAATGGCAGCGCGGCATTGCCCGGGTGCTGGATGCCAGGCTGGCAGGGCCCGAACGCGAGGCGCTGGCGCCGTATCTTGATCTGGTGCGCAGCTTCAATCCGGACGGCGCGCTGCGCCGCTACCCGGGTTCGCCGCTGATCGCCCAGCGCCTGCTCCGGACCGACGACCGGCTGGTGGCCTGCGAAAGCGAACCGTCAGCCTTTCGTGATCTTCGGCACAGCCTCGGCCGGGATCGCCGCAGCAAGGCGTTAGAGATCGACGGCTGGACCGCCCTCAATGCCTACATCCCGCCGAAGGAGCGCCGCGGGCTGGTGGTGATCGATCCGCCGTTCGAGCAGGGTGACGAGTTCGTCCATGTGCTGGCCGGTCTGGACGCCGCGCAGCGGAAATGGCCGGGCGGCGTCTATCTGGTCTGGTATCCGCTGACCCGCCGCGCCAATGCCGCCCCGTTCAGGCAGCGTCTGGGCGAGATGGCGTTTTCCCGGGTCCTTGACGTGACATTCGATCTCGGCGGAGCGGCGCCCGCCGACCGGCTCGCCGCCTGCGGGCTTGTGATCATCAACCCACCCTGGATGTTGGAACGCCAATTGGGTGTTTTGCTTCCGGCGCTGGCGCGGGCGGTGGCCGGCGACCAGGGGCGGGGCCATTTGTCTTGGCTCCGGACTGAAAATTCTGCGTCAGCTTCATGACACCTCTTCCCACCTGAATGGCATTGGTTTAGTTCGATATGGCTGGCATGTGACGTTCCGCCTCCTGTGGGGGCCCGGCGGAGTGACAGAGGCGAATAACGCCCGACTTTCCCGATTGCGAATGTCCAGCCCGGTCGTCTGCCGTGGGGCGGGCGGCGAAGCAATAGAGGGAGGATGTTTGCCAATGGCGCAAACGGGAATTGTGAAGTTCTTCAATGCTGAGCGTGGGTATGGATTCGTGAAGCCGGATGATGGCGGTCGCGACGTCTTCGTTCACATCACTGCGGTGGAACGGGCCGGCCTCAAGGCGCTGAATGAAGGTCAGCACATCAGCTTCGATGTCGAGCCCGACAAGAAGGGCAAAGGCCCGAAAGCGGTCAACCTTGTGATCAGCGGCTGAACGTCTGCCGCTCGACCGACGTTCGCATCGAATGCGCGCCATGATCGGCCCCGGCAACCGGGGCCGCCGTGTGGGGCTTTGCCATGGCCCGTCAGTTCAATCTATAAGTCCGGGCGACGGTTGGAGCATGATCCCGAAAAGCGGGTACCGGTTTTCGGAAAGGATCATGCTCAAACAACACAATGAACGACGAGCCTGATTCAACGAAGTTGGATCAGGCTCCAGAGCATTTTCCGGCGGCGTGGACACCGGTTCGTCGCAGGAAACGCAATCCGGTCGGGGGCACGCCAGTCGTGCGATCGATAGTGCTGTTGATGGGAATGACGTGATGATGATTCTGCGGGGCTCGGCCGCTTCTCCATTCGTGCGCAAGGTGAGCATCGGGATTTCTCTCCTTGGCCTCGACGATCAGGTCAAAACCGAGCCGGCCGAGACAATGAGCCCGACGGACAGCCTGCGCGACCAGAATCCGCTCGGAAAGATTCCGACGCTCCTGCTGGAAGACGGTTCAGCGCTGTTCGATTCGCGCGTCATCCTCGAATATCTCGATCACGTTGCCGGCGGCGGCCGCATCTTTCCGCGTGATCCGGCGGTGCGCTTCCCGGCGCTGCGTCTGCAGGCCCTGGCGGACGGCATCATGGATGCATCGATCCTCGTCATCTATGAGGGACGCTACCGGCCTGCCGAACATCATGTGCAAAGCTGGGTGGACTATCAGGCGGGCAAAGCCATGCGTGCGCTGGCTGAACTCGAGCGTAATCCGCCGGCACTTAGCGGCGCGCCGACGGTTGGTGATGTCGCCCTGGCGTGCGCGCTGGGCTATCGCGATTTCCGCTTTCAGGGAGCATGGCGGAAGGACCATCCGCGGCTGACCGCGTGGCTCGAGACCTTCTCGCAGCAGGTGCCGGCTTTCGCTGCGACGATGCCGCCGGCCTGATACAAACAGGACTGTGCAAACAAAAAGCCCCGGCGTGAGCCGGGGCTTTGTCGTTTGACGTTCGTCGTCGATCAGAAGTGATAGTTCACGCCGACGCGGATGATGTTGGAATTGATGTCGCCGCTTTTCGCGCGGGTGCCGGGCGGCAGGGCGACGCTGTCCGGCGTTCCAAGATAGAGATACTCGGCCTTGACCGACCAGTTCTGGTTGAGAGCGGCCTCGACGCCGCCGCCGACCGTCCAGGTCCAGTAGTCCTTCGAACGGTTGAACGCGACACCGTTCAGCCGGCCCTTCAGCGTGCTCTCGCCGTAGGCGCCACCGCCGGTCACATAGAACAGCCACTGGTTCATGGCGTAGCCGACGCGGCCGCGGACGGTGCCGAACCACGGCGTTTCCGCCGTCGCGTTCAGGATGTTGCCGCCGCCGCGGTTGCGGACATCGCCGCTGCCGCTGCTGCCCTGGAAGTCGGTCTCGAGACCGACGACAAAGGAGCCCATCTGCCAGTTGTAGCCAATCTGGCCGCCGCCCACGACGCCATCGCCGTTGCCGCTCACCCGGCCGATGCCGTTCAGGTTGCCCTTGATGTCGGACCAGCCATAACCAAGGTTGGCGCCGATATAGAAACCGGTCCAGGTGAAGACCGGAGGCGGGACGACCACGGGGGCCTGCGGAGCCGGTTCGTATCGCCGCCCCAGATCAGCCGCACTGGCTGCCCCGATCGATCCCGCCAGAGCCAGAAGTCCCACTCCGGCCGTCAGAATCCGCTTCATGTCATGCCTCCAGTTTACTCAGTTGTGACACAGTATTCGCTAATTTAGACGCGTCTAATGATAAAATATTTCAGAATATTTCTGGAATATATAGTTCCAATATTCCACATTTCGGCCGTATACATGGCGGACTGATGGCGAATATGTTCCCTTGCTTGGGGCCGTCGCACAGGAATACTCTGATCTTGGCCTCATTTTGGAGGCCGATCGGTGTGCTTTACTTGAATGGACCTGGAAACCCCTCGCGCCAACAGTCCCACGTTGCAGACGAGCAACGCCGCTGTTGTCAGCTTGTTCCGGGGAGCGCCTTGCCGCCGGCGGCGTGTGACTCTTCCGTCACACGCCATGAACCGGATTCAGACATGAGCCGGATCAGAACCGGTAGCTCACGCCCAGCCGCAGCTGGTTCATGTCGAGGCCATTCGAGA